>ERZ1023970.2-NODE-2-length-164254-cov-16.881942_pt1 | contig 164254 bp, 149 predicted proteins | sample MGYA00380430_ERZ1023970 | MGnify/ENA primary metagenome ERZ1023970 (study PRJEB33179, sample SAMN07449052) | human gut metagenome | biome: Human-gut; feature: Human associated habitat; material: Faeces | host: Homo sapiens | place: India:Kasaragod | collected... | reverse complement strand
GCTCGCCAGTGGCTCCCCCTCTGGGGGAGCTGTCACCGAAGGTGACTGAGAGGGCAAGGCTGCTGCTCTCTGTAGCAGGGCACTACTGTTTACGATAAATTAAGCTTTGCTCGGTCAGACGAAGCTTGACCGGCTCGCCAGTGGCTCCCCCTCTGGGGGAGCTGTCACCGAAGGTGACTGAGAGGGCCGACGCTCTTCCGATACACCGCAAAGGCGATGACAGCCGACAGCACTTCCGTGACCCAGAAGGCGTGCCAGACGCCGGTGGGGCCGAGCTGGCGGCAGAGCAGCCACGCCAGCGGCAGGATGAAGATGACGTACCGGCAGAGGGAGATGACCAGCGAGGCCGCACCCTTGCCCAGACCTTCCAGCGCGCCGGAAGAGGTGGTGGACACCGCCGACACCACAAAGCCGAGGCAGATGATGCGCAGAGCGGTCTGGCCGATGGCGATGGTCTCGGGGTTGGAGGAGAACAGGCCGATGAGGGGCGCGGAAGCGGCCATACAGATGACGGTGCCTGCCGCCATGATGACGGCGCTCATGCCGAGGGTGAGCTGGTAGAGCTTCGCCACCCGGGCGTGCTCCTTTGCACCGTAGTTGTAGCCGATGAGGGGGCGCATTCCCTGCACGATGCCGTTGGCGGGCAGATAGAGGAACGTCTGGAGCTTATAGTAGATGCCCAGCACCACCACATAGCTTTCGGAGAAGGCCGCCAGCAGGCCGTTGAGGAAGGTGACCAGCAGGGAGGGCAGGGCCAGATTCAGGATGGCAGGCACACCGATGGCGTAGAGACGGCCTTCGAGAGAGAGGTCAGGCCGCAGGGCCTCCCGGCGCAGATGGACGGGCGACTCGGTGGTGCTGTAGACCACGAGGTAGATGACGAGAGTAGCGGCCTGTCCGATGCCGGTAGCCAGCGCCGCGCCGGCAATGCCCATGGCAGGCACCGGGCCGAGGCCGAAGATGAGGACGGGGTCCAGCAGGATGTTGCAGACACAGCCCGAGATGAGGGCGATCATGGTGAGCTTCATCCGGCCCACGGCCTGAAAGATCTTCTCAAAGGCGAGGCCGGCCATGTTCACGGTAGCGAACAGGAAGACGATGGTGGAGTAGGTCACGCCCATAGAGACGATGGTGCCGTCGGTGGTGAACCGGGCCAGGAAGCCGGGCATGATGGCGGTAGCTGCCAGCGTGCAGAGGATGCCGTGGAGCACCGAGAGGGCCATGCCGTGGGTGGCGGCGGCGTCCGCTCTGTCGTGATCGCCTGCGCCCCGGTAGAGGGCGACAAGGGCGTTGATGCCTATGCCGAAGCCGATGGCGACGGCGCTCACGAAGTTCTGGATGGGGAACACGAGGGAGAGGGCCGTCATGGCCTGCTCGTTGATCTGGGCCACGAAGAGGCTGTCCACGATGTTGTACAGCGAGTTCACCAGCATGGAGATGACGTTGGGCAGAGCCATCGACACCAGCAGCGGGAACACCGGCTTTGTCTTCATAAAGGTATCGTTCATAGGGGGTCAAAAGCTTCCTTTCCTGAAATTTCCGCACAAGAAAAGCCACACAACGGCGGCTTGAAGCGGGCCATTGTGTGGCGAAAAGTAGCAAACATCTATGCTGTAAAAATCCACACGGGTTTTATTGAAGTGCCGAGAAATACGGTGCATCGCAAAAGCGGTGTTACGGGACGCCGCCGGACGGCACCGGGATGCGGGCCGGAAAGGGCAGTACGGGAAGAGCCTTTCTGACCGGCCTGCGATAGGATACCACGAAACGGGTGAATTGTCAAGGGAAAAGTATGACTTTTCACAAAAGGCTTTTCAAGGAGAAAGATACCACACCCGTGTACTGTGAGGAACCGGCACTTGCAATTACCATACCGGTGTGGTATGATGAAAGCGGAAACAGAAAAACAGGGTCTTTTGTCTCGGGCGCTGAGGGGTGCGCGGGGCCGACGGCCTTTTGTTTCCCATAAAAAGTTAGAGAAAACTAACAAAGTGACGAAAAACACCCGGGCGGCTTGTGCAGTCTGCCCAGTGGATAACGATTTTTAGGAGGTACTGACCAATGGTTCAGACGACGCTGAAAGTAGACGGCATGATGTGCGGCATGTGCGAGAGCCACGTCAACGAGGTGGTGCGCAAGACTGCGCAGGTGGAGAAGGTGACTTCCTCCCACACGAAGGGAGAGACGGTCATCGTCTCGGCCCAGCCGCTGGACATCGAGGCCCTGAAGGCTGCCATTGCCGACACGGGCTATACTGTGACCGGCGCAGAGGAAAAGCCGTACGAGAAAAAGGGCTTCTTCTCGTTTTTGAAGCACTGATGACTTCCGGCCCCGGGGTGGGGCCTATATAAGGAGGCAGGCAGAGATGAGGATACTGGTCTATGGTGCAGGTGTGCAGGGCTGTGAGCTGGCCCACCGTCTGCTGCAGAACAAAAAGAATGTCGTCACCATGCTGGCGCGGGGCGAGTGGAAGGAGAGGCTCGACCAAAGGGGCCTCGTCATCCGCCACTGGGCGCAGTGCCGCACCACGGTGGATCGGGTGGCCACCATCGACACGCTGGCCCCGGACGACTGCTACGACCTCGTTTTCGTGACGATGCAGGCCGGGCAGCTGCCCGACGTGCTGCCCATCCTCAAGCAGAACAGGAGCGAATACTTCGTCTTCGTGGGCAATGACCCCCACGCCGTGGAGGTCATGCAGGCCATGCAGCGCCCGGCGGATAAGATCGCCTTCGGCTTCCAGAGCAGCGGCGGCCACCGGGATGTCGATAAGGTCGTCAGTGCCCACGTCGGTGTGGGTATGACCATCGGCGGGGCTACCGCGCCCCTTTCGGGCGTCTTCCGCTACCGGGTCAAGACGGCTTTCGAGGGCGCAAAGTACAAGCTGACCTTCGTCAGCGACATGGACGGATGGCTCAAGTGCCACCTCGCCCTCATCCTGCCGGCCTGCTATCTCTGCTACGCCTGCAGCGGCGACCTCTCCAAGGCGACGAAGGAGCAGCGTGACCTGGTCCTCGACGCCGCGTGGGAGGCCTGCGAGATGCTGAAAGCCGCCCACATCCCCGTGGACGACAAGGAGAACACCGACTGCTACCGTGCCGGTACGCCCGGCCGCCGGAAGATGGACGCCATGGTCCTGGCGCTCTGCAAGACCCCGCTGGGCCGTCTCTGCGTCTCCGACCACGCGATGCATGCTGTGGCTGAGATGCAGTACCTCGATGAGGCTTTCGAAGGTCTGCGCACCCGGACGAGCGTCCGGATGACGGCGTGGGATACCCTGCGCAGCCAGATGCCCTCGTGGGACATCATGCGGAAAAAGACGGCGAAAGCAAAGCGATAAGTGCATGGAAAAAGAGGCAGATGCGAGTCTGCCTCTTTTTTGTGTGGGAAAAACCTCTCAGTCTGCTTCGCAGACAGCTCCCCTCGGTAGGGGAGGTGGCACGGCGTCAGCCGTGACGGAGAGGTTCAGCCTTTCCAGAAATCTTCCAGCTTTTTCCTCAACTCTTCCGTATCCCTCAGATACTCCAGATGCCTCCAATGCTTCGGGAAGAGCCGGGCGTACTCGCTCTGGGCAAAGCGGTCGTCGAGGAGCAGCACCACGCCCTTATCTTCCTGCGTCCGGATGACCCGCCCGGCGGCCTGCAGGACTTTGTTCATCCCGGGCCAGCGGTAGGCGTAGTCGAAGCCCGCCCCGTTCTGGGCGTCGTAGTAGCGGCGCAGCATCTCCTGACGGGGACTCACCTGCGGCAGGCCCACGCCCACGATGGCGCAGCCGATGAGCCGGTCGCCCGCGAGGTCCACGCCCTCGCCGAAGATGCCGCCCATGACCCCGAAGCCGAGAAGCGTCTTCTCCGGGCAGGGCGAAAACCGCTCGAGGAACGCCGCCCGCCCGGCGTCGTCCAGACCGCTCTCCTGTACCAGTGTGCCGATGTCCGGGTAGCGGGCGGTGAAGTCCTCCCACACCTGCCGCAGATAGGCATAGCTGGGGAAGAAGGCCAGATAGTTGCCCACCCGGCTGGACGCCAGCGCCGCGAGGGCGTCCGAGATGGGCCGGATGCTGGCGTCCCGCTGGCGGTAGCGGGTGGAGATGGAGGGCAGACAGTAGAGCCCGAGGTTTTCTGCCGGGAAGGGGCTTTCCAGCGCCACGGCCCGGGCCTCGGGACAGCCGAGGACGGTGCGGTAGTAGCCCGGCGGCGTCAGTGTCGCGCTGAACAGCGCCGCCGCCCGCCCTGCCGAAAGGCTTGCGTCCACGAAGGGGGACGGGTCGAGGCAGAGCAGCTGCAATTCAAGGTCACTGCCCCGGGCGGTGAGCTGGGCGGCAAAATGCTCGTCGTACCGCTCCGACGCCCGCAGGATGTCCTGCACCTCAAAGTAGAGATCCAGCAGGGCCGCGTGGGCTTCGGCGTCGGGGTCGTCTTCCAGCCAGTCCTGCAAGGGAGCCGTCAGCGCCCGCAGCGGGGCCAGCAGGGCTGAGGGAAGCTCCTTGCAGAACACCGTGCCGTCCTGAGCGTAGTCGGCGGCGGGCAGCTCGATGGCGGGCGTCTCCGCAGATCCCAGCAGGGAGGTCTGGCCGCTGTCGTCCTCTTCGGCGGCAGTGCTGCCCCGGCGGGGCGCGAGGGTCGAGACCGCTTTCCGTCCCGCTAAAAAGGCTTTGTCGGCCTTGCTCAGAGCTGTCTTCAGGGTGCTTTTGCCCCGCCCGAGTGCGCGTTTTGCCTCGGTGAGGCTGCTCTTGCAGAAGCGTGCCGAGTACATGGCCCGCGCCCGCTCGGGCAGATTGTGGGCCTCATCCACGAGGAAAAGCCAGTCGCCCGCGCTGTCGAAGAACCGCCGCAGATGCACCACGGGGTCGAAGAGGTAGTTATAGTCGCCGATGATGACGTCGCACCACTCGCTCAGATCCAGCCCTAGCTCGAAGGGGCAGACCGTGAACTGCTTTGCGGCGTCGGCCAGCGCGGCCCGGTCGAAGCGGCCGGTGCCGTCGTCCAGAAGGGCTTTCAGGGCCGTGTTCACCCGGTCGTAGTAGCCGTTTGCGTAGGGGCAGAGCTCCGGCAGGCAGGCGGGATGGCCCTCGGCATCCGGGTGGAGGCAGACCTTCTCCTTGGCTGTCAGGGTCACGCTGCGCAGAGCCAGCTTGGGATCAGACGCCCGCAGCCGCGCAATGGCATCCTCGGCGGCGGACTGAGTCGTGTTGCGGGCCGTCAGGTAGAACAGCTTCTCGCCGCAGCCGGTGCCGATGGCCCGCAGAGCAGGGAAGAGGACGCTCATGGTCTTGCCGATGCCGGTGGGGGCCTGACAGAAGAGCCGGACGCCGCTTTTAGACGGCGCGGCAGTGCAGGCGCGGTAGACTTCGCCTGCCAGCGCCCTCTGCCCGGGCCGGTAGGCCGGAAAGGGGAAATCCAGCGCCGAAAGGCTCACGCCCCGCTGCTCCTTCCACGCCAGCTGACGCTGCGCCCAGGGGGCGTACTGCTCGAGCAGATCCTGCAAAAACGCTTCCAGCTCTTCAAGGGTGAAATGCCGCACGAAGCGGAGGATGTCGTCGGTGTCGATCTGGTAGTAGGTGAGCCGGACGTCCAGCTTTTCCAGCCCCTGCTGACGGCCATGCAGCGCCCCGTAGACCATTCCCTGCGCCCAGTGGCAGGGGTTCATGTCCTCGGCGATGTCGCCGGCGGGGACGGCTGTGGTCTTTATCTCGTCGATGACCGTCACGCCCGCCTCGTCGGTGAAGATGCCGTCGGCCCGGCCTTCGATGGTGAAGGGGATGCCCGCCGCCTCCCGCTCGCCGGAGAGGAAGACTTCGGCGGCGTAGCCTTCGCCTGCGGCCTTTTGGAGCTTACGGTGGATGCGTGCGCCCTCGTTGGCGCGGTCGAAGCCGGTAAAGCGGCTGTCGATGCTGCCGGTGCGGAGCAAAAATTCCACCAGCTGGCGGACAGGCAGGCGAAAAGCAGGCATAGAGGGTCACTTCCTTTTTTATGGCATCATCTTGTATAAGGCTCCCCCTTTGGGGGAGCTGGCGCGGGAGCGCCTGAGAGGTTGACTCTTACGCCAGCCCCAGCATCCCGGCGCACTGGGCGGCAGCTTCGTCCACCTTGCCGAAGTCCACGGCGGCGCGGTAGTAAGTCTCCAGCTCGTCGTGGCAGGCTTTGGCCTGTGCCATCAGGTCGGCGGCCTGTTCCAAAAGCTCTGCTGCCGCCCGCTCGTTGAAGCGGAGACGGGCGCGGTAGCCCGCCAGATTTTCCCGGTCCACGAAACGGGTACACCGGACGGCCTGCACGCCGGGCAGCTGCACCGGGTGCCACCGGTTGTCGGTGAGGAAAGCCAGCCGGAGGGCCGGGATGAAGAGATGGTCGATCTTGTCGTCGGGGTGCATGGCGCAGGGGCAGGTGATGATGTGGTAGCCCCGGGCCAGCGCCTCGGCCCGGATGAGCTCGAGAAGCAGGCGGGAGACGGCGCCGTAGTCGTCATGGAAGACCACATACCGGTCGGCCAGCGCCTGTACGGTGCCGCGGTAGAAGACCGGCCCTTTCGGCGTGATGGCCGACAGCAGCCGCAGCTCTTCGCTGGCCGAGGCCCCCTCGGGCAGGCGGGGGAGAGTCCGGGCGCAGAGCCGCTTGACGTAGCGGCGGACTTTCTCGAAGTTGGCACTGCACGCCTCAGCCCGGCGGCTGTCCAGCAGCAGGCTCCCGGCGGACGCGATATACCGCGCGGCCCGGCTGCGCAGGGCAGTGTTCTGGGCGAAGAGCCGCTTCACCTCGTCGGCGTGGGCGTGGAGGGCGTCGGCGTCCAGGGTGTGGTACAGGCTCACCACCTGCTCCTCTGCGCCCGGGGCGTCCGGCTCCATGACATGGGGTGCGGTGGCGTCCACGATGGCGGCGCGCTTGTCGAGAAAGATGACGCCGTCCAGACTGTCGGGGTCGCTGGCGCAGTGGATGCGCTGGATAGGCTCGCCCCTCTGCTCGGCCTTGATGGCCAGCCGCTTCATCAGCGTCGATTTGCCGCAGCCCGGCCCGCTTTTGATGAGATACATCTGCATCCCCGGTTCCCGCCGAAGCGGCTCAAAATAGCCCTTGAACCCGGCGGGGGTGGTGGTGCCCAGAAAGAAATCAACAGAATCGCTGCGTACAGCATTCATACTCAAACACCTCACTTTTGTTTTTAGGTTATGCAAAAGTGAAGGAAAAAGTGAGGGGTGTGATGGCAAAGGCTCCCCCTTTGGGGGCAACGGCGACGACCGCCGCCAGCGGCGGAAGCAGGGAGTCGCTGTTGGGGCAGCGGCCAGCAGGATGCAAGCGACAGCGTAGCAGACGCAGGGAGCCGCAACCCGGCCTTGGCGCGAAGCGCCTGAGAGGGTAAGGATGCTGACAAAGAAGCATGTGCAGCGATAATATGGCTCTGACAAAGAAACTGCCTATCGCTGCGCAGAGGCCCTGTCTCGCCGGGCTTGCCCTCTCCGTCACCTTCGGTGACACCTCTCCCAAGGGGAGAGGCTTAGCCCCCATCAGTAGGTATGCTCGCACACCTCGTGTATTTTATCCCGCAGGGCCACGAAGTCGCCGAAAGCCTCCGGCTTGTTCTGGGGCTGACGGAGCAGGGCGGCGGGGTGGAACGTCCCCATGAAGAGGATGCCGTTCTTCTCAATAAAGGTGCCGTGCTCCTTTGTCACCGAAAAGTCGGCGCGTATCATCCGCTGGGCGGCGATGCGGCCTAGGCAGACGACGATCTTAGGCCGCAGCAGACGGAACTGCTCTCGCAGCCAGGACATACAGGCTTCGCTCTCGGCGGGCAGGGGGTCGCGGTTCTGGGGCGGGCGGCACTTGACGATGTTGGCGATATAGCAGTTGGAGGCACGGTCGAGGTCGATGGCGAAGAGGTATTTGTCCAGCAGCTGGCCGCTGCGTCCCACGAAGGGCAGGCCCTGCTCGTCCTCGCTCTGGCCGGGGCCTTCGCCCACGAAGAGCACCTCGGCATTCTCTACGCCCTGCCCAAACACCACGTTGTGCCGGGTGGTGTGCAGCGGACAGCGCTGACAGGCGAGACAGTCGTTTTTCAGTGTTTCCCAATCCATAAGCTCGGTATCCTCTCACAAACTAAATGACATTTTCTTAACAAATCATCGCACGATTTCTTCCTTAAAATATACCACAAAATTCAAGATTTGTCTTGAAGTTTTCTGACTCTGTGCTAGAATAAAAAAGAAGGGCATATCTGTGATGCCCGGGAATAATTGCAAAGTAATTTCGGAGGTAATCAACAATGGCTGATATGTTTGCACCCCTGGTAGCCCAGCTGAAGGCAAACCCCAAAACGATCGTTTTTACTGAGGGCAATGACCCCCGTATCCTGGAGGCCGCAAGCAAGCTGCTGGCTGAGGGCGTGTTGAACGTCGTTATGGTCGGCAACGAGGCAGAGTGCAAGGCCGCTGCCGCTGCTGGCAATTTTGATATTTCCGCTGCTGAGATCATCGACCCTGAGAACTACGCCGGCTTCGATGAGATGGTCAACACCATGGTCGAGCTGCGCAAGGGCAAGCAGACCGCAGAGGAGTGCACTGCTCTGCTGAAGAAGTCCAACTACTTCGGCACCATGCTGGTCAAGATGGGCAAGGCTGACTGCCTGCTGGGCGGCGCTACCTACTCCACCGCCGACACCATCCGCCCCGCTCTGCAGCTGGTCAAGACCAAGAAGGGCGCTCATCTGGTGAGCTCCTGCTTCATTCTGGACCGTGACTGCGGCGAAGAGGGCCTGAAGCGCATCGCTATGGGCGACTGCGCCGTCAACATCGACTACACCGATACCGTCGATAAGGCTACCGGCGAAGTCAAGGTCGCTGCTTCTGCCAAGCTGGCTGAGGTGGCTGTCGAGACCGCTAAGACCGCTAAGCTGTTCGGCATCGACCCGAAGGTCGCTGTCCTGAGCTTCTCCACCAAGGGCTCCGGCAAGGGCGGCACCGTCGCTCTGAGCCACGACGCTGTCATCAAGGCTCAGGAGATGGCCCCCGAGCTGGCTATTGACGGCGAGCTGCAGTTCGACGCAGCCGTTGCTCCCGAGGTCGCACAGGTCAAGTGCAAGGGCAGCAAGGTCGCCGGTCAGGCCAACACCTTCATCTTCCCCTGCATCGAGGCCGGCAACATCGGCTACAAGATCGCACAGCGTCTGGGCGGCTACGCTGCCTACGGCCCCATCCTGCAGGGCCTGAACGCTCCCATCAACGACCTGTCCCGTGGCTGCAACGCCGACGAGGTCTACAAGATGAGCCTCATCACCGCCTGCCAGTCCTGAGCTGACACCCGGCTGAACTGAAAAGCTGAAAAGAGCCGCTGCCGCATTTTGCGGGCAGCGGCTCTTTTGGCTGTACATCGACTGCGGTTTATGGTATGATAAGCATAAGAAGCCCCGGCAGAGAAGGAGAACATTCGAACGTGAAAATAAAAGCTTTGGCCTTTGTCCTCACGGCGGTGCTGCTTTTGTGCGGTTGTGGGCAGAAGAGCGAAACGGCGGCTGCGGCCCCGGCTCAGGCGGTCACAGCGCCTGCTGCCCAGAGCGGTATGGCTCGTCCGGTGAGTACCGGCGTTACGCCGGAACAGTTCGGGGCGAAGGGCGACGGGATCGCGGACGACCTGCAGGCTCTGCAGGCCGCGATGCAGCAGGCCAGCGCGTCCGGTCGGCCTCTCGAGCTGACGGCGGGGGCGGTCTACCGCTTCTCCTCCTGCCTCGGGCTGTCCAGCGGGCTGACCATCCGGGGAAACGGCGCTGTCCTGCTCAGCGATATTCAGTACCATGACCTGAAAGAGGACCGTGTGGCGGTGGAGCTTATGAAAGACTCTGATGATGACCGCGCCCACGACGTCCGGCTGGAAAATGTGACCTTCCGGGCAGCGGACAGCTGTCAGGCCAACTATATGCTCCGGGTGATGCTCGCCCGCAATGTGGAATTTGTGGGCTGCACCTTCGACTGTGAGCCCAACGAGTGGGGGCGCTGCGCCGCCGACCTGTATGGCGGCAACGAGAATATCCGTTTTGAGGGCTGTGTGTTCCGCCAGATGACCTCCGGCGCGTCCGGCGGCATCTGGGTGCGCAACTGGACAGACAGGGTGGAGAGCCGGAATATCCGCTTCCAGAACTGTGAATTTTACAAGTCCGGTGCCGACGAGCTGCTGGCGGTCTGGGGATGGGGCGGCGCGGTGCGGGATGTCGTCCTCTCGGGCTGCAGCTTCTATGAGACACAGACGCAGGAGGCGCTGGACGCCGATCATCGCCCGGCGTGGTTCATCACGCTGGGGCAGAGCGGCACCACAGACGTCCGGATGGAGGATTGCACCGTCCGTGCGGAGTATTGCGAGACCCTTTTCCGTATGGTAGGCGATAAGACCCGCGCCGTCGTGGACAACTGCGACATCACCATGAAACAGCCGGACAGCATGGCAGAGCACGATATGAAAAAGGGCGCGAACCCCATGCTGGCCCGGGGCAATGACCGTGCCGACGGCAGCACGGTCATCCAGAACAGCCGCATCACCCTGAGCGGCGACAACGGGCGGCGCATCTGCTATCAGCTCAGCGCCTTGAAAGGGAATACGCTGGACGTCTCCCTCGGCTGCGGCATCGCCAGCACGAAGGAAGTCAGCGGCAACACCATCCGGGGCCGGATACGGCATAAAGTCTTTCAGGACTGCTCCGGCGTGGAGAATAACAACGTAGACGTGCGGAGATTCTCGATTCTGGGATGAACCGCTCATAAAAAGGAGGTTTTATCATGCGAAGAAAATTTATTGCGGCGGTCACATCGGGGGTTCTGGCCCTGACGGTCATGGCAGCTCTGCCCACCCATGCGGAGGCGGTGAGCATCTGGCTTGACCTTACCCCGGGGACGGAAAGCGTCGAGACGGTTGTCTTGCTTTCCAAGGGTGAGGTCGACTCGAAAAAGATTCGGGTTGAGTTCTCTTTGGAAGATATGGATATGTCCGAATTTCAGGATGGGGCAACCTATCCGCAGATCAAGGAGTATGTGTTGGAGCATACCGGGTTAAAGGTGTCCAACCTCTATATCTCACAGATTAAACGAAAATGTGGGATTGGGGTTGGTAAGAACTATAATCTGCCGAAGTCCGAGGATTCCAGACAGCCCCAGTGTCCACCGGAAAAAGAGAAAGCAATCCGGGAAGCATTCAAATATTTTGGGATGATCTAACATCCAGCAAAGTGGAGGTTTCTTATGGATAGGTTGATTTCTTGTGAGTTCAACATGGATAATGCCTGTGTGGAACTGAAATTCTTAGATGGCAGTATGATTGCTATTGATACAATAGCCGTGGAGAATGAGGTTGCTGACAATATGTATCAGCGGTCAGAGCTGGACTATCTAATCTACAATGACCCGATTGGATATGCAGACCTTGTTTTGAACGGAACCCCCGAAATTTATCTAAAAACTGTAACTGAATGTAAACCCTTAGATTAAAACTCAGCCCTCTGCCTTTTCATTGGCAGAGGGCCGTTTTTTGCTTAACAGTTATTGAGCATCCCTTAATTGCTCTACAACACTGCATTTCGCTGCGTTGTCATACATCATGCAAGGAATCAGCCACCCCAGCAGAAGAAATACCGGAATTGTCAGCAGGACAGGCAGAATGGTGAATCGATACTCAAAGAACCAGAACATACTGCCCAGCATTTTTCCCGCAAGAGGTCCCACCGCCAGCGACAGAATAAAGGCCGCCGCTACAGAAGACATTGCGTAAAACAACCCCTCGTAGATCAGCATGGTTTTGAGCTGCCGGTTTGTCATTCCTACAGCCTGAAGCACAGCAAATTCACGGCGGCGGGAAAGAATACCGGTCATCATGGCGTTGAAGAAATTTAAGAGTCCCACCAGCCCAATGATAGCACAGAGGATACCACCTATCAGAAGGAACAGCTGCCGGAACTGAGCAAATTCAGAGCGAGCCGTGGCCTTGCTTTCATACATCAAGGGCGAAAACTCACCGGCAGTGAGCTTCGATAGATATTGCTCTGCTTCGGCCTCGTCAACTTCGTCTGCTGTGTCGAACAGGTAGAGCATCGGAATGGCTGCACCACCGCTGTCCCTCTGTGCGGTGTCCACAGACAAAACTACGTCATATCCAATACCACCATAACGATAACTCATGGAATTCGGAAGTTCTACCAAGGCGCAGACCGTGTACTCTACATCTCTGGCTCCATACAATTTTGCCTGAAAGTACTCCTCCGGTGTATCTTCGGTGAGTTCCCCGGTGCGGCTGTCGATATATTTCACATCGTCCGCATAGGTAACGGTGATCGTGTCTCCCACCTTGGGGTAGTATTCAAGATTGGGCAGATTACCGTAGTCATCTAAGGAAACCGCAATGGCAATGGCGTTATTGTCCGGCTCCAACATGGGAGAAATATCTCCGTCGAATACTTGCAGCTTGTCAAACAGACTGTTATCCAGAGCCTCGATCCTGGTATCTCCCATCACCATATTGCCCCGGTGCTCCAGACGGCTCATATGGCTGTCCAACTGCTCGGCGCTTTCGTACCTTGCATAGTCCTGCCGCAGAGCATCCTCCGTCATCCACAGGTAGGCGGGTTTTCGCACAGCATATCCCGTGCCGGAAAGACTGGCCTTTGTGTTTGCTGCGATCTCCTCGATCTGTTCTGGCGTGATGAATTCATCTGCCGGGTTGTAACGGAAATAGTCGGGCGTGCTGACGATAAAATCGGCGCAGGTCATGGCGGATACATACTTCTCCATGCTGAAGCCGCCCACAAAGGCACACAGCGCATTGAACAGTGTCACCGACAGTGCCAGAGACACCACCACCAGCACCGTCTTTTTCTTGTTTCGTCCCAGATTGGCAAAGGCCATCTGATGGAGCTTTGCTCCCCGGATGCTGCGCCGTTTTTTCTTGGTCTGCATCACATCCGTATATTTGGTAGCCTCCACCGGAGAGACCTTAGCTGCCATTTTTCCGGGCTTGGAACAGGACAAGAGCACCGTCAACAAGGCGAACAGCATAGAACCAAGGAAGATCACAGGCGATGTGCTGATGGTGGTGATGCCTGCATCCAACCGTGTGGAGCGCAAGACAACAGGAACCAAAACAGCGCCAATGCCGTAGCCCAGCAGCAGCCCCGCCGGAATACCGATCAGACAAAGCAGAAGTGCCTGCTGGCGAATGATGCGTTTGAGCTGCCGGGGCGTTGTGCCAATGGTTTTCAGAAGTCCGTAAAACCGGATATCCCCCGCAACAGAGATCTGGAAAATGTTATAGATGATAAGATACCCGGTAAAAATCACCAGCAGCAAAAAAGCTGCTATGGCAATCACAAGTTCCGGGTCGAGCTGCGACTCCAGCTGGGATGAGGTATATCCCCAGTTGACGCCGATCCGGACGCTGTTGGGATCGGTATAGCTGTCCCATGTGTAACCAAGATCGGTATCCACCTGCTCCATCTGCCCTTGAATGTTTGTGCCGGAGGCCAGCATGACATTCAAATCGGTGCGGAAAGGCTGTAAACCTGTTTTCACTGCCTGCGCTTCGATGTCATCTGCGTAATCACGGCTGATGTTGATGTAATGAACAGGCATTAGTTCATCATAGTCCCAATAGCCCACCAGCGTAAAGGTATCTGTTACAGTAAAGGCGGTTTGATCCTTGTCCGTAATGGAATAGGAAACCGTGACCTCGGCGCCCAGCTCCGGCGTTACGCCAAGCAGCTGCAACGCTGCCGTATCCATGGCTACCTCTTTGCCGCTTTCGGGCATCCGTCCGGTAGTAGGGGTGGCATAGCTCCATTTGGTGCAGTTGGCATCCATGTAGCTGATCTCTGCCGGTATTTTGGCAAAGACCCCCTCCGCAGTGATACCGATTACCTTCCGTGCCCCTGTAGCCTTCACCTTTGGGTGGGCAGCGATGCGTTCCGCCTGCTCGGGGGAAACATCCTTAAAGGTGCCATGCGCATAGCCGCCTACCTGCCGAAACTGGTAGGTTTCATAACTGGCGTTCAGCGACAAGACAATGGTGAACATGGAAGTAAATAGCAGCGTTGTCAGCGCAATGGCAAAAATAGCGATCAGATTGCGGCGACGGTTCGCATAAAGAGATTTTAAGCTGAGCTTTCGAATACATTTTCGATTTTTGACATTCATCGTAGCCACCTCCCGTTAGTTCTGGGAGACGATCCGACCATCTTCGATACGGATAATGCGGTCTGCCATCTGTGCAATTTCTTCGTTGTGAGTGATCATTACGATTGTCTGGGCGAACTTTTGACTGGTGACTTTCAAAAGACTTAATACATCCTGGCTGGTTTTGGAATCCAGATTGCCGGTGGGTTCATCTGCCAGAATGATAGCGGGTGCTGCCGCCAGCGCACGGGCAATGGCTACCCGCTGCTGTTGACCGCCTGAGAGCTGATTGGGCAGGGCATCCAGACGATCATCCAGCCCAAGTGTCTGTACAATCTGCTGTACGAAATCCTTATTGACCTTGCCACCGTCCAGCTCAATGGGTAGAACAATATTTTCATACACATTCAGCACCGGAACAAGATTATATGCTTGGAACACAAAGCCAATTTTCCTGCGGCGGAAGATGGTCAGCGCTTCCTCCTTCAGGGAGAAAATATCCTGTCCGTCCACCATGACCGTGCCACTTGTAGGGCGATCCAGCCCGCCCAGCATGTGCAGCAGCGTGGATTTGCCGGAGCCGGATGTGCCGACAATTGCAACAAATTCGCCCTTCTTTACACTTAAATCAACTCCATCCAACGCATGAACTGCGTTATTGCCGGAGCCATAAATCTTTTTCAGGTTTTTTGCCTGTAAAACTTCCATAAATGAGTACCTCCATGAAAAAATCTGTATGTATGAAAGGAAATGATCCTTTGATACATACAGATTATCGCATAGGAATCTTTCCACATTCTTTCCGGCGGAAAATGAAATCTAACAGTTTTGATAGAATTGTTGTTATTTCGGCAGAAATATGGAAAACGTACTTCCTTTTCCCGGAACAGAAGCAACCTTGATATAACCGCCCTCGCCGGATATGATCTGTCGGGCAAGGTATAAGCCGATGCCGACCCCTTCTTGTTTCTGCACACTATTTGAGCGGTAAAAGCGAGCAAATATCTTCGCTTGCTCATTTTCCGGGATGCCTGAACCGGTATCCGATATATCGATCCTTGCAAACATTTCATAGCTTACGGCAGAAATAGTAATGGTGCCATGCTCTGTATATTTGATGGCGTTGTCTACGATATTAGCCAGCGCTTCCACTGTCCATTTGAAGTCGAATACAGCAAAAGCATCAGTATCTTGCAGTTGCAAAGACAATCCTTTTTCAGAAGCCTTGGCAGTATATTGTTCTACCACACTTTCAAGCAGCGGCTGCAGCGCTGCTTGCTGAGGGGAGAGTGAAATGATCCCGTTTTCCAGTCTGGAAAGCTTTACGAGAGAATCGATCAGAAATCGCAGCTTTTCCGATTGTTTGTACAGCGCCTCCACATTTGCCTTCGCCGATGCAGGCAGAGTTTCCTCCATCAAAAGCTCGCTGTATAACAGCAGATTTGCAATCGGCGTTTTCGTCTGGTGGGAAATGTCCGCAATCAAGGTTTTGATTTTGTCTTTTTCCTGCGCTATATTTTGAGAAGATGCTTCTGCTGCGGAAAGATAGTGCGCAAACTTCGTTTCCAATGCAGACAGCTGGCTTTCATCAAAATTGGTTTCAGAAAAGGAGCCGGTCATGGCAGCGTCCAGCATCCTTTCGATTTCTTCCATCGTTTTTCTGGTCTTTCTCCGCTCCAATAACACAACAGCTGCCGCCGCCAGAAAACACAGCAGTATGATCACAATGCCGGTTTTATTCATCTTTTGTCACCCAGCTATAACCGATTCCGTAGATGGTTTTAATGTATTTCTGTGCGCCAAGCTTATCCCTCAGACGCTTGATCGTAACAGACAAAGCATTTTCATCCACATATTCTGCGCCATCTGTCCAGATCCGGTCGACAAGGTCTCCACGGGTCATGGTTCGACCACGGTTTTCAACAAGCAGACGCAGTAATTTTTGTTCTGTTTTACTCAATTCCACTTTTGAATCTCCCACATAAAAGGTCATAGCCTCAAAGTCAAAGTGAAATAGATCCATATGGAACGGCGCATTTTTATGGCTTGACGCTTGCTTTCGCAGTTGGGTATTCACCCTTGCCCGCAAAACCGAAAGAGAAAAGGGCTTGGTAATGTAATCATCAGCGCCCCTCTCCAGTCCGTCTACGATGTCCAGATCGGTGTCGTTGGCAGTCAGCAGAATAACAGGAATATAGGGTGTGTTTTCCTTGACCTCCCGGAGCAGCTCGAGCCCGCTGCCATCCGGCAGATTGATATCCAGCAGGATCAGGGATACACCGCCGCAAAGAAGCTGTTCCTTCGCCGTTTTTAGGTCTTGGCAGGATATAATCTGACGGTCATCTGCTTTCAGTGCTTTACTTAAACCCTGATTCAACCCTATATCATCTTCAATAATCAATAATTGTTCCATGTATCTCACTCCCTCGTTATTCAAAGGCCACCATTATTTCCTTGGGTAATTTTTCGTTCTCACAGTTCAGAAGATAGGCGATTGCTCTGCTTGCAAATTTGTTTGTTTTCACTGTATCCCAATCGGCAAGCAAAATGACCTCTGCCTTGCCGTTCTCAAAATCTAATGATATTTCGCCCCATTCGCCGTCGCAGTCTGCCTGATATTCGTAGATTGCGGCGGCGATTTTCTTTTTTCGCTTGATCTTGGATTTCTGTTTTAGCCGGACTGCATGGATTGCGCCCTCGGCAACCAACAATTCCGTCAACTTGTCCACTGCTTTTCGGTAGGCTCGTTCTGCACCGCTGGCTGTACTGCCCTCAAACATAACCGCCAGTTCTTCAAAGGTGGGGCGGTCTTTCCATGAGCTGACACGCCCACAGGTCATGCAAATTGCTAACCGGTTTTCGAGCAAGGTCTGTTCCCGGTAATTCAGTTTCTCAAATGCCCGCTGCACCTTTTCTGCCTGTATGCCGTTCCAGAGGATATCGGTATAGTTCCAGCTATCGTCAAGGGCTACATCCTCGCCTGTTTCTTCGCCGTCCTCGTCTGTGACATAGAAAGGCTGCTGATTGCGGATTCCACGGACAACTTTCAGATATTCTTCCGCAAGGGCAAGATCGCAGTTGTATTTCTTGGAAAATTCGTTGACCGCATCCTTGGTATTGTGGTACAGCCAAGCCATTGACCGCACCATTTTGTAATTGGTCAGAGAGGACACCGACCATTTTTCTTCGCCCATGCGAAAACGGAGCATAGCATCCCGGATGAACGGGAAAATGTATGTAGCATACTCTGCACCCTTGGCAAGGTCATAGTCCATCAGCTTTTGGAGCATTTGCTCCCGGCAGGAGAGCTTTATATCTATAAATCGGTCTGTGTCGTACAGATTGCCGCCGTCCACACCGAGAAAGTCTTTGATGCGCTTGTTCAGCTGCGGCTCGTAGTGGTGTAGGAAGAATGAGAAATGTATCAAATTCTTTTCCTGCAAGGCAGACAGGATATATTCGTTCAGACTGCCCACCTTTGGCGGCTCAGGTTCCAGTTGGAAGATGCGCTCTGCCACATAGGGAATGATACCATCACCGTGCGGATTGACTTGGTGTTTCGGTATGTATCCGGTCATATTCCATGTAAAATCACTCAGCATAGCGCACCCCCCTTCTCATTTCTATAAGAATCCCTTAAGACATTCTTTCATAAAAAGCATGAAGTATTTCTGCCAATTCCTGCGGTGATTCAATATTAACTTCATGTCCGGCACCAATAATCGTTTTTAATTCCACGTTCTTAAGCAATTCTGCCAATTCAATAGAAGCATTTTTATTCGCAGTATCTTTCTCGCCATATAACAATAGTGTAGGGCATGATATTTTGTGCAGAGAGTTGTTAAAGTCCAACTCCATCATGGTTTCGCATAGAAGTAAGAAATCAGCTTTTCTAAATCCCATTTGTTGAAACATGGATTTAGGCATAAATCTAAAGAGAAGATTTTGAAATTTCAGAAGCTTCTTGGGCATTTTATATTGTGTGGCGATAAGCACCAAGGAGCGAACTTTTTTCGGATATTGTATAGCATAGTTCAGAGCTAATACGCCCCCAAGCGATAAACCGCACAAATCAATAGGCTCATCATATTGATTGCAGTAATCTGAAAATGCAGCATATAGATTATCATAGGTCACTTCTTTGCTATGAACTAAATCAGGAAGATTCGGACACAAGCTGTAATCAGTAGTTTGCAAAATATCTATTGTTTTTGTCCAACTGTCAGATGTTTGTCCTAATCCATGCACATATATTTGTTTCATATTGTTCCCCCACTAAATATGTATCTTAGCTTCTGCAAGCAAAGCAGCCTGTTCCATTTCTTTTTCATAAGCTCCTTTGGCATAAGCAACATCACTTTTTGCCCGGAGTTCTTTATCTTTTGCCAGTTTCTTCATGACCTCCGCAAGGTCAGCGTCCAGAGTACCACGCTTTACATAGCGATTTATGGTGTTCAGCCTCTTTTCATATATCTGGATAATCGGATGATCGTCTGCAAGTTCCCGCTGTTCTCTGCCTTTCAGGTTGCCGATCTGTCGGCAAGTGCGGTGCAGCTTGTCCCCCGGTGCATAGCCACCGCAGTATTTGGTGTGCCTTGCGTTGGTGGTGAGGAACCACTTGCCGCAGATTTTGCATTTCTTCGGTGCATGACCAACACATAAGCCCTCAAAAAGATCAGACCGGAACATCCCCACAAAGGATACATAGTGCATCCGCTTGACCAGCTTCGCAACTTTTTCGCCGGGACGGATGACCGATATATACTGAACGGAATTGTTCAGGGTAGACATCCAGGCATTGCCCTCTGTGATAGAAAACTCCGGTGGGAAATAGGTGCCGAACATTTTCGCAAAGCCCTCTGCGGTGCGGTCTGCTTCGTTTCCGTCCGATTGTTCTGCAAAATCAAGCATCGCCTTTTGGTATTCCTCAAGGGAGTAAGCCAGATGCCCGCATACAGCGGTATAGCGCTGGAGCATCACCGCATCAGCATATTTCGGAACTTCTTCGAACGGTAAAGAATTGGTTACGGCTTTTATGGCGAACTCCACATATTTCAGAGCATTGTCCGCAGTAAAGACCCTTTCTATTCGTTCCCGGTGCTTTGGTATATCCATATAGGAGAACGGCGGCGTTTTGCTGAGAATCTCTAACATTGTCAATGCAGCTTCCTTTGCCATTGGAAAGAGTGCAGAAGTATCCTGTCCGGCATTCAGCATCCCGAGCAGCAGATTGATTTTCTCGCATTGCTCGTTCATTTTTGTAATAGTATCCGCAGGAACATTCAGTGCATCACAGGCAAGCGTGCCGACAGGGAATGTTTTGCCCTCATATATGACCGTATCCTGCCAGAAGTCCAATGTCATCAATTCTTGGTTCATGCTTACCTCCTGTCCTGTTTTTTCACTTTCTTAATTGTATCATGCTAATGTAAAGAAATCTACATCTATCAATAAGTTGTCCTGTTTTTTGAAACGGAGTTGTCCTCCGATTAGCCTGTTTTTTGAGAAATCCGTCATAACCATAATAGAAGGAGCAAAGCACCTGCCAATCACTGCGGGTGCTTCGTGCTTTCCAGAATATTATGAACGGAGGTTTTTTTATGACAATCTATGGAACCATCAAAGCGGCAATCAGTGTCAAGCAAGCCGCCGAACACTACGGGCTGAAAGTCAACCGAAACGGTATGGCTTGCTGCCCGTTCCACAATGACAGGCATCCGAGCTTGAAGCTGAATGAGGACTATTTCTTCTGCTTCGGCTGTGGAGCAAAGGGAGATGTGATCGACCTTGTGGCAAGGCTGTTCAATATGAGCAGCTATGAAGCAGCGCAAAAGCTGGCTTCGGACTTCGGACTTGACCCGAAACCGCCCACTGCCGCAGCTATGGCCAAGCCAAAGCGTCCTTATATCCGTCAGTTCCGGGAGGATGAAATGCTGTGTTTCCGGGTGCTGACGGATTATCTGCATCTGCTGGAAGATTGGAAAGTGCGGTATGCACCCAAAACACCGGAGGAGGCTCTGGATGATCGTTTTGTGGAAGCCTGCCAGATGCACTGTCCTATCGAATATATGGCAGATGTGCTGACCGTGGGTGATCTGGAAGAGCGGGTGGCATTGGTGGACGAGCTGATGAAGGAGGGAAAAATTACTTTTCTGCAAGAGTACATCACACGAAAGAAAAAGGAGGTGGCGCACCATGGCGAAGAACCGGAAAACGCCTGATATGAATTTGCCTGTCTGGTTTGATGGGCAGAACATCAACGAAGCTCTGTTTTGTGAAGAATTTCTGCATGAGCGCAGAATCATCTTCGCAAACGGAGCTTTTTTTACGCCCGATGGTCGAGTGACGGACGATCTCCCACTGCGTGGGGAGATTTACGACAAGCTGAAATTCTGTGCCGTGAACAACATCCCCCGGAAGATCACCAACATTCTGGAAGTGCTGAAACTGGAAGCGCAAGTGCCTGACTTCCCACCGGAGCAGGATCGCATCCATGTGTTCAACGGTACGCTGCTATTGAACGGCACATTTACCGAGGGCAGACCGGCTATCGTGCGAAGCCGTCTGCCTGTTGTCTACAATCCCGATGCTCCTGCGCCCGTGATCTGGCTGAACTTTTTGAATGGACTGCTCCATGCGGAAGACATTCCCACCTTGCAGGAGTTTATCGGTTATTGCCTGATCCCCTCCAACAAAGGACAGCGCATGATGGTGATTAAGGGCAACGGTGGCGAGGGTAAATCCCAAATCGGTGCGGTGCTTTCGGCTATCTTTGGCACAAACATGAAGGACGGCAGCATCGGCAAGATTTCTGAAAACCGCTTTGCCCGTGCCGATCTGGAGCACATCCTGCTGTGCGTAGATGATGATATGCGGATGGAAGCTCTGCGGCAGACCAACTATGTGAAGTCCATCGTGACCGCCCAAGGCAAGATGGATTTGGAGCGCAAGGGTAAGCAGAGTTATCAGGGCTGGATGTTCGCCCGGCTGCTGGCATTCAGTAACGGTGATCTGCAAGCCCTGTATGACCGCAGTGACGGATTTTATCGCAGACAGCTTGTGCTGACCACCAAGGAAAAGCCGGTGGACAGAGCTGACGATCCTGATCTTGCAGAGAAGATGAAAGCTGAAGCCGAGGGTATCTTCCTGTGGGCATTTGAAGGCTTGCAGCGGCTTGTTGCCAACAACTTTAAGTTTACGGAGAGTGACCGTATCCGGGAAAACCGGGAAGCGGTCAAGCGTGACAACAACAATATCTTTGATTTCATGGATTCCGAGGGATACATCCAGCGTAAAGCGGATGCGTCCATCAGTTCCAAGGATTTCTATGAAATCTACCGGATGTGGTGCGAAGAAAATTCCCTTGCACCGCTGAAAGCCCGCAGCTTCAGCGACGCCATGATTGTCAATGCTGGGAGATTCAATCTGGAGCATTGCAACAATATCACCAACTCTGCCGGACGGCGGGTTTGGGGATTCATGGGAGTGGAAGCTATTGCACGACCTCATATAAATGGGTTTTACGGAGATTCGCCGTGTACGTACGTACCGGAGGACATTCCGGAGGAATGGCGGCAGGTCGAATAAATCCCATTGCTGGTACGTATGTACGCAGCAAAAGAGCGTGAAACGCTTGTTATAGAAACAGCACACATCCTCTCGTTCGGGCTGTTTCTATGTCCACAGGCTTTTGAAAAAGTGTCTGTGGACACCGGCTGCAAGAGGAAGTTGACACAGAACAGCTTCATGCAGACGGGCTGACCATGGGAAAAGGCGCAGACATTTTCGCCTTGGTCAGCAGAGGTCACCGCAGTGACCGCATTCCCCCTCGGGAGAGCCCTCGGAGAGCCCACGGCACTTTGCAGCCAGTATGGATGAAAGTGTCATAGTGGGTTATTACACTTTGAAAAAGTGCCTCTCCGTAGTTCTCCGCTGTCTGCAAATCTCAAAGAAAGGAAACGCCAATGGCAAGAAACGATGGAATAGACCGTACCGTAGCCAGAAATCAGGACTTGGGAAACCCGGCAGATGTGGCAAAGGTACAGGAACACAATGAGCGTGAAAAGGACAGCTACAGCAATCAGGACATCGTGCCGGAACGCACTTCTCTGAACGTCCATTTCAAAGCACCCACGGACGATTATGTAAAAATGTTTGAGCAGATGGAACAAGACGGCGTGATCTCCACCAGAGGTCTGAAACCGGATGCCGTCAAATACGGTGAGTTGGTATTTGATGTGAATTCCGCTTATTTCTACAATCATGGCGGCTATGAATTTGCGAAACAGTTTTATGCCGATGCCTACAAAGCTGCTGCGGAGATCGTAGGTGGTGAGCAGTATATCCTCTCCGCTGTGATGCACGCCGATGAGCGCAACCGAGCAATGTCCGAAGCTTTGGGCGAAGATGTGTACCACTACCACCTTCATGTGGTTTATATCCCGGTGGTGGAAAAGCAGATACTTTGGTCGAAGCGATGCAAGGATGAAGCCCTCCGGGGAACCGTTAAGGAGGTCATCACACAGGTCAGCCGCAGTAAGAAATGGGAGTCCAAGCCGGTGCTTGACGAGGACGGTAATCCAATGTTGAACGCAAGAGGAAAAAAGATTTTGAGGTCATCCTACAGTGTGTTGCAGGATGACTTTTTTCATTTCATGCGAGTTGCCGGATATACCGATCTGGAGCGTGGAGAACGTGGAAGCACCGAGGAACATCTGACGGTAACGCAGTTCAAGGTACAGGCTGAACAGCAGCGTTTAGATGCCGTGACCGGACAGGTGGCACAGGCCGAGCAGAGTTTGGAGAATGCCAAAGCTGCCACGGAGAAACAGAAAAAGAGACTGGAAGCTCTGCAAAGGGAAACCAAGACGGCAAAGACCATTGCGCTGACGGTGCAGGATATTGAAGCGATGGGCAAGAAAAATTCCATCACCGGAAATATTTCGCTCACACCAGATCAGTCCGATACGCTCAAACGCTATGCGGTCAACGGCATTATCGCCAACGCTGACAACAAGCGGCTGAAGGAGAAACTGGCTTCCGCAGAAAAGACGGTTTCCATCTGGAAGCAGCGGTATGAAGCGGTAAACGAAAAATATATGGAACTCAAACAGAAAGCCCAACCCTTTCTGGATGCACTGGAAATCGCATCCGAAAAGGTTCGGGCTTTTATCAATTCTATCCTCATCAGAGGAAAGGAAACACAGGAACACGAACACCCTGCCCGGAAGCGTGGACAGGATATGGAACTTTGATGGAGGAATCGCCTATTGAAGAAATATTATGAGGAAGCGAAATATAATGCGGCATTTGACCGCTGTGTGGATGTTATGAGCCAGATGCTCCAGAAATATGGACATCAGGTTTTGGATAAATTGGAACAGGACGCACCGCAGGGAGTGGAGCATTCCGAGGAAAGTAATCAAGCGCAGCTTTTGACGGATAAGGCTGCGTAAAATTTGCAATTTACACGTTGCGTATTCACTATGGCTATGCTATAATGATTACGCAACGTGTATTTTTTGCTTTTGTGGAGAAAAGACGGATGGATTGTAAAAACAGAATTATAAAGTTGCGTGAAAGCACAGGACTGAATCGGAAAGATTTTTGCAAGCTCGTCCATATTCCTTACCGGACTATGACTGAATGGGAATTGGACAACCGCCATGCACCGGATTATGTGCTGTGGCTTTTGGAGTATTATATCCGCAACGAGGGACTTATGGTAAAAGGAAGGAATGAGGGAGGTGGAGATTCTGAAAAAGAAACAACTTAAATGCTATCTTTATACAAGAGTGTCCACCTCGATGCAGGTTGACGGATACAGTTTGGATGCCCAACGTGACAAGCTACGGAAGTATGCGGCATACGAGGATATGATCGTTGCTGGGGAGTATTCTGACGAGGGATTTTCCGGCAAAAACATTCAAGGGCGGCAGGAGTTTCAACGGATGCTGAATGACATCCAGGACGGCAAAGATGATGTTTCTTATGTGTTGGTCTTTAAGCTGTCCCGATTTGGCAGAAATGCAGCGGACGTTCTGAACTCTTTGCAACTCATGCAGGATTTCGGTGTCAATCTGATCTGCGTGGAGGATGGCATTGACAGCTCCAAGGATGCAGGAAAGCTGATGATCTCTGTGCTGTCTGCGGTGGCAGAGATTGAGCGAGAAAATATCCGCACACAGACAATGGCAGGACGTGAGCAAAAGGCTCGTGAGGGCAAATGGAACGGCGGTTTCGCTCCATATGGATACAAACTGGAAAATGGAAACCTTGTCATTGCAGAGGATGAAGTGGAAGTTATCCGAGTAATCTATGATCGTTATATTCATACAAACGAGGGTGTTACAGGAGTTGCAAAATATCTGAACCGCAATGGTTATGTAAAGAAACTAAGACAGAATAATACCATTCCGGGATTTTCAAGAGATTTTGTGAAAAATGTATTGTACAATCCTGTTTATATGGGAAAGATTGCTTACGGCAGACGAAGAACAGAAAAGAAACAGGGTACAAGAAACGAGATGCACGTGGTTGAGCAGTCGGAGTTCCCGGTTTATGAAGGACAGCACGAAGCTATCATTTCCGAAGAAGATTGGTATCTGGCACAGGAAAAGCGCAAGATCAATTCTTTCAAGCGGGAAAAGGTCAACAATCCAGACCATGCACACATCCTGTCCGGTATCTTGAAATGCCCATGCTGCGGTAAGAGTATGTACGGCAATATCGCCAAGGCGCACAGCAAGGACAAAAAAACACGGTATTATTACTACTGCAAAAATACGGTTACACCTACCGGGCATGAGTGCAGCTTCCGTCTGAATATCGAGCAGACGGAAATCAATAAATTTGTGGCGAAGATTATTTCTGCTATGGTCAACAATCCCCGGTTTGTGGAAGCGATTCAAGCGAAAATCGGAACGGCGGTTGATACAGAGGATATGGAAAAGCAGATCGCCGTACTGCAAGGGCAGCTAAAGCAAGCCTTTGGAACGAAAAGTCGCTTGGAGCGTCAGATGGATACCTTGGACATCAACGATGTCCACTATGACAGAAAGATTTTAGACTTGCAGCGCCGCTATGATGAGCAGTATGATACCATAGAGGAAATCAAAGTTCAGATTGGCGAATTGCAAAGTCAGATCCGCAACATACAGCAGGAGAAGATTTCCGGTGACAATATCTATCGCTTGTTACTGGCATTTGATGAAGTCTACCATTCCGCAACGGAAGCGGAGCAGAAGGAGTTTATGAAGGCCTTTATCGAGCGAATTGAGATGTTCCCGGAAAAGAGAAAAGACGGTAGTTGGATAAAGAAGATCGTATTCAATTTTCCTGTGCCTGTTGATGGTGAGGAAGTGAAAGAACTTCCCTTGGAAACTGAAACAACTGTTGAGACGTTCCAGTACAAGGACTATGCAGACCGCTATTCGGACGCCTACGAGCTCTATGGTTACGATGCTGAGGCGCTGTTCAACCACTATGAGACGGTCGGCAAGGCCGAGAATCGGGTAGGACGCTTCAAGAAGACGCCGGAAGAAGATGACCGGCATCCCTATGTGTGGGACGCCGATGAGCCGCTGGACCCGCTGCCGCCTTTGGACTTTCACGCGCAGCCGGACTGGTTCGATGCCCGTACCCTCCCGGAGAACCTGTCCAACGTCCGTATCATAAAAGAATATGAGCAGCTGAAAGCCTTTATAGAGAAAGACGAGTGGATCGGAGACCCCGTTCTGGTGCGAAAGGAAGAGCTCCTGACGGAGATGAGCAGCCGCGCCCGGAACTATAGAGGCCGGCGCGGCGGAGCTGACTATCTCCGCGCCATCAGTCAGGACATCGACGTGCTGCTTGATTTCATGGGATAAGGATGCTATAAGATGAAAAGGGAAGAGCCTCACTGCAAAGCGGTGAGGCTCTTCCCTTTGGTGGAGCACAGAGGGTCCGTCTGGCTCACATGTGGTGGAGGCGATGGGAGTCGAACCCATGTCCGAAAAGAGTTCAGCGTAGGTGTCTCCGGGTGCAGGCGATCTACAACATTCCCTCCGCGTCACGCCGGTCGTCAGGCTAACGCTTCAGTAGCTTCATGAGTTCCTGCCGGTCCGCAAAGCTTAGGTCCGTTCAGGTGCTGTGTCTAAAGGACGCCCCGGCCCCACACGACACAAGAGTGGGCGGAACGCGCAGCACTCAGGCTGCGAGCAACTGAGAATTATTGTTGTCAGTTAATTTTTTGGAGGAGTTTAGAGCAGTTCCCCCACTGCTACCCGCTGCCCAGGCCTCGCTCCCCCCGTCGAAACCTTTACGCCCCCATAAAGCGCATGCTGCCATGCGCAGAAAGCTTGGTGTTCTCAGGGCAGGAATGCTGCCTGAAAGAGATTTAGCAGAATTTGCCGTTGGACTTCACAGCCCGGTCGATGGAGCGCTTGGCGTCGCGCTTGGCGGCGTCGGCACGCTTGTCGTAGAGCTTTTTGCCCTTGCACAGGCCGACTTCCATCTTGACGCGGCCATGCTTGAAGTAGAGAGAAAGGGGAACGAGAGTATAGCCCTGCAGCTTGCACTGCTGGTGCAGACGCCGGATCTCGGTCTTGTGGGCCAGCAGACGCCGCACCCGCAGAGGGTCCTGATTGAAGATGTTGCCGTGGTCGTAGGGAGTGATGTGCATTCCCTTGACCAGAAGCTCGCCGTCCTCAATATCGACCCAGCTGTCCTTCAGGTTGACGCCGCCGGCACGCAGGCTCTTGACCTCGGTGCCTTTCAGCTCAACGCCCGTTTCCAGCGCTTCGAGCACGAAATACTCGTGACGCGCCTCGCGGTTTGTGGCGATGGTCTTTGTCGCCGGACGTTCCTTGGCAGGTGCCATGAAGCGCGCCTCCTTTCCTTTACTCCAGAAGCCGTTTTCATAAGCATTGCACACCGTCCTGTATATGGGCGAAAATTCTCGTCGTTCGGCGCACCCTGCTTATAAAAGCAGCTTCTTTGTCCTGTCATTATATCACATTTTGCTGGATTTTCAAGAGCGATTTTTGAAAGAATCGTTAAGGTTCTATAAAATCTGCTCTTTACAGCTCGTCGCGGCCGGAGAGTGCGCGGTAAAGCGTCGTCTCATCGGTGTACTCGAGGCTGCCGCCCACGGGCAGGCCGTAGGCCAGACGGGTGGTCTTGATGCCCAGGGGCTTGATGAGCTTTGCCAGATACATGGCCGTGGCCTCGCCCTCGACGGTGGGGTTCATGGCCATGATAACCTCTTTCACCTCCCCGCTGCCCAGCCGGGCCAGCAGCTCCTTCACCGAGAGCTGTTCGGCACCGATGCCGTCCATGGGGCTGATGAGGCCGTGGAGGACATGATATAGGCCGTGGTACTCCCGGGTGCGCTCAAAGGCCTGCACATCGCGGGGCGTCTCGACCACGCAGATGGTGGAGCGGTCCCGCTTGGCGCTGGAACAGATGGGGCAGAGCTCGGCCTCGGTGTAGTTCTGGCAGACGCGGCAGCGGTGGAGCCGGGTGTGGGCGTTCTGGATGGCCTCGGCCAGTGCCGCGGCGTCCGCGTCCGACATACTCAGCACCTGATAGGCCATCCGGGTCGCGCCCTTGCGGCCGATGCCCGGGAATTGGCTGAACTGCTCAATAAGCTTTTCCAGCGGCGCTGCGGTGTAACCCATGCGTATCCCTCCCGCTTAGAGGCCGGGGATGTTCAGACCGCCGGTCAGCCTGCCCATCTCGGCCTCGGCAGTTTCGTCCACCTGCTTGACGGTGGCGTTGACGGCGGCGGCCACCAGGTCTTCCAGCATCTCGATGTCGTCGGGGTCAACGGCCTCGGGCTTGATGGTGATGCCAAGGATCTCGTGCTTGCCGTTCATGCGGACAGTGACCATCTCGCCGGAGGCGCTGCCGGTGTACTCGGCGGCTTCCAGCTCGGCCTGCTTGGCCTTCATGTCATCCTGCATCTTCTGAGCCTGACGCATCAGGGCGTTCATATCGGGGCGGCCAAAGCCTGCGGGCATTCTTGCTTTCATAATTGGTTCTCCTTTTTGATGTTCGATTGAGCTTTTATAGAAAACCTCTCCGTCACGGCTGACGCCGTGCCACTGCCCGGGTTGCGGCACCCAGCATCCGCAGCGCTTTGCTTGCGTCTTGCTGGCCGCGGCCCCAACAGCGACTCCCTGTTTCCGCCACTGGCGGCGGTCGTCGTTGTTGCTCCTATCGAGGGGAGGCTTTGGCATACCGGAAAACTTTCCCTCTTCGCCAGAGGCTCCCCTCGGTAGGGGAGCTGTCTGCGAAGCAGACTGAGAGGTTATTTTCGTTTCTTCGCGCTGTCCTCAATGCTCACGTCCAGACCCAGCTTTTCCAGCGCATGGAGCGACTGTTCGGCGTTGGAGGTGTGCTTTGCGGCGGTGCGGGGCTCGTAGGGGCCGATCGGCACCGCGACGCCTGACACCTGCGCGATGAGCTTTTTGATGAGACGCTGGCTGTCCTTGTTGACACGGATGAAGTCCCGGAAGGTCTTGCCGCCGTCGATGAGTACCCGTGTGCCGTCGAAGTACGCCTTCGATTTGCGCAGGTAGCTGTGGAGCATCGGGTCCTTCTCCTGTAAGAGCTTGACGACCTCGCTCCACTGCTCGAAGGGGTTGATACCCTCTGCGGCCACCTTGCGGGGGCGGCTGAGAGCCGGGTCGGCGGTGTACTCCGGGGCAGGTGCTGCCGGTGAGACCGGTGCAGCGGGCTCCACTGATTCCTCTTCCGGTACGGGTGGTACAGGCGCAGTGACCGGCGCAGTCGGCTCATCCCAGGGCAGGGGGGCCGACTCCGTCACCGGCGGCTCGTCGGGCGGTGGTGGAAGCTCTTCGTCTGCGGGCGCGGGGGACTCTGGAATATCCGGGACAGCGGCCTTCGGCTCTGCAGCGGGCGCGGCCACAGGTTCCACGGGTGCAGCAGGGGTACTCATGAAAGGCTGCGGCGCAGGCTGGACCGGTGCCGCAACAAAGGGCCGGACGGCCGGTGCGGCAGGAGCAGCAGCCTGCGCAGGCGTTGCCGCCACGGGGACAGCTGCGGCCTGCGGCGGCTCCGAGAGGGTGAAGAGGGCCAGTTCCAGCTCGATGCGCTGGTCACTGCCCCGGGTCATATGCTCAAGGGCGCTGCCCAGCGCACGGATAGCCCGGATGGCCTCCCGCTGGCCCAGCTGAGGGCCTTTTTCGAGGTACTGCTGTTCCTCTTCGGGGGAAACACCGGACAGCAGGCTCTGCCCGCCGGGCAGAGCCGCCAGCATCAGGGCGCGGTAGTGAGCGATGAGCTCTTCCGTCAGACGCTTCACATCCACCGACTGCTGCCGCAGTGCGGCTAGCTGAGCCAGCGCCGCTGCGCCGTCCTGCGCTTCCAGAGCATCCGAAATATGGAACAGGTAGCTCCGGTCGGTGACGCCCGCCATCCGGCGGACAACATCAGCATCGATTTTTGCGGTCACGCCGGCGCAGGTGTCGAGGATCGAGAGGGCGTCGCGCATGGCACCGTCAGCCAGACGGGAGATCAGCTCTGCACCACCGGTCGTCAACTCTAAGCCCTCTTGGCCGGCGATATACTCGACCCGCTGGGCGATGTCTTCCGGCCCGATGCGGGTGAAATCGTACCGCTGGCAGCGGGAGAGGATGGTGGCCGGGACTTTCTGGATCTCGGTCGTGGCGAGGATGAAGATGACGTGGGCGGGCGGCTCTTCCAGCGTTTTCAGCAGGGCGTTGAAGGCCGCTGTGGACAGCATGTGTACCTCGTCGATGATGTATACCTTATAATGACAGGCACTGGGGGTGTAGGCTGTCTCGTCCCGCAGGTCGCGGATGTCGTCCACACCGTTGTTGGACGCCGCGTCCATCTCCACCACGTCGAGGATGCTGCCGTTGTCGATGCCCTTGCAGATCTCGCACTCGCCGCAGGGGTCGCCGTTATGGGGGTGAAGGCAGTTGACCGCCTTGGCGAAAATCTTCGCGCAGGTGGTCTTGCCCGTGCCGCGCACGCCGGTAAACAGGTAGGCGTGGCCTACGCGGCCCGACGCTATCTGATTGCGCAGCGCCGTGACGATGCCGCGCTGTGCGACGACATCCTCAAACCGCTGGGGTCTCCATTTGCGGTATAATGCGCGATACATCGGTGCTTCCCTCCCGTCAGTAATAAAAAATCGGACAGCGCTGACGGGGTTTGACCCCCGCCTTGCGTAACTCGGCATACGGATGCAGGCTGACTGAAACGCACGGGGCGCGCCGCTTAAGGCTGCTTGGTTCCCCACCTGACCTGGTTCACTGCGGCTCCATCGTACAGGACCCGCATCCGTATGCCGAACCACGCAGCAGGCGCTGTCCGACAAGGCACACGATTCGTGTGCCTTAGTATTGTACCACAGTTCGGTGAGGAATGCAAGAGGAAGCTAAGGCTGCTCCCATCCGGCCCGCAAAAGCTCCAGTGCGTGTGTTTCAAGCCGGGAAACGTAGCTCCGGCTTATTTGGAGCAGCTTTGCCGTTTCCAGCTGGGTCAGCGGCGGCTGGCCCGCCAGACCGTACCTTAATAATATGAGTTTCCGCTCCCGGGCAGGCAGCCCCTCGATGAGGCGGCGCAGGCGCTGGGCATCGTCCTGTTTTTCGCAGCTGTCCTCCATGCAGAAGCCGTCCTGCAGCACATCAGCGAGGGTGAGGGCAGAGTCTTCCTTTCCGGCATCAAGAGTCTCCTGAAGCGAGAGGGTGGGGGCGTTCTTCCGCTCCCGCCGGAAGTGCATCCGGAGCTCGTTTGCTATCCTCACCCCAGCGAACGCCGGACGGAGAATCGGAACCATCTCCACCGCCCTCGGGGTCGTTGTCGTCCTCTTCCGGGTCTACCGGGAAGGTGGTCCAGTCGATTTCATCCTCCGGTGAACCGAAGAGCACCACATGGGCCACCTTGCCGTCCCACACCACCTTGCGCACCACCGTGCGGATGGCAGCGCGCTTCTGGGTCACGGTCATGTCGTCGATGTTGTCGTGGAACACGGTCAGCAGCTGCCGCATCACGTCAAACTCGATGCCGCCCAGAACACCGTTGTCGGTGAGGCTCTCCAATTCCCGGATGCGGGAACCCAGGGCGGCATCCTGTGCATTCAGTTCCTCGATGCGCTTTTTCAGGTGGACAGCAGCGGTGCTGTCGCCGAAGTCAGCCAGCGAATCGATCAGTGCATTGATCTTCCGCTGCGTCTCGGCCTGCTCCTTGCGCAGGGTGGAAAGCTTGGTCTCAAACTCGGAGCGGTTGCCTGCGTGGGCGGACTTTGCCTTTTCCAACTGCTTCATAAAGTCGCTGGAATGGTCGGCAAGGTGCTTGACCTGTTCGCAGATGGCAGCATCCAGCAAATTGCCGTTGGCATTCCGGACATTACATAACTCTCTCCGGCTGCGCTCCTTCAGTTTGCACATATAGGGAAAGACCACCTGCCCGTCTGCAGTTTTGCGCCCGGTGACCTTGGGGTACATCCGGCTGCCGCAGGAGCACCACAGCAGACCGGTGAGCAGGGCTTCGTTGCCGCGGGATGCGTGGTAAGACTTGGATTTGTTCCGCTCCAGCGATTCCTGCACCCGAATCCACCGGTTCGAGGAGATGATGCCGGGGTGTTCGCCCACCGAAACGATCCATTCGCTGATGGGATTGTAGACGGTGGCACGCCCCTTTTCCTGGTCGCTGCGGTTGTAGGCCAGCACGCCGCGCACACCGTCGAAATCGGACTCCGGGACGAACAGTTCTGCCTCATTGTCCACAAAATACTGATAGGCGTCCTTGTCTGCAATCAGGTAGACAGGATTCTGCAAAATCGACTTGATGGAAAACCGGGTGAACGAACGCCCGGTTTTTGTTTTGATGCCCTGCCGCAGCAGCTCGGTCTCGGTCATGGTCAGAGAATCGTACTGCTCGTAGAGGTCGAAAATTTTGTAGATGATCTCTGCCTCGTCCGGCAGAAGCTTCAGCTTGCAGGCCTTTTTGGTCTTGCCGTCCACCGTGATACTCTTGACGCTCTCGGAGGCGTAGCCCGTGGGGGTCGTGCCGCCCAGCCAGCGCCCGGTCTTTGCCAGCTCGTGCATATTGTCCCGGATGCGCTCCGCAATGGTCTCACGTTCCAGCTGACTGAACACCGATGCGATGTACATCATCGCGCGGCCCATGGGGCTGGACGTGTCAAAGCTTTCACGGATGGACACAAAGTCGATGCCCAGCCGTCCAAGCTCTTCAATCAGGCTGGAAAAGTCGCTGATGTTGCGGCTGATGCGGTCCAGACGGTAGACCACAATGGCCTTGAATTTCCGGTCCTTGGCCGCAGTCATCATCTTTTTGAAGTCCGGGCGGTTCAGATTACCGCCGGAAAAGCCCTCGTCCTCAAAGACAACGGCATGTTCCGCAGCGGCATCTCCGTAGTGGGTGCGGATATATTCGCGGCAGAGGTCGATCTGATTTCCGATACTTTCGCCCTTGCCGGTATAGCGGGACTTGCGGGAATAGATGGCAATGGTGTCAGCAGTTTTGGCCATGAGATACTCCTTTCCTGTTGTCCGGTGGCCGTAGATGCGGCTATTGTAGCGTGGCAGGCCATCTTTATAAAGAAAAATAACGGTAGTCATATGCTGTCCAAGCGGCAGTACGAACTTGTTACAGGGCGCAGACAGAAAAATGACGTGATTGCATATCAGATTCGGCAGTCCTTCAAACCCGGAGAAATCACCACTGAAGAAGCCAACAAAGTAGGTTATGAGTTGGCGATGCGCTTTACAAAAGGCAAGTATGCTTTTCTGGTTGCTACGCACACCGACCGGGAGCATATTCACAATCACATTATCTATAACTCTACGGCTCTGGACTGCAGCCGTAAATTCCGGGACTTTTTGCTGTCGGGGTTGGCCGTGCAGCGGCTGAGTGACCTGATTTGCCTGGAACACAGCCTGTCTGTGATTGAAATAAAGCCCTACCGGGAGCGGCAGAAGCGGGTACTTTACCCGCCAAAAGAAAGCAACCGCGATCAATTGTGCGGTGTGATTGACAGCATCCTTGCGGACAAGCCGGGCAGTTACGAAGAATTTTTGAAAAAACTGGAACAGCAGGGATATGAGGTCAAGCGCGGAAAATTCACATCGGTGAAAGGTGTACGGCAAAAACGATTCATCCGGTTTCGGACTTTGGGGGCGGGATACAGTGAGGAAGAATTAAAAGCGGTCCTCGCCGGAGAAGCAGAGCATTGCCCGCGGAAAAAACATCCGGTGCAGGAACAGAAATTTCAGATGTTGGTGGATATTCAGGCAAAATTGGCTGAAGGAAAGGGAGACGGCTATGCGCGTTGGGCGAAGCGGTACAACCTGAAGGAGATGTCCAAGACGCTGATTTTTCTGCAGGAAAACAAAATCGGGAGCATGGATGAAATAGAAGAACAGGTGCGTGCTGCAACGATGCGCTATCACGAACTGGGCGACTCCATCAAAGCTGCGGAAGCGCGGATGGCAGAAATTGCGGTAATGAAAACGCACATTATCAACTATGCCAAAACAAGGTCCATCTATGAGGCCTATCGGAAAGCAGGATACAGCAAGCGATTCTTGGAAGCAAATCGGGAGAGCATTGCGTTGCACAAGGCGGCCAAAGCGGCTTTCGATGAGGCTGGGCTGAAAAAACTTCCGAAGGTAAAAGAACTGAGCATCGAATATGTTGAGCTTCTGAAAAAGAAAAAAGCAGAATATCCGAGCTATCGGAAAGCACGAGAGAGGATGCAGGAGCTGATGAAGGCACAGAAAAGCGTAGAAATGTTTTTTGCAGACAACAGGAGCGAACAGGAACAGCAGCAGACCCGATAAAACGGAAGTCACCGAGGATTCGATCCCAATCCGTTTTGGGAAAGAATCCTCGGTGGCTTTTTTAGTTTATATAGCAGCGGTCCTGCGTGACGAGCCAATCCTCACATAACCGCTGCGCTTCGTCCTTTGAGCGGCAGGTGCAGTTGAAAAGTCTGCCGTGCAAAGAACAATATGTGTAGTGCACCTTTGGGATGCCATCGGAATCTCTGAAATTGACACAGCGTTCTTCACCGGGCAGCAGGTAGATTGAATCCACATTCGGCAGCTCCTTTTATTCTTGTTTGATGTGCATTGCACAACGTTGCTATTGTAGCATGCCCGGTTCAAAAAGGCCATTGATGATTTGAACAAAGAAATGCTCTAGAATTTTCTGTCCGAAACAAACGCTAATAGAATTGAACAAACGCCAATTGATTATGTATAAAGAAATACACGGCCTTTATTCTAGTGGTGTGTAACTAACGCCAATAGAATGCGAGGATGTTATGAAAACACTTTTAGGCCAACAAATCAGAGAACAACGCAGGAAAAAAGGCTGGACAATGGATAAACTGGCCGAGAAAGCAGATCTGTCTGTAAACTATGTGGGTGATTTGGAACGTGGGGTGAAGATGCCCAATCTGGACACTTTCATCCGGATTGTTGAAGCATTGGATGTTCCCGCAGATGTGCTAATCCGGGACTCCGCAGCCCCAGCATCTTATGTGGCGGATGATGAGCTGAACCGGAAGTTGAGCCGTCTTACATCGGGGCAGAAGAAAGCCGCAACCGATATTTTGAACGCATATATCGATAACATACCGTACATCAAAGAAAAGTGAACAAATCATAGTGGGTGCTGACAAAATCATTGTCGGCACTTTTTTTAAGTGGGTCTGCGCCCGGCGGATATATCACTGAACCATGAACTCCATCAAAAAGCGTTCGGCAGGAACGCGCAGCCTGCAGCGGCACGATGCAGATCACAAAGGGTTTGGGAATTCCCAACAAGCATTTTGCGAAGCAAAAAGGGCGTTTGTATAGACAGACGCCCTGCTTGCCGCAACAATGTCGCTGTAGTCTTTGGTATTCTTTCATTGATTTTAACTGATTACAAGTGTAAAATATATATGATGATATCATAATGGATTTTTGTACTTGCTTAATACAAAGACATCGGTTATTCACGGATTTCAGGAGGTTCCCCGGTATGATATGCCCTTTGGACAGTTCTTACAAGGCTTCTCTGACACGAGAGCAGTTTCTGTTCCACGAAATGCGTATTGTCGCTAAATTTATGGTAGATGAAAAAAATGAATCAGAAATAACGGACATAATTACAAAAGATAACCTCTTTCAGTACCCAACTGAACGTATGACAGTTGGTATGGTACGGGCGTGCTATCGACGGCTGAATCTTTTGAGCAGTGAACGACTGATTCGGATTGTTGCAGAGCATCCAGTTGAAGAGGCAAAACAAATTTGTCTTTATGCGATTATGAAAGATAATAGGCTTGTCTGGGATTTTATGGTAACAGTTATTGGGGAAAAATATCGAAACCAGGATTTCAGCTATGGAAAACTTGATCTGACAAGCTTTTTCACAAGACTACAGGAACAGAATGAAGCCATCGCGGGTTGGAGTGAATCTACAGTTAAAAAGTTAAAATCGGTTCTGAACCGAATTTTAAGGGAAAATGATTACCTGAATGATATAAAAGCAGATCATTTGAATCCAATTTGGCTTTATCCTGAACTGGAAAATGTGATTCGTACAAATGGGGATCAGGTGGCATTGGCAGCATTTAACCGTTTGGAGTGAGGAAACTTTGATGGGTGATATACAAAAACGTCTTGATAAGGTTCGGCAGATGATTCAGAGTCAGGACTTTCTGGAAGGAAAAGGTCTTAGCAATGAAGTGAATATTCGTATCTTCTGCTATGAACCGAGAGATGAAATGGCGGTTCGACATTTCATTGAACAGCTATCTACAGATATGACACTGGGCTGTCAGTTGCGGATCTGTAATTTATATCAAATCTTCCTAGGGATTTGTGAAGGCATGGATATTTTAGATGCAATCCCCGATATGGAAGAAGAGGACGGCCATGATTATCTGTTGGAACAGCTTCAATCGACAATTGGAGTCGATGAAATTGTGCAGAAAATTCAGAGCGAGCCGTTCCAGCCGGGAGAAGTACTGGTTTTGACTGGCGTTGGAGAAGCGTTTCCATTTATGCGAATTCATACGTTACTGGAGGCATCATTGTTTGCAGAGAGGCCGGTGCTTGTGTTTTACCCGGGAACATTTAACGACCAGCAGCTGCGGCTGTTCAACTGTCTGAAGCCGAACAATTACTATCGTGCATTTAACGTTGTGTGAAGGGGGAAATAGAGCTTTGGTTATACAGAATATGTTTGTAGAAGATATCAACCGTAAAATTAACGGTGTTGTCAAGGTTGACGAGGACGAGAACAAGGTCCTGGAACAGGAACTGAACGAGTACGTTATTACACGAGAGCTGAAGCGGCATTTTGCAGACTTTTTCAATACCTATGCAGAAGCATTTGACGAACCAACGGCAGATACAGGAGTCTGGATCTCCGGTTTTTTTGGCAGCGGTAAATCTCACTTCTTGAAAATGTTGTCATACTTGTTGGAAAACAAAGAGGTTAATGGCATTCGTACGGTGGAGCGCTTCCGCAAGAAATTTGAGGATGACCCTGGAACCTTTATGCAGGTGGATCGTGTAACCAAAGGTGAAACCGAGACGATTCTGTTTAATATCGATTATGAAGGCTCTATCAATAAGGACAAAACAGCCGTTTTACGTGTTTTTGCTAAGGTGTTCTATAATCATCTGGGATTCTTTGGCAGCAATCTCAAAGTTGCTATGCTGGAGCAGTACATTACGCAGCAGGACAAAATGGATGAATTTTGCCGTCTGATTGAAGAAAAGAAGGGCAAACCTTGGACTGAAGTGCGGAAAGCATTTGCATTTAATGGAAAATTCATTAAGCCTGCACTGGCGGAAGCATTGGATATCAGTGAAGAGGATGCAAACAACTGGTTTAACGATAAGAGTGCAACGGAACTCTCTGTTTCACAGCTTGTAGAAGACATCAATGCATACGTCAGCACAAAACCTGCAAACTTCCGCCTTCTGTTCATGGTGGACGAGGCGGGGCAGTATGTTGGCACGGACACGGATATGCTGCTGAATCTGCAGTCTTTGGTGGAAAAAATCGGCAGCGAATGCAGAGGAAAAGTCTGGGTGGTCTGCACCGGACAGGAAGCTATTGATGAGATTATCAAAGTACGAGCAGATGAATTTTCTCGAATTCAGGCTCGTTTCAAAACTCGTCTGAGCCTTTCTTCTTCTTCCGTAGACGAAGTAATTCAGAAGCGTATTCTGAAAAAGACTCCGGAAGCAGAAAGAACGCTGGATGCGGTCTATGAGAAAGAAAGCTCCGGGATGCGCAACTTGTTCAGCTTTACAAATGCAATACCGGACATCAAGGGCTTCTCTGGTCCGGCACAATTTGCAGAGGACTTTCCGTTCGTTCCATACCAGTTTCTCATCATGCAGAAAATTTTTGTGGAGATCCGCAAACACGGCAATGCAGGTAAACACTTCTCCGGCGGCGAGCGTTCCATGCTGAGCGGATTTCAGGAAGCAGCACAAAAAGTGGAAAAGCAGAACGAGTTTGCGTTGGTGCCGCTGTTCCGCTTCTATGATACTGTACATTCTTTCTTGGATGGTTCCATTCGCAATGTGATTGATCGCTGCAGCAAAGCCGTAGAAAATCACGATGGTCTGGAGCCGATGGATGTGGATGTTCTGAAGCTTCTCTATCTCATTCGATATGTCAACGAGGACATGCCGGCCAATCTGGACAACCTTGTGATTTTGATGGCAGACGACATCCGTCTGGAAAAGGTCGCGATGCGCAAAAAGCTGCGCGGCAGTTTGGATCGACTGATTGGGCAGAATTACATCGGACATACTGGTGATACCTACAACTTCCTGACGGATGAAGAGCAGGACATCCAGAAAGAAATCAACCTTACACAGGTGGATACGGGCGCTATTGTTGGGGGTATAGCAAAGATTATTTTTGGCATAATTTATGATGCAAAAAAGTTCCGTTACGGCAAGTGTGACTTCCCGTTTGATCAGATGGTGGATAACACTATGTACGGCATCGCCACAGGCGGCATGCGCCTGCGCTTTTTGACGGCAGCTTCTGATGCAACGGAAAAAACGGAATTCCGCCTGATGAACAGCTCCAAAGGCAGTGAAGCCATTGTGGTTTTGGGCGATACACCGTATTATGAATCGCTGGAAGCATCCATGAAGATCCGCAAATATGTCAAACAGCGGAATGTCAGCCAGATGCCCAAGAGTGCTCAGGATATTATCCGCGGCCAACAGGAAGAAGCAACCAAGTATGAAGCCGAAGCCAGCAAAGCTCTGGTAGAGGCTATTGAAAACGCAAAATTTTACGCCGATGGTGAACATCTGGACATTAAGAGCGGCAATGCTAAGGCCAAAATTGACCAGACGATGGAGTATCTGGTCTCGCATGTTTACAGCAAGTTGGACCTGATTGGGAAAAACGCAGATACCGATGCCGAAATTATGGCGGTGCTTTCTGGTGCAGATGTCGTTTTTGCAGAAGCTGATCCCAACCGAGATGCGGAAGCAGCTGTGGAAGAATATCTTGAAATGCAGGCGATGAAGCATTTGCCTACTTCGATGGCGGATGTACAGAGCAAGTTCAGCAGTATACCCTATGGCTGGAAGGAAATCGACATTGCTTATGTGATGGCGCGTTTGATCGTGAACCAGAAGGTGACAATCAAATATGCAGGCACTACCATCCAGCCGGATAACGCCAAATTACCTGACATGCTCCGCAAAAAGAGTGAGGTGGGTAAAACGTCCATTAGCAAGCGCGTGGTGGTATCGGCAACCAAAATGAAGGCTGTGCGGGGCCTTCTGCGGGATTATTTCGATGTCATGGATGTTCCTGCGGACGAAGATGGTTTGGTTAAATTTATTGCCGATGAGTTCGGAAACCAGCTGCAGCATTATAACGAACTGAACGAGAAGTACGATGATACCCACAAGTATCCGGATCAGACAATAGTGCACAACGCTATTACTGCAACGCAGGAAGTGTTGAACCAGAAGAAGGACAACATCGCGCTGATCGACTATCTGCTCAAGAAAGGGGACGACCTCTTTGATCAGAAGGATGCCATGGGTAATGTAGAGACCTTCTTCAAGAGTCAGGTCGGCACCTTTGATGATGCTGCACGGCTGGAACACGAGATGCAGGCGGATCTGGACCGCATTGCGCAGGATGCGGCGGCATACGAGGCCCTGAACAAGATTCGGCTTATCATCACAGTGCCATCTTTTGGGCAGAAGTTCAACTATAAGCGCATTCCGGAGCTGAATGGGTTGATGCAAACGGTGCGTACAGCCCATGACCAGATGCTGGATGAAAAACGCGCTGAGATTCTAGAAACTGTACGTCAGTGTATGGAAGCCACCCACACCGCCGCCGACGGCGATCCCAAGGCGATGGACATTATCCGCAAATCTGACACCTACTTTGACGGGTACAAGACGAAGATCAACGAGTGCAAGAGCATTGCACTGCTGGACGGTATGATTATCCCGCTGAGCAAGTACAAGGATGATGCTGTTAGCAGCATTGAGATTGCACTGATGCCACCAGCACCAAAGCCGGCCGCAGAAAAGAAGGATGTTGTTACTCCGGCACCAAGGCAGAAAAAGGTGAAATCTTACAGCCGCCAGATTCTTTTCCCTGCCAAGACCCTGCGGGATGATGCGGATATCGATGCCTATGTGGAGAAGATTCGCTGCCAGCTTCAGAATCTACTGGACGGCTGCGACGAGATCAAGTTGAACTAAATGGATATGTCGAATATGATTGAAATTTTCGCTGCAATTATAGGTGTTGTTGTGGGTTGGGCGCTTAACGAAATCACGGATTCGCTTCATAAAAAGCCAAAGCTGTGCTTCCGAATGGTGTCAACCCCTACAAATGAATTGACGGACAAAGAGTATCGCACAAAAACTAGCTTGTCAGAGTCTGGAATTGAGGTGTTTAATATTGGCGAAAAGCCTGTAATCCTCAATGATTTCACTCTCACATACAGAGATAAAATACTTGTTGACTGTTTTATCGAAGACTCTCAGCAAGTAATTGCACCATATCAGAGCGTAATCTACACGCTGACTGAACAGGAAGCTGATGCGCTGCAATGGCACTGCAATCAGGCGCATTTTAAAACCTGCGATGTTGAAGCGCATGGTATTGATGGAAAGCAAATCAAATCTACGCTTTCAGTGCCGCTTTTTTACATTCGTTCAAATCTACACGCAGCGATGCCATCAAAATAGCAAGGATTAATAAAATGCGAGTTTTGGCATGTAAAGTCTTACCTTTCCCTTGGTACAAAAGGCTTAATGTCGTAGTATCATAAAAACGCTATCCTCTATGCAATTAATAACTCTAAAGTGAAATCAAGCTGAATTACAGCGGGAGAAAAAGATGGTGGAGAATGTTATCCCAAAAGTTTTTATATCGTATTCATGGACTAAGAGCGATTTGGTTCTCCAAGTTGCTAACAGACTAATGTCGCATGGCGTCGAGGTTGTTCTTGACAAATGGGATTTAAAAGAAGGACAAGATAAATACGTCTTCATGGAGCAGTGCGTTAATAATTCTGATATAACGAAGGTTTTGATTTTCTGTGATAAAACGTATACGGAAAAAGCCAACAATCGGACGGGTGGTGTTGGCGATGAAACGGTTATTATTTCAAGCGAAGTGTATGGAAAAGTAACTCAAGAAAAGTTCATTCCGATTATAACGGAGCGAGATGAAGAAGGAAAGGAGTATGTTCCTGCATATATAAAAGCAAGAATCTACATAGACTTTTCAAATTCGGACATATTTGAAGAAGAGTATGAGAAACTGGTTCGGAATATTTACAATAAACCATTATATAGAAAGCCAAAACTAGGAAAACAGCCTGAATGGCTTGATGAAGAAAAGAGTGATTTGTTTCCTCTGACTGATCTGATTCGTCAAATAAAAGGTGCAACAAGCGATAAAAAGAAGCATAGTTGTGCAAATAGGTTCATCGATGCGTATATTGAAGCGTTAAAATCTTATTACAAGTCAATAAAAAATGCTGGAGAAGAAGTCTATAACCAATTTTTGGAGACAAAGAGTATCAGAGACATTTTTTTAGACTTTTTACCAGCACTTGATGAGGCTGAAATTTCAATTTCAGAAGTAATCTGCCCTGCTCTCGAAAAAATGTACAATGAATTGACCAGTGCTTATGGGTTTGAATCTGGTTCCTGTCAAGCGTCTGATTGGGATTATGAGGTATATCATATCTTTATATGGGAATTATTCATTGCAATCATTGCTTATTTACGTCATGTTGGGGAATATGCAGAAATCAATACTATGATAACATATACGTATTTTTTAAGAAACAGCTGTTTGGATCGGAACGTCACAGAGAAGAACTACTGTGTGTTTCGGCATTACAGTAGTTTGATAGAAGAAAACTATAAACCTCAAACACAATATGCACGAAAATATACTTTATTGGGAGACACTATTTGCTCACAACGAGAAAAGCTGCCGATATATTCCTCTGAGGCACTTGCAGAAGCTGATTTGTTTTTGTACCAGATTCGAAACGCTTTTCAACTAATACAATCGGAAAAAGCGTGGGTTGCTCCATATTGGTTTCCTAATCTATATGTTTATGCAAAAAAGAATCCGACAGAGTGGACGAAAATCAAGTCAAGAAAGTACTGTAAAAAAATGTTTGATCTCTTTGATGTTCAAACTATAGAAGAATTAAAGAAAATACTGTCCAAATGTGTTAGTGATAAAAATGCGCAGATGCGATATTCTGGATGCTGGGAATCCGCACCAGCAATTTTGGATGTTGTTAAACTTGAAGAAATTGGCTCGTTGAATTAAGGAGAACCATCATGGATAAAAACGCCATCAAGAAATATGCGGTCTGGGCGCGGAAAGAACTGATCTCCCGCGTGGCGCAGAAAGCCCAGCAGTACGGCATTACGGAAACGGAAATGGTGGATGCCAATGCGGACAGCGTCAACGGCAAAGTGTTGTCTGCAGAAGAGATGCAGCAGCGCAGGGCGCTGATCGCACAGATCAATGAAAAAGGCTACCAGCAGGTCATGGAAGAGGTGGCGTATACATGGTTCAACCGCTTCTCGGCACTGCGGTTCATGGAGGTCAACGGCTATTTGCCCAGCCATGTGCGCGTGTTTACGGATGAAAACAATGCGTTTAAGCCCCAGATTCTGGCCGAAGCCCTGCATCTGGAATTGGATAAGTTGGATAAGGACAAGGTTTACGCCCTGAAAGAGACCGAGCAGACCGAAGAACTGTACAAATACCTGCTCATCGTGCAATGCAACGCGCTGAACAGCATTCTGCCCGGAATGTTCCAGACCATTGCGGACTACACGGAACTGCTTCTGCCGGACAACCTGCTCCGGGAGGGCAGCGTCATCGAGCAGATGATCTCCCAGATCCCGGAGGACAACTGGCAGGATGCCGTCCAGATCATTGGATGGCTGTATCAGTACTACAACAGCGAGAAAAAGGACGACGTGTTTGCCGCCCTCAAGAAAAATGTCAAGATCACCAAGGAGAATATCCCGGCGGCGACCCAGCTGTTTACCCCAGACTGGATCGTTCGTTATATGGTGGAAAACAGCCTTGGACGCCTGTGGGTGGAGGGTCACCCGGACGCAAAAGCACAGCTGCTGCCCACGTCGGAGGAGCAAGCGGCCTATACTGCCGGAAGTCGTGACCCGGAGGACACCAAGTGGCACTATTATCTGGAGGAAGCCCAGCAGGAGCCGCAGGTACAGGCCCAACTGTCCGAGATCCGCAAACAGTATGCCGACCTGACCCCGGAACAGATCAAGGTCATCGACCCTTGCTGCGGCAGCGGCCATATTCTGGCGTATCTGTTCGATGTACTGATGCAGATCTACGAGAACTACGGCTACACGTCCCGCGATGCCGTGACCAGCATTTTGCAGAACAACCTCTATGGTCTGGATATTGACGACCGCGCCGCCCAGCTGGCCTATTTTGCGGTGATGATGAAGGCCCGCCGGTACGACCGCCGATTTTTCAGCCACACCACCCAGCCTCATGTGTATGCCATTGAGGAGAGCAACCGCATCGAAAAGCCGGATGTGGAGTATTTCTGCAACGGCAAGCTGGAATTGAAAGATGCTATGCAAACTATCCTCGCCCAGCTGTATGATGCCAAGGAGTATGGCTCCATCCTCACCATCACCCCGCAGGACTGGGATGCCCTCTATGCCCGGTTTGACGAGGTGGCAGACGAGTCCTCGTTCCATCGGGAAAATATTCTCAAACATCTGCTTCCTTTGGTGCAGGTGGCGCAGACGTTGGCACAGAAATACGATGTGGTCGTCACAAATCCGCCATACCGAAGAACCACGGATGTTGAGATTACTATACAGGATTATGTAAAAGAAACCTACCCGGATTCCTATTCAGACTTGAGCACAGTATTTATGGAACGGTGCGTTAATTTCTCAAATCCTAATGGATATATTTCCATGATTAACATTCCCGTGTGGATGTCAATTGCAAGTTATGCCAATCTCAGAAAAAAACTTATAAACAACTACATACTTTTTAATATGCTACATCTTGGACGAGGTGTGTTTGGCTCTGATTTTGGAACGACAGCTTTTGTGTTTCAAAACAATTGGATAGAACATTATAATGGAACCTATAAACGGCTGTTTGAAAAGCAGGGGGCTGTTGAGAGCGAAAGCATTAAACATCAAAGATTTTCAAAGAACAAATGCAAAACATATACCACGGATCAATCGCTTTACAGAATGTTGCCGAATACACTTATTGCATATAATGCATCACAACCTTTTGTAGATGCGTTTTTAACAGGAAAAAACATAAGCACCTACGCAAAGGTGTTTGAAGGATTAAAAACTCGTGATAAAGAACGATTTTTGAGGCTTTGGTTTGAAGTAAGTGATTGCAAATGGAAACCCTATGCCAAAGGTGGCTTATTTAGAAGATGGTATGGAAATACTGATTATGTCGTAAAATGGGGAGAGGCTGGTGACGAAATTAGAAATTTCAAAAAATCGAGTGGCAAATTTTCAAGACTATTTCAAGCCGGAAATCACCTATTCCGCAATGACTATGTCACAGTTTACTGGCAGATATATAAATCATCAATTATTTGGCGGTGGTGGCGGTGGTATAGTACCAACTCAACATTTGATGTACCTTTTAGCTTTCGTAAACTCCAAAGTTTTTGACTATATTATTATGCCCATGAAATCTACTGTAAACTTTGAAGTTGGACAAATCGGGAGTATTCCTGTAGTTTTTCGAAATGAAACAACAACTAATCGTGTTGAAACGCTCGCAAAATATAACGTAGATTTATCAAAAGTGGAGTGGGATTTCTTCGAGTATTCTTGGGACTTTACCCGCCACCCCTTTATCAAGGCCATTACCAAATACCCCAACAGGATGGATATTGGAAATATTTACCTTGCTGAGTGCTATGACATTTGGGCTGGTGAATGCGAAGAACGCTTTGCCCGGCTGAAAGCCAACGAGGAAGAGCTGAACCGCGTTTTTATTGATATTTACGGCTTGCAGGATGAGCTGACCCCAGAAGTAGAAGATAAGGATGTGACCGTGCGCAAAGCGGACCTTGGCCGGGATGTGCGCTCCTTTATCTCCTACGCTGTGGGCTGTATGTTTGGCCGCTACTCTCCCACCTATGATGGTCTTGCGTATGCAGGCGGTGTGTGGGATAATGAGAAGTACAATCTCTACCAGCCAGATGCAGACGGCATTATTCCCATCTGCGATGACGAATACTTTGAAGATGACCTGATGGGCCGTTTTGTGGAGTTTGTGCGGGTGGTATATGGTGACAGCTCACTGGAAGATAATCTGCGCTTTATTGCAAATGCACTGGGCGGCAAAGGACAGCCGAAGGAGGTCATCCGCAACTACTTCCTGAACGATTTCTACGCCGACCACTGCAAAATTTACCAGAAGCGCCCCATCTACTGGCTGTTTGACAGCGGAAAAAAGAACGGCTTCAAGTGTCTGATTTATTTGCATCGCTACCAGCCGGACACCATCGCCCGTATCCGCACGGATTATGTGCATGAGCAGCAGGCGCGGTATGATACGACGGAAAAAGAGCTGGAACAACGTGTAGCAAAGGCTTCGGGCAGTGAGCGTGTGAAACTGAGCAACCAGTGGAAGAAGATCCATGCGCAGGCTCAGGAAATCCATGAGTATGAAGAAAAAATCCACAGTTTGGCCGACCGGATGATTAAGCTTGATCTGGACGATGGTGTGAAGCATAACTATGAGATCTTTAAGGACGTGTTGGCGAAAATCAAGTAAAAAGCATAGCAATAATGGCTAAAGAAGAATTTAAGATGGTGACAAAATGAAATATTTTGACACGGCAAAGCGTTGGTACGAAAAATCTTTATTGGAAGAAAATCCTGTGGATAGATTTCAATGTCTATGGATTGCATTTAATGCACTGTACGGCGATCAACTTGGAAAATTTGAAACCTACCAAATTATAAATTTTGTGAGAGAGCATTATTCTTCTTCGCAAGATAAAGTTTTAGAGTATAAACAGTACTTTGAGGAACCAATTCCAAATTTACGAATCCTTTATAGTGCAAGTCCTAAAGACACCAGGTCACAAATTGCAATTTTAGAAAGAAATTATGAGGATAATGAGGAAAAAATAAAAGCACTCTTATTATGCGTATATCAGGTGCATAGAAATATTTTTTGCCCGGAAGGTTCTTTTGCAACGCAGCGCTACTCGGAGGAGGAAATCATTGCATACGCTTCGAAGGCTTTGGAAATATATCTAAAAGATTTCTTTGAGCACTATACTGATCCTATCAATTCTCGGATTTTGCAATATATAGATGTCCTGATTGATCCGAATAGTGGAAACTTGCCGACTGTTCGAGGAAAACGACGCACCGTAGCGGAGATAAGTGACTTTATAAAAAGCTATAAGGGGCATTTGCCATTGCTCTATCGCTATTCGCCAGCAGATTATTACAATGTATCAGCACTTTTAGACGGCAGTGTCTATTTGGTATCCGCGGCTCACATGAACGATTTCTGGGAAGGAAAGGTTGTGGACAGCACAAATCCCAATATTGACTTGGTAGAAACGCTGAAAAAGAATCAGGAAGAGATATATCTGAAAAGCTTTTCTTCGGACAGGAACAGTTCTGTGATGTGGCAGAAGTACGCAGGGAATTATACAGGTCTTTGTGTTACATATAACTTTAATAATGTACAAAATGACGCGATTTTAAGCAATCTTTATCCCGTGCAATATTCTAATATTCCATTTAACTGTAATAGTGAAGCTTTATTAGACAATAATCCATATTTGTATCTTAGAAAAAGCAAAGAATGGGCGGACGAAAAGGAGTGGCGGCTTATCTATAAGCCATCGTATTTCACGGATAATCAAATTCATAATAAGTTGGACTTGAAGGAATGTATTGAAGCTGTGTACTTCGGAATCGGAATGGATTCATCACTTCAAAGACACATTATGACTGAAATGAGAAAAAGAAATGTGTTTCGAAGTGTTCGTTTCTATTGTATGAATGGCACGCCCATCGCACCAAGTCAGGAATAAGGAAACATACTAAACGAAGGGTTCATGAACGTGGAAACAGATAAAATTGTACTAGACCTCAACCGCCGGTTTGCGGTACCGCTGCCGGAATTTTATGAGCGCCGGATCATCTTCTGGCACGATGAAGAAAAGGAGTATGCGGACAAGCTGGATGAGATCCGGCTTGAAAATGCTAAGCTGGTTGCACTGACCGGCAGTAATACCTTTGCGGTCAAAAAAATGCTGTCGGTGGATGACCTGACGAGCAACTATGTTGTCTACTGTCCCATTTCCTACGAGCGGCAGGAGGATGACTGGCTGTTGGATATTGAACTATACAGCGAAAGCTACCGGACGGATGCTGTTTCCAACTGGATGCAGGAACTGGATATCTTGGACAATCCCTCTATGCGCAAACTGGTGAAGCACTACCGGAAGTTTTTTGGTGCACAGGCTCGTCGTGCCAAAATCATGGCACAGGATAAGATACCTGCCACTCCGGCACAGCTGCACATGGCCGTGATGGCGGCACTCTGCGGTATGAAAAAAGCACAGCCCAATGAAATTTTGCTGAACGTGCTTCGTGGTGGGTTGGATAAAGCGCAGAATCCAATCTATCAGAGTTTTGTGGATTATAGTGCGGAAGAAGCTTTCTGGGCAATGGTTCGGCAGGGCTGTGGCTATGCAGAGGAAGAGCCGGATCTTGGGCAGCTGGCAATTCATCTTCTGTTGACAGCTTCTACGCGCACACTGCGCCCGGAATTTCTGGCAGGGTTGGAAAAGTTCCTTTCCATTCCGCATCAGGCGTACTGCTACGAGCTGGTGTCGGAGTGGCTGCACAGTGATGATCTGCAGCAGCTTTATGATGTGGCCCGCTATGTGGAAGATGAAGCACATCTGCCGCAGAGGCTGGAAAAACTGACGGTTGATGATCTGGCGACAACGGAGTGTTTCCCGTGCATCAACGAGATCATCCTGAGCAAGCTGATGACGGAAATCAGTGACCATATCATTGATGTGGATGTGATCACAAAGACGGTGGAAAAACGTCGCACCTGTGTCTGGTACGAGTACTTCCGCAATTTCTACGAGGGTCTGTTGCAAGTGGCCAACATGCAGGAGTTCTTCAAAGAGCACTCCGCAGGGTTCCATACCCCGGACGCAAAGCAGGTCTGGAAAGAATATGTGGAGGACTATTACAGGATGGACACCTATTATCGACTGTTCCATCTGAGCTTCCAGAGAAGTCTGGAAACCTCCAATATCAAACTGAACGACCTGTTCAAGCATGTTGTAGATAAGGTAGAGGGGCTGTACTCCTACTGGTTTCTGGGAGGCCTCGGCAAAAACTGGTCGGATGTATGTGCTGATGAGATGGCAGAGCATGGCCGCGTATTGGAAATTCCGCAGCAGTCGGATTTCTACAATGAGCACATCCGTCCGGCAGACAGCCGCGTGTTCGTGATCATCTCGGATGCTATGCGCTACGAGGTGGCGGCATCACTGGCAGATGAACTGCGCAGAGAAACGCAGAGCAATGTGAAACTCGGCAGTATGCAGAGCATCTTCCCGTCTATCACGAAATTTGGCATGGCGGCACTGCTCCCACATAAGGCGTTGACGGCTGAACTGAAAAATGAGGTACTGAATGTTCTGGCCGATGGGCAGTCTACCGCAAGCACGAACCGGGATAAGGTCCTGAAAGGTGTAAATCCGGCCAGCGTGGCGTTGCAGTATAAGAACATCATCGGGATGAAACGTGCAGAGCGTGCGGCACTGGTCAAGGGTATGGATGTAGTCTATATCTACCATGATACCATTGACGAAGCAAGCCATACATCGGACACCTCTGTGTTCCCAGCATGCGATAGGGCTATCAGTGAACTGAAGAATATGGTACGCATTATCGTCAATGACTTCGGCGGGGCGAACATTCTGATTACGGCAGATCATGGCTTCCTGTACACTTACAGTCCGCTGACCGAGGATGACAAAGTGGATAAAACCAGCTTCCATGATATGGAAGTGGAATATGGCAGACGCTATGCAATCATGCAGAAGGAGGTGAATCCGCAGTATTTGCTTCCTGTAAAATTCATGGACGGAAAAACGGAATACGCTGGATTTGCTCCACGGGAAGGTATTCGCATCAAGATGAATGGTGGCGGGCTGAATTTTGTGCATGGCGGTATCAGCCTGCAGGAAATGACGGTTCCAGTGATCGAATATCATTATCTGCGCAACGGCTCTATGGAATATCGGCGCAATAAGCAGAAGTATGATACACTCCCCGTAACAGTGAGTTTGCTTTCTTCCAGTCGGAAGATCAGCAATATGATCTTTTCACTGGATTTCTACCAGAAAGATGCGGTAAGTGCAAACCGTGAGGCTGCTACTTATCTGGTGTGGTTTACGGATGAATACGGAAAGCCTATCAGCGATGCCCAGAAGATCATTGCGGACAAAACCAGTGAGAACGGCGCAGATCGTACGTTCCATTGCAACTTCAACCTCAAATCGATGAAGTTCAGCAATACAGCAACCTATTATCTGGTGATTGCGGATGAGCAGGGTCAGCAGATGCAGCAGCGGGAACAGTTCCAGATCGATATTGCATTTGCGATTGATGAATTCGACTTTTTTAACTGATGGGAGCAGGAGGACTATAAATGGAGCCGAATGCGGAAAATAGCTGCCGTCGAGACGCAATCAAGGAAAAATTACGGCAGAATTTTGATGGAAAGATCGTTCGCAAGGATCTGACTAAAAAGATCAAGGAGGGTGCGAATGTCCCGGTTTATGTGTTGGAGTTTTTATTAGGCCAGTACTGTAGTTCGGATGACGAAGCTATTATTGAAAAAGGCGTGCAGAATGTAAAGCACATTCTGGCGGACAACTTTGTTCGTCCGGATGAGGCACAGAAAATTCTGTCACAGCTGCGAAAAAAGGGAAGCCATACTGTTATTGATATGATCACGGTCAATCTTGACATTAAGAAGAACTGCTTCTTTGCCAGTTTCTCTAATTTGGGATTGGACAAGGTGCCCATTGCGGATGAATATCCGGAAAAATATGATCGGCTGCTCTGCGGAGGCATCTGGTGCATTATACAGCTGGATTATGAAGTAGAGGGTGACAATAATTTTGGCCTTGTTGATCTGGGCGGTGAACCGTTGCAGTCCAGCCAGAAAAAGCAGAAGGACCTTACTCCAATCAGCATCCGTAAACTAACACCGATCCAGATGCCGCATATCGATATCGACGAATTAAAGCGTGGCCGTAAAGCTTTTACAAAGGATGAGTGGCTGGATATCCTTCTGCGTTCTATCGGCATGGAACCGGACGAATTCACGGAAAGAGAAAAATGGCTCCTGCTCACACGAATGATTCCACTGGTGGAGAACAATTTCAACCTCTGTGAACTTGGTCCCCGCAGTACGGGAAAATCGCATCTTTATAAAGAAATCTCGCCCAACAGCATTTTGATTTCTGGTGGACAGACGACCATTGCAAACCTGTTCTACAATATGGGGCGCAAATCGGTTGGCTTGGTTGGTCTTTGGGACTGTGTGGCTTTTGATGAGGTTGCCGGAATCAAGTTCAAGGATAAAGACGGCATCCAGATCATGAAGGATTATATGGCATCTGGGTCTTTTGCCCGTGGTAAAGAAGAAAAGGTCGCTTCAGCTTCAATGGTCTTTGTGGGCAATATCAACCAGAGTGTAGATGTTCTATTAAAAACTTCTAGCCTGTTTGATCCGTTCCCTCCCGAAATGGGAACGGACACTGCATTTCTGGATCGTATCCATTGCTATTTGCCCGGCTGGGAGATCCCGAAATTTCGACCCGAACATTTTACGAATGACTATGGTTTCATCAGCGATTATCTGGCTGAGTTTATCCGGGAACTGCGGAAAGAACAGTATGGTGATGCGCTGGATCATTATTTCCGATTGGGCAAAAATTTGAATCAGCGTGATACCATTGCTGTACGGCGTATGGTGGATGGTTATCTGAAACTGATGTACCCAGATGGAGTGTTTGATAAATCTGAACTGGAAGAAGTTCTGCAGATTTCATTGGAGATGCGTCGCCGCGTAAAAGAACAGTTGAAAAAGCTGGGCGGGATGGAATTCTACGATGTGAATTTCTCCTATATCGACTTGGAAGACATGTCGGAGCATTATGTGTCGGTTCCTGAACAGGGCGGTGGCAAGTTGATTCCAGACGGTATGTGCAATCCAGGACAGGTCTACACAGTATCTAGCGGAAAAAGTGGCATGATTGGTGTATTCCGTTTGGAAAGTCAGATGTTGCCTGGTAGCGGAAAGTTTGAGCGCACAGGTCTTGGCAGTGACCGTGACTGCAAAGAGTCAACGAATACGGCGTTCAATTTCCTAAAAGCAAATGGAAAACGCATCAGCGGAGGCATCAGCACTGCATCTAAAGACTACATCATCAATTATCAGGATCTGCAAGGTATTGGCATGACAGGAAAATTAGCATTGCCTACGCTGATTGCGCTGTGCAGTATTGCGCTTGGACGGCCAACAGTCAGTACCCTTGCTGTTCTGGGTGAAATTAGTATCAGTGGTACAATTCTAAAGGTAGACGAGCTTGCAAACAGCTTGCAGGTATGTCTTGACAGCGGAGCAAAGAAAGTCCTGCTGCCGATTACAAGCGCCGCTGATCTTGGAACGGTGCCACCCGAATTGGTAGGAAGTTTTAATTTGATCTTCTATAGTAGCGCAGAGGATGCGGTATTCAAAGCACTGGGTGTAGAGTGAGAAGGGGACGTGCTATGAAAACAAACGATAGAAAAATTACAGATTTGATGTCTACGATCCATACTGGAAAAACGCAACTTCCTGACTTTCAAAGGGGATGGGTATGGGACGACAGTAGAATAAAAGCACTGATTGCAAGTATCACAAATGGATATCCTGTTGGCGCGGCAATGTTTCTGGAATACGGTAATGAGAGTATTCATTTCAAATCACGAGTCGTTGAAGGGGCACCTTCTGCAGACAAAGTAACACCAGATGAGCTGATTCTTGATGGACAGCAACGATTGACATCCGTTTACTCTTCGCTTTTTAGTGAGAAGGCTGTTAGGACAAAGACAGACAAAGGACAGGAAATAGAGCGATTTTATTATATTGATATGGTCAAAGCGGTTAACAGTACGATTGATCGAGTGGATTCTATTGTCTCTATTCCGAAAGATCGAAAAATAACTTCAGATTTTGGCAGAAAAATTGAGTTGGATCTTTCTTCTGTTTCGCAGGAGTATGCACAGAACATGTTTCCTCTGAACATTATTTTAGATCCCAGTAAATACAGCAAGTGGCAGATGGATTATATGCAATATCATCAGTATGATCCGAATGCGGCAAAGTTGTATATGGGTTTTCTGTCTAAAGTAATTGTTCCATTGGGGCAGTATACAATTCCAGTGATTACATTGGATAAAGATACACCCAAGGAGGCAGTTTGCCAGGTCTTTGAGAATGTAAATACTGGTGGAGTATCACTTACAGTTTTTGAATTAGTCACTGCGATTTTTGCAATGGATAATTTCGAACTGCGTAAGGACTGGGAAGAGAGAAAGAATAAATATTTTAATGATGAGATTCTTTCGGTGACCTCTGCAACGGACTTCCTTACAGCTTGCACACTACTGTCTTCGTATAAAAAAGGAGGAACCGTAAGTTGTAAGAAGAAAGATGTCTTGAATCTGACACTGGCAGAGTATCAGCGGTATGCAGATGATTTGACAGATGGATTTGTAGAAGCAGAAAAAATTTTGCAGGAAGAACGGATCTTTTCCAGCAAGGACTTACCGTATACAACGCAATTGATTCCGCTTGCAGTTCTTTGTACACTGCTGGTAGAGCATAATCGCATTAAAACAACAAGCGTAAAAGACAAAATAAAGCAATGGTACTGGTGCGGCGTTTTTGGTGAAATGTATGGAAGTGCAAATGAAACGCGCTACGTATATGATGTAGTGGGAGTGATGGCGTGGCTAGAAGACGCCAGCAAAACGCCTAAAACGGTGCAGGAGTTTTATTTTAATCCAGTGCGTCTGTTATCTTTGCAGTCAAGATTGAGCGCAGCCTATAAAGGCATTATGGCACGGATCTTGAAAAATCAATGCAAAGATTTTATCAGTGGTCGTGAAATGGACTTTACGGTTTATAAAGCGGAGAGTATAGACATTCACCATATCTTCCCGCGAGATTATTGCGAGAAAAAAGGGCTGCCGCGCGCAAAATGGAATTCTGTCGTGAACAAGACACCTATCACGTATTCTACTAACCGTGAAATTGGTGGAGTGGCGCCAAGCCAGTACTTGACTAAAATTGAAAAGAAAGGTCAGGTTTCACCGAGTGTATTGGATGGCTATCTTAGGACGCATCTAATCGATACAGGAGATATCCGCGCAGATCGATTTGATGATTTCTTTATCAAACGTTCGACTGCCATTTTGAATGAAATTGAGAAAGCTACAGGAAAGACTGTTTCTGGCCGAGACAGTGATCTTGTAATTCAGGATTTTGGTGGAGCACTATTATAATTCACTAAAACAGGGCGTATCTGAATTTTAGGAGGCCATCATGGAACCATCAAAAGCAACCAGTGTCAACAGCCGTGCGGAGGAGCTGTTTGTGCAGCTTTTCTGTGAGGCTTTTGGACCTGAGAAAACCGAAAATTTGCAGGTCCAGTACCCCTGCGTGGACATCTATGGTCGGCACCGTTATATCGACTTTGCGCTGGAATCTCCTGAATCCAAAATTGCGATTGAGATAGACGGCGAAACCTACCATAACCCAAGCAAGGTGTCTGAGAACAAGTATGCTGATGATCTCCTGAAGCAAAACAGCCTAGTCTATGACAACTGGAAAGTATATCGTTGGATCTACAGCCAGTTGGAAAAGCAACCGGAAAAGGTCAAGGATGAGCTGATCACATTTCTGGGCACCAGCCCCATGTTCAAGGCGTTTGAAGCGGACCTGCCGGTTCAGATGGGGCAGACCATCGAGCTTCGAGATTACCAGCAGGAGGCTACCGAGAACCTGCAGAAAATGCGAGAGGACGGCAAGACCATTGCGCTGCTGTACCATGCAACCGGCGTAGGTAAAACTATCACAGCAGCAACGGATGCCAAGGCAGTGGGCGGACGCACGCTGTTTCTGGTCAACGCCTTGAAGCTGGCATCTCAGGCGAAAGAGACTTTCGCCAAGGTCTGGCCGGAAGCAAGCTTGGGAGAGTACACCGGAAGCTAGAAGGATATGCCCCAGACAGTCATTTTTGCAACGGTACAGAGCATTTCCAAAGACCTGGAAAAGTTCTCGCCTACGGATTTTGACTACCTGATCGTGGATGAATGTCACCATGCGGCAGCCAACACCTACCAGAAGATTTTCACCTACTTCCACCCGAAGTTTATTTTGGGTTTGACCGCTATCCCGGAACGCAGCGATGGCGAAGATATGCTGGAGTTATTCCAGAATGTTGCCCACAAAATGGACCTGAAGACTGCAGTGGAGCGCGGTGTACTGGTGCCGATTCGCTGCGTCCGGGTTAAGACTAACATCGACCTGACCGATGTGCGGATCAATGGTATCAAATACAACTCGCAGGATCTGGAAAGTAAGCTGTTCATTCCGGAGCGCAATCAGTTGATTGTTGATACCTATCTGAAGTACGTGAATGGCAAGAAGACTGTGATTTTTTGCGCAAGTGTAGATCATGCGGCGGAGATTGCGAAGCTGCTGCGCGACAATGGTGTGAAAGCAGAGGCTGTTTCCGGGCGCGATCGGGTGGAAATCCGGAATAAGATCCTGAAAGATTACGAAACCGGTTCTACGAATGTTCTTTGTGCCTGTGACTTGCTGAATGAGGGCTGGGATAGTCCTCATACCACAGTGCTGTTCATGGCACGACCCACAATGTCTAAAACAATCTATATGCAGCAGCTTGGGCGAGGCACCCGCCGCTATCCGGGAAAAGATGACCTGCTGGTGATTGATTTTGTAGACAACGCCAATATGTTCAATATGCCCTACAGTCTGCATCGGGTGCTGGATATTTCAAAATATCAGCCCATGGCCTATGTGCTGGCCCCGGAGAACAAGCGGAAGCTGGATCCAGGACATGCTGTTCAAGGGAGAAAAGCCGGAAGCGTGGCTGGATGTGCCGATCGATGTAGACGACTACGAAATCATCGACTTGTTCAATTGGCAGAACAGCGTCAAGGATATGATCTCGCAGATTGAGTTTGTTCGGATGGTAGATGTGCAATCCGAAACGGTAGATCGTTATATCAAGGATGGAAAAATCAAGCCGGATCTTTCTGTCCCGTTTGGCGACAAGCGGATGTTCCACTATTTCCGCGAGAAAAGTGTCCGAAACATTGCCAAGCAGTACGGCTGGGATCTCATCACGCCGCAAAATATGGCAGATAAGTTCATGAAATTCATTGAAACGATGGATATGAGCTTTTCCTATAAGCCGGTCCTGCTCAAAGCAATTTATGAGTACATGGACAGCAATGGCAGAGTTGCCCTGCCGGATGTGGTGGATTACTTCATTGACTTTTATGAAGACCGCAAGGCGCATGGGATGATTGCGGAAAAGCCCAACAGTATCTACCAAAAGGGTGGCTACACTAAGAAGGATGTGGAGAAGAACATTCTGTCCAATCCGTTCAAGCGTTTTGAAGACATGCGCTTTCTGATGCGCTGCAAAGATGTAGAGACCGTTGAAGTGAATCCCATCATCTTCCGCAAACTGACACGGGAAGATTGGCTGCATATTGTGGATGTCTGCGACAAGAGCCTTGAAAAATATTATCTGCGGATAAAAAAGTAAGCAAAAGAACTTTTTATTGGACATATATTGATGTAAAATATAGATGAAGGCACCCTCGGTATAAACCAAACTGAAAGTCATTATATAAGATGAACGAAAGGAACGGACCAGTATGGAGAACCTGTCTTTATTTGATGAGCAGCAGACCATGGAAAATTTGGACGGTGTAAAGGATTCCAATCATCTGGATGTCGTGAAATTGAAGTATGAATCCTGTGAATCCCTGACGTGGCAGGACCTCTTTTCTGGATTTGACGATCTCTATGCGATTACATATTCTTCGGGAATCGTCTTTGTATGTAAGCTGTTGGACCATTTCGAGCAGGCCGAAATCATCTTTGGATGCGAAGATGTTATGGACTATTCTATGCAGAGCATTATGGCATACCAGTGCAAGTTGATTGAACGGATGCGAAATGGAGCATACAAAAAACTGAGTGATCGGGTCGGAAACGGGACGCTTCATCTTTATGTTGCAAGAGACGTTCTTTCCCATGAAAAAATCTATTTGCTCTCGGCCAAGGATGGCAGAAAACGTGTGGTAATGGGGTCGGCAAATATGTCGGCATCTGCGTTTGAGGGGCGTCAACGGGAGAATATCTGCTATATGGATGGCGATGAAGCGTTTGATTGGTATATGGAATGCTATCAGACGCTGAAAGAAAAAAGCACAGATGAAATTGGAAAGAGTTCGATCCTTTGTGCGGATGACGGGGAACATCTGGATGAACTGCCGATCGCTAAAACGGTTCGGGTGAAGAAAGCGGTCGTGATCCAGCCGGTTTCGGAGGAACAGAAGGAGGAGGTCCGCTTTGCGCTGGATGTGAAAGGTCTTGCAGTAAAATTTAAGCCGTGCGTTCCCAAGCCGGATAAAAAAGGAAAAATTATGCTTTCCCCGGATAAGGTCAGAATCATCCGAAAACGCATGGTCGAATCAAAGACCCTGGAAAAAGAACAACGCAGCGAATATCCGCAGCTGAATGTTGAGTCGGATGAAGGCTATGTGACCTTGAATGATCAGCGACTGGATCTGATGCCTCCGAAAGCAGAAGTTGAAAAGGATGTGGAGCTGTTCCTGCGCTATATGGATGGTTATGAGAAGTTCCACGGAGATCATGCAGGAATGCAACTCCGCTACTATGAATTTGCAAACTGGTTCTTCTGCTCTCCGTTCATGGCCTGTATGCGGGATATGGCGGTTCGATACAATCAGAATACCTTGCCGTATCCAGTGTTCGGCTTGGTTTATGGACAAAGTAAGGCTGGAAAAACGAGCTTTCTGGAAACGCTTTTAAAAATGATGATTGGGCAGAAAACGAAGATCTCTGCCCCAGATTTTACACGTTCCAGTATCGATAGCCTCAAGCAGACTGTGCATGGAGCACCGATCATTGTGGACGATCTGACGAATGACCGGTTCAAGTAGCATGCAATCGAGACGATTAAGAATGATGATTTTGGTATTGCAGAGCATCTGGTAAATTATCCGGCAGTTGTGATCAGTGCTAACGAGGACGTTAAAGCGGTTGCATCGGAAGTGATTCGCCGGACGGTGATCTGCCGCGCTCAGGCAGGTCTGACCAATACGGAAGTGATGAGCAGCAATATTGTACGCACTGTTCAGCGAGAGATCGGAACGGCATTCTATCGAGAATATCTGCGCCGGATGCTTGATCTTGTTCCGGAACTGCTGGAGCAGATGAAAGATGACGAACAGGATTCTGCTCCTGATATTTTGAAGACATCGTCTCAGGTTCTTATGGAAATCTTTGAGGAGTATGGACCAGAGAAACTTCCGGAATATATTCGCACACTGAGCCTTGAGGATTATTTCAGTGAAAAAGTGACCGGAGGATACGCAATCAAAATAATTCGGGATGCATGGAAAACAAGCAGAGATTCGTTTGAAGTATATCCTCGCACAAATGAACTTTGCTATAACGCTGGTGCAACATATGAAGCGGATCGGATTTTAAAAGAACTGCCGGAAACACTGGAGGTACGAAAGTCCAGAGACTGCCTGGTGATGAATCTGGAAGAAGCGCAAAAATTCTTTGGGATCACTTTTAAGAAACCGTTATTTCCATGGCTTTCAAAGATTTTTGCATAAAATGCTTTGAAAGAGATGCTTGTTGGGCATCACTTTTTGTAAGATGCCTTCAGAAGAAGCGACAACAGACTTCTGAGGAGGACAAAACAATGTCAAACGGTGATTATGGCTACTTCGGCAAAGGCGATACGGGCTATGCCCAGTACATGACGGCGTTCAACCGCAACTTCGGCGGCTCGTCCGGCGGCGGTGGTGGTGGCGGAAACCACAACAACAATGGCGGTGGCGGCGGGGACGGCAGTGGGTGCGGCTGCCTGATCGCTATTGCAGTGGTCGTGGTGCTGATCCTGATCGTCTTGGGTGGCTGAATCAATCCCTGCAGGTGAAACACAGGTTTTCCCTGTGGGGATTTTTTGAATCCGCTTGTAGAAAGCAACGGTCTATGGTAGGATGAAACCAAAGATACACAGGAGGGCTTACACATGGTTTTACTGGTTGTGGATACACAGAAAGGTATCGTGGATGAACGCCTGTACGCGTTTGAAACGTTTGTCAGCAACATCAAGGAGCTGATCCGGACTGCCCGCGAACAGGGAATCGAGGTCGTCTATGTCCAGCATGACGATGGACCCGGCACCGGTTTCTCCATCGGGGACGATGAATTCGAGGTCTATTCCGGGTTTGCGCCACTGCTGACTGAAAAACGGTTCGTCAAGACTGTATGCAGTGCGTTCAAAAAAGAGAGCAGCCTGCTGGAATATCTGACGGAAAAGGACGAAAAAGATGTGATGGTCTGCGGCATCATGACGGACTTCTGCATCAATGCAACGGTGGAGGCAGGCTTTGAGCATGGCCTGCATATGATCGTTCCTGCCTATGCAAATTCCACGCAGAACAACGAGTATATGACAGGGGAGCAGAGCTACCGCTATTATAATGAGTTCCTCTGGCCGGACCGCCATGCCGATTGTGTGCCCATGGACAAGGCGCTGGAGCTGCTCAAAAAGTGAGGTGTTTACAATGATTTCTGAAAAAGTAAAAAATCAGATTCAAGTGGTGCAGGGTGATATTACCAAACTGGACTGTGATGGCATCGTGAATGCGGCCAATCGCAGTCTGCTGGGTGGCGGCGGTGTGGATGGTGCCATCCACCGGGCAGCAGGGCCGGAACTGTTGGCGGAGTGCCGCACGCTGCACGGCTGCCGCACCGGAGAAGCAAAAATCACTAAGGGCTACCGGTTGAAAGCAAAGTATATCATTCATACGGTAGGCCCGATTTATTCCGGCACAGCAGAGGATGCCGCGCAGCTGGCGGACTGCTATTGCAATTCGCTGAACCTTACCAAAGAGTATGAACTCCACAGCATTGCCTTCCCGGCAATTTCGACCGGCGTGTATGGCTACCCGCTGGAAGATGCCACGGAGATTGCGGTCAAAACAGTGGCACAGTGGCTGGAAGATCACGCGGATTACGCCATGCAGGTGATTTTCTGCTGCTTCGATGCCAGGACAGAGCGGGTGTATCAGGCAAGAACTCTGCAACAGTGAAAGCGGCAGGATGGTCGTGGAACTGTATCTTGGTAAACAGGATGGGCATGGCTCCCGAATCCTGTACTGAAAATGGAGTAAAGATTGAAATACAGAGAAATCGCAGACGGTATTTTTGTTGACCGTCCCAACCGCTTTATTGCCCATGTAGAAGTGAATGGAGCAGTGGGAACCGTCCATGTCAAGAACACCGGGCGGTGCAAAGAGCTATTGCTGCCCGGCACGGCGGTTCGGCTGGAAGTGTCGGATAACCCGAAACGCAAAACAAAATACGACCTTGTGGCGGTACACAAGCAGGGCCTTGGCTGGGTCAATATGGACAGTCAGGCACCTAACAAGGTAGTAGGAGAGTGGCTTGCAAAACAGGGCTACGACTATATCAAGCCGGAATTCACCTATGGGAAGTCCCGCATCGACTTTTACATGGAAAAGGGCGAGCAAAAGTATCTGATGGAAGTCAAGGGCTGCACACTGGAAGTGGACGGTATCGGCTATTTCCCGGATGCACCCACCGAGCGGGGTGTGAAGCACCTGCACGAGCTGGCGCAGGCACAGCGGACAGGATATCAGTGCGCTGTGGCTTTTGTGATTCAGATGGAAGGCATCACCGAGGTGCGGCCAAATGTCAGGACGCAGCCAGAGTTTGGCACGGCACTGGCCGAGGCCAAAGCTGCGGGTGTGCAGGTGCTGTTTTTGCTCTGCCGTGTAGGGCGGGATAGTCTGGAAATCGTGGAGCAGAGGGAAGGGTGAAAAAATTTCAGAAAACCTCTTGACCCTGACGCAGCGTCATAGCGTATACTGTGGCTGTCGCAAGGGAGGACAGCAAGATGATGACAGTGAACGAAGTGAGCAAGCGGACCGGAGTGAGCATCCGGACCCTGCAATATTATGATAAAATCGGTCTGCTGCGCGCGGCGGGCCGTACCGAAGCAGGCTATCGGCTGTATGACGATGCCGCGCTGGAACGTTTGCAGCAGATCTTATTGTTCCGGGAACTGGAATTTCCGCTGAAGGACATCCAGAAAATCGTGGAGAATCCTGCTTTTGACCGGCAGAAAGCACTGGAACAGCAGATCACACTTCTGACATTGAAAAAGCAGCATCTTGAAGATCTGATCGGCCTTGCGCAGAAAATTCGAACCACAGGAGGAAAGGTTATGGACTTTACCGCATTTGATACGCAGAAGATCAAGAAGTATACCGAGCAGGCCAAAAAGGAATGGGGCGAAACGCCGGAATACAAAGAGTTTGAGGAAAAAACTGCCCATAAGACCGAGAAAGAAGTCAAGGACATGAGCAGTCAACTGATGGACATCGTGGCGGCATTCGGCGGGATGCAGGGCAAAGACCCGGCGGACCCTGAAGTGCAGGCACAGGTGAAGAAGCTGCAGGAGTTTATCACAGAGCACTACTACAACTGTTCCAAGGTGATCCTGAATCAGCTGGGGCAGATGTATGGGGCAGGCGGAGCATTTACGGAAAACATCAATGCTGCCGGCGGTGCCGGTGCCGCAGAATTTGCGCAGAAAGCCATTGAGATTTATTGCAAGTGAGCCCAAAAACGCTTTGCGTGATTCAGTTACAGAAATCATAAATAGGAAATGTTATCATATAGATACAAGAAACACACCGATAACATTCCAGTGGAGGATTTCGATATGAAGGCAAAGTTTTACATCTGCAATCACTGTGGCAACCTCGTCACTACCATCCATAATGCAGGCGTTCCGCTGGTCTGCTGCGGGGAGAAGATGAAAGAGCTGGTTCCCAATACGGTGGAAGCCAGCGGCGAGAAGCATCTGCCGGTGGCAGAGCTTTCCGGCAGTCGTCTCACGGTCACAGTGGGCGCGGTGGAGCACCCCATGGCGGATGTTCACTATATTCAGTGGATTTTTGTGGAGACTGAGAACGGCGGGCAGATCCGCTATCTGAATCCGGGGCAGGCTCCCAATGCGGTGTTTGAACTGGGCAGTGAAAAGCCGGTGGCCGTTTACGCATACTGCAATCTGCATGGGCTCTGGATGACGAAACTCTGATACAATCAATGCAAACGGGGAGTGATTTGATGTCACTCCCTGTTTTTTAATGAGAACTTTATGCGGTTCTTTTGGTTCGGAACTGTGTATAAATGGGATGGATAAAATGAGCAGGCGCACTATATGCGTTTGTTAAACGCTGACAGTATTTAATTTTTTGCGTTGAATCGTGAAAATGAGACCTGTGAAAAATGTAGAAAATTTGATATGTTTGCGCTGCAAACTAAGACATATTGATGTTTTTGAAACGAGTTTATAGTGAAATATGTGTAATTCGAGTGCAGATATTCATTCTTGTGAGTTTGTTGTGTGAATTTGTCACGTTCCGCCGCAAAAAAGGACTTGACGGAAAAATACTCTGTGGTAATTTATGAGCGAATTCGCTTTTGTGAAATAAAGTCGAATTTGAATCCGCATGCATTATCCTGGTATGCGGAAAAGGAGAAAGCATCTTTATCGCAGGGAGGATTGCAAACAAAACCCAGTTCCTCCGCCCAAACCGCTGCGTAGCAGCAGAAAGGACGACCGAATATGAGTTATGACAAAGTGCAAGTCGGCAACAGAATCCGCGGAAGCCGCCTCGAAAAAGGTTGGACGCAGGAACGGCTTGCAGCAGAAGCTGAAATTTCAGTGCAGCAGCTTCGCGCATTGGAAAAAGGACAGCGCAATCTGGGAGTAGACCACTTGGGATGCCTGTCGGACGCAATGGGGGTCAGCAGTGATTTCCTGCTGAAAGGTTGTTCTGAAAACAGTACATTGGTTTGCAAGATGCTGGATGACCTCAAGAAAAAATTGCAGCCGTCAAAGTAAATCGCAGAAAAATGAGCGGTTTTGCCGCAAAAACAGTATATTTTAGCGCTTTACAGCAATGAAAGTACTTGCTATAATATCGCCATGGCGCAAGTTTCAGTTGCGCAAGAGGGAAAATTGCCTGAAATGCATCAAAGGCTGATAATACTCCGTGAGCTGCTCACAAGAGCAGCTCCATCGAGTCGCGGTCATTGTGCATTTTCAAGCTGAAAACAGGCCGGGACTCGGAAAAGGAGTCTCGGCCTGTTTGTGTTTTTGGCGCAAAGGAAAGGATTGAACAATGCGATTTGATGCAAAAAAATTCGGCGGACGTATCCGCGATTTGCGGAAAAAGCAGAATCCTCTTTTTCAATGCCCAAAAGCGTGGTAGAATAGGGAAAAGATTCAGTATCTGAAAAAAGGAGTGCGCAACAATGAAGATTCTGGTCAGCGCCTGCCTGCTGGGCGAAAACTGCAAATACAGCGGCGGAAACAATTACAATCAGGCGGTTTGCGATTTTGCGCGGGGGCATCAGGTGGTTCCGGTCTGCCCGGAGGTGCTGGGCGGCCTGCCCACACCGCGGTGCCCGGCGGAAATCGTGCAGGGCGTTGTCACGAATAAAGAGGGCATCAATGTGGACCGGGAGTTCCGAGCGGGCGCAGCCAAGGCCCTTGCCATTGCAAAAGAAAATGGGGTGGAGCTTGCCATCCTGCAATCCCGCAGCCCCAGCTGCGGCGTGAAGGAAATCTACGACGGAACGTTTTCCGGGACAAAGATTCCCGGACAGGGCGTTTTTGCGAAAATGCTGATGGACGAAGGCATCCGTGTTCTGGATGCCGGGGAATTGCTTAAAACTATCTTGAAAAATGAGGACGGAAAATGTCAATCAGACTGATTTGCAGCGATATTGACGGTACGCTGCTGCAATACGGAAAAAAGGAACTGGAAAGCGAGATTTTTGAACAGATACGGGAGTTGCACCGGCGCGGCATTCTGTTTTGCCCGGCATCCGGTCGGCAGTATACCAGCCTGCGCAAGCTCTTTGCACCGGTGGTAGACTGCTGTGTGTTTCTTTGTGAGAACGGCGGCGTGATCTATAAGGACGAGCAGTGCATCGCCAAGAATCCGATGCCCCGTGCATTGGCCGAAGAAATCGCCAACGACCTGTGGACCCGCAGCGACGGGCAGGGGGAAGTGATGCTTTCCGGCCAGAATACTGCATACCTGATGGAGCGGGGTCTGGGAATGCTCAAGCGTATTCAGTTCGTCGGGAACAATTATCAAATCATCCATGACCCTTCCGAGGTGCCGGAGGAGATCACAAAAGTATCGGTGTATCTGCACGAAGGCGTAGAATCTTACACGGAACGGTTTGTCCCACGATGGAAAGAGGCAAACTGTGCCGTGGCGGGACCATATTGGATCGATACTACCTCTGCCAACAAGGGCATTGGTGTGCGCAGCATCTGCAAGACTCTGGACATCGCCCTTGCCGATGTGATGGCTTTTGGCGACAATTATAACGATGTGTCGATGTTGGACATTGTGGGTGTGCCCTACATTATGGATGGTGCCGCCGCACCGCTGCGGGAAAAGTACCCGAACCATACACCCCGCCCAGAGGATGTGCTGCGGGAGTTCTTGAAGCAGAACTGAATTTTGCACGCATGTGTGCAAAATTCAAAATGATACGGTATAAGGAAATATTTTGACATGACGAAAGTGCTTTTCATCTGCCATGGGAACATTTGCCGCAGCCCAATGGCCGAATTTGTAATGAAAGACTTGGTGGCCAAAGCCGGGCTTTCTGACCAGTTTGAAATCGCATCCGCCGCCACCAGCACCGAGGAGATCGGCAACCCGGTCTATCCGCCCGCCCGGCGGAAGCTGGCCGAGCACGGCATCTCCTGCGAGGGTAAAACCGCCCGGCAGATGACCCGGCGGGATTACGAAACCTACGATTATCTGATCGCCATGGATCACAACAACCGGCGCAATATGGCGCGCTTTGTGGGCGGCGACCCGGAGCATAAAGTGTCTCTGCTGATGGATCATACCCGTCGCCCCGGCGATGTGGCCGACCCGTGGTATACCGGGGATTTTGAGGCTACCTGGCAGGATGTGCTGGAAGGCTGCACGGCTCTGCTGGAAGAACTGCGCTGACAGGAGAATTTTATGACAGAGCGTTATTGCGAAGGCGAACGGTTTGCTGACCTGTCATTCACCGAGGAGGCTTTTGAGGATTGCGACTTTACCGATTGCGTATTTGCGGATTGCTCTTTTACCAAGTGCGAACTGGATCATACCACGCTGAATGAGTGCAAATTCGTGCGGTGTGAGGTCACAGGTCTGCGCAGCACCCATTCTTCGGTGCAGTCGCTGGATTTTGAGGACTGCCGCCTGAATGAAATTGAGTGGGCATCGCTGATGTCCAACGGTGCCTTCCCGGATCCTATCCACACGCTGAAAGAGTGCAGTCTGAAATATAACACCTTCACCGAAATGAACTTCAACCGCTTCGACTTTTCGGACGGCAACGAAATTGTCGGCTCCATGTTTGCCAAATGCGAGATGCAGCTGGCGAATTTTAAGGGAGTGGAACTTCACGAAACGGAGTTCTACCAGTGTGACCTGCGCAAGGCGGATTTCCGGGATGCTACAGGCTATAAGGTGGACATTCTGGGCAGCCGCCTGAAGGATGCGAAATTTTCCCTGCCGGAAGCGGTGAATCTGCTGGCAGATTTGAAGATCAAGCTGTCGTAAGAAAGAGAGAAAATGCGTCAACTCATCATTGCACGAAAAGATCTGCAGATGTCTCCCGGTAAGCTGGCGGCGCAGTGCTGCCATGCTTCGCTGGCATTCCTCACCGACCCCATCGGTATGGGACAGGGCGTGGAACCCATCGAGAAAGACGGAGAAATTACCGGCTATCGGGCAGAAATCATGTTGGATAAGGCAACTTACGAAGCGTGGTTCGATGGCTCTTTTACCAAAACTATCTGCGGGGCAAAGAACCGCAATCAACTGCTGAAAGCAAAGACAATTGCCGAGGAATTGGGACTGGTGGAAAACAAAGACTTCTTCCTTATCCGGGATGCCTGCCACACCGAGCTGGAGCCGGAAGAATTTGATGAAAACGGCGAGGGCATGACCCTGACCTGCATCGGTTTCCGCCCGCTGCCGGATGAAATTGCACATCAGATCAGCCATAAGTTCCATTTGTATTGAGTGCTGGTTCGCGGAATAATAAAAATAGTCCCGGCCATTCTCCTGTGATTTGCAGGAAAATGGCCGGGATAGTTTGCTTTTTATTGAAGATTCATCCATGCCGCCAGCGCGTCCGCCGTCTGCCGCTGTTGTTCCTCGGCAGAGATGGTGGGTGTGCCATCGCCCTTCTGCGCACCGTATTTTATAAGCATTTTCCACAGTCACTGCAGCCGTTGCAGATCAACTTGCTGCCGCAGGTCTCGCAGTTTGCGCGGAAATGGGGCGTATATAAATCTTCCTGCGGGATGGGGTAGCCCCAGTCGTCCACGAGGTCAAAACGGATGGGCCTGCCCTGAAAATTCATGCCAGATTTATAAGCCATCCGGCTTTGCAGCTGCTTGCTGGGCAGGTGGTAGCGCCTGCCGTCCTTGATGAACACAGTGCCAGTCTCGATAAAGCAGAAGGTCACGTTGGCATCCACGCATTCCTGCCGGAGAGACTTGACCCAATCGAAATTGCAGGGGCGGGCACCATCATAGTTTTCGCCGCCGCAGATGACCTGCTCGATCTGCCCGGCGGTAAGGTACTGCCGGATGCTTACTGGCCCGATGAAGGGCGCGCACATGATGCCCTTGTGCTTGAAGGGCAGGTCAAACAGGATGGGAATGCGCTCATCGGCGCGGCGCTGATTCTCGCAGGTGATGTTGAAAAAGATGTTGTCCCATCCGCTGCCCCAGTCCGGCGGCAGGCACTCCCGCACCCGCTGCGGCCGCTTTGTGAGCAGGAAAAACACCACATCGCTGCGCTGGCGCATGATGTCCCACGCCTCAGCTCGCCACGGGTCGGCTTCTTCCAAGAAGAAATCTGAGGTCATGCAGACCCGGATCTGCTCACCACTCTGGATTTTGTAGTGTCCGGTGCGGTCTTTCTGGAGCGGATAGGAAAAGCCGCTTTTCGTTTTGTAGATCTCGGCTCCGTTCTGGTCCCGCATCCGGTCGAGAAAATACATGTAGCAGTTCTGGCAGCCCTCGCTGCACTTGACGCAGCCGTGCCATGGATTCCAGATGTCGTGCAGGAAGCTCACCTTCTTTCGATACCTATTATTATAATTATTATAATAGCTGCGCGGACAGGAAACAAGAGCACCCCTTGCACCGCCCCATCGGATGTGATAGGATGAAGAAAACCATGTGAGGGAGGAACCACCATGCCGTTTCTGATGATCCGCAACGACATCACCAAGGTGGCAGCGGATGCCATTGTCAACCCGGCCAACCGGAACCTTTTGCAGGGCAGCGGCACCAGCCGCGCCATCTATCAGGCGGCAGGGGAGCAGGAGCTGACCGCCGCCTGCGAAGCCATCGGCCGTTGCGATTTGGGCAGAGCCGTGTGTACGCCGGCATTCGGGCTGTCGGCAAAGTACGTTTTCCATGCAGTCTGCCCGGCGTGGCACGGCGGCGGGTTCGGCGAAGCTGAACAATTAGCCGGTGCATACCACTCCGCATTGGAATTAGCCGCAGAGTACCACTGCGAGAGCGTGGCCTTTCCGCTGCTGTCCAGCGGAAACTATGGCTACCCCAAAGAACAGGCCTTCCGCATTGCGGTGGACACCATCACACAGTACGTCATGGAGCACGACCTGACCGTGTATTTGGTGCTCTACGACCGGGACTCGCTGGCCGTGAGCCGGAAGCTGTTCGCCTCGGTGGAGGAGTACATTGACGACCATTATGTAGCACAGAACGATGAAAGCTACGGATTTGGCCGTCGGCGCAGGGAATTGTCAGAGCGGCGGAGGCTCCTGGAAGAAGATGCCGCCGTGCCGATGCTAGGTGCAGTTCCGGCACCCGCCGCGGCACCCAGAACAGCCCGCAGTCTGGAAAGCCTAATGGACAACCTTGGCGAGAGCTTCACCACCCGGCTGCTGCGGCTCATTGACGAGCGGGGGCTGAAAGACTCCACCGTATACAAGCAGTCCAACATCTCCCGGCAGCATTTCTCCAAAATTCAGTGCAATCGCGACTACAACCCCAAAAAGAAAACGGTGCTGGCCTTTGCGGTTGGGCTGCACCTGTCCGAAGATGAAACCATCGACCTGCTCAAGAGTGCGGGCTATGCCTTTTCGGATGGCTCCAAGCGGGACTGGATCGTGCGGTATTGCCTGGAACACAAAATCTATAACATCAATCAGGTCAATACGCTGCTGTTTGAATACGATCAGGAACAGCTGGGTGCGTGATTTGTCGCCTGCCCGTTGACCTTTTGTCTTCCGGTTTGTGGTATCCTTTTGCCAACGAAAGCGATACACCACAAAACGGAGGGCATTTATTATGAAGAAAAATCTTACCGAGCTTGTTTTCATTCTGGACCGCAGCGGTTCCATGGGCGGGCTGGAGCAGGATACTATCGGCGGGTTCAATGCTATGCTGACCCGGCAGAAGGAGCAGGAGGGCGAGGCCAATGTGACCACGATCCTGTTCGACCATGAGGTGCAGCTGCTGCACGACCGTTTCCCACTGAAGGCTGTTGCACCGCTGACGGAAAAGGACTATTACGTCCGGGGCTGTACGGCCCTGCTGGATGCCATTGGCTACGGCGTGGAGAAGATGGCGAACATTCAGCGCCATCTGCCGGAGAGCGAGCGCGCCGAAAAGGTCATCTTTGTCATCACCACCGACGGCTTGGAAAACGCCAGCAAGCGGTTTGGCTATGAGAAGATCCGCCGGATGATCGAGCGGGAAAAAGAGCAATACGGCTGGGAGTTCCTGTTCCTCGGTGCCAACATGGACGCCGTGAAGGAAGCTGCCCGCTTCGGCATCTCGTCCGACCGGGCTGTGCGGTTCGAGAATGACGCACAGGGCGTGGCGGTCAACTACCACGTTGTTAGCGAGACAGTTTCCCGGATGCGGGAGGCACCCTGCTGCGCGTCCATCGGCGCAGAGTGGAAAGAACAAATCGAAGCTGATTTCCAGAAGCGGCATCATAGATAAGGGAGGAAACAGCCATGTTAGGAGCAATCTTGGGTGACATCGTGGGCAGTCCCTATGAATTTGACCACAACAATTACAAGCACAAGGATTTTCCGCTGCTGAGCGAGAAATCGCACTTCACCGATGATACGGTCATGACCGTTGCGGTGGCACGGGGATTGATCGCAGGTAAAGGCATCCCGGAGAGAACATTTGAAGAAACAAAGAACGAGATGCGCATTTGGGGAGAAACATACCCTCATGCCGGTTACGGCGGGATGTTCCGCCGGTGGCTGCACGCAGAAAATCCGAAGCCCTATGGCAGTTTCGGCAACGGCTCGGCTATGCGGGCGTCAGCAGCGGGCTGGCTGTTCGATACGCTGGACAAAACGCTGGAAATGGCAAAAGTGACCGCTGAAGTCACCCACAACCACCCTGAGGACATCAAAGGCGCGCAGGCCACGGCGGCAGTGATTTTTCTGGCCCGTACCGGCCACAGCAAGCCGGAAATCAAACAATATGTGGAGCAGACCTTCGGTTATGACCTGAACCGTACCTGCGATGAAATTCGGCCGACCTATCATCATGTGGAGACCTGTCAGGAAACTGTGCCGGAAGCAATCATTGCTTTTCTGGAAAGCGTCAGTTTTGAGGATGCACTTCGCAATGCGGTCTCTCTGGGCGGCGACAGCGACACCCTTGCCTGCATCACCGGCGGCATTGCCGAAGCTTTTTACGGGATGCCGCAGGAACTGCGGGACGAGACTTTGAAACGTCTGCCGGAGAATATCCGGGAAGGATATGAGCTGTTGTGCTTCATGATTGCCAAGATGATATAAAACACGATGATGCGACTGAATTTTGAAAAGATTGCATAGGATTTTATAAAAGTGTTATTCTTTCATGAATTTTAGCACTCTTCTGTTGACACTGCTAATGAACAGTGCTATAACAGTGGCGTGCTCAGGAGGAAGGGCAAAAGGAGAGCTGCAAGGCTCTCCGGAAAGCCTTTCCGAGTGGACGCTTCAGATTTTTTGCCCCGACCCGAACGCCGGGATTGGAGGAATGATTTATGCTTATGCCGACTGTTTTCCATGAAAACCTGTTCGATGATTTCTTCGATCCGTTCTGGAATGACGCTGCACTGGAACGTATGATGAACCGTGAGGCTCGTGATACCTTTGGTAAGCGCGGTGCAAACATGATGAAGACCGATGTCAAACAGACGGACAACGGCTACGAAGTAGCTGTTGACCTGCCGGGCTGCAAGAAGGAGGACGTTCAGATGGATCTGAACGACGGCTACCTGACCATTCAGGCAGTGCGCAGCCACAGCAACGATGAAAAGGATAAGAAGGGCCGCTATCTGCGGCACGAATCCTTCTCCGGCACCTGCGCACGCAGTTTCTACGTGGGCGATGTGAAGAAGGAAGACATCCACGCGAAGTTCGAGGATGGCGTCCTGCACGTTGAGTTGCCTGCTCCTCAGCAGACGAAGGCTTTGCCTGAGAACCCGAATCTGATTGCAATCGAGTAAAACGCCGGTCGTGTGCGCCAAGGCACAACGCACATAAAGTGGCCCCGGAGAGCTGTAACAAGCCCTCCGGGGCCATTTTTGTTTCCCGACATCTTTTCCGCAGCGGCAAGGCGTGGTAGAATAAGGGCAGAACCGATCCACAGGTGAGAAAATCGAACTTCAGAAAGAGGAGATGTTTCTATGCAGTCCGATGAGCTGAAACGCCGGATCTCGGCAGGCAGAGGAGATGCTTTGGCTGATCTGGTTTTGAAAAATGCAAGAATCGTCAATGTGTTTACCGATGAGGTCGACACCGCTGATATTGCCATCAGCGGAAACTGTATTGTGGGCGTGGGTGCATATCACGGCCGGAAAGAAGTTGATCTGCACGGCAAATATGTCTGCCCGGGCCTGATCGATGGGCATATCCACATCGAAAGCTCCATGCTCTGTGGTCCGGCCTTCGAGCAGGCGGTGCTGCCCCACGGTACCACTGCGGTGGTCACAGACCCACACGAGATCTCGAACGTTGCGGGGCTGGAAGGCTTGGATTTTATGCTGGAAACGACAAAAAATCTGACCCTTTCGGTTTATTTCATGCTGCCCTCCTGTGTTCCGGCCACGGATCTGGATGAATCCGGTGCGGTGCTGAACGCAGAACAGCTCCGGCCTTACTACGGCGATCCCCGCGTGCTGGGGCTTGCGGAGCTGATGAATGCCTACGGAACGGTACGCTGTGACCCGAAGATCCTGCAGAAGATCCGCAACTGCACCGAAGCGGGAAAGATCGTGGATGGCCATGCACCGCTCTTGAGCGATAAGGACCTGAATGCTTATATTGCGGCAGGCGTTCAGTCCGATCACGAGTGCTCCAACATTGAGGAAGCCATGGAAAAACTCCGGCGCGGACAATACATCATGATCCGGGAAGGAACGGCTGCCAAAAATATGGAGGCCCTGATGCCGCTGTTCCGGGAGCCCTATTGCAGCCGCTGTATGCTGGTGACAGATGATAAGCACCCCAGTGACCTGCTGGACAGCGGCCACATCGATTCCAACATCCGTAAAGCGATCCGGTTGGGGGCGGACCCGGCAGTGGCCGTCAAAATGGCGACGCTGGTCCCGGCACAGTATTTTGGATTCAAGCAGCACGGTGCCGTAGCACCGGGGTACCGGGCAGATCTGGTTGTGGTTTCTGATCTGGAATCCTTCACGGTCGAACAGGTTTACAAGAACGGCACGCTGGTGGCAGAACACGGAAGGGTGCAGAAACCCGCATCGCTTGAAATCGACCATGCGCGCTTTGCACGCGTCATGAACTCGTTCGATTTGGATGAGATCACACTGCAGGACCTGGAACTTCGGGAGAGCGGGGAGCAGGAGCGTGTCATCTGCCTGAACCGGGGCGAGCTGCTTACGGAGGAAAAAATCATCCCGTTCCAACGGCATCCGGGCAAAGCTCCCGGTGTGGACCCGGAACACAACGTCGTAAAACTGGCCGTTTTTGAGCGGCATCATCACTCCGGCCATGTGGGCATTGGCTTTTTAGGAAACTTCAGCCTGAAATGCGGAGCCGTTGCATCGAGCATCGCACATGATTCCCATAATCTGATTGTGGCAGGGGACAACGATACCGATATGATGCTGGCCGGCAACACTGTGCGGAAAAACAAAGGCGGACTTGCGTTTGTGGCAGATGGACAGGTCGTGGCAGAACTTGCGCTTCCGGTGGCCGGATTGATGAGCACCGAAAGCGCAGAGAGCGTTGCGGCGAAAATGCAGGCGCTGAACGATGCCCTCAAGGCACATGGCGTGGCGGAAGATATCGGCATCTTTATGACCCTCGCCTTCGTCAGCCTTCCGGTCATTCCAAAACTCAGACTGAATACATACGGCATCATCGATGTAGCGCAGCAGAAAGTCGTTCCGGCTGTTTTTTAATAGGACCAGACAAAAATAATCCGAACTTGTTTCCGATAGGAGATGGGTTCGGATTATTTGTTTTCTTCGGAAAATTAGCGTTTGCGAAGCAATGAAAGCCCCAGTGGGGCTTTTAAGCGACCGAACGGTCTTGCGTAGCAAGATGGAGGGGCTTTGCCCCGACAAGTTCCATGCAGGTGTCCGTGGAAGATGAAATCCGAAATCATAGATTGACCGATATAAACCACAACATGATTTCAGAAGGACACGAGTATGAAGTACGATGCAACAGCCCCTTTTTGTTTCGCCACAGTGCACAAATTCGAGTATGGTATACAACACGCCAATTGTTTTATCTGCCAAAGAGTGTTAATCTTTTTTGACAAGGCTTGCAATGTCCAGTAAATCGGTATAGTATACAGGCAGAGAGTAATCCTACCGTACCACTCGGGATTAACTGAGCCAGGCACGGCTGTTATCTGGAGGTATTCAATATGAGCAGTCCTCTGCTGGAAGTAAAAGACTTACAAGTTGCCGTTGGTGAGGAACAGAAGGTCCTGCTGAACGGCTTGAATCTAACCGTCTGCCCCGGCGAGACCCATGTTCTGATGGGCCACAACGGTGCCGGCAAATCCACCCTGATGAGCGCCCTGATGGGCGACCCCCGTTATACTGTGACCCGCGGCCAGATCCTTTTCCGCGGGCAGGACGTGACCCACGAGCCCGCCGATGTGCGTGCCCGGCTTGGCATGTTCCTCTCCTTCCAGACCCCGGAGGAGATTCCCGGCATCACGCTGGAAAACTTCCTGCGCACGGCCCAGAGTGCCATCACCGGCAAGCCGGTCAAGGTATTCGCCTTCCGCAAGGAGCTGGCACAGCAGATGGATGCGCTGGGCATGGACCCCAGCTATGCGGACCGTTACCTAAACGTGGGCTTCTCCGGCGGCGAGAAGAAGAAGAGCGAGATCCTGCAGCTGCTGATGCTCAAGCCCAGGCTGGCTCTGCTGGATGAGACCGATTCCGGCCTGGATGTGGATGCCGTCAAAACGGTGGCACAGGGTGTGCGCGCCTACCACAACGCCGAAAATGCCCTGATCATCATCACCCACAACGCCAAGATCCTGGAAGGCCTGAAAGTGGACTACGTCCATGTGCTGGACGATGCCCATATCGTGCGCACCGGCGGCGATGAGCTTGTGAACGAGATCATTGAGGAGGGCTTCCACGCAGTGAAGGAGGACAAAGCAGAATGAGAGCTTTTGAATCCGAAAAGACCGATGTTGCTGAGGTTGACCGCAGCATTTACGATATCCGGGACGGCAGCAATGCCGCCTTTGCGGTGAGCTCCGGCCTGACCAGCGAGATCGTGGAAAAAATCTCCGAGGAAAAGCATGACCCCGAGTGGATGCGCATTTTCCGCCTGAAAGCACTGGAGACCTACAACAAAATGCCGGTGCAGAACTGGGGACCTTCCATTGCCGGGCTGGATATGAACAACATCGTCACCTATGTCCGCCCCAACACCGAGATACGGGGCAAGTGGAGCGATGTGCCCGAGGACATCAAGAACACCTTTGAGCGTCTGGGCATCCCCAAGGCCGAGCGTGCTTCGCTGGCCGGCGTGGGCGCGCAGTACGACTCCGAGGTGGTATACCACAATGTCAAGGCCGAGGTAGCCGCACAGGGCGTAGTGTACACCGATATGGAGAGTGCCCTTACCGGCCCCTATGCCGAGATGGTGCGCAAACATTTTATGCGGCTGGTGCCCCCCACCGACCACAAGTTTGCAGCCCTGCATGGTGCCGTGTGGAGCGGCGGCTCCTTTGTGTATGTGCCCGCCGGGGTGCATGTGGAGATCCCGCTGCAATCTTACTTCCGTCTGAATGCCCCCGGTGCCGGTCAGTTTGAGCACACCCTCATCATTGTGGACAAGGGTGCTTACCTCCACTTCATTGAGGGCTGCTCTGCCCCCAAGTACAACGTTGCCAACCTGCACGCAGGCTGTGTGGAGATCTACGTCGGCGAGAACGCCCGGGTGCGCTACTCCACCATTGAGAACTGGTCGAAGAACATGTACAACCTGAACACCAAGCGTGCCCGGGTGGAAAAGGGCGGCACCATCGAATGGGTGTCCGGTTCCTTTGGTTCCCACACCTCCTGCCTGTATCCCATGAGCATCCTGGCGGGCGAGGGTGCCCGGATGGAATTCACCGGCATCACCTTTGCAGGTGCCGGTCAGGATCTGGACACCGGTGCCAAGGTGGTGCACGCTGCCCCCAACACCAGTTCCCACATCACCACCAAGTCCATTGCCCGGGATGGCGGTATCTCCAACTTCCGCAGCTCCGTCACGGTCCTGCCCAACGCGAAGAATTCCAAATCTGCCGTCTCCTGCGAGAGCCTGATGCTGGATGACCGTTCCCGCTCTGACACCATCCCTGAGATGGACATCCGCTGTGACGCTGTGGATGTGGGCCACGAGGCAAAGATCGGACGCATCAGCGAGGAGGCCGTGTTCTACCTGATGAGCCGTGGCCTTTCGGAAGAGGATGCCCGTGCCCTGATCGTGGGCGGCTTTGCCGAGCCCATTGCCAAGGAACTGCCCGTGGAATACGCCGTGGAGATGAACAATCTGATCCACCTGGAAATGAAGGGCAGCATCGGCTGAGAGGAGGGCCGGACGTTTTATGAATGATCTGAACATGAACCGCTTGCCGGTTGCAACTTGGAACCAGTGCGGTGTGAACAGCGCCCCCAAAGCAGCGGCGCTGCCGGAGCTTTCCGGAAATTTCTGGGGCGAGGTCAACTTCGCCTATATCCTGCCCGCAGGGGTGGGAGAAGCCAAGAGCGACTTTTCCGCCTTTGCCGAGAGCGGCATGGGTGCTGAAACAGACGCTTATATTGCCGAAAACGCCACGGTCCGTCACGCACTGACCGTGGCTGAGGGTGTGTCCGTGGCGGAGCCTGTGATCTTGGAGGTGACACTGGATGCCGCCCATCCCACAGCTCTGACCAGCCTTTCGGTGGATGCAAAAGCGGGCAGCAGCCTGACCATCGTGCAGGTGCTGCGGGGCGATGCCGAACACGGTGCCGCCGCTTCCCTCACCCGCATCCGTGCGGGCGAGAACGCCCAAGTCCGGCTGGTGCAAATTCAGCTGCTGGGCGATAATGCCCGCCGCTGGAATGCAGCTGCCGTAGAGGAGGGCCGGAACGCCCGGGTCGAGCAGGTGCGCATTGAGCTGGGCGGTATCCTTTCTGCCTGCGGCACCCGCGCTGCGCTGAGCGCCGCCAAGAGCGAATATGATCTGGATGCCGTGTACTTTGGCAGCGGCAGTGCCCTGCTGGATTACAACGATGTGTCCGTTCACACCGCCAAGGACACCATATGTGAGATGCACACCGCCGGTGTCCTGACCGGCCATGCAGACAAGATCCTGCGCGGCACCATCGATTTCAGGCGGGGTGCCAAGCGGGGCGTTGGCCATGAGAGTGAGGACGTGCTCCTGTTCAGCACCGATGCCCGCAACCGCACTGCACCTCTGATCCTGTGCGGCGAGGAAGAGGTTGAAGGCCAGCATGCCGCCTCCATCGGCCGCCTGGACGAGGAAAAACTGTATTATCTGCGCTCCCGCGGCCTGAGCGAGGCTCAGGCACGCCGCCTGATGGTGGATGCCCGCTTCGCCCCGGCACTGGACAAGATCCCGCTGGAAACCCTGCGGGACGAGGTACGTGCGGAAGCTGCAAGGAGGCTGGACAACGATGCCGAATGAATTCAACGATACCTGGCGCAGGGATTTTCCCATCCTTGCGGCTGACGAAAACGGCCAGCGGCTGGTCTATCTGGACAGTGCCGCCACCACCCAGCACCCGGTGCAGGTGCTGGATGCCGTGACCAATTACTACAAAAACAACAACGCCAACCCCCACCGGGGCGTGTATGAGCTGGCCATGCGTGCCACTGATGCCCACGAGGGTGCTCGCCACCGGGTGGCGCAGTTCTTCCATGCCGAGGATGATGAGATCGTGTTCACTCAGAACACCACCGAATCCCTGAATCTTGTGGCGTACAGCTACGGCCTGCACTTCCTGCACGCGGGGGACGAAATCGTCCTCTCTGTTGCCGAGCACCACTCCAATCTGGTGCCCTGGCAGCGAGTGGCACAGGCCACCGGTGCAAAGCTGGTCTACCTGTACCCCGGCCCGGACGGCCGCCTGACCACCGACGAGCTGGACAAAAAGATCACTGCTAAGACCAGACTGGTCGCCATTGCCATGGTTTCCAACGTGCTGGGCCTGCGCGCTCCCGTGGAAGAGATCGTAACCCGCGCCCATGCCGTGGGCGCGGTGGTGGTGCTGGACTGCGCTCAGGCCGCCCCCCACATGCCCGTGGATGTAAAGCGGCTGGACGTGGACTTTGCCGCCTGCTCGGCACACAAGCTCTATGCCCCCATGGGCATGGGCGCGCTGTACGCCCGGGCAGAGCTGCTGGAAAAAATGCCGCCCTTCCTGAGCGGCGGCGATATGATCAGCACCGTGCATGAGCAGAGTGCCACCTGGGCTGAGGGTCCCCGCAAGTTTGAGGCCGGTACCCGCAATGTGGGCGGTGAGGTCGGCTTTGCCGCCGCACTGGACTACATGAATCACATTGGCTGGGACGCCATGATGCAGCACGAGCACGCCCTGCTGGGCCGGATGCTCAAGGGCATGGCGGCTCTGCCGTGGCTGACCGTTTACGGTGAACCGGTGGCCGACGGGCGATTCGGCGTGGTATCCTTCAATGTCAAGGAGGTTCACCCCCACGATGTGGCCACCATTCTGGACGCGGGCGGCGTGGCTATCCGCGCTGGTCACCACTGTGCCCAGCCCCTGATGGAGTATCTGGGCATCGGGTCCTGCTGCCGGGCAAGTCTTGCCCTCTACAACACGGAAGAAGACGTGGACGCCCTGCTGAATAATCTGGAAAATGTACGAAAGGTGATGGGTCTATGAATCTGAACGAGCTTTATACCCAGGTCATCACGGAAAACAGCCGCAGCAAGGAGAACCGCCACCCCGTTGAGGGGGCCACCCACAGCCTGGAGGGTGTGAACCCCAGCTGCGGCGATGATATCACCCTGCAGCTGCGCGTAAAGAATGGCGTGATCGAGGATGCCGGTTTCATCGGCAGCGGGTGCGCCATCTCGCAGGCATCGGCCTCCCTGATGATTGATCTGGTCAAGGGCCGCACCGTGGAGGACGCGCGGCGGCTGCTGGGACTGTATTTTAAGATGATCAAGGATAAAATCACGCCCGAGGAGCTGGACGAACTGGAGGACGCGGCTGCCCTGCAGGGCATTGCCCATGTCCCCGCCCGGGTCAAGTGTGCGGTGCTGGCATGGCACACGCTGGAAGAAGCTCTGGACGGCGAGGGCAAAGTAAAACAGTAAATGAAAAAGGGGCTGTTGCAAAATAGCCCCAACGAAAAAAATGAGATAGACTTCCCCGAAAGGGGTTGCCTATCTCATTTTCTGTTGTAAGCTGAAACTGTCATGAACCAACTACAACATGAACAGTATACAGGAAAGGGCGGCATATATCAACAACCGGTGTACAATGGAAAGCCTGAATCTGCGCCCCATCGAAAAATCCAAGATCGATTGTGCTAAAAAGCTGTTTGCGAGGTTGTCCGATGGACTTGTGACCTATGACCATGTAAGCAACTATCAGGAATTGCTGAATAAGGTGTTAAAATAAAGGGGTGAACGATGCCCATCTGGGCAAGTAGCAAAATTTTTCAGCAAATCTTGTGCAGCCCGCAGAAATCAATAAGTCCCATTGCAAAATAACGTAAAATGCGTTACAATAAAGTTGAGGTGATAACCATGGAAAAAACGATGACGCTCAATCTTCGTGTCAACCCTACCGTCAAGCAGCAGGCCGAAGATGTGCTGAAGCAGCTCGGTATCCCGATGGCAACTGCCATTGATATGTACCTGCGCCAGATCACCCTGACTGGCGGCATTCCCTTTTCGCTGTCCCTGCCGAAAGCTCCTGCGGCTCTGAACGCTGACACCATGACCGATGACCAGCTTCATGCAGCCTTGCAGGTGGGCATCAAGGAGATCCAGAACGGTGATATCGTGGATGACGCAAGCGCATGCAAACTGTACTAGTAAAAGAAGGAAAGTCAAGAGTATGGAAACGGTATACATTGCAGGCGGGTGCCTTTGGGGCGTCCAGCATTTTTTTGACACGGTGCCCGGTGTACGGACGACCGAAGCCGGGAGAGCCAACGGAACAACAAACACTCTGGACGGCCCGTATGATGGATACGCAGAGTGCGTTAAAGTGGTCTTTGACGAGAGATGTACCAGTGTTACAGAGCTTATGGAGCATCTGTTTGAAATCATCGACCCGTACAGCCTGAACAAACAGGGCGTTAATGTTGGAAAAAAGTATCGCACGGGGCTTTACAGCACAAATCCCAGACATCTGGAAGAAGCAAGAGCCTTTATTGACAGCCGGAAGGACCGGGATAAAATCGTTGTGGAAGTGCTGCCGCTGACGAATTACGTCCGGAGTGCAGAGGAGCATCAGCACCATCTGGAGCGGTACCCGGAAGACTGCAGCTACTGTCATATCCCGGATGAAGTCTTAAACAAATACAGGAATCAGTAAGCAAAGGAAAAACGAAAATTCGGGGATATTCTGATTTTTTGTGTGGGCATCAATCTGGTGTGGCCGAGAACCATCAAGGTGGCAAACCTGCTGCCGTCCCTTCTGGTTGCAGTGGCGCTGACGGGGATTTTATGAATCGGAACTTGACGAGGAGTGTGATTGTATGAAAAAGAAGCGATTTGTTATAGCTGTAATCATCTTGGTTCTTGCGATATGTGTATCGGCATGGTTTTATGGATACTACAATCACAAAAGCAACGACAATCTTCCCACTCTGGCGGCAATCGCAGAAATGAGTGAAGCCGATGTTAATAGCCTTTTGCCTGGATATCATATTGACCAGCTTAGAGAGGTATGGGGGAAGCCTGACACCAGTGAAAACGGCACAGCATGTTGGAAAATAGGAAATGATACCATTCTCGTTGTGAGTTATAAAAATAATGGTATAGTTGCGATTTGTGGTCTTAAAGACGATAGCGGTACCTCCATAGGAGAATAACAAATTCGCGTTTATCAAGGTGAACATTTAAGTATTAAAAACGGGAGTGAAACAAATGATGACCATTGCACAGATCATGGAAAAGATGATCGCCTTTTCCGAAGGGAATATCCATGACATCACGCACCTGAGCTGCGTGTGGACCTATGCCAAAACCATTGGTGAGCTGGATGGGCTGGACGCAGACACGCAGTTTATTCTGGAGGTGGCGGCCATCACCCACGATATCGCCTGTCCGCTCTGCCGCAAAAAGTACGGCAACACCAATGGTAAATATCAGGAGCAGGAGGGTGCCCCGCTGGTGCGGGAGTTCTTGGCGGATACCGGCATGACAGCAGAACAGATCGACCGTGTGGCCTATCTGGTAGGGCACCACCATAGCCCGGCGCAGATCGACGGCATTGACTATCAGATTCTGATTGAGGCAGATTATATCGTCAATGCGTCCGAAAGCGGGTACGACCAGCAGGCAATCCGAACCTTTATGGAACATACGATGAAGACGGCAGCAGGTATCCGGCTGACGAAAACAGTGTTTGGAGTGTAAAAATGATTCAGAAGCATTGCTTTGAATGCGGCACGGCATTGATTGAAAAAAACTGGAAGAAGAGGGCATTGTGCCTTATTGCCCGAAATCCGTCCCAACAGCCTTGCAGCGGAATTTTTGAATGCGTATCTGGACGAAGTGGGGAATAAGCCGATGGAGATGTGATTCGTGACGGAACCACGGGAATTTTGACGGAAAGTATGGAAAAAAGTTGGTTCGGCCTGTTTCGGTTGACTTTTTTATAAAGAATCGGTATATTGATACTATATAGTATCAATAAGTATCAACTGCGAGGTGGACAGAATGGATGGGGCACAGTTTGCCAAAATGCTTTCAGATAAGCATTTGTTTGAACCCGAACGGATGGAATACAAGTACTCGACGGTCAGCGTCAAAGAATTTGCCGAATTGCTGCGGCAAAACTTTGCGCAGCCTCTGCCGTTGACTGATTTTTCTGGAAATAAGCTGTTTTACCTGCCGAACCTCGCGCAAATTTCAACAAATGGTATGAAGCAGTTGCTCTCTGTCCCGGTCAGTGGACAAAACTTCGGTTTGTCGGCGATGACCGAGGAAATTTATGCTACTTTTCAAATTGAAAGTATCCGCTCGACCCGCAGCAGTATCCGTTATATCCTCGATGGTTATGCCCCTCGTAATGAACAAGAAGCCCGCATCTATGGTATGAAGCGCGGACTGGAGTTTATCGCGAATCGTCAGAATAGGATCACCGAGGAGAATCTGCATTACCTGTATCAGATCAGCACAGGGAATTATCTCCCGGATGAAGATCGATTACTGCCAAACCACTTTTATCGGCATGGCGAGGTTTTTATTGTGGGCGGTGAAGAACCCAGACCGGGACTTCCGGCAGAGCAGCTTCCCGGTGCCATGAAATGTCTTGTCGATTTTGCGAATGCCAATGACGGCATCAATGAGTTGCATAAGGCTGCCATTCTGCACTTTGCCTTTGCGTACTACCACCCCTATTTTGACGGGAATGGACGCACTGCACGGCTATTCCACCTCTGGTATCTTGTTCAGCAGGGCTATCCTGCGGCACTGTTCACGCCGTTTTCCCGATACATCGCTGAAAACAAGGACGCATATTACAAAGCCTACGAACGCGTGGAGAGAAATGCTCTGATTTCCGGCTATACGGATGTGACTCCCTTTCTGTTCTACTTCTGCAATGAGGTCTATAACCGCCTGCAGGTGGATGCAGTCCCGCCGAAAACTGATCTTGAGGTATATCAAACTGCTCTTGCGGAAGGAAAAATCACAGAAAAAGAACGGCTGCTCTGGGAGTATGTTCTGTCTGCTTATGGTGCAGAGGAGTTTACCACAAAGCAGTTGGAAAAGGATTTTCGAAACGCTGCGTATGCAACCATTCGGACGTTTGTGATGAAATTCCATGAGATGGGGCTGCTTACTGCAAGAAAAGCAGGAAACAGGGTGTTCTATCGTGTCGGTGGAGCATCTGATGTCCTATCATTGTAATGAGGCGAAAAATTCAAGGGGGAATTTGCCATGCTCCAACCCGGACTGTATGAACAGGTCATCAACAACGCACTGAGCAGCGAGCTTTCGGAGATTCCGGAGGCCCGTAAGTCCACTGCACCCATCGATACAGCAGAGGCCTCCAAAGTTTTGGCGCAGTATCTGACCGATGTGGTGCAGAAGGGCCTTGAGAATGTACAGGACAACGGTGGAGGACTCGAAGCGCAGATTCAGCTGGCAAATCAGATCGTAAGCACGATCCAGAACACCACACAGGAAGCTGACTTTGCTTCGCTGGGCGTTGACCAGCGGGCAGAGCAGCTTCTTGCGCTTTTACGAGACAACGACCCGCGCCTTGTCACAGGAAAAAGCGCAAAAGAGCTGGAACGACCGGAGACCTCTATTGCACAAAGCTCGTTGTTCACCGGTGCCATTCATGAGCCTCAGATGTACACCGAGTTGAAAAAGGAAATCGTGTCTGCTGACCGCATTGACATGCTGGTGTCCTTCATCAAATGGAGTGGTCTGCGGCTTATTATGGACGAGCTGCGCCAGTTCACGCAGAGTGGAGGCGAGCTGCGCATCATCACAACTTCCTATATGGGGGCTACAGATGTGAAGGCCATCGAAGAACTGCGTCAGCTGCCCAACACCAAAATCAAGGTCAGTTATGACACGAAGCGTACCCGGCTCCATGCAAAAACTTATGTGTTTTACCGGGATACCGGCTTCACGACGGCGTATGTTGGTTCCTCTAACCTGTCCAATGCCGCAATTTCCAGCGGTCTGGAATGGAATGTGAAAGTCACAAAGAAGGACTTGCCGGAGACGATTGACAAAATTGCAGCCACCTTTGAAAGCTATTGGAACTCCAACGAGTTTGAATATTACGATGAAGGGCAGAAGGAACGCCTGACCCGTGCCTTAAAAGATGAAAAGTACAGCGAAACCGACAACAGTGGCATCTACACGCTGGATATTCTGCCATATTCTTACCAGCAGGAGATTCTGGATAAGCTGGAAGCAGAACGTACCGTGCGAGGGTACAACCGAAACCTTGTAGTGGCTGCTACCGGAACCGGAAAGACTGTGATTTCCGCACTGGATTACAAGCGTTTCTGCAAACAGCATCCGGGTCACCCCTGCCGGCTGTTGTTCGTGGCGCATCGGGAGGAGATTCTGAAGCAAAGCCTGTGCACCTTCCGGGCGGTGCTGAAAGACGCCAATTTCGGCGAGCTGTTTGTGGGCAGCCACAAGGCTGACAGCATCGACCATCTGTTTATCTCCATTCAGACTTTCAATTCGCAGGATTTTACCACGAAAACAGATGCGGATTTCTACGATTATATCGTTGTGGATGAGTTCCATCATGCCGCTGCACCGACCTACCAGAAGCTGCTGGAATACTATCAGCCGAAAATCCTGCTGGGCCTGACCGCCACCCCGGAACGCATGGACGGAAAGAACATTCTGGACTATTTCAGTGGGCGCATTGCTGCCGAAATTCGTCTGCCGGAAGCCATTGACCGGAAACTGCTTTGTCCCTTCCAATATTTCGGTGTGACCGACACGGCAGATTTGAGCAGCCTGAAATGGCGCACGGGCGGATACGACAAAAACGAACTGTCTAATCTGTACACCCTCAGCGGTTTGGTGGCAGAGCGGCGTGCCGACCTTGTAGTGAACTCTATCCTAAAATATGTGACGGACATCAACGAGGTAAAAGGTCTGGGCTTCTGTGTTTCCATTTCTCATGCCCAATTTATGGCGCGCTACTTTAATACCCACGGCATCCCGTCTATGGCACTGACCGGCGACTCTCCTGACGAGGAGCGCAACGCCGCCAAGCAGCGGCTGGTTTCCAGGGAACTCCGATTCCTCTTTGTGGTGGACATTTACAACGAAGGTGTGGATATCCCCGAGGTGAACACTATGCTGTTCCTGCGCCCCACGGAATCGCTGACCGTGTTTTTGCAGCAGCTGGGCCGCGGCCTGCGTCTGGCCGAAAACAAAGAATGCCTGACCGTGCTGGATTTTATCGGTCAGGCAAATAAAAAGTATAATTTTGAGGAGAAGTTTGCAGCACTGCTTTCCAATACCACTCGCAGTGTAAGCCGGGAAATCAAAGAGGGGTTTCTCTCTGCGCCCAAAGGCTGCTACATTCAACTGGAAAAAATTGCGGCAAAATATGTGCTGGATAATATCAGTGCATCTTATGACCGCACTTCCGGCCTTGTGGCACGGGCAGCCTCCTTCACAGAAGATACCGGCCTGCCGTTGACACTGGGGAATTTTCTCGATTACTACCATCTCGACCCACGGGCGATTTACAGTAAGAAAATCTGCTTTGCCCGTCTGTGTGTCCGTGCAGGGACAGCTTCCGACTTTACGGAACTACTGGAAGAAACCATGACCAAAGCACTTGCACGCTTTGCGGTCGTGGATTCCCGCAGGTGGATTCAGTTTCTGTTGAACCTTTTGCTCAAGTTGGACGACACTGATTTTGCAGCACTATCGCCGCGAGAACAGCGAATGCTGCAAATGTTTTATGTGACCGTATGGGGCAAAGCTGCGGAACGTTGGGACGATGAGGAAGTTCTCGATAACCTATATACTCTCTCGGACAGCCCGGTTTTGCTGAGTGAATTGCAAACACTTTTGCATTATCAGTATAATCGAATTGACTTTATCGATGAGCCGGTAGATGTTGGTTTTGACTGCCCGCTGGATTTGCACTGTACTTATACTCGTGACCAGCTGCTGGTGGCGCTGGACTTTCTGAAACCTGCTACTGTCCGCGAGGGCGTGAAATGGCTGCCGGACAAGAATCTGGACGTGTTCTTTGTGACCTTGAATAAAGCGGACAAGGATTATTCGCCAACCACCATGTACAAAGATTACTCCATCAACGAGAGCCTGTTCCACTGGCAGAGCCAGAGCACGACCGCAGAAAATTCGGCTACCGGTCAACGATATATTCATCATCGGGAGAAGGGAAGCCGTGTACTGCTGTTTGTCCGTGAGTTCAAGGCAGACTCCCGTTTTGGCGGTGCAGCTGCCTATACCTACTTGGGCACAGTGAACTATGTAACGCATGAAGGCTCCCGCCCAATGAATATTACTTGGAAGCTGGATCGTCCGATTCCGGCAAAGTTCCTCAAAAAGACCAATAAACTGGTGGTCGGTTAAAAGGAGAACGTTATGAAAACGATTCGTGTTGTGGCCGCTGTGATTTGCGATTCCATGCAGGCAAAACGCAAAATCTACGCTACCGCCCGCGGTTATGGCGACTATAAAGGCCAGTGGGAGTTTCCGGGCGGCAAAATCGAGCCGGGCGAAACCCCGCAGCAGGCTCTGAAGCGGGAAATCGAAGAAGAACTGGACACGGAAATCGCCGTGGAGGATTTAATTGGGACAATCGAGTACGATTATCCGGCGTTTCATCTTTCCATGGACTGCTTCTGGTGTGAAGTGGTTTCCGGCGATCTTGTTCTGAAAGAAGCGGAAGCTGCACGATGGCTGACAAAAGATGACATTGATTCCGTTCCGTGGCTCCCGGCGGATCAGACTATTTTGGATGCCATTAGAAGCTCAATGCAGCCAGTGAAACCACTCCATACCAGCGAATATGACAACGAACCTCTGCAGAGATGCTGAGGATTTCTGGAATGAAAGATGAACTGGACCGTCCCATGACGCTGCTGGTGAAAGCCGCTATTCCGAAAAAATCGTAAAACAGAGGCCTCCGAATCTTTTCCTAATAAGAAAGAGATTCGGAGGCCTTTATTGGTTGATTTAGCTAATTCTGTTCACGCAAGCTGATGCAGGATGTGCCATAATAACTCGTGATGAATTCAGTTGCCCTAAATTCATACGAGCAGGGACACGACCAACTGGATTCAGAGGATGAATACATACAGGAGGTTCTAGTATGAACAAATTGTTTTCCTGCCGCTTCAACATGGACACCAACCGGGTGGAAGCCCGGTTCGAGGATGGCATCACCGTTGCCATTGACCGCATCGCCATAGAGGACGAATATGGCAACACCCCGGCACAGCGATCAGAGCTGGTCTGGCTGCTCTATAACAAGCCTTTGGAGTATGCACAGATGGTGCTGGGTGGTGAGATGGCGCATTATCTGTCGCTTGGTTGCGACCATGGCAGACTGGAAGATTAACAAACAATACCGCAGCATAAAAAATCCCCAGTAGGTACTATGCCCCAGAAAGCACAGTATCTACCGGGGCTTCCTTATCTTTACACCCCAGAATAAGCCGAGAAGCCGCCGTCCACCGGCAGGCAGATGCCGGTGATGAAACCGGCTGCGTCGTTGTTCAGCAGGAACAGCAGTGCACCCACAAGGTCTTTCTCACTGTTGCCAAAACGCCCCATCGGGGTGGCGGCAAGGATTTTTCCGGTGCGGGCAGTAGGCTTCCCATCCTCATTGTAGAGCAGTTTTGCGTTCTGCTCGCTGGCAAAGAAACCCGGTGCAATGGCGTTGACACGGATACCCACCTTGCTGAAATGCACTGCCAGCCATTGCGTGAAGTTGGTAACAGCGGCTTTGGAACCGGAGTACGCCGGAATTTTTGTCAAAGGCAGGTAGGCATTCATGCTGGAAATGTTCAGGATGTTGCAGCCTGCGCGTCCTACCATCTGGCGGGCAAACGCCTGCGTGGGCAGCAAAGTGCCGATGAAGTTCAGGTTGAACACCATCTCCACGCCGCTCTCGTCCAGATCAAAGAAGGTGACGGTGTCGCTTTCCAGATCGGCCATCTCAAAATATTCCTTATCCGTGTTGGCGCGGGCGTTGTTGCCGCCGGCACCGTTCACAAGGATATCGCAGGGGCCAAGGTCTGCCAGTACATCCTCGGCCACCTGCAGACAGTTGGCCTTGTTCATCACGTTGCAGGTGTATCCCTTGGCAATGCCGCCCTCGGCCTCGATCTCATCTGCCAGCTCCTTGAGCTTATCCATGTTGCGGCCCAGCAGCGCCACCTTTGCACCCGCCCGTGCCAGCGCCTTGGCAAAAATGGAGCACAGCGTGCCGCTTGCGCCGGTGACAACGGCCACCTTGCCGGTAAGATCGGTGTTCAGTACATTTTTTTCCATAACATCCTCCTGTTACAGCTGTATTCATTGGCTAGAGTATAACAGAAACGGACAGTCTTTGCCAGAACATTCTTATTATAAAATGGGATGGTTTTACGCTTTTAGCTGGTCAATAAGCACGATATCTCCCGGATGCGGTGCAGACGCAATCGTACAAAATCGCAAAAATGACCGTTTTTACCTTGAAAATCTTCTAACTCCTTCTGCGGCAAAACCAGTATGATAAATGCATGACAAACACATACTGACTTCGACTCCGCACGGCCTGCGGGGCAAAGCAAACGCAAAGAAGAAAAGGAGATTTTTATGGCATCTGAAAGCAAGAGTGCCCTGCGTCCCTTCGGCATGAAGGACAAGCTGGGCTATATGTTCGGTGACTTCGGCAACGACTTCACCTTCATCCTCTCGTCCCTGTTCCTGATGAAATTCTACACCGACGTGATGGGCGTTTCCGCCGGTGTGGTGGGCATCGTGATGATGGCGGCCCGCATCGTGGACGCCTTTACCGATATCACCATGGGTCAGATCGTGGACCGCTGCAAGCCCACCAAGGACGGCAAGTTCCGCCCGTGGCTCAAGCGGATGTGTGGCCCTGTGGCCATTGCCTCCTTCCTGATCTTCCAGTCCGGTCTGGCCGGGATGCCTTACGGCTTCAAGGTGGCCTGGCTGGCAGTCACCTACATCCTGTGGGGCTCCATCTTCTACACCTCCATCAACATCCCCTACGGCTCCATGGCTTCTGCCGTTTCTCCCGAGTCCAAGGACCGTGCCGAGCTGTCCACCTGGCGCACCATCGGCTCCAGTCTGGCAAGCCTTGTCATCGGCGTGGGCACTCCGATGATCGCCTACGTTACCGTGGACGGCAAGACCATGCTCTCCGGCTTCCGCATGACCATTATCGCCGGCGTGTTCTCCGTTTGCGCCATCCTTTGCTACCTGCTGTGCTTCAAGATGGTGCAGGAGCGCGTGCAGCTGACCACCAAGAGCGAAAAGCTGGACTTCGGCAAGCTGGTCAAGAGCATTGCCACCAACCGTTCCCTGATGGGCATCATTGCCGCCGCCCTGATGCTGCTGCTCTCTCAGCTGACCATGAGCGGCATGAGCAGCTATGTGTATCCCAACTACTACGGCAGCGCCGCCGCACAGTCTCTGTCCAGTCTGGTGGGCATGGCAGGTACCCTGCTCATCTGCGCCCCCACCGCCGTCAAGCTTTCTCAGAAGTTCGGCAAAAAGGAGCTGGCTACCGCCGGTGCCATCGTGGGTGCGGTCTCCTACCTGCTGTGCTTCCTCCTGCGCCCGTCTAACCCCTTCGTCTTTGTTGCCTTTGCCGCTGTGGCTACCATCAGCATGGGCTACTTCAACACCGTGGTCTGGGCTATGATCACCGACGTTATCGACGACACCGAGGTGCGCACCGGCGTGCGTGAGGACGGCACCGTCTACTCTGTCTACTCCTTCGCCCGCAAGCTGGGTCAGGCCATCTCCTCCGGCCTCATCGGCGCTCTGCTGACCATGGTCGGCTACTCCGAGGCTACCGCCTTCGACCCCGCCGTCACCGGCAAGATCTTCAATCTGGCCTGTCTTGCACCCTTTGCCGGCTTTGTGGCACTGGCGCTGATCCTCGTCTTCCTCTACCCACTGAACAAGACCCGCGTGGAGCAGAACGTTGCTACGCTGGCTGCACGCCGTGAGGGCAAGGAAAACTAAGCTATTTTCCCTTCCTTATCATTTACCTCCGTTGCGCAGAGCAGGCACTCTGCCGGAGCACAGAAATGTGCTCGGCAGGGTGCTTGTTCTCAGTGAAAAAAGGCGGTATACTGAGCCTGTATGAACCACCGCACGGGAAAGGAGCAGACCATGAACGTAGATCCCTTACAGGTGCTGGCAAAGCTTTCCGCTGTTTACAATATCCCCGCCTGCCGGGTGACCCCGCCCTTTGCCGGGCTGGAAAATTTCGATTACGGTCTGCGCAAGGCGCTGGACCCGGAGTTTGACTGGCAGGAGTTCGGCTATACCCTGCTGAAGCACACCCCGGAGCAGACGCTGCTGATCGCCGAGGGCACCTTTGAGTTGAAGTTTGCCCTGTTCCGCGTGCCGGACGAAAAGGACACCGTGTTCATGATCGGCCCGTGGACGGATGGCCCCCGCAGCGAGGATTCCCGCCGGTGGGCGCAGAAAAATCTCGGTAAAGCCGGGGACGAAGCTGTGCAGGAATACTACAACGGCGTCCACACTCTTTCCGGCGATGACTTTGCCACCGCCATCTACGCCGTGGTGTCTGTTATGCTGGGGCAGGAGGAACTGCGCACACAGGAAGTGAAGGAGTTTCTGCCCTTCATGTTCCAGCCGGATATCCGCTACTTCACCGAACCCACCTTTGAGCGGGACATCCCCGTTGCCATGATCGAGCAGCGCTATCAGATCGAAAACGAGATGCTGGAGGCTGTTACCCAGGGCGATGAGAATGCTGCGATCCTCAGCATCCACCAGTTCGGCCGCTTTTCGCTGGGTGACCGGTTCATCGGGACGCTTTACCGGGAAAAGAGCCAGTTCATTATTATGAACACCCTGCTGCGCAAGGCCATTGAGCAGAACGCGGTGCACCCCTTTTATGTGGATAAAATTTCCTCCAGCTACGCCCGCCGCATCGAGACGCTGGACACGGTAGAGGACGTGCAGGCCACGCTGCAGCAAATGCTGCGGGACTACTGTGCCTACGCCCGCCGCTACTCCCTGAAAGGCTACTCCCCTACGGTGCAGAAGGTGATCAACCATATCAATCTGAATCTCTCGGAGCCGCACACCCTGAAAAGCCTTGCGGCACTGTGCCACATCAGCCCGTCGTATCTTTCCTCCCTGTTCAAGCAGGAGACCGGCAGTACCTTGATCGACTATATCAACACCCAGCGGGTCAAACGTGCCGCACAGCAGCTGACCACCACCGACCGCTCCATCTCCGAGGTGGCGGAAGAAATGGGCATTCTGGATGTAAATTACTTTGCCAAAATTTTTAAGCGCACCTTCGGCATGACCCCCACCCGCTACCGCCGGGAAAACCGGAAAAAGTAAAAAAATCTACGATTCCGGCACGAAAATGTTCTACCTCTCCCAGCGTTTTCCATGCTAGAATAGCATCAGTAAAAGCAGATACCAAACCCTGAACGATAGAAACAAAACAAGAAATAAGACAGGAGAATTCATCATGCGAGAGATCATTTCCCTGAACGAAGGCTGGACCCTGCGCTTCCCCAAGGGCGAGCGCGCCGCCGAGACCGTCACCCTGCCCCACACCTGGAACGCCGTGGACGGCATGGACGGCAACGGCAGCTACCTGCGCACCACCGGCGTATACAGCCGCACCTTTAAAAAACCCGTGCAGCCGCTGACCGGCGGCCGCGTGTATGTGGAGGTGCTGGCAGCTGCGCTGGATGCCACCGTCAAGGTGAACGGCACTGTTGCCACCACCCACGAGGGCGGCTTCTCCATCTTCCGCGCCGACATCACCGACCTGTGCCGTGACGGCGACAACGAGCTGACCATCGAGGTCAGCAACGAGGACACCCCCTCCATGTACCCCGCCTCTGCGGATTTTACCTTCTACGGTGGATTGTACCGCGGCGTGAACCTGATCAGCGTGCCCAACGCACACTTTGATCTGGACTACTACGGCGGCCCCGGCATCATGGTCACCCCCAAGCCCACCGCAGACGGCGGCGCTACCTTTGAAATCAAGAGCTTCGTCACCAACCCCGACGACAGCTTTACCGTGATGTACAGCATCGAGGACCCCTACGGATGCGAAGTGGCTTCCGCTGTTCGTCCGTCTGACAATACTGCCATTTCGATTTACGTCCCGGACGCTGAGCTGTGGAGCATGGACGAGCCGAACCTCTACACCGTGGTGGCACGTCTGCAGCGCAACAACGAGGCCTTTGACGAGATCTACGCCAACGTAGGCGTGCGCAGCTACACCGTTACCCCGGACGGCGGCTTCTCCATCAACGGCGAGGCCACCCCGCTGCGCGGTGTCTCCCGCCATCAGGATAAGCTGTACAAGGGCAACGCCCTGACCGTGGAGGACCACTATCAGGACGCACAGATCATCAAGGAACTGGGTGCCAACACCATCCGTCTGGCACACTATCAGCATAGTCAGGATTTCTACGATGCCTGCGATGAGCTGGGCTTTGCCGTCTGGGCAGAGATCCCCTTCATCAGCGTATTCAAGTCTGGCAAGGACGCCCACGAGCACTGCCGCCGCGAGCTGACCGAGCTGATCGTCCAGAACTACAACCACCCCTCCATCATGTTCTGGGGCATCTCCAACGAGATCCTGATCGGCGGCATCAGTCAGGAGCTGGTGGACTGCCACCATGACCTGCAGAAGCTGTGCAAGGAGCTGGATCCCACCCGCCTGACCACCATTGCCCACGTTTCCAGCACCCCCACCACCGGTCCCATGCACCGCATTACCGATGTGGAGAGCTACAACCACTACTTTGGCTGGTACGGCGGCAAGATCGAGCAGAACGGCCCTTGGCTGGACAAGTTCCACGCCGAGAACCCGGATATCTGCCTTGGCATCTCCGAGTACGGCTGCGAGGGCATTATCAACTGGCACAGCAACACCCCCCAGTGCAAGGACTACTCTGAGGAGTATCAGGCACTGTACCACGAGTACATGGCACAGGCCTTTGAGGATCGCCCGTGGATCTGGGCAAGCCACGTCTGGAATATGTTCGACTTTGGCTGCGCTGCCCGCAGCGAGGGCGGCGTGAAGGGTCGCAACAACAAGGGTCTGGTCACCATCGACCGCAAGACCCGCAAGGACAGCTTCTATGTCTATCAGGCTTACTGGGCAAAGGATCCCATGGTGCACATCGCAGGCCGCCGCCACGCACAGCGCGCCGGTGAGACCACCGAGGTGAAGGTGTACTCCAATCAGGACACCGTGACCCTGTACTGCAACGGCAAGGAGGTCGGCACCCAGACCGCACATCGCGTGTTCAAGTTCGATGTGGCGCTGGACGAGGGCTTCAATGTGCTGATGGCTGTGGCCGACACCGTGAAGGACAGCATCACGCTGGAAAAGGTGGGAACTGAGCCTGCCTGCTACACCCTGCCGGAGTTCAACGAGCGTCAGGAGGGCGTGGCCAACTGGTTCAAGCAGATGGGCAGCATGGATCTGACCGCTCCCATGGAGTTCCCCGAGGGCTATTACAGCATCAAGGACAGTCTGGAAGAGCTGGCTAAGAACGAGGAAGCTTTTGCTGTTACCGCCAAGGCTGTGAAGCTGGCCACCAACTTTGACATCAAGCCCGGCGAGGGCATGTGGGCCATGATGAAGAAGATGACCCCTGAGGTCATGGCCGGCATGATCTCCATCATGCCGGACGGCTTCATCGAGAGCCTGAACGCAAAGCTTATTAAAATCAAGAAGTAAAGCAATCTTTTTGAACCGTATGGCGGCTGTACAGCTGTTATACGGTTTTTTATGCTTTTGCGTATATCAAGAGGGCTGGCACGGTCCAGCCCTCTCTCTTTTTGCCAAGGTTTCCCTCATTTTTTCTTGCAAGCAGCCGAAAGTGGCGTGCTTTCAAAACTTTTGTTGACACAGTTCGATTTCTGTGGCAGTGTATTCCAACGATTTAATATGACATAAACACTTAGCATTTCCGTTCGACGTCCAAAGGAGCCGGAGCAAGTTTTTGGCTCTCTTATCGCTACATAGCAAACCCGAACCAAGGCTATCCCGGAAGGGATGGTCAGGTTCAGGTTGTTGTGTGGCGATTTTTTATTGCCAAATCTCGCACCGCACCTTGAAAATAGAAAGACCGTCTGCATGGGATACACGGCGATGACCCCACAAGGGCAGCACTGACGACTGCGCCAACAGGCGAAGCAAGGAGGAAGTGCTGGCGCAGTGCTCCAATTTTTGCAAGCAAGCGAACAGCGCGCCGCAAAAATTGGCTAAGCACAAGAGGAGAGCCGGAAAACGCCGCCGGAAGGGGGCAGGAAATCCATGCAGGGAGAACGGCACATCCAACCTCATGTGTTCAAAATGAGCACATGAGGTTATTCTCTCTGGTTTGTATCCGTGTGGACAAATTGTCTACATGGATACTGTTCGTGTTACGTTTGACCTCGACTTGACATTTTGTCGAGTCTCACCAAATTTCTGTAATATGGTCACTCTGTGGTGGGTTACGAACACCGTAACTCACCACTTGGAAGTGGTAAATTCTCCTTTGTCATCATGCATGCCGCATAAGAACGGCAAAAATTTTTCTGACAGGTTCAGTATAATCCTTAAAGTTGACTTCAGGTCAAGAGCTTTTTTGAATTTATAACAGTCGTGTCGAAAGACATCCCGTCTGAGGGCAAAGCGAAGGTTTTGCTCTTCAGGCGGGATTTTTTTGCTTTTTGAGACTGTTGTATACAATGCATGGACTAAGAGGGTGGGTGACTTGGACTACGAGTCCATAAACTTTTGCTCGAAAGTACGATACACGATTGTCACGGCAGCGGCCCAGCTCCGAAAGGGAGCGGGAGCCGCAGCCGGGCGGACCTTGAAAATTGAATATGCAGCTTCAGGTACTTCCAGATAATGATACTTCAGCCTGCCGCTGAAAAACTGACAGTTTCGTTTTACCTCCTGAACAACAGCCGTCGTGGTATCCGTCTGCGGCGGCTGTTTCTTACATAAAAAGGAGGTTGATTTTTATGTTGCCGAACAATTGGAGATATCTCAGAGGTGACATCTACTATGCAGACATGGAGCCGCATATCGGCTCGGAACAGGGAGGGAAACGCCCTGTGGTAGTTCTGCAGAACAACATTGGAAACCGTCATTCGCCTACATTGATCGTTGCAACTGTTACCACCCGGACGGAAAAGAAGAAAAACCAGCCCACCCATGTGCTGGTGGATTCCAACCCGGCCTTTGAAGAACCGTCCATGATTCTTCTGGAGCAGATCTTCACGATCGATAAATCCCGCATCGAACGCTTTATGGGCTATGCCAGCAAGGCTGAAATGCTCCGCATTGATATGGCTTTGCTGGTCAGTCTGGCTCTGAACGTTCTGGGCGGAAACCACAGCGAATAGCGGACAACCAGTAACCCGTAAAAATGAGGTGATAGCGATGTAACCGGAGGTGAGTGAGCCATGCGAAAGAGTGCCCCCATTGAAGTGGTGGTACATTACCCCAAAACGAAAGAGGGATGGGACGAACTCGGAAAACGGGTCGCAACCGCCCACGCCAACTATGTGATCGAAAAAATCGACCGTCTGAACTGCCCCACATGGCAGAAGCTCGAATTGCTGCAGGCGGTGATCGATACTACCAAAGGAACCTACAAACCCAAGGAACACCAAAAGCCCGGCTGGCAGCCGAGCCGATAAACAAAGCCCCGCGCTCAACATATGCTTTTCTGTTCTGACCAGAGACGGTCAGATTCAGAGGCAGTGTTGAGCGTGGGGCTTTTTGTGTTACATAAGTCTTTTGAAATGCGGCTGACACAACAAAACTGTTGATTGCTGGCAGCCAGTATGGTATCCTATGGCCTTGCATAACACCCAAAACAATTCCACTTTTTGCTGAAAGAGCGTATCGAAACCGTCCTGATGGAGCAGCAGAAAAAGCTTTTTGAAAAGTAAAAGCTCTTGCGTCCCGTGAAAAAAGAAGGTAATATAAATACAGAGCAAGACACAGAACGCAGGGAGGGATGAAAACCATGTTTTACGAGATCATGCACCGGGAAAGCTGTGTGGCACAACTCAGCACGACAGGGGAATGCAGGGTCTGCCTCGAGGATTTCATGCCCTATGATCTGGTTCTGGTGGAATCGGATGATTTTGACGAGCGCATCAATAATGTAACGAACTTTTACTATTGGTGCGCCTCCCGGATGTTGACGTTGGATCGCACCTACGCCAAGGAAATCCTGAACAGTATCGGTGCATCTCAGAGTGTTACGGACAGGGAACGAGCACAGATTGCATTATCCTACCATTGTCTGTCTTTGCTGGATGTGTTCTGGGTGAAAGAAGAAAACGAGAAGATTCGGTTCGAGGATATCAACCTTTTTGCACACTCCTTAAGCAATGCGCTTGTGGATATTGCGCTGCGGGGGCACCAAATGACGGTGACAAACGCCCATCTTCTGGCAAATGACCTGTCTACGGGCGGCTTGTACCCCAAGGCGTGGGTGCGAAAAGAGGATGGCTTCTATCTTTACAAGGATGGTGGCAGGGAAGCGGTGGAACGTGAAGTGCTGGCAAGCAAAATCTGCCGATGCTTTGACTGCTATCAGGTACTGTATGAGCAGGGGATGTTTGAAAATGAGCCGGTTTCTATCAGCAAAATCATGACATCTCAGCGATACAGTCTTGTGACCTATGCAGCCTATGACGTCTACTGCACGAACCATGATTGGAACACGCTGGATAAGATCTTAGAGTTGGATGCTCCCGGCTACTATATGATGAACATTCTGGATTATCTGGTGGGCAATACCGACCGTCATTGGGAAAATTGGGGTCTGCTGGTAGACAACGAAACCAATCAGCCCATCCGTCTGCATGACCTGATGGACTTCAACCGGGCGTTTCAGCAGTACGACACGCCAGAAGGCGCAAACTGTCTGACCGTGGGAAAACGCCATCTGAGCCAAAAAGATGCTGCAGTGGAAGCGGTGCGGAACATCGGACTGAACCAAGTCCGTCAGGTGGAGCACACCGTATTCTCCGAGCATCCGGCATGGAAAGCAACGTTTGAAGAACGACTGCGTGTTTTACGGAACGCCATGTAAGTCAGAGCGAATATCAGAATGATTCCATAACGAAAGCCCGTCTGCGCTGCCACATATCGTGGCTTGCAGACGAGCTTTTTGTTTGGCCGGAGAAAAATTGCCATACCTCACATGCGAAGCATACGGTAGAACGCCAGCGCCTCTACGGTGGTGCGGGGGCTTGCCAAACTTATCTGTAAGATGTATAGAGGGGTTAGACCACAACCCTCACATGACACCCTCTGAAGCAGAAAAAAGGAACCGCTCTCTCGGCTCCCAAAAATCCATTTTGACGTAGATGCGTCATTGCGTGAAAGAGGTGGATTCTCTTTTCCATCTGAAAGTGCGCTGGGGAGAGGATAGCATTTTCGATGCACCGGCTGGCATAAGTGGAGAAGCGCGCCCGGCGGGTGGAGTCGAAGGTGTCCACGGCTTTCATCAGGCCAATGGTGCCGATGGAAATCAAATCGTCCTGCTCAGAGGGGAGAGCATAGTATTTCTTTGCGATGTGCGCCACTAAGCGCAGATTGTGGCGGATGAGCTTTTCCCGGGCGGATGGATCGCCGGCCCGCAGGGCGGCGAAGGTCCGGATCTCCTCCTGTGGGCTGAGCGGGCGAGGGAAGCTGCCCGCTTCCAGATGGAGCGCAAGCACGAGGAACTTGGATGCAAAAAATTGCAGCAGGGTCAACAGCATACGGAACACCTCCAAAACCATTCTCCTATACAATATGAACGGGGAAAGAGGGTTCAGAATCGTTTTCTGCTTGTAGAAAATGGTGGTCTATATGACAGGGGAGCGGAGCTGCTGCTATTATAATAAGTTTCTCTGGCCGGACCGCTATGCGGACTGCGTGCCTATGGATAAGGCACTGGAACTGTTCAAGAGTGTGAAAGACAGAGAGATCGCAGGCGGTGCAAAGAACTGCTGTATCCGGCACCTTTGCTGCATAAAAACGATGATACGACTGTTTTTTGAAAAGATTGCATGAGATTTTATCAAAGTGTTATTCTTCTGTGAATTTTAGCACTCTGTACTTGACAGTGCTAAAAACATGTGCTATAACGAAGCCGTGCTCAGGAGAGAGGGGCATGAGGGAGCCGCAAGGCTCCCGGGAAGACTCTGCTCCTGATGCACATCTCATAAATTTTTTACCCGACCCGAACGCCGGGATTGGAGGAATGATTTATGTTTATGCCGACTATTTTCCATGAAAACCTGTTCGATGATTTCTTTGACCCGTTCTGGAACGATGGTGCGCTGGAGCGTGCGATGAACCGTGAAGAGCGTGAGACCTTCGGCAAGCGCGGTGCAAACATGATGAAGACCGATGTGAAGCAGACCGCCGACGGCAGCTATGACGTTGCCGTTGACCTGCCCGGCTGCAAGAAGGAAGACGTTCAGATGGAGCTGAACGACGGCTGCCTGACTATTCAGGCTGTCCGCAGCCACTCCAATGACGAGAAGGATAAAGAGGGCCGCTACCTGCGCCGCGAGACCTTCTCCGGCACCTGCGCCCGCAGCTTCTATGTGGGCGACGCCGTGAAGAAGGAGGACATCCACGCAAAGTTTGAGGATGGCATCCTGCACGTCACGCTGCCCGCACCTCAGCAGCAGAAGGCTCTGCCTGTGAACCCGAACCTGATCGAAATTGAATAACGGTTATGTACCGGTGTAAAATACCGGTGCATAGGACTTGCCCCCGGAGAGCTGCCCAAAGGCTCTCCGGGAGCTTTTTGCGTTCCGGCATCTTTTCGGCAGGGAAAAGCATGGTGCGGTCCAGATGGCAATAGGGCAGGGGTCAGGCCCGGCTCCTTCATCGCCCGCGTTCCCCACGGTATTCTCAGATGCTTCATATCAAACCCTCCATTCCATCTTTACGAGCTGCATTTTCATCCCATGGTCGCCGGCTTTGGCGAGAAGACGAAAGAATCCGCTGCCGCTCTTGACAAAGAGTGGTTTTGTACTATGATTGTTGTACATACAACGATGCAGATACATCTTTTTGAGATAAGACCCGGAGGCTGTCTATGGATATTACCGATGAAAAATGAGAAAACCTTCCGCCCGGACCGGGTGTTCTCCTATTTCCGGGTCGAGTGGCTCCCGCTGGCTTTCGTGACCCTGTCGGGCCTCATCTATAACATCGGCCTGCTGGCCACCCCGTGGTTCGAGGGCCGTCTGGCCCAGTGCCTGGCGGACATCCTGAGCGGCAGCGAACCAGCGGCCCAAATGGCGCTGCTGGTTCTGGCCTATATCCTCGTCACCCTGCTGGTGCAGGCGTCGCGGTTCATCAAGCGCTTTTATGTCCGCCGCTTTGCCAACAACATCAACCGCCGGATGAAGGGCATCCTCTACGCCAATCTGGTGCGCCAGAGCCGGGCTTCGCTGGAAAAAGAGGGCGCCGGTGAGCTGATGACCAAGGCCATCTCCGATGTGGACGACTGCGTCGAGGGTATGCGCAAGTTCACCACCGAAGTCTTCGATACCGGCGTGGCGCTGGCGGGTCATGTGGTCATGCTGCTGGTGTACGACTGGCGGCTGGCTCTGCTGAGCCTGCTGTTCACGCCCTTCTCCTACGTCTGCGCGGCATGGATGAAAAAGCCGGTCCAGCGGGCCGGTGCGGCCTACAAAAAGGCGGCGGGCGCACTGAGTACCGCCACCCTCGACCGCGCCCGGAACGCCGTGACTTACCGCATCTACGGCTGCGAAGACGCCCGCGCGGAGCGGTACGAAGAGGTACTGGATACCTACGAAAAGACGGCAGTGAAGAACAACGTGTGGCAGTCGGCCCTGCCGCCGCTCTATCTGGCGGCGTCAGAGGCAGGCGTACTGTTCATTTTGTGGTTCGGCGCAAAGAATGTCCTCGGCACCGGCTGGCGTGTGTGGGACATCGCGGCCTTTACCACCTTCCTCTCCTGCTTCACCAAGCTGGTGGTCAAATCCTCCAAGGCGGCCAAGCTCTTCAACGCGGTGCAGAAGGCCGAGGTCTCCTGGAAGCGCATCAAGCCTCTGATGAAGTCGCCGGAGCAGCTGGACGCACTGGATGTCCCGGCGGCGGAAGATGTGACCCTCAGGAACCTCTCCTTCGCCTACGGCGACACCCCCATCTTCTCAGGTCTGAGTCTGACAGCCCATCCCGGCGACATCATTGGAGTCACCGGCCCGGTGGCCTGCGGCAAATCCACCTTTGGCCGGGTCTTCCTCTGCGAGGCCCCCTATGAAGGCTCGGCGCAGTTTGGCAGAAAGGAGTTCTCCGCGCTGACCCCGCGTCAGATTTCGGCCACCGTCGGCTATCTGGGCCACGACCCGGAGCTGAGCGCCGACACGGTGCAGAACAATGTCCTCTGCGGCAGCAAGCGGGACGCCATGCCCTATCTCGCCGCTGCTGCGCTGAAAGGCGAGGTGCTGGCGATGGAGAACGGCCTCGATACCGTCATCGGCAGCAGCGGCACCCGTCTTTCCGGCGGACAGGCCCAGCGTCTGGCACTGGCCCGGACGCTGGCCCATCCGCGCCCTGTCCTCATCCTCGACGACCCGTTCTCGGCCCTCGACCGGGACACGGAGGATACGGTCTTTGCCGACCTGCAGGAATATGCCAAGGATAAGGTCGTCTTTCTCATCTCGCACCGCCTGTACCACTTCCCGCAGATGCAGAAGATCGTCTTTATGGATGGCGGAAAGACCACCGTCGGCACCCATGAGGAGCTGATGGCATCGGCCCCGATCTACCGCCAGCTGTACGAAAGCCAGACAGGAGGGAAACAGCATGAAGAGCAGGTGTAAAAATGGTGTGCTTGAGGCCATCCGGATGGCCGCCGTGACCCACCGCCTTCTCACAGCGGGGACCGTCCTGTGTGCGGCGGCATCGGTGGCGGCGTCTCTGGTGCCGCCGCTGCTGCTGGCCCGCATCATCGACGGGCTGACGGCCGGGCTTCCGCTGACATTCCCCGCGGTGCTTCTTTATTTCGGCAGTCTGGCGCTGGAAGGGATGCTCTCCTCGGCGCAGGAGAGCCTGCTGGTGCTCTTCGGCCAGAAAATGACCCACGCCCTGCGCTCCGAAATGTCCCGGAAGCTGACCAGGCTTCCCGCCGGCACGCTGGTGGGGCAGAACCCCGGCGAGGTGGCCGCGCGCTTCTCGGGCGATGTGGATACGGTGGAGGCGCTGTTCACCTCCGGCATCATCAGCATGGCGGCGGACGCCTGCCGCATCCTCTCCATCATGACGGTCATCGCCGTGAAGAATACCGGCCTTGCGCTGATTTTGCTGCTGGTGCTGCCGCTGTTTGCCGTGTTCACCCGCCATGTGCAGACGCGGATGCTGGCAGCGCAGCTGGATAACCGCTGGGCGGCCGCTGCTGTGTCCGGCCAGATCCCGGAAACACTGCACAACATCCGCACCATCCGGGCTCTGGGTCTGGAAGACTACATGGAGCGCCGCTATGACCGGTGCATCGGCGAAAGCTACGCCGCGATGGAGCGGACGAATTTTTACGACGCGATCTATTCGCCCGTCGTGCTGGTGCTGAATGCCGCCGTGGTCGGCATCGTCATGCTCCTCTCGGCTTCCGGCAATGCGGCTGTCCTGACGTTGTTCGGGATGTCGGTCGGCACCTCGGTGGCAGTCATCAACTACATTTCCCGCATCTTTGCGCCCATCGAGAGCCTTGGCATGGAGATACAGACCATCCAGTCGGCGATGGCGGGCGTCAGGCGCATCGACGCCTTCCTTGACCAGCCGGAACGCACCATCCCCAAGGAGCGGGAGACCTCTGCCCGGGGTGATGTGGTGCTCTCTCATGTGACCTTCGGTTACGGCGAAAAGCAGGTCTTGAACGATTTTTCCATGACCGTCAAGCAGGGCGAGCAGGTGACGCTGGTGGGCCGGACGGGTGCCGGAAAGAGCACAGTCTTCAAGCTGCTGCTGGGACTTTATCACCCGGAAGCCGGGTCGGTGACCATCGGCGGCGTGGACGTGACGGACATCACGGACGCCAGACGCCGCACCTGCATCGGCTGTGTGGAGCAGCATTTTGCCCGTGTGCCGGGTACGGTGCTGGAACAGATCACGCTGGGCGACCCCGGCATCACCGAAGAGATGGCAAGGAACGCCGCGAAGCTTGCCGGTCTGGATGCCGCCATCCAGACCCTGCCGAACGGCTATGATACGGTGTGTACGGACGGGATGTTCTCGCAGGGCGAGTGGCAGCTTCTGTCCATCGCCCGCGCCGCAGCGGCAGACCCTGCCGTGCTGCTGCTGGACGAGATAACGGCCAACCTCGATGCTGAGACCGAGGCCCGTGTCCTTGAGGCGCTTCGCCGCGCGTCCGAAGGGCGCACGGTGCTCTCCGTCTCCCACCGCATCTATGAGAACCTCGGCGGCCGGACGGTAGAGGTCAGGACGCAAAACGCATAAGAAAAAGTGAAAAATGAAACAAGAAAAAGCTTACTATCATCTGCCCGGATCGTTCGAGTTCTACGAGCTGTACCGGGAGTTCCTGCCTCTGTTCCGGGCGCATAGAGAATACTTTTATGACTGGTGCGACATCGGCTCCATCTACGGCGCACCGGCCGACTGCGTCTGGGGCGGGGGACGGGCTGGCTTCGGGGAGCATGACCCCAAAGAAGTCCTTGCCCTGACGCGGGAATACGGCATCTCGGCGCGGCTGACCTTCAGCAACTCGCTCCTCCGGGAGAAACATCTTTCGGATAAAAAGTGCAACGCCCTCTGCGCCCTGTTTGAGCAGGAAAACCCGGTACAGAGCGGCGTCATCGTCCACTCGGAGCTGCTGCTGGACTACCTGAAAACACACTATCCGCAGCTTTATTTTGTGTCCTCCACGACGAAAGTGCTGACAGAGTTTCAGCAGCTCCGGGCGGAGACGGCCCGGGAGGAGTTCCGCTATGTGGTGCCGGACTTCCGGCTGAACAAAGCCTTTGGAGAGCTGGACAGTCTGCCGCAGGCGCAGAAAGACAAGGTGGAATTTCTCTGCAACGAGTGCTGCTGGGTCGGATGCCGGGACAGAAAGCGCTGCTATGAGAATGTCAGCCGGAAGAATCTCGGCGAAGCCTGCCCCGAACACATCTGTACCGCACCGGGCGCGGAGGAAGGCTACCGCTTCTCGAAGGCGATGGAAAATCCGGGGTTTATCGGCATCAGGGGCATTCGGGATGTCTATATGCCGATGGGATTTTCCAACTTCAAGATCGAGGGCCGGGGCCTGGGCAGTGCGCTGGTACTGGAATTTCTGCTCTACTACATGACAAAACCGGAATACCAGCTGCATGTCCGGGAAGCCATCTATCTGGACAATATGCTCGACCTGTTCTGAGGAGCCGCACGATGGCTGCGACGAGCCGGGTGACACCGGGCAGAACGCCAAGAGCGGCGATCGGAAAGGCGTGGGCGGATCAATAAAACAAGGGCTGCTGTACAACACGGTACAGCAGCCCTTTGCAGTTATTTCCGGCTCGTCAGCTTGTTCAAAAACATCACAGCCAGCACGATGACGCCGATGACCAGCACGATGCTCACCATCCCGATGACCATGATGGGCAGAGTCGTCATCCACGAAGTAAGATGCAGCATATCAGTCCCTCCTTTAGCTCAGCAGGGTCAGCAGCAGTCCGCCGGCGATGACAGAGGCTATCTGGCCCGAGACGTTGACACTGATGGAGTACATCAGCAGGAAATTCTGGTTGTCCTCCTCGAGGCCCAGCTTGTTGACGACACGGCCGCTCATGGGGAAGGCCGAGATGCCGGCTGCGCCGATCATGGGGTTGAGCTTTTTGCTCTCCGGGAGGAAGAGGTTCGCCAGCTTTGCGAACAGCACACCGCCGGCGGTGTCAAACACAAAGGCCACGAGGCCCAGCGCAAGGATGAGCAGAGTGTCGGGCCGCACGAACTTGTCGGCGGTCATCTGGCCGGCCACGGTCAGGCCCAGCACGATGGTGATGAGGTTTGCGAGGATGTTCTGCGCCGTTTCACTCAGGGTGTTCAGCACACCGCACTCCCGCAGCAGGTTGCCGAACATCAGAAAGCCCACCAGTGCTACGCTGGCCGGAGCCACGAGCCCGGCGATGATGGTCACGACGATGGGGAACAAGATCTTGGTCAGTTGGCTGACACTGCCCTTCTGGTAGGGCATCCGGATGCGGCGTTCCTTCCGGGTGGTCAGCAGCTTGATGACCGGCGGCTGCACGATGGGGACCAGCGCCATGTAGCTGTAGGCCGCCACCATGATGGCACCAAGGTACTGGGAGTGCAGGACGTTGGCCACGAAGATGGCCGTGGGGCCGTCTGCCGCGCCGATGACGGCGATGGAAGCGGCGTCCTTCAAATCGAAGAAGAAGCCCGCGAGGAAGAGGGTGAAGAAGATGCCGAACTGCGCCGCCGCGCCGAAGAGCATCAGCCACGGCTTCTCGAGCAGCGGGCCGAAGTCGATCATCGCACCGATGCCGATGAAGAGCAGCAGGGGGAACAGCTCGTTGGACATCCCGGCCTCAAACAGAGCCGAGATGGGGCCGACGGTGTCGCCCTGCGTGATAGCGCCCGATAAGGGCAGGTTGACGAGGATGGCTCCGAAGCCCATGGGGAGAAGCAGGCTTGGCTCCATCTTTTTTGCGATGGCGAGGTAGATGAGCAGGGCGCCGATGCCCCACATCACCACCATCTGCCAGGTCAGGTTCCCGAAATTGGAAAAGAGACTGGCGAATGCGTTCCAGAAATCCATGTCATTGCCTCCTTTGAAATCTGCGGCGCAATGACGAAAAAAGAGACTTCCGCCACAGCACCAATTCCTGTGACAAAAGTCTCAAGCGAACACATGACATCGGGCATTTCTGCCGTGTTGACGCTGCCATGCAGCGCTCCCATAAGGTGGAGCGCCCTTTACTCCCTTTTATCCAATTTATTAAACCAGAATATGCGAAGCCTGTCAAGAAATGTGCGGGACTTTTAGCTGAATCTTAGGGGGGACTCTGAATATAGCGTGAAAAAAGAGGCTGAAGAGTACGAAAATGCTTTTTGCACTTTATTCTTTTACAACGGCCGCCTTCTCGATGCCATAGCGGGCAAAGAGGGGGAGGGCCTCCGGCGGGACCGTCTCACCGCTGACCACGATGGGGATGGCAGGCGGGCAGGAGACCGCCGGTGCGGCGCAGATGCGGCCCACGGCCTCGGCGGCAGGGATCATCTCCTGCGGTGCAAGGACAGCTTCCCGGATGGTGAAGCGGCGGGGCTGTGCCTCGAGCGCCCCGGCCAATGCCGCGAAAGCGGCAGGATCGTCAGCCGCAACGGAGACATCGGCAGCAGGGGCCTCATCGCAGATGGCGTGCAGGGCCGTTTGCAGGCAGGCAAACTCTGCCGCAGAACTCTCGGCGGAGGGCATCAGCACGACGTAACGGGGGTCGGCATACTCGCACTCCACACCCCGCTCCCGCAGAGCCTGCGCCAGCTGCTGGCCGGAAAGACCCAGCGCGGCAGCGTCCAGCGTCAGCTTGAGGGGCTCGCGGTGCGCCCCGGTGAGGGGGAGCGCCAGCCCGGGCCGGAGGGCATCCAGCTCCCGGCAGAGCATCCCCAGCCGCCAGCGGCAGATGTCCAGCTTCTCCCGGAAACCGTCGGCCAGAACCGCGTTGGCGGCGTCCAGCGACTGCAAAATGAGATAAGAGGGGCTGGTGGAGCCGAAGAGGGCCAGCGCATTGCGCACCGCGGCCTCGTCGGCCTGCACGGACGAGCCAAGGTGCAGATAGGCACCGCCCGTGAGGACGGGCAGGGTTTTGTGAGCCGAGTCACAGCAGAGGTCCGCGCCCAGCTGGATGGGGTGGCGGCTGCCCTCCTTCAAAAAGTGGAGATAGGCGCCGTGGGCGTTGTCCACCAGAAGGGGCAGGCCGTGGGCGTGGCAGACTGCCGACAGCCCCGCGACATCCTGCACGAAGCCCAGATAGTCCGGGCTGGTGAGGTAGACGCCGAAGGGCGTACGGCCCTCGGCGGCCAGCTCGTCCAGCGCAGAAGAGAGCGCCTCCGGCTCCACAGGGCAGGTGCAGAGCGCCCCGGCGGCGTCCGGCGCAGGCCAGAGCCACTGGATGTCGAAGTCCAGCAGAGCTGCCGCGTAAAGCAGGGCTTTGTGGGCGTTCCGCGCCGCCAGCAGGACAGGACGGCCTGCCTTTGCGGGCCGCATTTGGAGCGCAAGGTGGAGCATGGCCCGGATGCACTGGCTGCTGCCCTCGGTGCTGTAATAGGTGCGGGCGGTGCCGAAGAGCTGCGTCGCGTTGGCCTCGCTCTGAGCGATGATGCCCTCGGCTTCGTACAGCTCGTCTGCGCCCGCAATTTCGGTGATGTCCAGCTCTTCACAGCCCAGCGGGCCGCGGCCCTTGTGGCCCGGCATATGCATCCGGGCAGTGCGCTGCCGGGCGTAGCGACGGACAAAATCGACGACAGGAGTGTTCATGGCTTTATTCGCAGGCTTCGCCGTCTGCGCAGGCGTTGCAGGTGCCGCCCAGCTCGATGGGAACTTCGATGCCCTGAGCTGCCAGCTCCTGGTTCTCAGCAACTTTTATCATGATGGCACACTCGACACGCTTCTTGAACAGCTCACAGCCGTACTCGTAGACGCCGGTGATGCTGCCGGTGGCGTGGTAGGCGTTGGCTGCACAGCCGCCGGAGCAGTAGAGCTTGGCCCAGCAGTCCTTGCACTCGGGGCGGGCGTAGGCGTTGCAGTGCTTGAACTCATCCCGCACGGCGGTGTTGGTGACGCCCTTCCAGATGTCGCCCATCAGGTACTTGGGGTCGCCGACGAACTGGTGGCAGGGGTAGAGGTCGCCCCAGGGGGTGACGGCCATGTACTCGGTGCCGGAGCCGCAGCCGGAGATGCGCTTGTAGATGCAGGGGCCGCCGGTGAGGTCGATCATGTAATGGTAGAAGGTGAAGCCCCGGCCCTCGCGGTCGCGCTTTATCATCTCCTTGGCGAGGATCTCGTACTGCTCCTTGAGGATGGGCAGGTCCTCGGCGGTGAGGGCGCTGGGGTCGGTGGGCTTGGTGACGACAGGCTCCATGCTCAGCTCCGTGAAGCCGAGGTCGGCCATGTGGAAGATGTCGTTGGTGAAGTCGGTGTTGTAGTGGGTGTAGGTGCCGCGCATGTAATAGTTCTTGTCGCCGCGCTTTTTCACGAACTCCTGGAACTTCGGCACGATGGCGTCATAGCTGCCGCGGCCTGCGTAGTCCTTGCGGAAGCGGTCATGGACTTCCTTGCGGCCGTCAAGGCTCAGCACGACATTGTGGCACTCCTTGTTGCAGAAGTCGATGACATCGTCGTCGATGAGCATCCCGTTGGTGGTCATGGTGAAGCGGAAGTTCTTGTTGTGGATCTTCTCCTGCTCGCGGCAGTAGGCGACGAGCTTTTTGACCATGTCGAAGTTCATCAGAGGCTCACCGCCGAAGAAATCGACCTCGAGGTTGCGGCGGGTGCCGGAGTTCTCGATGAGGAAGTCCATAGCCCGCTTACCCACCTCGAAGCTCATCAGGGCGCGGTCGCCCTGATAGCGGCCCTGCGAGGCGAAGCAGTAGGAGCAGTTGAGGTTGCAGGTGTGGGCGACGTGGAGGCAGAGCGCCTTGACCACCGTCTGGCGGTTCTTGAAGTCGAAGGCCATGTCCTTGTAGACGTCGGGAGCCCAAAGCTTGCCGGCGGCTTCCAGAGAGGCCACGTCCTCGAGGCACTGGCGCAGGTCGGCCTCGGTGACGTCGGGGCGGTCGGCATACTTTGCCAGCATGGCGGCCACGATCTCGTCGGCAGAGTGCTCTTTGTACATCGCAATGACGTCGTAAGCCACGTCGTCCACGACATGGACCGAGCCGCTGCAGCTGTCCAGCACGATGTTATATCCGTTCAGTTGATACTGATGTACCATTTCATTCTCCAATCTATAATTGCCATAAAAAAATGCCGCCCTGCAAAGGCGGCATAGGGTCTGCAATGATTACTTATTGCTGTTCTCGCACTTCTGGTTTGCGACGCCGCAGGAGGTCTTGCAGGCAGACTGGCAAGAAGTCTGGCACTCGCCGCAGCCGCCGGTCACGACGCTCTTGGTCAGGTCACGAGTAGCGATAGTCTTAATACGTTCCATAGTTGAAAACCTCTCTAAGCTCCAAAGTTTCGCATACAGCTCTCTGTATACAGTGTTATCTTTATGTATGATAACACGATGTGCGGATTCTGTCAAGATTTCGCGGGTAGGTTTTTATCCCAGCGGCTGATACTTTTTCAGGATGGTATGCAGCCCCAGCTCCCGGGCGCGGGCCAGCAGGTAGCGGTAGCGGCACAAAAGCGCCTGCCGCTCGTAGATGCGCTGCTCGATGAGGTCGGAGTCCACCTCGAGGTCGAACATCATCGCGTTCCGCCGCAGGCAGAACAGGCACTCTTTCAGCTCTTCTTCCAGCTCGGGGTGGTAGCGCTCGTGCTCGTTGTCGCGGGGGATGCGGGGCGAAAGCAGAGTCTGGGTGGTCTTGGATGGGGTTTGCAGCATAAGGCGTCCTCCTTTATAAGTAGAAAATCAGGTACACCTTATTGTATGGTGCGGAACGTGCAGAAAATGCCGGTTCTGAGGTTGGCACAAAGAAAACGCCGCCTCCGGGAGTTCGGGGGCGGCGTTGATGGAAACTATCAGAAAATGCGGTTGGCGCGGTTCATGTACTCGAGCTCACGCTTTGCGCAGGCATTCACATAGAGATTGATGTCGGAAGTGGTTTGCAGGTTAGCAATGCGGGCGTTCAGCTCAGCGCCTTGCGACTGAATGCCGCTCAACTGGTCAGATATACGCTCAGAGTTGCGGATAAGCTGACCAACCTTGCAGTTGGATTCTTCGATAGCTTCATAAAGGTCCTGCTGGAGCGCTTTGATCTCATCCAAACGCTGGATGACCTGATCCAATTTCGAGATGATTCTATCCAGACGGCATTCAGTGTCATATTTGTTGTATGCACCTTCATGGCCTTCCAGCTGAGTGCATACGCCAGTATCGAAGTAGCCGTACAAGGAACAGATAGGAACGAGACCCCAATATTTTTTATGGATAACGCCCTTGTTGTATAGCTTGTTCAAAGTGTCTACAGTCTTTTTGTGTGCATCTTTCAAAGTTTTGAGCTGGCCTTGAAGAAGCAGCTTTTTAGGACGCTCTCTTTCTACGCGGAGTCGGTCTTGTTCGACCGCTCGATTGTATGTGGCCATAGCAGTTTCATAAGATTTTTTGGATTGCTGTTTGGCAGCATAACGAGCGTCGGATTGATTGTTCCTTTCGACAAAGAAAACGATTATGCCAGCGGCGAACAAAAATATTGCACAAGGGATAGCGAAAGACCTGGCAAGGTAGAAAATTAAAAGAATAGGAAAGAGAAGCAAGCCCATAATTCCCCAATCAGAATTGATGATGGCATCTGATACAGGTGCTAACAAAAGGAATATAAGTGCGCTGCCAAAGCACAACCATGTAAGTCCACTGATTTGGTAGTTGGAGTTTGCTTCGGTATAGACGGGCCTTGTGTACCGGTGAGCATCTGGCAGGCAGGAAAGTTGATACTCTAACGATGCGATAACTTGATTTTGAGTATAGACCTCTTTTTCTAGCTCCATTAACATTTTGAGATGCTCTTTGATTGCCGCAGCGTTCATTATGACACCATCCTTTTTACCTCTGACATTGTCCACTTTCGGGCTATATCAAAATAATACTCCACATATGGATAATTGTCAATATTCGGGCAATCCTTTACCATCTTATTTATAGATGTAATCTGATTCGTTAGGAGTGGGATTGTCCGTGATTTCGTTTGAACCTCTTTGGAAAACAATGAAAATGCGTGGTATCTCCCAGTATAAACTGCTGAAGGACTATCACTTCAGCGCTGGACAGCTGAACCGACTGCGAAACAATCATAATGTCAACACCTATACCATTGACCAGCTCTGCAAGATTTTAGACTGCAAAATCGAAGACGTCGCCGTCTATCTGGAAGAGGAAACTTCGGACACTGAAAAATAAACTTGACGGATTTTCGCAGATTTCTGAAAAAGTACAACTTTTTTCAAAAATCCGCTTGACAAAACGTGCAAAGGCGGATATAATAGCACTCGTTGACCGGCCCGATGCCGCGAAACACAACAGGATATTGGGGATTTGCATAGTGGTAGTGCGGTAGACTCTGACTCTACTTGTGGGAGTTCGATTCTCTCATCCCCAACCAGACGCTTCCCAGTCGAACATTCATTGTTCGACTGGGAATTTTTGTTTTCGGTGGATTTGGAAATATTGAAGTGGATGATCAGCTCCCGGTTGGTCAGCTCGACCTTATCGACAAAGGTATCCACAAGGCGGCGGCAGTAGGCGTTGGTGCGCTCGGACGGGGAGACGCGGAACTGCTCAAGCAGGAAGATGACCTCGTCACGGCTCAACGTAAACGGCTCCGGTGTGGAGAGCGAGGCAAGCTGGTGATCGAGGGCGCTTTCCTGCTGCTCCAGATCGGACAGCCGGGAGGTCAGGGCGGCGCTGGCGGTGCCGTTCTCGATGGCGCTCAGGATGTTGCCGATTTTGCGGCGGATCTCAGCAAGCGCCTGCTCCAGGGCTGCACGCTCCGGATCGGGGCGGGACGCCTCGGCCTGCTGCAAGCTCACGATGGCGTCTGCAAGCTGCTGGATGTTTTCCGGACGGAGCAGCAGATTGGAAGTGGACTCCACTACGAGCTTTTCCGGCACATCCTTCGGCATATTTTTCCGGGTACAGGGGCGGCCAAGGCTGCGGCCTGGGCAGGAATAGTAATGATAGACACGGCCAGAGGAGTTGTGGCCGCAGATGCCCTTCATCAGGCAGCCGCATTCGCCGCAGTACAGCTTGCCGGAGAGGATATAGTCTGCCTTGGCTGAGTGGGGAGCACGGCTCTGACGGTTGAGTTTGATCATTTTTTGTGTCCTTTCCCACAGGTCGTCGTCGATGATGGGCGGGATAGCGCCCTCGATGCGGACGTCGAACTTTTTGCTGACGTATACGCCGCGATACCTCTCGTCGCGGATGATGCGACTGATGCTGCTCTTATCAAAAGGATTGCCCCGGACGGTGCGAAGGCCCATGCCATTGAGCCGTCTTATGATGGAGGCGATGCTGAGGCCGCTTGCGTACAGCTCAAAGATAAGGCGCACCGTATCCGCACCTGTCGGATCTATGACGTAGTGCTTGGTGCTGTCTACCGTCAGACCCAGAGGGGGAGTCCGGCCCAGAGTCTGGCCTTTGAGGGCTGACTCCCGCATCCCCCGGCGGGCCTTCTCGGCCAGCTCGGCGGAGTAATACTCGGCCAGAGCCTCCATCAGGCCCTCGATGATGATGCCCTCGGCGCCCTCGATGTTGCTCTCGGCGGCATAGATGACGCTGACACCATTGTCACGCAGCTGCTTTTTGTACACGGCGCTGTCGTACCGGTTGCGGGCAAAGCGGTCGGTCTTCCAGCAGATGACCAAGTCAAAGGTGCGCTTTGCGCTGTCATCGATCATCTGCCGAAACTGGGCGCGGTCGTCTGTTTTGCCGCTGATATGGCGGTCCACATACTCGCGCAGGATGGTCATGCCATGGGCGCGGGCGTAGGCCTCACAGTCCCGGCGCTGGCCCTCGATGGACTGCTCCGTCTGGCGGCTGCCGCCAGAGTAGCGGTAGTAGGCGACAAGGCGGGGCTGTGTGCTCTCTTTTTTTCTGGCCACAAAAACTCCTTTCCGACTCCGCTTGCCGATGCACATGAGGTATGGTATACTGGATGTGTCAGCAGGCGAAGAGTCATTGACTGCGTTGTTTTTCTCCGACATGCACCCCCATGCGCACCCGGCAGCTTTATCGTACAAGGCTGCCGGGATCTTTTTTTGCACAAACGCCCCCGCTGGTGGAAACACTGGCGGGGGCGTTTTGAGTGTGGGGGCAAGATCCGTCTCGATTGATTTTTGAAAAGTTAATTGCAAGCAAAGAGGATGATAGCTTTGTATAAAAAGGCTACGACAACAGGAGCTGCCAATGCGAATGCCATCGCCTTTTTGTTAGAGGGCTCGAACATATCGTAAAGGTCGGGGTGTCGGCGATAAAGAGCATCTGTAATCCCATAGGCGAAAAACAGGAGGAGACAAGAGCCGAACGCTGCCCCAACGGAACCGACGACAAGAGCGAGAAGATCCCAAGAAGGGCTGAGGGCAATATAGACGCTTGCTGAGAGACTTGCGAGGATGAGGAGAATTTGAAGCTTGCTTTCTTCGAGCCTTTTGGATTCTGCGCGCTCTTGGTCATAAAGTGATTTCATAAAGGCCAGCTCATCGGTGAGTTTTTCGATCTGACAAAGGGCGCCTTGCAAAGAAAGGCTACAATGCTGGCCATCAGAGTCAGAAAGTTGATTTATGTATTTTCTCAGCCGCTGAATAGACTCTTCGTAGGTGGATCTATCTTCGGGGGATAGCTTTTGCATAGCATCGGACTTTTCGCGGGCATTTGCGTTGTCATAGGGCGAAAACATGATAATCCCTCCGTATACTAATCAACCACTTTGGTATAATAGCCAGAGTGGTTATTTTTTATGCTTCCTTCGCGCCCAGGCCAGACGCAGGATGTTTTTTATAACGTCCGGTGAGGACGAGATCTTCGACGTACTCCACCGCCTTGATCTGGCCTTCCTCGTTGAGCTGGTCGAAGGCTGCTAAAAGAGCGGACTGCTGGGGAGTGAGCTGCATATTGGCCTGCTGCTCAGAATCTTCCATGCCCATCAAATAAGTGGGAGTGGTATCCAAAACGATGGCGAGTTTTTCCAAAATAGAGCGTTTGAGATTGACGACAAGGCCGTTTTCATATTTGTAGATGGCTGCCTTTTGCACGCCAACTCGCGCACCCAGTTCTTCCTGCGTCATCTGGTGCTCGATGCGAAGCTGGCGTATCCGTTCGCCAGTGGTCATGAAGCATCACCTCTTTTGTTTATTGTGTCTTAATAATACCACATAAAATCTAAAAAGCAAGAAAAAATATCTTGACAGGATTCAAGAAAGATGCTAATATCTAAGTATCCTAAAAAGATACGGAGGTGATAGAGATGAATAAACGAAAACTGAATGCGGTGATGCAGTTACATGGCGAGTCACAACAGAATTTGGCGGACTATCTGCAGATGAGTCTTTCCCGTCTGAATGCTAAAATCAATGAGTACCGTGGGGCGCAATTTCGGCAGAATGAAATTGCAGCGATCCAGGAGCACTATGGTTTGTCGGCGGAAGAGGTCAACGAAATATTTTTTGCCTCAGCAGTGTCTCAAAAAGACACAACGAACACATAAAATTTCCCCTCTTGAAAGTTCAAGAGGGGGAGAGATGGACGAAATTGAGACTTACAAAGCAATGCCACCAATCAAAAGTACCACACTGCTAATCATCATTAAACTGCCGTAGGGCTTTTCCATATAGGCGTTATATGCATCACGTGTGAGCGCAACATTATCTTTGTCGGGATTTTTTTCGCGAAGGTCATGTTTGATATTAACGACATTTATTGCGTTAATGACTGAGAACACGGCACCAACTAAGGAAAAAACTGCACCGGCATCACTAGAGCCACCAGAGATATATTCGATTTCATCCGCAGAAAGAATCGAAGAAGACGCAGGATAGCAAATCATAAAAATTCCTTTCTTAAAATCCATCTCTTAATTTTAAGATAACACAGAAAGATAGCAAATTCAAGACTGTTCGTGCTGACCCGCCGAAGAGTGCGGGAGAAAGGAGAAAGACGTGGAAGAAATGCTGAAGAATCTGAACGGGCCGTGGAGCAACGCGGCCTGCATGGGCTACTGCCTGATCGCAATGCGGCGGGCGGGGCTGAGACCCACGGCACAGAGCCGGGTGCTGCGGGTGCTGGAAGGTGTGTTTGACGATGTGAGCATCGAGGACGCTGAAAAGGCTGGATATGACAATAAGGAGGCGTAAAAAAATGAACCGTTACATGATCGTGATCCCGGCGAAGAACCGGAGTTTTGTGCTCAAGTGCGACGAGGGGGACGGCGCGAAGCTGGAGACCCTGCAGAAGCTGGTGAGCGGATATGTGGAGACCGTGCCGTCGGCACTGGACGCCACCTGGGCGCGGGAGAAAGCCGACCGGCTGGTGCTGCTGGTGGACGAAGAAGGCCGAATGAAGTGCAAGCCTGCGAACCAGAAGGCCACGCAACTTGCCCCGGCGGACGTCACGGCGGGCGGCAAGCTGCCCATCGTGGGCGCTGCCGTGCTGATGTTCCAGCGGGGCGACGAGCTGCTGGGCTTTAGCAAGCACGTGGCCGACACCATTTGCAGCGAGTGGCTGTGAGGAGATGAGACATGAGCCAGGAAGAACGCCCCTTTGACCGGTGGCAGGCGCGAGCACTGTGCCAGATGATGCGGGATTTTTACGCGCAGCCGGAGAACCGGGCCGCATTTGAGGTGTGGCAGGCGAACCGGAAAAAAGAAAGGCCCGCCGATGCTGGAACACCGACGAGCCAGATAACGATAGGGGACAAAACCTATCAGGTGGAGTATACCACAACGAAAGCAAAAATACCAGTATAGGCCGAATCATAAGGAGAATTGCAATGAAAATGAAGATACAGGCGCTTTACCTGACCGGCACTGCGCTGCTGATCGGCGCGGCGGGGGTGGGCGACAGCGTCGCCTTTGACGCCGTGGGCAGCTGGACGGGCGCGGCCATCCTGGCCGTGCTGCTGGCCGCCGGCGGCATCGTCTGCTGGGGCTATGGCCGGGGGCTCGAGATCGAACGGGCGGAGAAGGCGCAGTTGCGCCGGTACTGCCGGAAGCTGAAGAGCTGCCAGAGGGCGGCGGAAGAGAAGAACGACAGGCATAGTGCGTGAAGGGAGAAAAATGCAATGGTACGGATCGAGGTAAAGAAGCTGAACGAGAGGGAGCTTATCCTGGGCGTGGAAGTGGAGAATGAGACCCCGGCGGATGTGGTGATGTGCGCCCTGCATGGCGCTGTGGGTACGGCAAGGAAGGTGATGGGCAAGGGATCGGCAGACCCCTGGTTTGCGAAACGGATGGGCCAGCGTTTAGAGAGGGAGCTGCTGGACCAGGAGGGCCTGCGGACGACCGAGGGCGTAGAGGGCAAAGAAGCAAAGTTTATGGCAGCGCTGTACGGAATGAATGCGGGAGGAGAAAAATGAAACTGGAAGAATACGAGCAGATCCTGCGCACCGGGACGCCCAGCGACCGGGCGCGGGCCATCGCCGCAGCGAGCGACGACAAAGAGGTGAGCGACGAAGAGTTCCACCAGCTGGCGGCCCTCATCAAGGGCGCTGTCCGGCCCAGAGCCCGGAAGATGACGCCGGACGAGGCAAAGCTCTGGGCGGAGGTGAGCCGGGTGAACACCCGGCTGAAGCAGGAGATGGTGGCGGCCAGCTTTACGGTGCGGGCCTTGCCGGGCGATCTGCAGGAGGACGCCATCAACATCCTCTCCAAGACCGTGAGCGGGATGCTGGGCGACCTGACCCGCCTGATGGCGGAAACGGGGGAGCCGTGACAGACCGAAAGCAATGCATCCATGTTTTTGAGATAACCCGCCCGGGGTGCTTAGCGTGTGCCGGGCGGGACGAAAAGTGCAGGGAGTACAAGCAAAATGAAGAAAAACAAGATGAGTCTCACGACAGAGCTTGATCTGACGCGGGAAGGAACGGCTGAGATGACAAGGTGGTGCATCCTCATCGCGCTGCATCAGAGCTTCGGCGTTGGCGCGGCACGGCTGAACAAGATCCTGGCCCGGGCGGAAAAGCTGGGGCAGGAGAGTCTGGATGTGGCCATGACAGTAAACGACCGGGGGATGCCCTCGACGGACAGGAGCCTCGCTTTGCGGCGCAGCTGGATGCCGGAGGGCGTGGACCCGGACTTCCGGGTGCCGGTGCTGCGCAGCCCCCGCACCCGGCGGGAAGAGCAGCTGCGGATGGCGGGCGATGTTGCAGCCAGCATGGTCTGGACGCTGTGCGCCGAAGCATGCATCGAGGAGCTGGGCTTCGGCGCCGGGCGGCTGAACCGGCTGAAGGAAGAGGCACTGGCCAACTACCGGCAGGTGAACGAAGAAGGACACGCGGACGGGCTGGATGTGGCGATGGAGCATCTGCGCCGGTGTGCGCAGGCTGCGCTAAAGGAAGAGGTCGTGGTGGAGAATCAGCCGGACGAAGACCGGGTCCGGCAGAGCGAGCGGGACTACGAGGAGCAGAAACGGGCCTTTTTGAAGCGGGCCGTGATGCAGCAGCTGGGACGCCGGGCCGGGAAGGGCAGCCTGCGGGTGCTGAGCGAAAAGAAGCTGGAAGAAAAGGCTGCGGCTGCGATGGAACAGCTAAAGGAGCATACATGGGAAAAGCAAATCTCTACACCGTAAAGGACTACCTGACCGGGGAAGTCCTCGCAAAAGGCACAGCCGGAGAGCTGGAGGCCAGCGGCATCGTGCCGAAGGGCTACCACACCAGCGAGTGGGCCAAGCACGAGAACAACCGGACGATGGGCCGGAAGTACAACATCGGCAGCGAGCTGCTGCATCCGGAGGACAGCCCCCGGCGGGGAGAAAAAGGCCGGACGCTGAACGTCTACACCTGCTACGATGCAGCCGGGAACGTAATGGGCGAGGGTACGTCCCGGGAGCTGTGGGAGGCGGGCGTCTTTGGCGACGACAACGGGGCCTACTACGCCTACAACCAGCAGGGCGGGCGCTGCATAAAGCGCGGCATCGCAAAAATGACCTGCCGAAAAGAGGTGCGGCAGGTCAGTATGCACAATGCCCGGAGCGACAAGCCGCCTGCGCCGAAGGGCAAAAGGCCGAAGCTGCCGGTGCTGCGGAAGATAAAAGACCCGACGCCGCTGGACTACGACGTCCACGACCTGATGACCTACAACGCCATCGCCCAAAAAGAGGGCCGACCGGAGCTGACCTACGGCTACTGGGCGGCGGCGGGAAAGCCGGCAAGGCCATAAAAATACAGACAGGTAAGCCCCCGATGGGAAACCATCGGGGGCGTCTTCGACAAAAAATATAAGGCGAGATGGGTGCTGCCGAGGAGGCTCGGCGGCAGGCATCTCGGTTTATATAAAAGTGAACCTCTCAGCGTTCCCGTCGGCCTTTGGCCGCGCGAGAACGCAGCTCCCCTCAGTAGGGGAGCCTTTCTTAAATGAAGCGTCCGGGCGGGCGCTTTGGGGAGCTCGTATACCCGTTATTTCTGTGACGGTGATGACCACGGAAGAGAAAACTACACTACCAGCTCAAGGCAGCAGGAGGGTACAGGATGAAGAAGAGCTATATCCGGGAGAAGAAAACACTCTGCGGAGAGGGGTACATGGAGGTGGACCTCTACCACATCACACCGGAGGAGCACGCAGCCAAGCGGAGGAAGAAGACGAGGCCCAGCAGCGAACGGCAGAAAAAACGGAACGCCCAGCACGCGCACCGCGGGAGGGTGCAGAAAGCCAACGCCAACTTCACCGTGTTGGGCTTTTACCTGACCCTGACCTACATAGACGCCTTTTTGCCCGAGAGCATGGAGCAGGCCCAGCGAGATCTGCGCAACTACATCCGGCGGGTGAAGGCTGCCATCGCAAAGCTGTACGGCCCGGGCGCTGAGCTGCGGGTGATGGGCCTGACCGGCTGCGGCCGAAAGAGCGGGCGCTACCACCATCATCTGCTGGTGGAGTGCAAAGGACTGACCATGCGGCAGAACGCCGACTTCCGGCAGCTGCTGGAGGACAAGTGGGCCGTGCGCTGGCCGGACGGCAGCGTGGAGAGCCTCGGCACAGCCAACGCCGACCGGTTAAATCTGCAAAACAGGCTGGATGACCTGATCACATACTTCGAGAAGCACGGGCAGATGCGGTGGTATGAGACCCGGAACCTGACGCTGCCGGTGGAGCACACCCCCAACGATACCCGATGGAGCCGCAAGCAGCTGCGCAAAGGCTGCACCGACTGCAAGGACAACGCCTACTGGTGGGAACAGAGATACCCGGGCTGGAAGTTCGTGCGGTGCGTCGTGCCGGAGCCGGACGCGCCGGGCGACGAAAAAGAGGGATGGGACGCAGACGAGCTGCGCTGCTATGTGGTGATGGTAAAGCGGGAGGGTGCGAAAGTTCGCACCTGACAGACAAAGTACCGGTATTTTGCGTTTTAACGCGCGCGGAAGAAAGGCGGCGAGGGATTGACCAGAGAGCAAAAGCGGAGAGTGCGGGCGGAGCTGCGGCTCTGTGGACAGGGAAAAAGCGACTGGGCGGGTGTGATCGCGCTGGCGATGGACTACTACGAGGCCGAAGACCCGGTGTGCCGGAGGCTTTTGGAGCTGCGGTATCTGGACGGGATGCCGGAAGAGCGGGTGGTGGCGAAGCTGCACATCGGGCGGACGACCTACTACCACAAGGAGCTGGAGGCGCTGAGCACCGTGGCAGTGTATGCGGCGGCGGCGGGGCTGTTATAGCATTGCCATAGCGTGATGAGGCTGGGGAGACCCGGCCTGTTTGTGCTGCCCGGCTCTCAAATGTCCGCAGCGGAGGCGACCGCCGCCAGTGGCGGAAACAGGGAGCCGAGGCTGGAGCAGCGGCCAGCAGGATGCAAGCGGGAGCGCTGCAGACGCTGGGAGCCGCAACCCGTGCTCGCCTGCGGCGAGACCTTGCAAAACTACTGCGGGCAAAATGTCCGCAGTAGTTTTGTTTTTCCGGCGGCGGTAGACTGGGAGAAAAGAACCACAGAGGGGAGGCAGAGCATGGCAGGGCGCAGGTATTGCAAAAACACGGTGAAGGGAACCCGGCGGGGGCAGAAATACCCACCGAAAGTGCGGGCCGAGGTGCTGATGGCCATGCTGTCGTCTGGATCCATCTGTGCGGTAGCCCGGCGGTACGGCGTACCGGAGAGCACCATCCGCAGCTGGCTGGCCGAGGAAGCCGGCCGGAGCGACGCCTTTGCAAAAGAGCGGCAGGCTGCTGCGCGGGAGATCGCCATCCGGGCCAGCCTCGGGGCGAGGGCGCAGGTGAGCTATTTGCAGAGCCGTGTGGACGAGAGCCAGCGGGCCGCGCAGGTACAGGCCAAGCTCCACCGGCAGCTGGACGAGGACGCTCGAGCCCGCTGCTTTGCGGTCGGCACACTGCTCAAGAGCGACGCCGAGGAGCTGGCGGACGCCACGGAGACCGGGCTTGTGGTATACAGCAGCCCGGGCAGCTATGACCGGGAGCTTGACGCCGAGAAGCGAAAGCTGCTGGACGCCCAGCTGGAGCGGTACAGCGGCCGGGTGATGAGCGACAAGAACGCCGCCGCGATGGCCACCGTGCTGATGGCCGTGGCCGAAAAGGCTGCGGCAATGGTACCCGGCCAGAGCCAGAGCCAGAGCGAGGGCGATGCCCCGCCGCTGGTGGAGATCGGGGCCGAGAGCCGGGAAGAAAAAGGGCCGGAGGTGATGGTGGATGGAGCATAAAACATATCACGGACGACCGGTGATCTGGTCGCCGCAGCCGAGACAGGCCGCTTTTATGGCGCGCACCGAGGACGAGGCTCTGTACGGGGGCGCTGCCGGAGGCGGCAAGAGCGACGCCCTCGTCATCGAGGCGCTGCGGCAGGTACACATCCCACACTACCGGGCGCTCATCCTCCGCAAGACTTACCCGCAGCTTTCGGAGCTCATCGACAAGACCATGCGGTACTACAAGCCGGTATTTCCCAAAGCGAGGTACAACGGCTCGAGCCACTGCTGGACCTTCCCCAGCGGGGCGAAGATCTACTTCGGCAGCCTGAACCACACACAGGACAAGTACAACTATCAGGGCAAAGCCTTCGACTTTATCGGCGTGGACGAGCTGACCCACTTTACCTGGGACGAGTACAGCTATGTCATGAGCCGCAACCGCCCTTCCGGCCCCGGCACCCGGGTGTACATCCGGGCCACGGCAAACCCCGGCGGCGTAGGGCATGGCTGGGTGAAGGCACGGTTCATCAGTCCGGCACCTGCTGGGACGCGGATGGTGCAGCTGGTGAAGGTAAAAGCGCCGGAAGGGAAAGAGATCACCCGGCGGCGCACCCGCATCTTTATCCCGTCCACCGTCTTTGACAATCCGGCGCTGCTGGAAAACGACCCGGGCTACATCGGCACACTGGCCTCGCTGCCGGAGGCCGAAAAGCAGGCGCTGCTCTACGGAAACTGGGACAGCTTTTCGGGACAGGTGTTCACCGAGTGGCGGAACGACCCGAACCACTATGAAGACCAGCGGTGGACCCACGTCATCGAACCGTTCCCCATCCCGGAGCACTGGAAAATCTGGCGGGGATACGACTTCGGCTTCTCGAAGCCATTCTCGGTGGGGTGGTACGCAGCGGACGAGCGCGGGCGGCTCTACCGCATCAAGGAGCTGTACGGCTGCACCGGCACACCCAACGAGGGCCTGAGAAAGGATCCGATGGAGCAGGCACGGATGATCCGGGAAGCGGAGGAAAATGACCCGCTGCTGAAAGGCCGGGTCATCCTGGGCGTGGCCGACCCGGCCATCTTCGACGAGAGCCGGGGCGAGAGCATCGCGGACATGCAGGAGAAAAGCCCGAACTTTCTGCACTGGATGCCCGGCGACCACACCCGTCTGGTGGGAAAGATGCAGTTTCACTACCGGCTGGCTTTCGGCGAAGACGGAAGGCCGATGCTGCAGGTCTTCAACACCTGCAAGCACTTCATCCGCACCATCCCGAACCTCGTCTATGACGAGAGCAACGTGGAGGACATCGACACCACCCAGGAAGACCACATCTACGACGAGTGCCGGTATGTGCTGATGGAAAACCCCATCAGCGCCGCAAAGCACACCCAGCCGCCGCCCATGCTGGACGACCCGCTGGATATGGACCCGAGGAAGGATAAGACGAGGTTTATGAGGATATGAACGAAATGGAGAGAAAGCTGCTGGAGGCGATGTCCCGGGAAGAACCTCTCAGTCTGCCTGCGGCAGACGGCTCCCCTACCGAGGGGAGCCTTTGGCAGGCCGGACAGGCAAATCTGGACGAGGAAGGTCTGATGGGGCGTCAAATGCCGGGCTCCGCTACAGAGGACGGCGAGAGCTTGGCCGGGGTGCTGGATGGTGAACCGGCGATCGGCGAGAAGGAGATCAGCGAGGCAATGGCCATCCTCGAAAAGTACAAGTCGGCCAAGGCCAGTCTCGACAAGCGGATAATCGACAACGAGGAATGGTACAAGCTGGGCCACTGGAAGCAGTACGGCAACCGGGTGATGGAGGGCAAGCGCGCCCCCAGCACGGGGTGGCTGTTCAACTCCATTGCCAACAAACACGCCGACGCCATGGACAACTACCCGGAGCCCAACGTGCTGCCGAGGGCGCAGGATGACGAGGAGACGGCAAAGCTCCTCTCCGACATCCTGCCAGTGGTGCTGGAGCAGGCAGACTACGAGAGCGTGTACAGCGACACCTGGTGGCGCAAGCTCAAGCAGGGAACCGGAGTGAAGGGCATCTTCTGGGACCCGGCGCTGCGGGAGGGCCTTGGGGACATCGCCATCCGGAGCATGGACCTTCTGATGCTGTACTGGGAGCCGGGCGTGGAGGACATCCAGGACTCGGCCAACTTCTTCTCGCTGGCACTGGCCGACAACGACCGTCTGGCGGCCCGGTGGCCTCAGCTGGAGGGCAAGGCGGGCAGCAGCGGCATCACCGTGGGGCAGTACGTCAGCGACCGGAACATCGACACCAGCGAAAAGAGCGTGGTGGTGGACTGGTATTACAAGCGGGAGAAGCCCGGCGGTCAGACTGTGGTGCATTACTGCAAGTTCTGCAACGGCGTGGTGCTCTACGCCAGCGAGAACGACCCGGCGATGGCCGAGACGGGCTTCTACGACCACGGAAAATACCCCTTTGTGTTCGACCCGCTCTTTGTGGAAGAGAACAGCCCGGCGGGCTTCGGGTACATCGACGTGATGAAGGACACCCAGGACGCCATCGACCGGATGACCCAGGCCATGGACGAGAACACGCTGGCAGCGGCCAAGAAACGCTACCTTATCTCGGACACGGCGGGCGTGAACGAGGACGAGCTGCTGGACACGGCGAAAGACGTGGTACATATCACGGGACGGCTGGACGAGCGGGGCTTTATGGAGCTGGACACCGCCCCGCTGCCCTCCAACACCATCGCCCACCAGCAGAACCGTGTGGCCGAGCTGAAGGAGATCAGCGGCAACCGGGACGTGAACCAGGGCGGCGCGACCAGCGGCCTGACCGCTGCTTCGGCCATTGCGGCGCTGCAGGAAGCAGGCTCGAAACTGAGCCGGGACATGCTGAAGAGCTCTTACCGCTCCTTTGCAAAAGAATGCTACTTCATCATCGACCTGATGCGGCAGTTCTACGACGAGAGCCGCGTCTACCGGATCACCGGCCAGCAGGGCGGCACGGAGTACCGGGAGTTCTCGGGACAGATGCTGCGGCCGCAGCCGGTGGAGAGCGTGGGCGGCGTGGAGCTGGGCGCCCATGAGCCGGTGTTCGACATCACGGTGAGCGCGGCCAAGAAGAGCACCTTCAGCCGCCTCTCCCAGAACGAGACGGCGAAAGAGTGCTATCAGCTGGGATTCTTTGCCCCGGCCAACGCGGACGCCGCGCTGGCGTGTCTGGACATGATGGACTTCGAGGGCATCGAGAAGGTGCGTCAGCGGGTAGCCCAGAACGGCACTCTGTACCAGCAGCTGCAGCAGGCGATGGCACAGATCCAGCAGATGGCGGCAGTCATCGACCAGCAGAACGGATCCAACCTGAGCGAGCAGGCCGGTGCTGCAGCCGCTGCCATGACCGGCGGAGGCGGCGGCGGAGAGGCCAGCGCGAAGACAGTGACCAACTCTCTGGGCGGACAGGTGGGCGGAGGGACCAACCCGCTGGCCACGAAAGCTGCCGAGAGGGCGATGAACATCAACAACCCGAATAAGTGAGGAGGTTCTACATGATCAAAGTTATTTACGAAGCAGATCCGGAGGGCGGGAAGCTGACGATGAGGGCCGAGGGCCACGCGGGATATGCTCCGGCGGGGCAGGACATCGTATGTGCTGCGGTGAGCTGCCTGATGCAGACGCTGGCGTACAGCGCCGCGGAGGACGAACACGCCTCGAACTGCATCTATCAGGGCAAGGAAGGCCCGGTGGTGAATGTGGAGGCGGGCGACAGCGTCCTCATGCGGGACAAGTTTGAGCTTGTGGCCGACGGTCTGACCCTGCTGGCCGAGCAGTACCCGGAGAATGTGAGCTTTAAGGAGACCTGCAGGTGCGCGCCGAAAGTGGACTTGCAGCTCTTTGCGGAGGGTGGCGGTGACGGCGCCGGTGCCGGTGCAGCAGATGGTGCCGCCCCTGCGGCGGAAGAAAAGGCTGCGTCTGCTCCCGCCCAGGGCAAAGGCCGGGAGGCTGCTGCCGCTGAGGTGGATGAGATGCTGAGCCCGGCGGAAGAGCCGGACGCAGAGGAAGATGCTGCTGAAGGCGAGGAACAGGACGGTGCGGCAGACAAGAGCAGCACCGACCCGGAGGCGCACCGGAAAGCGTTTGGCGAGCTGATGCGGGGCGAGTACAACCGGGAGTTTGGCGAGATGATCGTGCAGGCCACCCAGAAAGCCTACGACAGCATCCTGAACGAGCAGGGGCCGGTGGGGCGTATCCTGAACGCTCTGGGCCAGAAGTACGGCACTGCTCCCGGCGACTACGAGGCACTGGCCGCGGCCGTGGAGGGCGGCGTGGTGAAGGATGACGCCTACTACGAAGACATGGCCGTGAAGAAGGGCATCAGCGTCCAACTGGCCAAGGAGATGGACGCGCTGGAAAGCGAGAACGCCAAGCACCGCGCCGCAGAGCAGCAGAGGGCGGAGGCCGCAAAGATGGAAGCCATCCAGCAGGAGTGGGACGCCGCTGCGGAGCGCATCCGGGCCGAGGACCCGAGCTTTGACATCAAGACGGCGCTGGCTGACCCGGACTTTGCCCAGATGCTCAAGCTGGGCGTGAAGATGGAGGACGCTTACAAGGCCCGCTATTTCGACGACATCATGGCCCGGCGCACTACCCAGACGGCCAAGACCGTCGAGAAGGGCGTGGAAGCCCGGATCCGCCAGCGGGGCGCACGGCCCAGCGAGAACGGCACCAACCCCGGCGGTGCGGCGGTGCTGAAGACGGACGTCTCCAAGCTGACGCCCCAGCAGTGCGAAGAGCTGGAACGCCGCGCCATGCGGGGACAGATCATCACTTTTTGACGAGAAGGCGCCGCTGACCGAGAGAAAACCTCTCACCGTTCTTGAGGGAAGATCCGGAAAGCGGAAGCCTCTCAATAAAGCAAGACACGAAAGGAGCACACAAATGAAAATCCACATGAATCTGCAGCTGTTTGCGCAGCCTGCAAACCACACCGGCGCGACCGGCATGAGCGCCGAGATGAAGACCTACTACGAGAAGCGTCTGCTGGACCAGGCGGAGCCGCTGCTGGTGCATGACCAGTTCGGCGACAAGTACCCCATCCCGGCCAACAACGGCAAGACCATCGAGTTCCGCAAGTACGAGAGCCTGCCCAAGGCCACCGAACCTCTGACCGAGGGCGTGACCCCCAATGCTCAGGCCCTGACCGTCACCCCCATGACCGCCACCGTGAAGCAGTACGGCGGCTGGGCAGCCATCACCGACGTGCTGCAGCTGACCGCCATCGACAACAACATCACCCAGGCCACCAAGGTACTGGCATCTCAGGCGGGCCGTACGCTGGACACCGTGACCCGCGAGGTGCTGGCAGGCGGCACCAACGTCATCTACGCGCCGGCGGGCGACACTGCTGTGACCAGCCGCGCCAACCTGACCACTGCCAGTGTGCTGACGCCGGATCTTATCGACCAGGCGGCCACTGCCCTGAAGGCCCAGAATGCCGACGCCATCGGCGAGAGCTATGTGGCCATCGTCCACCCCTATGTGGCCTATGACCTGCGCCGCAACCCGGAGTGGATCGACGTCCACAAGTACTCTACCCCCGAGAACATCTACAACGGCGAGATCGGCAAGCTGGCCGGTGTGCGCTTCATCGAGACCAGCGAGGCGAAGATCTGGACCGGCACCGGCTGCCCGAGCGGTCTGGCCGTGTTCGGCACTCTGGTGCTGGCGGCTCACGCCTACGCTGTGACCGAGGTGGAGGGCGGCGGCCTGCAGCACATCGTCAAGCAGCTGGGCGCGGGCGAAGACCCGCTGAACCAGCGCGCGTCCGTGGGCTGGAAGGCTATCAAGACCGCAGAGCGGCTGTGTGAGCAGTACATGGTGCGCATCGAGAGCGTCAGCCCGAAGTACAGCGCGAAGGCGAAGGCGAACTAACACGTCGTCGACGCGGGGCTAAGTTCTCTTTTGCGTGCCAAAAGAGAACCAGAAAAGCACCCGCTACTTCCGAAGCGCGGGAGGCACGGGAAAGGGGCTGCTCGCCCCTTTCAGACCCCGAAGGAGAAGTCGAAACGGAAAAAAGCTAGCCGCTGCGCTAAACGCTTTTTTCTCGTTTCTCCGTTTTACGGCTTCGCCGAGGATTTCAGGCTTTAGCTGAACAGGAACGGCAAAACGAAAGGAGAAGGATCTATTTATGGCAACGAAGAAAGAGACTGCTGCGGCCCAGGCCGTGGAGAACGCGGTGGAGACTGTGGAGAAGACCGAGGTGATGGCCGAGGCAAAGGACGAAGCAAAGGACGACGGCATGGTGACCATCCACCTGTTCAAGGATGACGACCGCTACGCGGCACCGGTGTTCGTGGGCGTCAACGGCGACAGCTACCTCATCCAGCGCGGCATGGACGTGAAGGTGCCGAAGGCTGTGGCCGAGGTGCTGGAGCACAGCATCAAACAGGATGCCGAGGCGGCCCGGAAGAGCCAGGCCATGCAGGCGGCGGCCGGAACCCAGATGATGACCATTTGATAAGAGACCCACCATAGAGCACTCGCCCGGCAAGACCTCTCAGGCGCTTCGCGCCAGCTCCCCTTGAAAGGGGAGCCATTGGCAGGCCGGGAAAGTAAAGCTGGACGCTCAAGGCCCGATGAGGCGTAAAATGGAGAGCCCTGTTACAGAGGGCAGAGAGATATTCCCCGGTACAGCTTGCAGGCGCTTGCTGCGCCGGGGGATTTTGTTTTGGAGGTTTTATGACAGCAGGCGAAGCGATAAAGATGGCCGACGAGCTGAGGCCGAACAACAGCTTTTCGGACGAGATGAAGCAGCTGTGGCTGCGGCAGGCCGACAGCGGCTTGCGGCGGAACGTGGTGGAGCGCAGCGACACCGGCGGCGACTTTGAGGGCCGCGGCGCGGACATTTTGTGGGAGGAGGGGTTGGAATACGACACGCCGCTGCTGGCAGACGGCGCGGCGGAAGCGCTCTACCCCCACTGGCTGGCGGCGCAGATGGACCTCGCCCTCGGCGAGACGGCCCGGGCGGCGAATGAGCTGCAGCTCTACACGAGCTATGTGCAGGAGTTTGCGGCGTGGGTGAGGCGGAATTATATGCCGGTAGGCGGCGGGAGGCTGATGACGTGACGAATCTGAACCAGATCAACAACCAGCGGCAGCTGCTGCGGGTGTTCGGCGGGCTGAACGAGGGGTATGCCTGCAGCGAGGCAGAGCTGAGCAAGGAGAAAAACTTTTCTTCGCGGGGATACCCGGCCCTCGAGACCCGCAAGCCCCGGCGGAAAGTGCGGGACGCAGCCGGGATGAACGGGATGTATCACCTGAACGGCCTTGTGACCGTGGAAGGCACGACCCTGCGGTATGCCCCGGACGACGGCAGCGCCGCCGTGGAGCTGAAGGACGCCCTGACGGACGGCGAGAAGAAGATGGTGGGCATGGGGACCAAGGTGCTCATCTGGCCGGACAAGATGTCCTTTGACACCGCAGCGGGGACGCTGAGCGCGCTGGGGTCCGGCTGGCAGCAGGGAGGCAAAAGCTTGACTGTGACCCCCTGCGACGCTGCGGGCGTGGTATACACGCCGAACAAATTCGGCGCGACCGAGCCAGAAAACCCCGAGAACGGCGACGTCTGGCTCAAGCAGGCCGAAGATGCCCCGTGGAGCTACCGCGACGCCCTGAAGCTCTACAGCACGGCGGGCGGGTGGCAGAACATCCTGCTGAACTACTGCCGCGTGACCTGCGAGGGGCTGGGCGGAGCGTTCAAGGCCGGGGACACTGTGACCCTGACGGGCATCCCCGGCGTGGTGAAGAACGCTTATTCTGCCGATTTCGGCGGGGATGTGGCGGTGGACGACGTGGCCGGGGACTCGGTGATCCTCTCCATCGCGCCGGACATTGAGAGCGTTTTGTACTACGGCACCTGTGTGGTGACGGGCCAGAGCGTGGTGTGGACGGCCATGGACGGCAAGACCACTCAGACCTTCGACGGGCCTTTCCCGGACGTGACGGCCCAGCGGCGGGTGCCGGATCTGGACTGGCTGACGGAGCACAACAACCGGGTGTGGGGCTGCTCGAGTACCGAGAACGTCATTTATGCCTGCAAGCTGGGCGACGCCACCAACTGGTTCTCCTATCGCGGCACGGCGGCGGACAGCTACGCCGTGACCGTGGGCAGCGATGGAGCCTTTACCGGCGCGGCTACCTGCATGGGATACGTGCTTTTCTTCAAGGAGAACGGCCTGCACAAGCTGTACGGCACCAAGCCCAGCGACTACCAGATGAGCAGCATCCAGTGCTCGGGCGTGGCCAAGGGCGCCCACCAGAGCCTCTGCGTCATCAACGAGACACTGTACTACCTCTCGATGGACGGCGTCATGGCGTGGGACGGCAGCCTGCCCACCAAGGTGTCGGCCTCGCTGGACGAAGAGAGCCTCAGCCATGTGACGAGAGCAGCTGCCGGCGGGCTGGTGGGACGGTACTACCTGCACACCGAAAGCCCCGGCGGGCAGAGGCTGCTGGTCTACGACACAGAAAAGGGACTTTGGCACGAGGAGGACGCCACCGGCTGGGCCATGTGCTCCACCGGGCGGCAGCTCTACCTCTGGGACAAAGAGGCCATCTGGGCCGCAGACGGGAGCCGGGAAGCCGGCGGCGAAGAGGACACGGTGGAATACGAGGCCGTGACCGGCGACATCGGACTCGGAGACCCGGACGACAAGTATTGCAGCCGGGTAACGGTGCGGCTGGACGCCATGGAGCGGACCGTGGTGACGCTGTGGGCCAGCTTCGACGGCGGCGAGTGGGAAGAAAAGGGCCGGGTGGACACCCGGGACAGGCGGGTGCAGGTGAACCTGCCCTTTGTCCCGACCCGGCACGACACCATGCGGCTGCGCCTGACCGGAAAAGGGCAGATCGCAGTGAGGAGCATCGCCATGACGCTGAGCAGCAGCGAGGGCGGAAGAGTGAGTGGTGCGATGCCGAAAAGGTAGAGCCTTTGGAAGAACGCTCGCCCGGCAGGACCTCTCAGGCGCTTCGCGCCAGCTCCCCTAAGAGGGGAGCCATTGGCAGGCCGGACAGGTCTGAGCTAGACACCTGAAGCCTGACTTGGCGTAAAATGTAGTGCCCTGCGACAGAGGGCAGAAAGGAGCGAAACTATGGCAAGCATTGTGGGACTTTCGAAGATCTCCATGCCGAGGCTGGATGGGCTGGATACGGCCAGCGCCCGGGAGCTGAGGAATTATCTGTACCAGATGCAGGAGCAGCTGGAATATATTTTGAGCAACATTGACACGGAGAACCTTGCGGGGGATCTGCAGGAGAAGCTGAAATAACACATTGACAGGAGGACAGAGAACATGAGCAGAGTGAGCGATGCGAGAGTGCAGCTGGATGCGTGGGAGGCGAAGAAGCCGGGCGACTACACCAGCAAATACAAGGACAAGATCGACGGCGTGATGGGCCAGCTGGACGGGATGAAGGATTTTAGCTACGACCCCACCCGGGATGCGGCCTACGAGCAGTATAAGAACAGATACACCCGGCAGGCGAAGCTGGCCAACGAGAACGCCCAGGCCAACGCCAGCGCCATCTCGGGCGGGTACGGCTCCAGCTACGGCACCCAGGCGGGCCAGAGCGCCTACCAGAACGCCATGGCGGGCCTGAGCAGCGCCACGAACAGTCTGTACAGCCAGGCGCTGAACCAGTACACCCAGAAAAAGAGCGACCTGCAGAACCAGCTGAGCGGATACCAGCAGGCCGAGGCGCAGGACTACGAGAAGTACCAGACCAACTACCAGAACTGGGAGAACCAGCGCAACTACTATCAGAGCGCGTACAATCAGGCGGCCAGCGAAAGCCAGGCGAAGAAGAGCCGGGGGACGGGCCTCTTTGGGACGATCCTGAGCGTTGCCGCAAGCCTGCTGCCGTTTCTGCTGTAAAGAAAAAGCGCCCAGCCCGGAAGGGGCTGAGCGGTCAAAAAACTCTCCGTCACGCCTGACGGCGCGACACCTCCCCTAATAAGGGGAGGCTAAGAGGAAAGGAGATTAGAAAATGGGAGTTTTTAAGAGATACAGGGACGCGCAGGCGGCGCAGAAGGACGCGGAGAACGCGATGCCGGGGGCGTACCAGAGCAACTACACCGACCGGATCAACGAGGCACTGGACAGCATGGGCGCGGCCAGCAATGCGGGCTATGACGTAGGCACGGACAGCAAACTCTACCGGCAGTACCGCGCGGGCGCGCAGGCGAATGCCAGGGCGGCGGCTGAGAACGCCGCTGCGGGCGCTGCCGCGCTGAGCGGCGGGTACGGCTCGAGCTACGCAAACAGTGTGGCCCAGCAGGGCTACCATCAGGCCATGGCGAACGTGGACAGCGGGCTGGCCGGGCTGCGAGACAAGGCCCTGACCATGTACCAGCTGAAACAGAACGGCCTCTCGGGGCTGCTGAGTGCGCTGCAGAGTCAGGACAGTCTCGAGGCGGCAGAGCATCAGGGGGCTGTGGCCAACGCGCAGGACTGGCGGGACTACAAGAAGAGCCGGGCAGACCAGGCGGCGCAGGAGAAGAGCGATTTCCTCTCGAACCTGTGGGAGATGGCGAAGAGTGTGGGCAGAGCCGGTCTGACGGCCTACGACACCTACAAGGGATACACCCAGCAGCAGTGGGAGAACGAGTTTGCCCGGGAACAGTGGGAGTACAACAAAGAGCGCACCGGCCAGAGCGATGCGCTGAATGCCTACGAGCAGGCGTTTAATCTGTACCAGCAGGGAGCGGACGATGCCGCGAACGCCGTGCTGGGCCGGTATGGTCTGGATACCGGAATCTTCGACAATTACAGCGGCGCACCCATCACCCGCGCAGACAAGGCGGGTGCGCTCACGACCGCAGCCGGGCTGGCAGGCGGCGGCAGCGACGAGGCCGCACGGGCGGTGCTGGAACTGTACGGCCTGGATCCGAACTCTGTGGGGAATTACAGGACGATCGCAGGACGGCAGCTTGCAACGGCGCTGGCAAAGGCAGCGGCATCCGGCAGTTCCGGCGGTAACAGCCGGAGGGGCAGCAGCTCTTCCGGGAGCGGCGGCACGAAAAGCAGCGGGAGCGGCTGGACGAACAGCCAGCTCCTGACGGCACTGGGCAAGTATCAGGCGCTGAAGGACGACGACCCGACGAAGAACATCTACGCCGGCATTTTGCAGGCCGGCGGACTGCTGGAAACCCCGACAAACGGGATGAAGAGTATTACAGATGACGTGCTGAACCGTGTGGCAGGTTATGCGCAGCGTGGCATGAACGGCAGTGCCATTACGGTAAAGCTTCAGCATGAGGGATACAGCAACGAAGAAATTGCTGAAATCTTTAATCGGGCCGGGCTTTGACCGCGAGATACGTTCTCTTTTGCGTGCCAAAAGAGAACCAGAAAAGCACCCGCTACTTCCGAGGCGCGGGAGGCACGGGAAAGGGGCTGCTCGCCCCTTTCAGACCCCAAAGGAGAGGTCGAAACGGAAAAAAGCTAGCCGCTTCGCTAAACGCTTTTTTCTCGTTTCTCCGATTTGAATGAGAACGAGAGACCGGGAGGACGATAAACATGGCTTGGACGGCAGCAGATATTAACAGGCTGGCGCAGGGAAGCAACAACCAGAAAAAATGGACAGCGAATGACATTGCAGCGCTGGCAAAGGGAACGAACAGCCAGAAGGCAGATACGAAAGAGCAGGCTGCAAAGAAGACTGACCCGGACATCATCCGGGCCAGAGCCCTGCAGCAGTACACCGAGCGGCACATAAGCGACATGGGGGAGGTGGATGCGAGGAATGAACCCTCTCAGGCGCTGCGCGCCAGCTCCCCCAGAGTGGGCAACGGCGACGACCGCCGCCAGTGGCGGATCGAGGGAGGAGCTGTTGGGGCAGCGGCCAGCAGGATGCAAGCGACAGCGAAGCAGACGCTGGGAGCCGCAACCCGGGCGCAAAGCGCCACTGGCGTGTCGGGCAAGTTTCCGCTGGACGCTGGAAGCTCTGTGGGGCGTAAAATGGCGGGCGCTGCTACAGAGAACAGCGGCAGCGGCCCTGCGCGGCAGATGCCGGAAGCGGCAGCCCGGGCGCTGGACATGGGGCGGAAGTGGGGCGTTCCGGCGAAGAGCGGGAACGTGCTGGAGAACGTGGGCAGCGGGGCCATGGCCTACGGCACCGGCCGGGCGCAGGAGCTGAGAGCCAGCTTTGCCAAGGACAGCGTACCGGACGAGTTCGACCGGATCAACCAGTGGATGGACACCGGGGACAACAAGAATCTGGCCGACGCGGTGCGCCGGGTGGACAACACCCACGGCGCGTACACGGACGCCGACCTGATCCGGAAGGGCAGCTGGACACAGGCGCAGATCGATGAGGCCCGGAAGATGAACGCTGCGCTGGACGCCATCCCCGCATGGAAGCGGTATGCGCGCCGGGCGGCGAACACCATCGGCGGCATCGGAGACACGGTGGCCGCTGCCCCGGTGCTGGGCGCGGAGTACGGCGTACAGGCGGGAAAGAACATCGACGCCACCCTGAAGAACTGGAAACAGGTGGAGCAGGAGGTAAAGGGCGACGAACACGCCCAGAGTCTTTTCGACCTTTTGACCGACGTGGACATGGATTATAACCCTACCTGGCCGGAGAGCCGGAACCGGGAGCTCATCTCGATGGGGTACAACTCCAAGGAGATCCGGGAGATGCGCCAGCGGCTGGCGGGGCTGGAAGTGAGCGACGGCATCGACAAGAACCAGAGCGTGGGCTACCAGCTCTACGACCGCGGGCAGCAGCTGACGGCTGCGGCCCAGAGCGGCCTGAGCCCGACCCAGCGGGCCGTGGCGGGGGCCGTGACCAGCGCAGCGGAGAACCTGGCTGTGGCGGGCGTGAACCCGGCGGCAGTGCTGCCCGTCCTGAGCGCACAGGAAGCGGCAGAGGCCATGGGCCAGAGCGCGGAGAAGGGCGAGAGTGCGGGTAAGGCATTGGGCGGCGGCCTCGCCAAGTTCGGCGCAGGGTGGGCCATCAACTCGGTGGGCGCGGCTGACCTTGCAAAGACCATGGGCTCGGACTACGCGAAGGACACACTGGCAGGACAGATCGCGGACTGGGTGCAGGGGCTGGCAGGCAGCTCGGAGCTGGCACAGCGCTACCCGGCGGTGGCTGCGGCCATCTCGGGCGGCATCGACAACTCGATGCAGGCATTCGCGGAGACCTATGCGGACATGGCCATTGACGCTGCGCTGGGGGACAGCGAGGCGGCGAAGAACCTCTTCAGCAAAGACACCTTCCTCACCGCGCTGGAAAGCGGACTTTCCGGCGGCGCGTCCGGCGCGCTGGGCGGCGCAGTCGGCACGGGACTGGCAAAGCTGAACGGAGGAGACGCAAGCCTGCTGGGGCAGACAGAGCATTATGATCAGATGGACCGGATGAAGCGGGCTGCCGCCCAGCAGAAGGAATGGGAGGCCCGGGCGGCGGAGCCCTCTCAGCCGGCTGCGGATAGCTCTGCTGATAGAGCACTGGCAGGGCAGGACCTCTCAGTCGCTGACGCGACAGCTCCCCTTAAAAGGGGCAACGGCGACGACCGCGGCCAGTGGCCGAAACAGGGAGGAGCTGTTGGGGCAGCGGCCAGCGGGATGCAAGCGACAGCGCAGCAGACGCTGGGAGCCGCAACCCGGGCGCAAAGCGCCACTGGCGTGCCGGGCAGCTCTCAGCTGGACGCCGGAAGTGCTGCGGGGCGTGAGATGGCGGGCCTTGCGACAGAGGGAAGCGGAAGCGTAAATGAGACTGCCGCAAAATCGGAAAACCCGGCGGTGCGGCAGTTTGCCGAAGTGGCGGCGAGCGACAGCCTGACGGGCAAGACCATCGGGCTGTTTACGCCGAACGCCGAGAACCGGGAAAACCGTGCGGCCTTTGAGCAGGCTTACGGCGTGACGCTGCCCGACACTGCGGGCGCGACCCGCCGAATGCTGCGGAATATTGCAGCGCAGCAGAACGTGAAAAGCGAAGCTGCGCCTGCTGTACAGAGTGCAGAGCTGCCCAGCGAAGCTGCGAGTGTGCCGCAGACAGTACAGGATGCTCCCGCAGAAACCGCCGATGCCATGCCGGAAACGGCTGCGCCGGACAACGTGCGTGAAGCGGCTGCCGCCGCAGCTGAAACCGACGGCTACGAGAACGCCCCGCTGCGGGAGACTCTGGGTCTCCGGCCGGAAGCGCCGAAGACTCAGCGAGAGGCCGAGGTGCAGCGGGCGCTGGAAGGCTGGCGGGTGACGGACAAGGCAGCCGAGACCATCAGCAAAAATATGCCGGACAGGGTGGACGCCGACCGGTACGCGGCCGCAGCGTCGCCGCTGTACCGGCTGGGCCGGAGCGGCGCGGACACCTTTGCGCAGGCGCTGGAGCTGGCGGGCAGCATGAGCGGCACGGCGGCAGACATCAACTACATCCTGAGCACCGACGCCGGCCGGACGGCCCTTGAGATCGCCTACACCCAGGGCAAGGGCGAACGGATGCTCTACGCCGAAAAGATGGCCGGCCTGGGCGGCACACTTGGCAGCGAGAGCACCAGCGGCAGGGGCGAGGTATACGCCAAGGGTACGATGCGGCAGGAGAGCGACCCGGCCAGCCAGATCATCAGCCTGAACGCAGCGGCCACCGGCACGGATGCTGTGCTGAGGGATGTGCTGCAGAACGACCGGAGCATCAGGGCCTATGTGGACACCGAGACGGCCCGGATCTTCTTCGGAGACAGTGCGCAGGACATCTTCGGCACGGTGCTGCACGAGGACTACCACTGGTACAACGCGCTGGACGCCGAGGGCGCACGGACTTTGCAGGAGCACGCGCTGGAATATCTGGCGAAGAGCAGCGGCTACGAAAGCCTCGACGAAATGGTCCGGGCAAAGCTCGAGGACTACAGCGCCCAGAGCCTGACCTATGAGCAGGCAGCGGAGGAGCTGGTGGCCGACGCATGGCGGGGCATCTTTGACAGCGAGGAGAGTTTCAAGCGCTGGGTGACGTTCCAGCGCGGGCAGGCAGAGAAGAACGCAGGCAAGAGCGGCGCCATCCACAAGGTGATGGAGCAGGTGCGGCAGATGCTGGATAGGCTCATCAGCCGGGCGAAGGAAGTGCTGACCATCGACCCGGACGACCGCGCCGCCCTGAAAGCGAAGCGCCTGGCCGAGGCCGAAAAGCGCACGTTGCAGGACGAGTATTTCGCCCACGCAGAAAAGGCCATGGACAACCTGCGGACGGCAAAAGAAAACGCCGCAGCCCTCAAGACCGAGAGCGCGGCGGAAAAGCAGGGGGCGAGATTCAAACTCGGCGAAGGGGAAGAAACACTGGAAAAACAGTTGAATCGGAGTCTGAAAGAGCTTGATGAGATGAAGCCGGTCGCTCAAATTACCGGTGAAGAAGTCCAATACGGGAAAACCGGGAAGGAAAACACAGAAAACATCGTCCGCTTTTTTGAATCTATCGGAGGAAAGGTCACACGCGAAGGCTTTGGAACAGTGGAATTAGTCCGGGCAGGAGCAAAGGCTACAGTGCAGCATGGAAACGGCCAAGTGAAGCAGATTGCGGTTGCTGCAATTCCGGATGTGATTCGTTACGGCAAACAAATTGGATTCGCGGAGGATTGGAAGAATCGAGGATATAATACTTATGTCTTTGCCGCTCCGGTTTCTGTGAAGAACACAGAAATTTACGAGGCGGTCATTGTAAAGGCATACCCAACTCAAAATTCGGCCAGCAAGTTTTATGTGCATGAGGTATGTGGCTCAGACGGAAGTCTGCTCTCCATTGAAAACGGGACGATAACAAAAAAAGAAAGCGGCCTTACCTCGGTACTCAAAACCGAGCAGGGCGGTGAAGCCCCTAAGCCACTTTCTAAAAATAGTATAGCACAACCCTCCGGCGAAAGCAAGAGAACCGACGAGGCTGTGAAGAAAACGGTGAGGTTCCAGCTGAGCGCACCTGTCGAGGTGGAGCGTACAAAGGAACTGGTAGCCGTGCATAACCTGACCGAAGAGAACCTGAAAGAAGCTCTGGAACTGGGCGGGATGCCGTCGCCTTCCATCGCGGTGGTGAAGGCACAGGACGGCCACAGTAAGTATGGCCCCATCTCACTGGTGTTTGGCCCGGATGCCATTGACCCGCAGGCCAACCGTGCAAACCGGGTGTATGGCTCGGATGCCTGGACGCCGACCAGGCCGAACGTGGAGTACGAGGTAAACAGCAAAGCGGCAGCTGATTTTGAAGATACTGTATATGAAGCCAGCCAGAGCGATTTTGAGGGAAAGTTTGCAAACAGCTCGTCGCTGCAGCGTATTGGTGTAGATGAGGTGAGCAGCGAAAATCGTGAGGAGTTAGCGCAGAAGCTCCAGCGGGATACTGCGGTGCAGCTGGCATATCTGAAAGCTCAGGGCGAGAAGGTAGAACCCATATACAGGACGGAGAAGGAACAGTTCGATAGCCTCGGAAATGATTCACTGGAAAAAATCATCGAATATGCCGGGGCGGACGAACTCAAGAAAGTCTTCGAGGGAGGAGACTTTGACCTGATGGACAAGCTGGCCGACAAAGCAGCGGATGCACTGGAAGAAAAGTATACACACGGCTCGCTGGAAGGTCAGAATCGGCGATGGCAGATGCGTATCAATAAACTGCGCAATGAGAACCGTGGACGCCTGTATGGCCTGCTCGAACACGCGTATAAGATGATGACTGATACCAGCAATGGAAAAGTAGAGCTGGATGTGGAAGCTACTAGAGAAGCCATCCGGCAGGCGGCTCCCGAAGCAGCGGTGAAAAACTGGGTAAAGGAACAGCTTGGAAGTGTGCTGGAACAGAAAGGCATCCGAAACAGCAAAGACCGTTTCACACCCGGCGGAAAGAGACGAAGTTTTACGGAACTGCATAATCCCTATACACTGGAAAACCTTGTGGCGGCCATGAACGACCAGAACGCGCGGGGACAGGATGTGTGGGGGTTATCGGCCTCGACCCTGATGTCCACCACGACTGCCGAATACAAAAACCTCGACGAAGTGCGGGCGGACAAAGGCCGCCTGCAGCAGATGCCGGAGGAAGAGTATAAGGCGCTGCTGAAAAAGGCAGACCACCAGATCGAGGTTGTGATCAACAAGCTGCGCAGCGAGACAGAAGCCCACGCGGACAACAGCTTTGAAGAGCGGGAGATCCTTGGCGATATTTTGCTGCGGGCCGCGCAGGGCAGCCAGACAGCCGCAGCGATCGGCAAGGCATTTGCAAAAGAAGGCTACATCATTGGTAAGGACACAGCCCAGATGATACGGCAGCTGTACAAAGATGTGGCCGCTATCCCTACCGGGTATTTTGAGGCGAAACCTCAACGTGCGGTGGGCTTTGATGAGGTAAAGGCAGCTGTCCTGCCGGACAACGCCAGCGAGACGCTGGTGAACAGTCTGAAGGAGCAGGGTGTGCCGGTATATCAGTACAAAGCCGGAGACGATGCCAAGCGCACCGAGATTTTGAACAAGCTGCCGAATGTACGTTTCCAGAAGGCCGAACAGGCCGACCGGGAGGCAAAGCAGAACCAGCAGCGGCAGGCCAGCCGGGTACTGGCGGAGAAGGCAGCGGCCTTTGATACCCTGAACCAGTTCTTCGGCCTGACGAAGAACACCCGGCTCTCGGACGCTGCTCTCGAGAGCCTCGCCATCCGATGGACGAAGACCAACGGCAGCAGGGCCGACCGGACGAAGCTGGCAAACGAGACGCGGGCGCTGGTGGAGTATCTGCGCTCGGAGGGCGCGGACATGGCAAAGGCGCAGGGACTGGCCGAGACGCTGGCAGGCGAAGTGCTGGATGAGGCGACCTACCGGAACACGGAGCTGTGGGACGAATACCCCGACCTGCACGACCTGACCTATACGGTAGACAAGAACGGCAAAGCCAAGGCCGAGCTTGTGAAGCGGTACGGAAGCTGGACAGAGGCGGTAGCCGAGGCCCGGCGCCACGGCGTGAAGCTGCGGCAGGCGGAGGGATACCGGGACGGCAACCCGGCGGAACAGTACGAGGCCATCGTGAACGACACCCGGGCCGTGGGCGGCGTGAAGGAGAGCGCTGCGGCACTCTTCCGCTCGGCGGCACAGGAAGCGGGCGTGGCGGGCGCAGCCGGCATGGAGAGCACGGAATGGCTCGACGTGCTGATGAACGTACACGACACCATCAAGCCCAAGATGATGAGTCGGTTCGCGGACGCTGCCGAATACGAGGACGCCAAGGTGGAACTGGCGGGCCGGATGATCGGCGACATCATGAGCCACCCGGAGATGACCGACGCCGAGGCGGTCTTCGAGGGCATCTTAAAGAATAACCGGGAGGTGGCCGCCATGGCCGCCGGCAGCGAGGAGCGGGCGGCTGAGGTGACGAAGGGGCTGAAGAGTGTGCAGCAGGCCCAGCGGAAAGCCTTTGCCGACCGGATGCGGGAAAACAGCCGCAGCCAGAGCGCCGAGGCCAAGAGCGTGAGCCGGGCGGAACGGCAGCTCAACGAGAATCTGGAAACGCTGGGCGCACAGGTGAGCACGGCGGCGGGGCTCGACGAGAAGATGACCGCCCTGCGGGAAGCCTACGAGCGGGAATGGAAGGCCGAAAAGAGCCGGATGAAGCAGGCCCGACAGGAGATGCTGGACGAGATAAAGCTGGAGCGGCAGCAGATGCGCTCCCAGATCAACGACCTTTCCCGGCAGGTGGCCGGAGAGCAGCGGAGAGCCGACCGGGCAGAGCATCAGCTGCTGGTACAGGAAAACGAGATCATGGAGTGGGAGGCCGAGAACCAGCGCAAGGCCGAAGCGTGGCAGGAAAAACAGGCCCAGCGGAATGCCATTGCCATTGAAACGGCCCGGCAGCAGCGGGACGAGGACGTAGCCGTGGCAAAGGCACTGGCCGAAAAGCGGGTACAGAAAGCCCGGGAAGGACGGAAGGCGGACGAACTGAAACGGAGCATCCGGAACAATGCCGCCCAGCTCAACCAGATGGTGCTACGGCCGAAGCCCGGGAAATATGTACAGAAGAACCTCATCGTGCAGGCCGCCGAGGTGGCGAAGCTGGCGGACATGGCAGTGCTGAACAACAACGCCCTGGCCAAGCTGACCGTTTTGCAGGACAGCATCCGGCGCAGCGGAGAGATGGACGCCGGCATCCACGCCGACTGGGAGAACAGCGGCGTAGAAAACCTCATCCAGAAGCTGCGGGACGACATGAACGCCAGCAAGCAGGCAAAGCTGGACCGGCTGAACAAGCAGCTGGAAGAAGCCAAGGCCCTGCCGGACGGCGACAAGGCCGAACAGCTGCGGGACCGGCTGCGCCAGCGTATCCGGGAGACGGAGAACCGCACCTATCTGCCCATGACGGTAGATCAGCTGCGGATGCTGAAGGCCATTACGGCCAGCACGCTGCACATGATCCGGACGGAAAACAAGACCCTGAGCCTTGCGAGAGCAGAAGAAGTGGACGGCATGGCCATGAAGGCCGCCCGCGAGGTGCTGAACTCGGAGGGCAACGGCTTCGGAGAGAAATTTGAAAAGGCGAAGGGCGCGATGAACCGCTACCAGCTGGACATGCTGGGCGGCACGAGAATGTTCCGGCGTCTGGGCGGCTACACCAAAAACGGCCAGATGGAGAAGCTGGGGCAGATGCTGAACGACGGCCAGCGGCGGCAGACGGAGATCCTTGTGGAAGGCGAAAGCCTGTTTGCCAACGTGACCGGCAAGGAACACCTGAAAGAGGTGGAAGCATTTGCAGGCCCCGGCGCGGAGCTGGTGGACATCGGATTGAGGGACAGCAAGGGCAATGCCGTGCCGCTGAACCACGCACAGCTGTGCAGCCTGTATATGCTGCTGCGCAACGAGGACAGCCGCCACCACCTGATGACCGGCGGCCTGACCCTGCCGGACGCTGCCCAGTACGCCAAGGGCAACATCGAGAGAGCCTACCAGCGCAGCCAGGCCGTGATGCTGGGGACGCTGGTGGGCGCCGACGGCACCCCGATGGCCGACACCATTTTGCAGACGGTACAGGACGCCATGACGGACTATGACCGGGCATGGTGCGAGGACATGAAGGACTTTTTCGGGCGGTACACCACGAACCTCATCAACGAGACCAGCATGAAGCTGCTGGGCTATGACCGGGCCACCGTGAAGAACTACTACCCCATCGCGGTAGACCGGAGCACGCTGGCGACGGAGATCGAGGGCGTGAAGATGGATGCCACCATCGAGGGCCGGGGCTTTTTGAAGGAGCGCGTGAAGAGCGACAAGCCTATTTTGCTGGAAGAGTGTCAGAACGTGGTGAAGCGGAGCCTGCGGGACACGGCAGCCTATGCGGGCCTTGCGGCCCCCATCCGGGACGTGCAGCGGGTGCTGAACAGCACCGTGGAGACGGCAGAGGGCATCGGTGTGCTGAAGGACAAGATCATCGGCGAGAAGTGGGGCAGGGAGACGGTAAGCTACATCAATGACCTGCTGACCGACCTGCAGACCAGGCAGCGGCACCGCAGCAGCACCATGAGCCGGGCGCTGGATAGGATGCGGGGCAACTACGCCGGGGCCATCCTGACCGTGAACCCGGGCGTGGCCATCGCGCAGGCAGCCAGCCTGCCCACGGCGGGCGCTGTGCTGGGAGCAGACACCATGGCGGCGGTGCTGCCCTTCGTGAAGAATTTCTCGGGCAAACAGCGGGCCGCGCTGGAAGCAGAGATACGCCAGCACGGCGACGCCCTGCTGCAATACCGACTGCGGGGGACGAAGCGGGGCGAGATGAGCTCCATTGGCGCGCACAAAAACCTTGTGGCGAAGGCCTCGGAAGCGATGCCTGCCGTGACCGGCTGGATCACCGGCATGGACGAGATCACGGTGGCCGCGCTGTGGGAGGGCGCGAAGCGGTATGTGGAGCACCATACAGCAGAATTCAGCGAGGGCGCCGCGGAGAAGGGCAGCGAAGCCTACTGGGAAGCCGTGAACAAGATGTACCAGCGGGTCATCGAGGAGACCCAGCCCAACTACACCACCATGCAGCGGGCGGGCATCCAGCGCAGCGACAACGAGTTTGTAAAGACGCTGACCATGTTTACTACCCAGCGGTTCCAGAACTACGGCATCCTGGCCGACGCCGTGGGCGACTACAAGGCTCAGAAAGCCCGGTATGCTGCCGACCGGAGCGCCGAGAACAAGGCCGAGGTGCAGCGGGCCGGACAGGGCCTGCGCCGGGCGGCGGCAAGCCAGGCGGTGCAGACGGCGGTGTTTGCCCTGATGAAGATCGGCGCGGACTTCCTGCTCCACCGGTGGGACAAGGAGCAGGACGAGAACGGCGACATCACGGCGGCCAGTGTGGGCAAGCGGTTCTTCGACCTGTACACCGAAAGCGCAGCCGGAAACTTTTTGTACGGAGCGGAGATCTACAGCGTTATCTCGAACGCCGCAAGCGGCGCGGACTACGACGTGGTGAGCGCCACCAATATCAGTGCGGTGAACGATCTGTTTGCCGCCTTTACCAAGACCGCCAAGCTGCTGCGGACGGACACTGGCGAGATGAGCGAGGAAGAGCTTGCAGCACACCACCAGAAGCTGAACAAGGCGGTGCTGAAGGATATCCAGTGCGGCCTTGAGCTGTACGGCGTCCCGGCGGCGAACATCCGGAAGGTGATGCAGGCGTTTGAAGGCTACTGGGAGGATGCACAGGCCATCGGCAGCGGCGAAGGGTTTAGCTTTAGCTCTGCACCCTCTTCGGCCACCGGGCAGTACGACCGGCTGTACAACGCCATCCAGAGCGGGGACAGCGAGGAGGCTGCTGCGGCGATGAAGAAGCTGGAGCAGATGGGCAAGACGGACAAGGCCGATAGTGAGCTGACGCGGCGGCTGAAGCAGTATGACGCCGACGTACTGGCGGCGGCCGAGGCCCGGAACGCCGGAAAGACCCGGGCCGAGGAAAAGGCCCGGCAGGCCGTATTCGAGAAGCTGCGGGAGGGGCTGGACGTCGCCCCCGCGACGGACAGAGCCAAGGGCAAAGCGGACGCGGCCCGGCGGGCGCAGCTCATCGACGTGGTGAACAAGGCGGTGGACGGCAAGGCGGACGAACTGCTGGCGGGCAGCAAGGACGGCAGCATATACGACGCGCTCCTGGACGAAGTGAAAAATGGCCGGGCAAAGGACGCGCAGGAGGAGCTTGACCGCCTGATGACCGCAGGCAAGGACAAGGGCAGCATCAAGAGCAAGATCACCGAGACCGTGAAGGAAGAGTATCTGGCCGGAAGCGACGGCGACCGGGAGAGGCTGGAAAAGAAGCTGCTGGCCCTCGAGGACGCAGACGGAAACCCGCTGTACGAGGAAAAGGACTTTGCGCAGTGGGTGAGCGCTGCGGACAAGAAGGCCGAGAAGGCGAAGAACGAGAGAAATTGGTGGGAGGAGGTGAAATAAGATAAGGGCAGGCGCTCTGGTGATGGACCGGGGTGCCTGCCCTTTTTGTATGGATGCTTTGGGAAAGTCCGCAGTAGTTTTGAAGCAGGGGGCGTGGTAGGCTGGAGAAGAAGAGGTCTTTAGAAACGGCAGCGGACCGGAAGGAAACCTCTCAGCTTTGCAGTCCGCCTGACGGCGGCGCTGCAAAGCAGCTCCCCTGGCGAGGGGAGCCTTTCTCAAAGGAAGGAGCCTCAGAGTGAAAGTAAGGATCATCAAAGACCGATTCGGCGGGATGGGCTGGCGGGCCGAGCCGGGCGTGCTGCACCTGGGCGGCGTAGGAACGGCAGGCGTGGAGAGCCTGAGTTTCGCGCTGCCGGAGGAGTGGAGCGGGATGGCCGTGACCCTGCACATCGAGCAGGAGGGCGGCACGCTGCCCCAGCCGGTGCTGCTGGACGAGAGCCGGGAAGTGACCATCGACCGACGCTTTACTGCCGCCCGGCAGGGGCTGTGGATGCTGCTGGCCCAGAGCGCGGACGGCTACACGGCCATGAGCTGCCCGGCGAAATACGACTGCTACGAGACCATTGGGCTGTCGGGTACGGTGGAGGACGTAGACCCCAGCGTATACGCCCAGTTTGTGGCGCTGGTGCAGCAGGCCGTGAACACGGCCATGAACGAGGGTGCAGCCGCAAAGGACGCGGCCAAGACGGCAAAGGCTGCGGCAGATGCCGCCCAGAAAGGCGCGGCCGCCACCCAGAAGGAGCGGATGAGTGCCGAGGACGCCGAAAACGCCGCGGCCCTTGCGGCGGCAAGGACGCAGGCAGACATCACAGCTGCGGCAGCGAGTGCTGCCAGCGCACTGGGCGCGGCAAATGAGACACTGGACGCCTGCACCGCTGCCACTCAGGCAGCGAACCGGGCGGCGAACCTTGCCCCGAAAAAGGAGGAGCGCCGCCTGCTGATGCGTCTGCTGCGGGAAGCCGCCTACCAGACAAAGACCGCCGACACCCTGCTGGACCAGCTGAGCGAGGTATGGGCCGAGGTGCCGGTGGAGGCCGTGCGGCTGACCCGGGACAGCCTGACCCTGTATGCGGGAGAGCGGACGGCGCTGGGAGTCCGGATCAGCCCCGAGAATGCAACGGAGCAGACCGTGCTGTGGGAGAGCAGCGACGAGGCTGTGGCCGCTGTGGAGGACGGCGTCATTACGGCAAAGACCCCCGGCGGGACACGGATCACGGCCCGGGCAGACGGGTGCAGCGCAGAGTGCGCCGTGCTGGTAAAGCCGGCGGTGGAGCGGGTGAGCCTGAGCGCCGACGCCCTGACCCTGACGGCGGGTGAGACGGCGGTGCTGGACGCAGCCACCGACCCGGAGGGCGACGTAGCGTGGCTGAGCAGCGACGAGACCGTGGCCGAGGTGAGCGACGGCACCGTGACGGCCAAGAAGCCGGGCGCTGCGGCCATCCTCGCCGCCAGCGGCGGGAAATACGCCTGCTGTGCCGTGCGGGTGCGGGAGGCCGAGGTGCCGGTGGAGACCGTGACTCTGAGCCAGACCGCCCTGACACTGAAGCCGGGGGAGACTGCGGCCCTGACAGCCACAGTCAGCCCGGAGAACGCTGATCAGGCTGTGGTGTGGTACAGCGCCGACCCGGAGACCGCCAGCGTGACCGGGGGCGAGGTGGTGGCCATCTGCGCCGGAACGACGGAGATCGCGGCCATTGCGGGCGGCGTGAAGGCGGCGTGCAGCGTAACGGTGGCCGAGGACGGCCTGAGAGCCGCCAGCCTGATGCTGAGCGCCGGGACGCTGGAGCTGACGGAGGGCAGGACTGCCGCCCTGACGGCCACGGTGCTGCCCACCAGCATCCCCCAGAGCAGCATCGTATGGACCAGCTCCAACGAAGAGGCTGCCGTGGTGGACGGCGGCGTGGTGACGGCCCGCGCCGCCGGCGCGGCCATCATCCGGGCCAGCGTGGGCGGCAAGACGGCCAGCTGCACCGTGACCGTAAAGGCGGCGAGGGTGCCGGTGAGCAGCGTGACGCTGGACCGCAGCACCCTTGAACTGAGCGTGGACGGCACGGCCCGGCTGACGGCTGCCGTGCGGCCCGAGAACGCCGACGACCGCACCGTGGTGTGGCAGAGCAGCCGGGAGGACGTGGCCACCGTGAGCGGCGGCATCGTGCGGGGCGTGGCCGAGGGCAGCGCGCTCATCAGCGCCACGGCAGGCGGCGCAAAGGCCGAATGCAGCGTGACGGTGAGCCAGGCGCTGGTGTGGTGCAGCGTGGTGAACCGGCTGAGCCATGTGACCACCGACCAGACCGCCGTCGTGGTGGCGAAGGGCCGGGCCTACAAAGCCGCCCTGACCGCCGAGAGCGGGTACACCCTGACCGAAGTGAGCGTGAAGATGGGCAGCGAGGACGTGACCGGAAGTGCGTGGAACGCCGAAGAGAACTGCGTGAACATCGAGGCTGCGACCGGAAACATCGTCATCACGGCAAAAGCGGAGGTAAAAGAATGAGTGAACCGATCTACAACAGCGCCGGTGAGGTGCTGTATCCGGGCCTTGCGGGCGACGGGGCCGGATACCGGGGAAGCCGCCTCGTGACCCTGACGACGGAGAGCTGGGAGAAAGCAGAGGGAGCTTGGCCCCTGATGCAGGACGCACCGGTGCCGGAAGCAAAGACCGGCTATGCAGCTCTCGGCTCCTACCCGGACAACTACGGCGCAGCGGCGCAGGAAGCGGGATGCCCGGCCTACTGCGAGGCGCGGGACGGCTTTGTCCGCTTTTACGCCAGGGCGAAGCCCTCCGGAGACATCCGGGTGCAGGTAACGCTGCTGGGCAACGCGGGCGGCACTGTGGTGACAGGACTGGTGGCGGGGAGCGGCGTGAGGGTGGACGAGACGCTGAGTATTGCGGGCGCTGCAGCGGACGCTGCGGCCACCGGTGTGCGCATCAAACTGTTGGAGATGGTGCATGGCACAGATGTAAGCGGCATCAGCTTTGTTTCGGCCTTTGACACGCTTGACGGCGTAGAGCTGACAGGCGTATGGAACAAGGCGGCAAGCCGCATCGATTTTTAAGAGGAAGGAGGATTTGAATGCAGATCAAAGACTTAGCCATCGGCGACGGCTTTGTATACCTGATGGAAGGCAGCACAAAAGTCAAGTTTTACGCGTTGTGCCATAACTATGAGAGCGGCCTGAACGGCAAGGGACGGACGCTGTTTTGCCGGGAGAGTCCGGCGACGAATGGCTCACGAGCATCAAATAGCAGGTCCGACTTTTCTTATTGGCCCTCGTGTTTGGAGTGTTCATATTATAAAAATACTTATTCGACCAAATTCACAACGACCGTGAAAAGCTGGATTGGGAGCACAAAAATCCATGTTAACAGCTTGCATAATCCTCTTAACAACAGCAGTCCTAGTGATAGTATGGATGTGACCAGTGCTAGCTTTAGCTTTTTTGCTATCTCGTCAGTGGAATTAGGGGCATCGAGCTTTGGGAGTTATAACTATTCGGACGGTACGACTCTTTCTACTGCGGCACGTACTCGATTAGCAGCCATACTACGCTCTTATGGCGCCTTTTGGACAAGAAGCCCTGGACCAAGAAATACGGATCACCATACAGACAGCGACGGCGATAGCGAATATTACTTTGCCAATGGTATATACGTACAGAGCGCAAGTGGGGCTAGTTTCAATCTTGATCAGGCTTGGTCTTATGAGACCGGCTACCTCCCCTGCTTCACCCTGCCGGAGACACTGTACATCGACAAAGACGGTTTCCCGACTGTGAACCAACCGCCGGAAGTGACTTCTGCTGCGGGTGAGAGCGGCGTGGCGCTGGGCGAGAAGAACGAGCCGTTTACTCTGTCCTACACCGTGACCGACGGCGACGGAGACCCCATGACCATCACCGAAAAGGTGAATGGCGTGGCGCTGGCCGTCCGCGAGAACGTGGCCTCCGGCACCGAACTCACGGTACAGTTCCTGAGCGAGAAAGCCCTGTTCCAGCAGATCCTCAACGGAGAAAACACCCTGACGCTGGAAGTGGACGACGGAAAGACCACGACAGAGTGGACGGCGACCTTTACCAAAAATGTGACCCGTGCCGTCCTCTCGCTGACCCAGCCCCTGACAGCGGACGACACCGTCACCGTGGCTGCGCTGACGCTGGAGGGCAGTTTCCCGGCAGACCTGAGCCTCAGCGTGGAGATGACCAATAACGGACTGGATGACAGCCCAGTGTGGGAGACCGTGACGGACATCCAGAGCGGCGAGAGCCGGGCCTTTGCACACCACGCCTTTACCAACAAGACCGCCGCCAAGGGAGCGGCCTTTAACTACAAGGTGACGATCACCCGGGGAGAGAGCGGCGTCGGCGGCAATATCACCATGATCGGAGGTGTGATCGGATGAGTCTGCACAAAACAGAAAGGAGCCTGAAAGAGCTCCACCGGAAGCTGGCAGAGGAGCAGAAGCTCAGGGAGCTGCCCGGCCTCGTGGCGGAGATCGAGGACGCCATGTGTGAGCAGGATACGACATCGGAGGAGCGGATGGCGGCTATCGAGGACTCGCTGTGCGAGCTGGATGCCGCCGTCAACAAGTAAGGAGGACATCAAAATGGACAAAATCTGGGCGAACCGGCTCATCGCCGGTACCAAGACGTGGGCAGAGATGCCCGCACGCCGCCATGCCGGAGTCAAAGCGGAGCTGGCCAAGCGGGTGGCCGAGGACGAGATCACCGCAGAGCAGTACAAAGAGATCACGGGGGAGGACTACAATGAGTAAACTGCTGGAGCTGCTGGAAAAGCTGGTGCGGGCCATCTTTGGCCCGGGGGACAAGCAGGACACCGGCGAGGCAACACCCGCACCCGCAGTCCCCAAGGCAGAGGCTGTCGCCGGCTGGGAGGGCGACCCGCCCTACCGGTTCGTCGATGTGAGCCGGTGGCAGGGGATCATCAAAATGGAGGGCTGGGTGCAGGTAAAAGCGGCAGGCTATAAAGGCGTGATGCTCCGTGCCGTAGGGAACCGCAACGGTGTCCCCTACATCGACCCCACCTTCGAGGATAACTATGCCAACGCAAAAGCGGCAGGGCTGGACGTGGGCGTGTACTACTACACCAACGCCATCACTGAGAAGCTGGCTGACGAAGAGCTGGCTGCACTGCGGCAGGCGCTGCGGGGCAAGGAGCTGACCCTGCCGGTGGCGTTAGACATGGAAGATGAAACGCTTGCCATGCTGATGCCGAACGACCTGACCAACCTCGCGGCCTACCACCTCGAGCAGATCGAGAAGATGGGCTTCTTCGCCCAGCTCTACACCTACACGAACTACGCCAACGTCCATCTGGACATGGCAAGACTGTCCGGACGGTGGGACATCTGGCTGGCGGACTACACGGGCAAGACCCCGAAGGTGCAGTTCAAGTACAGCGCTCACCAGCACAGCAGTGAGGGCCGCGTGCCGGGCATCAACGGGCCGGTGGACCTCGACGTCACGACGGTGAACTACCCGAAGATCATCAAGACAAAGGGGCTGACCCGGCTCCGGGAGGCATAATGGAGCTGTATGAGTCGTTGAAAGTCGTCGGTGCAGCGATGATCGGCCTCTTCGGGTTTGTGGCATCGCTGGACAAGATGGTTGATCTCTGGAAAAAGTACAAGGGTCTTGCCGAGGCTCCAGACAAGGCCCAGAACGAGGAAATAAAAAACCTGAAGGATGACGTGGAGCTGCTGAAGACCAGGATGATGAGCGTGCAGGATGCACTGGGCAGGGATATGCGGCGATTCAATAATCTCGATGACCTTGTCCTGCTGATCCTGGACGGCGTGCAGAACCTGTTAGAAGCACAGCTCTCGGGAAACAACCACGATGGCATGGAAGCGTGCCATCAGAACATCCTTAAGTACCTTATGAAAGGAGCGACTAAACATGGAGACAGCAGTGAGTAAACTTCTGAGCATCTTGCCAGCCCCGGTGGCGGCAGTGCTGATGCTGGGCGGCGTCATCTTCTACGTCTTGGGCTGCGTCAGGTTGGGCTACGGTGCCGCCGTAAGGCCTCTCGTCCTCGACTTAATAGCCCGGGCCGAGCAGGAAATTCAGGGCACAAAGCGTGGCGCAGAGCGAAAGGCGTGGGTCGTCAAGATGCTCCGGGCCGCCCTGAGTACCAGCAAATACGGCAGGCTCATCAGCTGGGCCATCACTGATGAGACTATCGGTGCGGTCATCCAGTTTTTCTTTGAACGCGCCCGGGCGGCGCTGGAAAAGCAGTAAGGAGGTTATTATGGCAAGCACTACATACCGCCATATCGGTGACGTCACCGATATGTTCGCCGCACAAAAACAATTTCGTGACATCACGAAAATGGTCTGCGCACGTCTTCGTGGCCTCACGAAAACATACCATTTTGCCGTCATTGGCAATATGGTGCGCAACGCCGGACAGCTGCCGCAGCCTTTTTGGCTCGGTGCTGCCTGTGGCGGCGGCTCGTGTAGTGCTGCCCGCTGCGCTGCAAAAACTTGACCGACAGCAGATGACCGCCGCCATCAAAAACGCACCGCTTGGGAGGGTAGACCGTAAGATAGCCTTACTGCGGTACGTTGAGCGGCTCCCGCTGCCGGACATTGCAGCACAGACACATTACAGCCGGACGGCGATAGGCTACCGGCTGTAAGGCATTGATAAAATGCTTGGATAAGCAAAACCCCCGGTGTTCCGTTTGGAGCATCGGGGGTTTTTTTGTTTATTTGAGATATTCCCGCAGCGCCCGCGGGATGAGTTTCTCTGATGGATAGACCTCAAAGGTCTTGCCGCATATCACACACCTTTTTTCTATCATGTGGCTCATCCTTGTAAGTCGGCAATAGCAACACCGCAGGCGTTTGCGATTTTTTCGAGGGTGTTTACTCTCGGGACAGCCTTCCCGGATTCCGCATATTGGATGGTTGCGGTGGACAGTCCGGTCTTTTCTGACAGCGCCCGGATAGTCAGCCCGGCGTTTTCCCGAGCGGCCTTGATTTTTACGGCAGACACGCCGAGAGTCTTATAATCGGGTGACATATATCCGATTTGGAACATGCCCTGCTGCTGCAACGGCAATGCTTTGAGCGCAAAGCTGTTATCCACGTCCTCGAGGTCTACATCCTTCAGAACGTAAGCGCAGGCGTTGTCAAGCTCCGGGGTCATCTTATGGAGCTTGTGCGCCAGCGTGATTTTCATCATCACGCCACGCACGGGAAACCTCGTAGCGTTGTCAAGGTCTGCCTGATTCACGCGGTCGGGGTTGCAGGCTTTATCCAGCAAACGGTACAGTTTGCCGAGATTTTGGATGGTGGTGTTTTCCATTTTGTCCTCCTAGCATTCACTTGTTCAGCATGTCCATCACGGCGTTGTAATGGCTTTCGTATTCCTCGGCAACGGCAAGCTCTTTTTCGACTTTCGCTTTCTGATAGGCCCGCTCTTCGCCGTAAATCTCGTTCTCGATCGCGTCGGGGATCTCAATGAATGCTTTCTGCTTTTTGCCGTTGACCATCACATACACGCCGAATGCGTAATGCACGTTCTCCGGCCAACGGCCGATCTGCTGCTTGTAGGCACCCGCCTTCATTTCCTGCCCATTCACCAGCAGGGAATTGATGGTGTACTGCCACTTATGGCAAGGGACTGTAACCTCGTTGCCGTCATTCCAGAGGGTTTCTTCGGTGATGACCTTTTTGTCAATGTCGAGTTCGATTTTTGCGCCGCGGGCGGTATTCCAAGAGTATTTCATTTTTTGTGCCTCCATCTGTGTTTCCTTCTGACGCCATCATTATACCACAAAACTAATACAAGTGATACAGACATAGTCACCAGACTTTGCCTTATTTTTTTTTGTCTATTTTGTATCAGTTGTATTAGTTTTGGCTGAGTAGCGGGCAATATCGTGATACGACAACCGCCCCTCCCCCGGAATTGCTCTGGGAGAGGGGCGGTGTTGCGTTAAGAGAGAGAACGAGAGATACAAAATCCTGACCCAAAAACAGTGACGAGGATGTTCGACTCGGGGAGTGTAAGGTCAACCAGAAAGCCATCTGATTCGTTCAGATGGCTTTTTTGTTTTATCTCTCGGTGCGTTTTTGGGCCGGTGCGACACAAAGCTCTGATTTTTTCTCGCCTGCCGGGGCTATACTGTTTCTTGATGCAACAGGGCAATACGGAAGATAGGAGCCAGGCAAATGAGCATTTGGGACGCATTCGGCAAAGGACGGTATAAGGGCTTCTCCCGGGAGGCGGGGCAGCTGCTGGATAAGGCGGTGGAGCTGGCCGGAGGGCTGGGCTGCAAAAAGGCAGACACCGGCCACCTGCTGTGGGCGATGCTGCAAGCGGACGGTGGCCCGGCGGCCCGCTTTCTGGCCGGGAAGAACATCTCGGAGCTGGAAGTGCGGCGTCAGCTGTCCGCCGGGCGGGAGGGTTCAGTCACCAGGCTTGCCCGGGGCGATATGGCGGCGGACCTGCGCCGGGCGATGGACTACGCCATCATCGGGGCGCAGAACGCCCACCTGAGCCGGGCCGAGCCGGAGCATCTGCTCTGCGCCATGCTGGAAGACACCGACTGCGCCGCCGGGGTCATGCTGGCATCCATGGGTGTCCAGCTCACCGAGGCGGTGCGGGAGTGCCGCCAGCTTTCAGGGCAGTTCATCCTGCCGATCCAGCCGCGCTCGGCGTCGTCGCTGCCGCGGGGGAGCCGGGCCAGCGACAAATACTGCCGCGATTTGACCCGCCGGGCGGCGGACGGCGAGCTGGACCCGGTGTTCTGCCGGGAAAAAGAGCTGGATCGGATGGTAGAGATCTTATGCCGCCGCCAGAAGAACAACCCCTGCCTTGTGGGGGAACCGGGCGTGGGCAAGACCGCGCTGGCCGAAGGGCTTGCCCAGCGCATCGCCGACAAGCAGGTACCCCGGATGCTTCAGGGACGGCGTCTGCTGGCGCTGGACATGGCCAGCCTCGTGGCTGGTACGAAGTACCGCGGCGACTTCGAAGAGCGGTTCAAGAATCTGCTGGAAGAACTCGTCCGGGACGGCAGCGCCATCCTCTTCGTGGATGAGTTCCACACCATCGTCGGCGCCGGTGCGGCAGAGGGGGCCATCGACGCGGCCAGCATCTTAAAGCCGGTGTTGGCCCGGGGCGAACTGCAGCTCATCGGCGCGACGACGAATCAGGAGTTCCGCACCCACATCCAGAAGGACGCCGCCCTCGAGCGCCGCTTTGGCCGCGTCCAAATCGAAGAGCCTACGCCGAAGCAGGCTGTGGATATACTGGAAGGTCTGGCACCCCGCTACGAGCGGTATCACGGCGTCCGCCTGCCCAACGAAGCCCTGCGGGAAGCCGTGGAGCTCTCGGTGCGGTATCTGCCGGGGCGCTGTCTGCCGGATAAGGCCATCGACCTCGTGGACGAAGCCTGCGCGGCGGTGCGCATCCGGGCCGAGCGGGAAGGGGAGAAAGACCCCGTCCTCAGCCGGAAGGAAATTGCCCGGGTGGTGGCGCAGGCCAGCGGCGTCCCGGCAGAACGGGTGGGCGAAAAGGAGAGGGAGCGGCTGGCCCGCCTCGAAGAGCGCCTGAACGCCGAAGTCGTGGGTCAGAGCCGGGCTGTCGCCGCCGTGGCCGGGGCTATCCGGCGCAGCCGCACCGGGCTGGGGGAGCCGGGCCGGCCGATCGGCGCGATGCTCTTCCTCGGGCCGACCGGCGTCGGCAAGACTGCGCTGGCAAAGGCTCTGGCAGAGAGCTGGTTCGGCAGCGAGAAGGCCCTGCTCAAGTTCGATATGTCGGAGTATCAGGAGCAGCACACCGTGGCGCGTCTGCTGGGTGCGCCTCCGGGCTATCTGGGCCACGACGAGGGCGGTCAGCTCACTGAGGCCGTCCGCCGCCGCCCCTACAGCGTGGTGCTCTTTGACGAGATCGAAAAGGCGCACCCGGATATTCAGAATGTGCTCCTGCAGATGCTCGAGGACGGCCAGCTGACCGACTCCATGGGCCGCAAGGCGGATTTCCGCAACACCATCGTCCTGCTGACCTCCAACCTCGGCGCACGATTCCTCGCCGGGCAGAGCGCACCGCTGGGCTTCGGGGCGGGAAGCGAAGCCGCCTTTGAAAAGCAGTCGGAAGCCGCCGTTGCCGAGGCGAAAAAGTGGTTCCGGCCGGAGCTGGTGGGCCGTCTGGATGAGCTCATCGTCTTCCGCCCGCTGGAGGAGCAGAGCCTCTGCTCCATCGCCGAAAAGCTGCTGGGCCAGCTGGAAGAGCGTGCTGCCCGCAGCGGCTACCAGCTGACCCACACGGCCCGGGTCGGCCCGGCGCTGGCGGCAAAAGCGCGTTCACCCTATGGCGCGCGAGAGCTGCGCCGACAGGTAGACCGGGCCGTGGAGCAGGCTTTCGCCGACCAGATCGCCTCCGGCAGTGTGAGCCTCGGACAGCACTGGACGGCAGACTGCGCCGAGGACGGCAGGATCGTGGTGCAGGAGACGCAGACGGCGGGTGTCGGGTGAAAAGCTCTTGCATCTGCTCTGGTTTTCCGCTATGATAGAGGGCAGGAACCACCAGAGGAGGAAGCCGAATGCGCTATCTGTTTTTGCTCAACCCCACCGCAGGCAAGCGGGACTGCACTGCTGAGCTGGCCCCGGCCATCCAGGCCGCCGCCCAGCGGGCGGGCATCCCGCCGGAAAAACGGAAGGTCGTTGTGACCCAGTACGCGGGCCATGCCCGGGAGCTGGCCGCTGAGGCGGCGCACACCGCGCAGGCCGACGGTGAGCCGGTGCGCATCTGGACAGCGGGCGGCGACGGCACCTTCAACGAAGCGCTGACCGGGGCGCAGGGGTGCAGCCTCGCGGCAGTGGGGTGTCTGCCCTTTGGCAGCGGCAACGATTTTCTGCGCACCTACGGTACGCGGGAAGAGTTCAATGACCTCGACGCCCAGCTGGCGGGCAGTGAGGTGGACATTGATCTGATGCAGACCGACCTCGGCCTTTCGGCGACCATCTGCGCCGCCGGGCTCGATGCACAGGTGGCTTACGGCATCCCGCAGTTCCGGCGCATCCCGTTCTGCGGCGGCGAGATGGCCTATGCACTCTCCATCGTCAGGCAGCTCTGCGGCCACATCGGCCGGAACGTGACCTTCACCATCGACGGCGAGGAGCTGACGGTGGACTGCCTGATGTGTGCCGTCTGCAATGGCCGCACCTATGGAGGCGGTTTTTATGCGGCCCCCGAGGCTCAGCCCGACGACGGCTGGCTGGACGTCTTCATCATCCGCAGGGTGAGCCGCCTGACGATCGCCCGCCTGCTGGGGATGTACAAGAGCGGCAGGCACTTCCGGAACGGTGAGCTGACGGAACAGGCGAAGCCCTGCTTCATCTACCGCCGGGCAAAGTGCGTCTCCCTGCGCCCGGCGGACGGACGCGGCCCGATCGTGGCGACCGCCGACGGCGAGTGCGCTCCCTGCGACGCCATCACCGCCCAGCTCAAGCCGCTGGCCGGGCGCGTCCTGCTGCCCAAACCGGCCTATGAGCGGTTTATGGCCCAGCGTGCCAACGTGTAAAATGAAAGGATGAGAAGCGCCCTGCACGTTTCTTTAGGGGCGCATCGGAGGATCAACAAAGGCGGCGGCTTTCCTTGTCAAGGGAAGCCGCCGCCTTTTCCGTTATCTTACAGCCTGTTTCAGCTGCTCCAGGTCATCCGCATCCGGGTGAGAAAGAGCTTTGTCAAAATTCTCGATCATGGCATCCAGATTGGGCAGATGGATCGGCTGTTTTTTCATGTTCTCATACCGCTGGCGTACCGACATCGGCATTTTGCCCTGACACATATAGCGGCCGAAAACAGTGTTGCTCTTGTCCAGCGAATGCTCCACCTTTTTCAAGATCTTATCAAAGTATTCTTTACTGCCGCCGAAGCCGGCCGTGCCAAAGAGAAAGATGTTTTTGCCGTGCAGCTGCTTCAAAAAGTCCGAAGTGCTTTCATCGGCATTTCCCTTGTCCGTCCAGAAGCCCACATAAAGGGTGTCCGCTTCCATGGCGGCAGGATCCGGGATGCCGAAATAATCGCAGCCTTCCTGCGGCAGGCAGTCGTGCAGCGTATCTGCCAAGATTTTTGTATTGCCTGTTTTGCTGCTGTATACGATCGCGTAACTCATAGCTTCTCCTTTGTGAATGTCTTTTTGTTAAGTATATCGTGATTTTTTGTCGGGTAGGTTTATGCGTTTTTTGCTTCTTTTTCTCGCAAAGCATCATAAACACAGCGAGTTCCCTGATGTGCCATCAGCCCGCCCAGACACTTCTTGTTGCAGCGGAGACAGCGGTGGATCTGTTCCGCCTGCCCGTTTTTCAGCTTGTTCACCCAATCCGGGTCTGCCAGAAGCTGGCGGCTCATGGCGGCGCACTGGATGCGTCCGCTGGCGAGCTGCTGCTCCACAAAATCCGGGTCGTTCAGACCACCGACACCACAGATGGGCAGGTCGGTGTACTGCCGCACCTCATCGCAGAATTTGAGGAAGCATCCCGGCTGGCTGAAATAGGGATGATCGGCGGGCGGGATGGTGTTTTCCAAGGCGGAATGGTTTGCCAGCGTTACATGGAAGCTGGTAACACCCGCCTGCTCCAGCAGCGGCACGAACACCGGCAGTTCTTCTTCCACCACACCGGCATTGCCAAAGTGCGGGTTTTCCTGCCGGACGGCCAGCTTGTAATCAATGGGCATCCCCGGAACCGCCGCATGGACAGCCGAGACCGCTTCCGCCGCAAAACGTGCTCGGTTTTCTGCGCTGCCGCCGTATTCATCGGTGCGGTGGTTGAAGATGGCCGAACTGAAGCTGCCGCACATCCGGTCGCCATGCACCTGCACCATATCAAAACCGGCCTGTTTTGCCAGCACCGCCGCTTTTCCAAACCCGCTGATGATCTCATGGATCTTCCGCTGAGACATATTGGTAATGTACGGTGCCACTTCTGCATTCAATTTTTCCCGCAGCTGATCCGGGGTGATTTTTTTCAGCAGCAGACCGGGAATGTACTTGAACATCGCCAGCAGATTGGAATCGCTCTGGTGCAGCTGGGCACAGACTTTGCAATCCGCATCATGGGCGATTTTCACGACCTGCTGGTAGAATGCAAAGCCTTTGGCGTCAAACAGAGATTTTTCAAATCTGCTTTTGCCCACCGGGACATCGCCCACGATGATCATGGCACAGCCGCCCTGTGCAATGGCACGGATCTTTGCGAGATATTCTTCATCCGACAGCCCGAATGTTGTCGGCGCAAAAATGATGCGGTTTTTCAGCTGCATCCCACCATAATGGATCGGACTCAAGATCGTTTCGTACATCATTTGCACACTTTCTTTTGCACTGCTTTTTGCAGTAATGTCAGCAGCTGCTGCCGCTCCTGCGCTGTCAGTCCGCCCAGACTCTGCGCATCCCAGCCGATAAAGACCTGATGACAGACCACAAAGGCGTTTTCACCCCTCTGGGTCAGCTTCAGGTGGTAGCTGCGCCCATTCTTTTCTTTCGTCAGAAAGCCGTCTTCGGCCAGCTTGTTCAGGCTGCGCTGGGAGTGGCCCCAATCCAGATGCAGAGCTTTGGTCAGTTCCGAGGGCGTGCAGTCCGGATGCTTTCCTACATAAATGACAAAATATATCAGCCCGAAGCTCAGACCCAGTTCCTGCAACCGCCGGGTCGTGTAAGCGGCAAACTCTCTGTGCAGGGTCAGAATGCAGGAAGATACCGTGGATAGCTCCATTTCGTCAACTCCTTCTCCGTTTGAATGGAAAGTATTATAGCACTGTTACTTGACGAAGTCAAGTGTTTTGACTGCACTGTGTTTCGGAGCGAAAATATGAAGGTGGACCGGAATTGCCCAAACAGAGAGATGATCCCCATATCGTTTAACGCACTGGTCTTATGACGGGTGCGTTTTTTATTATCTGAAAGGCGGATGGAGCGTAGATTGTTCGTACATGACGAGGGCAAAAAGAACATACACTCGACAGGCTCATGGAAAGGACATAAAAACTTAACAAAGAAATTTCCAAAACCCCTTGATTTTTGACTCCAAGATGAGTACAATACACTTAGCACTCAAGGAAAAAGAGTGCTAAATAACCGGAAGGGCGCAGCCCCCGGGACATAAAACAGTTTATCTTTTATATTTATAATAGGAGGGCAAGAACGATGAAGATCATTCCTCTTGCAGACCGTGTTGTTATCAAGACTGTTGAGGTCGAGGAGACCACCAAGGGCGGCCTCATCCTGACTGGCAGCGCGAAAGAGAAGCCCCAGGTGGCACAGGTCGTGGCCGTTGGCCCCGGCGGTGTCGTGGACGGCAAGGAAGTCAAGATGACTGTCAAGGTGGGCGACAAGGTGCTCACCAGCAAGTACTCCGGCACCGAGGTCAAGGTGGACGGCGAAGAATGCACCATCGTGCGTCAGGCCGACATTCTGGCCATCGTGGAGTAAGCGTTTTTCCCTCACACTGGATAATCAAGCATTTACGAAGGAGCGATAAAATATGGCTAAGCAGATCAAGCAGGGCGAGGAAGCCCGCAAGGCACTGTGTGCCGGTATCGACACTCTGGCAGATACTGTTAAGATCACCCTCGGCCCCAAGGGCCGCAACGTGGTGCTGAGCAAGAAGTTCGGCGCCCCCGTCATCACCAACGACGGTGTGACCATCGCAAAGGAGATCGAGCTGAAGGACGAGTTCGAGAACATGGGCGCACAGCTGGTGCGTGAGGTCGCTACCAAGACCAACGACGCCGCAGGCGACGGCACCACCACCGCGACCGTTCTGGCACAGGCTATGGTCACCGAGGGCATGAAGAATGTCACCGCCGGTGCAAACCCGATGGACATCCGCCGCGGCATGACCAAGGCTGTCGCTAAGGCCGTCGAGACCATCAAGGCACACAGCCAGAAGATCAAGGATTCCAACGACATCGCCCGCGTCGGCACCATCTCTGCAGGCGACCCCGAGATCGGCCGTCTCATCGCCGAGGCGATGGAGAAGGTCACTTCCGACGGCGTCATCACCATCGAGGAGAACAAGACCACTGCCGAGACCTACAACGAGATCGTCGAAGGTATGCAGTTCGACCGCGGCTACCTGACCCCCTATATGGTCACCGATACCGACAAGATGGAGGCTGTTCTGGACAACGCCGCCATCCTCATCACCGATAAGAAGATCAGCGTCATTCAGGACCTCGTTCCTCTGCTGGAGCAGGTCATGCAGAACGGCATGAAGCTGCTCATCGTGGCCGAGGACATTGAGGGCGAGGCTCTGTCCACCCTCATCGTCAACCGCCTGCGCGGCACCCTGAACGTCGTGGCTGTCAAGGCTCCCGGCTTTGGCGACCGCCGCAAGGAGATGCTGCAGGATATTGCTACCCTGACCGGCGGCACGGTCGTCTCTGCAGACCTCGGCTACGAGCTGAAGGACGCTACCGTTGACATGCTGGGTCATGCCCGTCAGGTCAAGGTCACCAAGGAGAACACCACCATCGTGGGCGGCGCCGGCGACAAGGACGCTATCGCGTCCCGCATCGGTCAGATCCGCAATCAGATCGAGGCCGCTACCAGCGACTTCGACCGCGAGAAGCTGCAGGAGCGTCTGGCAAAGCTGGCTGGCGGCGTGGCTGTCATCAAGGTCGGCGCTGCTACTGAGGTCGAGATGAAGGACAAGAAGCTCCGCATCGAGGATGCTCTGAACGCAACCAAGGCTGCTGTTCAGGAAGGCGTCGTCGCTGGCGGCGGCACTGCTCCCATCAACGCCATCCCCGCTGTCCGTGAGCTGTGCGATACGCTGGAGGGCGACGAGCGCACCGGCGCTAAGATCATCCTGAAGGCTCTGGAAGCTCCTCTGCGCCAGATCGCCAGGAACGCCGGCCTCGAGGGCAGCGTCATCATCGACAAGATCATCTCTGCCAACAAGCCCAACTACGGCTTTGACGCTCAGAATGAAGTCTACGTCGAGGATATGATCGCCGCCGGCATCGTTGACCCGACCAAGGTCACCCGCTCCGCTCTGGAGAACGCAGCATCCGTCGCTGAGATGGTGCTGACCACCGAGAGCCTCGTGGCCGACCTGCCCGAACCCCCGGCTGCTCCTGCTGCCGCTGGCGGTGACATGGGCGGTATGGGCGGCATGTACTAAGCCGCAGCCTTTCCCAAAACGCGCAGACTGTTTCAGTATCTGAGGCAGAGCTTCTTCGGAGGCTCTGCCTCTTTTGTGTACCGTCCCTCTTTTCTGCCCATACTACCGGGCAGGGAAGGGGGGCTTTTTATGTCGGGCCGGAGAGTGCTTGCGCTGTACGGGGCGCTGCTGCTGGGGTTTGCGGCGGTGGTCTGCCGGTTATACTGGCTCTGCTCGAACACGGACTACGCCGTGCGGGCGGCGGCGCAGAGCGAAGCGGTCCTCCGCCTGCCTGCGGCGCGGGGGAACTTTTACGACTGCGGCGGTCTGCCGCTGACGGGGCTTTCGGAGCAGTGGCTGGCCCTCTGCTTCCCGGGTGAGAGCAGCTACGCGCGGCTCTACCCCTATGCGGACGCCGACGGGCAGGCCAGGCTTTACCGGGAGCGGAATACTTCCCGGCCCTTTCTGCTGGACGTGGTGCAGGATGTAAGCGGGCTGGGCGTGCGGTGCTATGCCGTTCCCCGGCGGTACGCCGCTACCCCGCTGGCAGAACAGCTCATCGGCTATCTGGACAGCGAGGGCCACGGCGCAGCGGGCCTTGAGGCTGCGCTGGACGATGTCCTTTACACCGGCGAGCGGGATACCCTGCACTGTGCGGTCACAGCGCAGGGACGGCTGCAGCGGGGCAGTGAGCCGATTTTAGAAAAAGCAGACTCTGCCCCGCAGGGTGTGCGGCTGACCCTCTCCCGCAGCATCCAGAGGGCCGCAGAAGGGGTGGCGGCGGAGAGCATGGCCACCGGGTGCATCCTTATTATAGATGCAGCCAGCGGCAAGGTGCGGGCCTGCGTGAGCCTGCCGGACTTTGATGCGGCCAATGTGGGCGAGAGTCTGACGGCTCCGGACAGCCCGCTTCTGAACCGCGCTTTTTCGGCCTATGCGGTGGGCTCGGTCTTCAAGCCGGTGCTGGCCGCAGCGGCGCTGGAAGCAGGAGAAGGGGACTTCGCCCGGGAGTGTCCCGGCTACGACGCCCTGAACGGTCAGGTCTACCGCTGTGCCGGAAGCGTGCCTCACGGCCTCGTGGGGCTGGACGGCGCTCTGGAAAAGAGCTGCAACGGCTACTTTATCGAACTGGGGCGGGAATTGGGGCCGGAGCGTGTCCGGCAGATGGCGGCAGCGCTGGGCTTCGGGAAGGGGCAGGACATTGCAGGCGGCCTCCGGTCGGCTTCCGGTGTTCTGCCCGAAGCGGAGACACTCGAAAACGAGGGGCAGTTTGCCAACTTCTGCTTCGGACAGGGGGAGCTTCTGGCGACGCCCTTACAGGTGGCCGGGATGATGAACACCATTGCGGCGGGAGGCGTCTATCACACCCCGCTTTTCGTGGAGTGTACCGTGGACGAGACGACGGGCGAAGAGCTCACGCCGCTGGCACATGGCTCGTCCCGGCGGGTGTTCTCGGTGCAGACGGCGGAAAAACTGCAGGAGCTGCTGGCGGGCGTCGTGGCAGAGGGAACGGGCCGGCAGGCCGCCCCCTCCGAGGGGACTGCCGCCGGAAAGACCGGCACCGCCCAGACCGGCCAGTTCCGGGACGGCGAAGAGCTGAAAAACCACTGGTTCGCCGGTTTTTACCCGGCAGAAAAGCCCCGCTGGACCATCGTGGTGATGCAGGACGCCCAGACAGAGCCGGAGGTGTCCAGCGCAGCCGTCTTTGCCCGCCTGTGCGACGCGCTGAGCGCCGGAGAGTGAATGGTTTTGCTTTTCTGCTTGCTTTTTTGGCCGAGGTATGTTACTATATACTTGTATCTGTATGTTTGTTATCCAAATTTAACAATAAAAGGAGCGTTTTCATCCATGGCAGTCATTGAAATCGTCGGCGGCGTCATTCTGCTCGTCGTCTCGGTGGTCATCTTTGCCCTCACCCTGATGCAGCATACCCACGGTCAGGGTCTGGCTGGTGTCATCAACGGCAGCGCTTACGGCGCAAACAACGCCCGTCTGACCCCTGCGGACCAGATGCTGGCAAAGGTGACCCGCGTCGCCGGTATCATCTTCTTTGTGGTGGCCATCCTGGCCTGCGTGTTCGCAAGCCGTCTGGCCTGAGTATGCGCCCGCAGCCCCGTGATGAAAGCGGGGCTGTTTTTGTGTCTATCTGTTGTTATAAAAAGAGATAAGAGGGAAGAAGCCTCGCCCCGGTGGAGGGCGGGCTATGGTAGTTAAGGAGAAAGAAAATTTATGTCAATGCGCGATAAAATCGAACATGCCATCCAGAACCAGCCCTGCACCGTCAAAGAGCTGAAGCAGAAGTTCGGCGGCGAGCGCGGCGCAGACCGCAAGGTGATGGAAGCTCTGGACGAACTGGTGCGGGAGGCTGTCGTCTGCCAGCGTCAGGGCGTGTTCTTTACCGTCCGCTCCGGCCGTGCCGACAAGGCTCTGCTGTGCAAGGTGGTCAAGCTGGGCAAGAACTTTGCCTTCGTCATGCTGGAGGACGGCACCAGCGACATCTTCATCCCCGGCCGCTTCACCAAGGGCGCAATGCCCGGCGACGATGTGCTGGTGGAGAAATTCGAGCATCCCCGCGTGGAGGGCAGCGACGAGGGCGCTATCCTCGCCATCCTGACCGAGAAGAACGACCTGGTCGGCACTGTGCGCCGGGTCGAGGGCCGTCTGCGCTTCGTGCCGGACGACTGCCCGGCCATCACCATGCCGCTGGCCCGCGACTGCGAGGGCGGCGCAAAGGACGGCGACAAGGTGGCCGTCGAGATCCTGAACCGCGGCAGCCGTCAGGAAGACCACCGCGTGGGCGTCGCCATGCGCTTCGGCAGCTCCGACGAGGCCAAGCGCTGTGCCAAGGCTCTGCTTTACGCAAAGGACATCCGCACCCGCTTCCCGGATAAAGTGCGGGATGAGGCCAAGAAGTTCGAGGGCGCAGAGGTCTCCGAGAAGGACTGCGAGGGCCGCATGGACCTGCGCGCCCTGCCCATCTTCACCATCGACAGCGCCGAGACCAAGGACATCGACGATGCCATCAGCCTGACCCGCACCTCTGACGGCGGCTTTGAGCTGGGCGTCCACATCGCCGACGTCTCCAACTACGTCAAACCCGGCACCGAGCTGGACAACGAGGCGTTCAGCCGCGCAACCAGCGTCTATTATGCGGATCAGGTCGTTCCGATGCTGCCCAAGGCCCTGTCCAACGGCATCTGCAGCCTGAACGAGAACGAGCTGCGTCTGGCTTTCTCCTGCCTGATGCGTCTGGACAAGGAGGGGAATCTGACGGATTACCGCTTTGTCAAGTCCATCATCCGCAGCCGCGTCAAGGGTGTCTACTCCGAGATCAACGCCCTGCTGGCCGGTACTGCCGACGCCGAGATCAAGGCAAAGTATGCCGACGTCATCGACCAGCTGCCCGCCATGAAGGAGCTGTACGGCCACCGCGCCCGCCTGCGCAGGGAGCGCGGCTGCATGGACATCGAGAGCGGCGAAGTCAAGCTCATCCTCGACGAGAATGGCCGCTGCATCGACGTCAAGAAGCGCACCTCCGGCGAGAGCGAGAGCATGATCGAGGAGTTCATGCTGCTGGCCAACCAGTGCGCCGCCCACTTTGCCCGCGTCAAGCAGATCCCCTTTGTCTACCGCGTCCATGAAGAGCCCAACGCCGAGAAGCTGGAGCGTCTGCACGCTCTGCTGCAGGCCTGCGGCATCAATGACCACTTCGCCAAGGACGTTCCCACTCCCAAGGAGCTGAGCGCCATCCTCGAGGGTGTGCGCGGCACCCCCTATGAGCAGATCATCAACACCGGTATGCTCCGCTGCATGTCCAAGGCTCTCTACGAAGAGAAGCCCAAGGGCCACTACGGTCTGGTGCTGAAGGATTACGCCCACTTCACCAGCCCCATCCGCCGTTACCCCGATCTGGCCATCCATCGCATCATGACCGATCTGCTCAAGGGTACCGAGAAGGAGACCATGATCCTCCGCTACACCGATTTCGCAGAGCGCGCCTCCAAGCAGTCCAGCGAGCGTGAGGTCATCGCCATGCAGATCGAGCGGAAGGCCGAGGACTGCTACAAGGCCGAGTATGCCCGCCGCCATCTGGGCGAGTGCTACGAGGGCACCATCTCCGGCGTGACCCAGCGCGGCCTCTTCATCGAGCTGGACAACGGCGTGGAGGGCTTCGTGCCTGCTTCCAGCCTGACTCCCTCCGGCACCAGCCTGACCGAGGGCGTCCGCCTGACCGACCCCGCTTCCGGCAAGACCTGGAGCCTCGGCGACAGGATGATGATCACCATCGTCCGCGCCGACGTCAATCTGGGCAAGATCGACTTTGAGGTGGCTCCCGCCGCCAAAGCCTGAGGAGGGGAGAGCATGAGCATCCGTCACGCACTGCCCGCTGACGTGGACACACTGGCCGAAATCGAAGCTGCGTCCTACCCGCCCGCTGAGGGGGCGTCCCGGCAGAGCATCGCCGGGCGTGTGGCCGTCTACCCGGACTGTTTCTGGCTGCTGGACGAGGGCGGCGAGGTGAAAGCTTTCGTCAACGGCTTCGTCACCGATATGCCCGACCTCACCGATGAGATGTACGATGACCCCCATCTCCACACGCCGAAGGGTGGGTGGCAGATGATATTCAGCGTCGTCACCGCTCCGGCCCATCGGCACGAAGGCTGCGCCTCCCGCCTGCTGCGTCAGGTCTGCGCCGACGCGAGAGCCGCCGGACGCAAGGGCATCGTGCTCACCTGCAAGGAACGGCTCATCGGCTTTTATGCGCAGTTCGGCTTCGTGGATGAGGGCGTTTCCGTCTCCACCCACGGCGATGTGGTCTGGCATCAGATGCGGCTGACATTCTGAGTCATCATAAAGCTTTTTATCCGTCTCCGGTACGCTGGGAGCGGATTTTTTCTATGCAAACCTGCCTGTATGACAAAAATTGCGGCAGTTGGGCGGTTTTGCTTGTTGTAGGGCGGGAGGCGGCGGGGTATACTGATGCCAGAACCAAACAAGCCGGAGCCGAACGTGCTGCCGGTACAGAACAAAATGGAGGTTACGTCTATGTATTATTCCAGCGGCAATTACGAAGCCTTTGCGCGGCCCCGCAAGCCCGAAGGCGTGGACCGCAAATCGGCTTATATCATCGGCAGCGGTCTGGCGGCCCTGACGGCAGCCTGCTATCTGGTGCGGGACGGTCAGATGAAGGGGGAGAGGGTACACGTTTTTGAAAAAGACCCCCTGCCCGGCGGTGCCTGCGACGGCCACAAGTACGACGTCGGCTATGTGATGCGGGGCGGCCGTGAGATGGACAACCACTTCGAGGTCATGTGGGATCTGCTCCGCTCCATCCCTTCGCTGGAGACCGAGGGGGCCAGTGTGCTGGACGAGTATTACTGGCTGAACAAGGCCGACCCCAACTACTCCCTCTGCCGCGCTACCGTGAACCGGGGCAAGGACGCCCACACCGACGGCAAGTTCGGCCTGTCGGATAAGGGAGCCATGGAGATCATGAAGCTCTTCTTCACCCCCGATGAGCAGCTTGAGGACAAAAAGATCACCGACTTTTTTGACGATGAGGTGCTCAACTCCAACTTCTGGCTCTACTGGCGCACCATGTTCGCCTTCGAGAACTGGCACAGCGCCCTCGAGATGAAGCTCTACCTCAAGCGGTATATCCACCACATCGGCGGTCTGCCCGACTTCACGGCCCTCCGCTTCACCCGGTATAACCAGTACGAGTCCATCATCCTGCCCATGGTCACCTACCTGAAAGACCACGGCGTCCAGTTCTACTACGACACAAAGGTCGTGGACGTCCAGTTCAGCCTCGAGCCGGGCAAAAAGCAGGCGGCGGGCATCACGGTAGACCATAAGGGCGCGGTGGAGACCATTGATTTGACCGAGGACGACCTGCTCTTTATCACCAACGGCGGCTGCGTGGAGAGCTGCACCGTCGGCGCACAGAACAAGGCCGCGGGCTTCGACCCCACCATCAAGCCGGGCAACGGCTGGGACCTCTGGAAGCGCATCGCCGCGCTGGACGACTCCTTCGGCCACCCGGAAAAGTTCTGCAGCCAGCCGGAGCTGAGCAACTGGGAAAGCGCCACCATCACGACGCTGGATGAGAAGATCCCCCAGTATATCCAGAAGATCTGCAAGCGCGACCCCTTCAGCGGCCGCACCGTCACCGGCGGCATCGTCACCGTGAAGGATTCGGCCTGGCTGCTGAGCTGGACCCTGAACCGCCAGCAGCAGTTCCGCGCACAGCCCAAAGACCAGCTCTGCGTCTGGGTGTACGGCCTGTTCAGCGATAAGCCCGGCGATTACGTCAAAAAGCCCATGCGGGACTGCACCGGCCGGGAGATCTGCATGGAGTGGCTCTACCATCTGGGCGTGCCGGTGGAGGACATCGCAGAGCTTGCCGAGCACAGCGCCAACACCGTGCCGGTCATGATGCCCTATATCGACGCCTTCTTCATGCCCCGCGCGAAGGGCGACCGCCCCGACATCGTGCCGAAGGATGCGGTGAACTTTGCCTTCCTCGGCCAGTTCGCCGAGACCGGCCGGGACACCATCTTCACCACCGAATACTCCATGCGCACCGGCATGGAGGCGGTGTACCGGCTGCTGAACATCGACCGGGGCGTGCCGGAGGTCTGGGGCAGCACCTATGACGTCCGGGCGCTGGTGGATGCCTCGGTGAAGCTGCGGGATGGCCGGAAGCTCACGGACATGGAGCTGCCCCTTATGGGCCGCATCGCCCTGAAGGAGGCGCTGAAGAAGATCGAAGGCACCGACCTCGAGAAGTTCCTGCGCCAGTATCACGCTATCTGACAAGACGATATTCACGACGGAACAATACCGCCCAAAACAAAAGACCGGGTCGCTGCAAGCCTGAGGCAGGAAGCAGCGGCCCGGCCTTTTGTGCTGATTTGCGCGAGACTTCATAAAAAGTCGGACTCATAAAGAAAACTATTATGCAGAATGACCATCTTTGCGCTTGCTCTTTCGGCGGTTCTGTGGTAAGCTTAAAACAAAGAATGCGGCACGGCGGAAGAGAGACTGTGCCGCAAAAACTGGTCTGGAACATAAAGGAGGTCTTTTTTCGTGAAACACTTTATTTCTCGCCGCAATTTCCTGAAGGCTGTCGGTGTCACCGCCGCTGCCTCCGCCATGGCTGCTGCCGTTCCTCAGGCTTCGGCCGGTTTCCTGACGGGCAAGGATGCCGCTGTCACCATCCTGTACACCAACGATGTCCACACCTACATCGACAACAAGTCTCCCAAACTGACCTATGCCGCTATCGCTGCCATGAAGCAGGGCTACGTGGACGAGGGCAAGCCCGTCCTGCTGGTGGATGCAGGCGACCATATTCAGGGTACTGCCTACGGCTCCATGGACGACGGCGCTACCATCATCGAGCTGATGAATGAGGCTGGCTACGACATCGCTACTCTGGGCAACCACGAGTTCGACTACGGCATGGCCCGCGCAAAGGCCATCATCAAGGAAGCGGACTTCCCCTATGTCTCCTGCAACTGGGTGGACCTGCGCACCGGCCTGCGCGTCCTGCCCGCTGTCAAGCTGTTCCCCGCAGGCGGCAAGTGGATCGCATTCGTGGGCATCACGACCCCCGAGTCCTTCACCAAGTCCACTCCTGCTTACTTCATGAACGCCAAGCAGACCAAGTACATCTACGACATCCTGGGCGGTGACGACGGAAGGAAACTGTACGACGCCGTCCAGAAGGCCATCGACAAGGCCAAGACCCTGGGCGCAGACATCATCATCGGTCTGGGCCATCTGGGCGTTGACCCGTCCTCTTCTCCCTGGACCAGTGAGGAAGTCATTGCCAACACCACCGGCTTTGACGCTTTCATCGACGGCCACTCTCACACCGTCATGGAGAACAAGCAGGTCTACGATGCAGCCGGCAAGGCTGTCACCCTGACTCAGACCGGCTCTTATCTGGCAAACGTCGGTAAGATGACCATCGCCGAAGACGGCGCGATCACCACCGAGCTCATCTCCACCGCTGATGTCTCCGACGCCGCTGTGGCCGCTACCGCAGAAGCCTGGATCAACGACGTGGACGCTATGCTGGGCGAGCAGATCGCCACCACGGACATCAAATTCTACATCAACGACCCCGCTACCAGCAAGCGCCGCATCCGTATGGGCGAGACCAACCTCGGCGACTTCGTGGCCGACGGCATCTATACTTACTTCAACGAGGTCGAGCAGCTGGACTGCGACATCGCTATGATGAACGGCGGCGGCATCCGCACCGATGTGGACGCCGGTAAGTGGACCTTCAAGACCTGCAAGCAGGTCAGCCCCTTCGGCAACGTGGCCTGCCTGATGTCTGTTACCGGCAAGCAGATCCAGGATGCTCTGGAGTTCGGCGCCCGCTTCGTCGGCCCGGAGGGCAAGGAGAACGGCGGTTTCCTGCATGTTGCCGGTGCGACCTACGAGATCCACAC
>ERZ1023970.1-NODE-1-length-182804-cov-158.454925_pt1 | contig 182804 bp, 315 predicted proteins | sample MGYA00380430_ERZ1023970 | MGnify/ENA primary metagenome ERZ1023970 (study PRJEB33179, sample SAMN07449052) | human gut metagenome | biome: Human-gut; feature: Human associated habitat; material: Faeces | host: Homo sapiens | place: India:Kasaragod | collected... | reverse complement strand
TGAATGATAACCTTCTCGTATATCAAAACTATCTCGACTTAAAGACTTAAAAAAAAGTATATAAGGACAATAAGATCTTGTAAATTCAGGGGTTATCTTTACTGTAGGCACAGTTCTGGATTTGTAGTATATAAAATCTTGATACAAACTTATGAAATTACCTGAAGTCGTTGATGTACCTACTTTATAAACTCTTAAAGGCTTCTTTAATATAATTGGAGTTGCCGTATTATTTGACCAGCACATAATTGATTTAAAATTATCAAACATAAAAGAGTCAAACTAATTAAATAGTCAAACTCCTAAATAATTATATTTTCTACTCAGAATAGAACTTAGACTTATCTACCACATAAGCATCGGTATCGTCAATATCCTCAACTTCAATTAAATCATTTGGAGTAACTCCCCAGTGATTTTTAATCGCAACCATTGCTGCTGTTGTCTTATCAGGACATCCTGTAATATAATAGGGAATATCCTTACATTTAAATATTTTTGCCATATTAATAAATAGTATTAAAAACCATATTTAAGAAATAGCCCAAATGCAGAGAGATAATCATCCTCATTAAAAGTTCTGTTCCTAGCTAAACAGATAACTCTTTGGAATGTTAAAACATCTCTCTTTAAATGCCATAACTTATTAAACTTATCTTTAGTTAATTTATAATGCCCCTCATTATCTATCCATTTACGAGGTTCATCACAAGCATCAACTTGTATAGGATAAGTCAATACCATATCTCCATTAAATATATCAAATTCGATATATTCACAATCGTCTGGTATTTTAACTAACTTACCTTTACCATTGTAATCATATATACGTATAATCATTATTTAAATAACTCTACAATTCTCCAATAGATAATTGTATGATGAATACTATATTGTAATATCCAAAATATTATTAGTAATGAAATAGACATTCCTACCCCAAGACTATAAAATAATTGTCTATCCAGGAAGTTAGGATTAGTACGTAATTCTCTAAATATGACAATATAAAATATTATCATAAATACAGCTAATATTAACTGAAAAAACCAAGGCATAATTACTTATATGTATTTGCATCCAAGTCAATAGCCGCCATTTTATGAGTGTCAGAATAAATAACTATCTTATGAGGGCGTTTCTTAGAATCATACATTATTTCTAATGTTTTGCAATCATAAGCTGGATATTTACGACCCGTAAACCTAGAAGGATAATCATAACTGCTAACTAATATAACAGTTAATACTAATCCCATAATTAATAATACTTTCTTCATAATTTTAAATATTTGCCCGTGTAAATAATATCCGAGGATACTATGTGCCCATACTTATTTTCAAAGTACTCAGCACCCTGAGGAATTATAAATGTACCTACACAACAATGCTTATATTCTCCTAAAGATACTTGTAAAAATAGAATATAATTACCAAGATATAAACACCTATCGCCTGGACGTGTATTGTCTAAAGCTACCCATTTATAAGAATGATAACCTCTTTGTATTATATCACTACCTATAGCAGGAGTTATAGTTACTAAAGGAATTATTCTATTAGGGCATTTAGGAAAATATTGGTATTTTTTAATGTGACTAACAAAAATATTATTCCATATAACTTGCCCTATTTTATAGACATAGAAATCTCTTTCAGCTATCTTTCTAATAGCTGTGCCACTACTTATCCAACACATAGTTTTATAATTTTAAATACTTACCTATATAAATTATATTAGAGGACACAATTTCACCATAGATATTCTCATAATAGATAGATCCTTTTGGAATTATAAATGTTGCTAAATGGTATATACCATATGGATAAGGGTGTAGTTTATAACCTAGATATATGTATTTAGTTCTACCTGATAAAGAATCGAATTTAATAGATACTCTTTTATAGGAATGATAACCCTCCTTTATAGATATACTGCCCATCCAATGAGTTTCTCTCAATACAAGCTCTTTATTGATAACCCCTTTCTTATAAGAGAAATCTCGAAATTCACAAATAAATCTATTATTGTGTACCAGACCTATTTTGTAAACTTCAATGTCTTTTTCAGCAACTTTTTTCTGCCCACTATGACCGTTCCAACACATAGTTATTTATGTTTAAACCAACTAATATACATATTAAGTGAGTTCTTAAATCTATTAGCATCATTTAATAATCCTACTAATGCAACTTGTTCTACTTTAGGGAGAGTATCAAAATGATTTTTTCTAGTAGGCTCTTGAGGCTCCCATACTACATTGTATAACTTATCACAAAGAGAATCTACTTGTTCATAAATAGACTCTATTAATGCATCACGTTCTTTATTTTCCATTATTTAACTAGTTTATAGTTTCCTTCTTTAAATCCTTTTTCAATAGAACTTAAAGTCCAATTTTCATCCCAGTTATCTACATCATAAGGACATATATATTCAATTTTAGCATAATTAGATGGTTTATCTAATTCTAAAATTCTATAATATAAGGGACTTTGTTTGGTGCGAGTAAACACATCACCTACTTTTAATTCTATCTTACTCATATTATTTAATTAACTTATAGTCACCAACTTCAAATCCTGCCTCTGTAGTATCTAAAGACCAAACTTCAGGAAATACATTAGAGCCATCAAATGAATGACATTCCACTTCTATGCTGTTAGTAGTTCTATCTATGTTAAGAACTTTAAACCACATAGGTTTCTGACATCCTTTCCACGCTTGGGAAAAGATGTCATTTACCTGTAATACTACTTTGTCCATTCTGAATCAATATTAAGAAGTCTGAACACGTATCTAATATTATCTATTATGTTTACAAAACTATCCTGAGTATTTAAATAAATAGCATAAGCTAAACGAGCCATTTCAGGAGTTTCAAAAACCAGATTGCATATAGTTTTATGATCAGTATTCTCATATTCATCATTAGGTTTAATGGAATATCCAGTCCCATTCTTCCTAATAGTGTACTCAGGACCTCTATTAAGCTTCTTTTGTAATGCATTACACATTATAAGTTGCTCTACTGGACTTAAACCTTGTATAATGTTATCTATTTTATTCATATTATAAATTGTTTAAAAGAATTTATAATTCGCCCTGTTAAAGCAAGTTTCAAATTTTTATTTTTCTAACCTCATCTAAATGAGCTAATGGATTAAACTCTTTATTAGCTATATCATCAAATACTTGAAAGTTATAGCCAAAATAGTAATTTACCATTCCATCATTCTTTAAAGGTTGAGTGCCATAAGCAGCTAAGTCAATAGCATAAATATATGGATTACATACATCATGCACATACTCCTTATAATAGTTACTAACTACTTTACCATTAATAGCATTATCTGATATTATAATTAGTCTATCATAAGCCTTACGATTATTAGTTAATAATGTAAATACAGTATTTAACCAAGTACAACCCTGACTTGCATTAGCTAGTTTCTTACCTAACTCATAGACATTCATATGATACATGTATGGACTCATCTTTACGAAATCAGCATTTGTACCAAATTGAATAACATCTGCACCTGTAGCCTTAGTTATAGCTGCTGCAATTAAGCCTGCTTTTCTAGCCACCGATTTGTCAGTATCAAATGCGTCCCAACCTAAATAAGTGTTAGTTTTAGTACCTATATTAACACCATAAGATCCCATAGAACCTGAGCAATCCACTATTACACAAGTTTTACCAGGAAGAATACTAGCTAGATTAGGAACAGCCATTTCAAATCCTTTTTGTAAAGCTATTTTAACTTGCGGTGTATATTCACAAGAATTAAATTCTTGACTAACTACTTCAAATGCTAAATCTAATTGAAATGGGTTTATCAAACTCTTTCTAATTAAATTTGGAGTAGTAATTAGTTTACACCATAAATCAATAACTTCACTATCTGGATTAGTTAGAATATTTCTAATGTTACGAATAGCTGCTAAGATACCTAGCTTACCTTCTTTAAGAAGAGATTTCCAATTATCTTTCTTAGCTTCTGCTAATACTTTAGCTCCCTCTTCTTTAGTTAGTTTACCAGATTTAACTGCTTTAGCTACTTCTTGACCAGCTTCTGACTGTGCTACTTCCCAAGTATCTGCTGAAATAGATTCACCTTTCATAAGTAAATCCAATGCTTTCTTACCATTAATTTCAGCTTTGGAATTTTTAGATACTGGGTGACACAGATTAGATATATCTATAATAGACTTCTTGTATTTAGCTAGCTGATATGTGTCAAGATTTTCAATAACAGATGCAAAACCTTTCTTCATTGCATTAGTTAGTGTGACCTTAGTTAAACTATTAACTATGTCTTTAATCTCACTCATATCATCAGGTCTGTAAATACATCCTCCACCTTTAATCTTTTTATTAAAGGCACCGTAGAATCTCTTAGCATATTCTTGACCACTTATAAATGGACTAACTAATGCTGCTGCTAAATGATTGATAGAACGCATACCACTTCCTATACATCTAGACCACACAATAGCTTGGCATACAAAATAAGGGTCTTTACTAGCTACTTTCTCAATTACTTGTTGAAGGTCTTTCATCTGTTGATTTTCACTTCTATAGAATTGAGGTTCTAATTTAATAGTGTTAAGCATAGCTAATAGCTTAATCTCATCATCTAGTAGATAAGCTGCACCTCCTGCAATATTAGTTGTGTCTTCTGCAGGAATATTAGCTACTGATTGAACTCTTTTCTTGTCAGCAATTCCTCCAAGGGCAGTTCTAAGTTGCTGATTTCTGTCTTTCATTTTCATAGGACATTTAGAATAACAATGATAAAACTCATTACTTGACTATCTAATTATTTAATATCTTACTTAAATATACTTATTAAAAATAAAAGGCTAACTAGATACAAATACTCTATTAATGAGCATTTATCTAATTAGCCTAATTAAACCACATAACTAGAGAATATTGAAGAGAGTATAAAACCAAAGAGGTCTCGGTTGGAATCGAACCAACTACATATATTTTAAATGAATATCGCTCTAACCAAATGAGCTACGAAGTAACTCTCTTCTTGACTACTAGTCAATACTTAAAACAGAACTTGCATTTGTGATAGTTGTTCTAAATGGATTCAAACCATTGCTACAAGAATCAAAATCTTGTGTGCTAATCACTACACCATAGAACAAAATAAGATGAAGGAAGTATAAGCCACTATAATTAATAAACAATTTATTAAACTGCTGCTTTAACCATTTAGCTAAACATCCACTGCGGATATTATAGGATTCGAACCTATATAACGAAGTAAGTGACTTATTGACTATCATCTTTTTATTTTAATATTATTCTTGTAAATATACAGAGAATATTGAAAAGAGTTTAGATGAGCAAAATTATTTTCCTTAAAATATTTACGAAGTAACTCTTTCCTTGACTACTGTATATAACTATACATTTCTTTTTAATTATTGTCTATTTAATTAACAGTTATTAACTAACTTAGTGGTGCAGACAGATTTGAACTGCCAACTCCAGATTACTGTCTGGTGTTTTATCCCATTAAACTATACACTTCCACTACGAATCTCACGTAGATGCTATTCTAATATACACAATAGCTAATTCTAGTTAGTTGATTATGTGCTACCACATGCTGCCATAACGGATAGCCTCAGACAGCCTATTCCAGCGATTAAGCATCTGGACATGCTTTTATACTAGTATTGCTATATAGCCTTATTTATATGCGTAAAAAACAAATGCAACTATTTTCCCAAACCATTACATTTTAGATTCACAATAGGATTATTACAAGATTTGCAAGTAATCTAAGAGAGACTCGAACTCTCAGAAATCCCAATATCTCTAACTAAATAGAATTATTTGATTATTTAGATTAACCCCTCATATAGAGGATTTATAAAATAACTAATAAGAGCGTCTTCTCACATGGCTGAAAAGTATGTTATAAATCAAAGTATATCAATTTAACTACACACAATTTGAGGCACTAATGAACATATTTAATTAGACCAATTTTCAATGCTCATAGTTGCTCCCTATTAGACTAAATCTCCTTAAATAGCGTCCTATTTAGAAGATTAAAGGATTCGAACCTTTGTTTCCCTTATTATATACATAATTAACTAAATACCTACTTGTATCTCAATTTATTTCACCAACTAATTTAAACCTTATCTTACTTCTTGTTTATTTCATTAGCTACTTTAAATCTATGATAGTATCCCTTATTAATTCCTTTGTCTATTAAATAGATAAAAGTGTGCACAATCTATTCGGGATTATATTCCGCAATCTCTCCTTCTCTCACAGCTGATAGAGAAATTTATAAGAACCAAATACTTCCTCTATGAGGAGAGTGAGTAAGTAGTTAAATATGTAAATGCTATCAAATAAAACAATATCAAATAAAACTACTCTATTTTCTCAAACCAAGTAGTTTTGGTACACGGCATAATATGCGATATAAAGAATTGTAGACCAAAGTATGAGATTCAAACTCATATCTCCTTATTTTCCTTAAATAAGTGCTTTGTTCAATTAAGCTAACCATGGATATTAAATAAACTACCTATCTTCACAGACTGGTAGTCTATCAACATAATTGCTGTGATAACGAATGTATCTTAAATAACATATCTTATATTAGTAAATAGAGTGTATTCTTAATTAATCTACATTTTTAAACAATAAAAGACATCTACTTTCACAAGCAAATGCCTTCATACAAAATGAATAATACTCGAAAATACGATTTTTAACACCATTATATTTTCACAAATAATATGAGTTTAAAATATTATTAAAATAACCGTTATAATTTAGTAGCTCAGACAAGACTCGAACTTGCACGACCATTCCTGGTCAAGGGATTTTAAGTCCCTCGTGTCTACCAATTCCACCACTGAGCCATTTGGCAGTTTTAGTATTTAACGTCTAAGTGGAATAATACTGCCAACCTTCAGACAAAACGGAACAACTAATTATCTACTAGTTGCCAACAATATTTGGGTAAAAACCAACATGTAGTCCTTATTATTATTCAAACAAATTAAATACGTTTAATCATAGTTAAAATTATTTACCTGATAGTAATCCGTACCAAATGTATGCAAATATGCACACAAATATAAATCCGAAAAATCCCATATTATATTATAATTAATTAACTATGTGAATTAACCCAAAGTCCAGCAACTGTTGCTAAGACTAATATTAAAATACCTACTAACATAATTATTTACTAATTAGTTCCTTAATATAGTCTTTAACTTCTTTAGGAAGTGGACATACACCCTTTTCATAGCTGTCTACCTCATCCATTTTACCACTTTTAGTGGCTCTGTAAATAGCATTTACAAATGTTATTATACTCTGGATAGATGGCTTAATTACATTAACCTTAGCACTATCAGCTTCTTCGCCAACATGTGCTAAACCGAAGAGTAATCTGTCAGCTGAAGACATATTACTAAATGTCTCCCTGAGTGCATCACTGAATGATTTAGCTATTGCCTGAGTGATAACCTCATGTACTTCTTCATCGCTTTGTGCTATTGAAGTAGCAACAATACTCATACCCTTTGTTTCAATGTGCACAATAGTAGTGCCTAATGTGTACTCTAAATTGTTTCTAATCTCCATAATTTATTTTATTTAAAAATTAATAATCTATTTAAATAATAGGCAATTTTCACTGGTTATATTTAAACTATTCCATTGTCCTCAGCTATCTAACGTTCTTTTTCTTTTTAACCCAAATGATTAATTTTAAGGTAATTACGCTATTTAATAGAGTTACTGAGAGTTGTTTAGTACCTATTTTAGTTGTCAGGCTTAGAGATTCGAACTCCTTAGACTTATTCCCGCGCGTTCTATTCGTCAATCCACCCATCTGTAGAATACGGTTCCCACACCGCAAGTCGCCTGTTTAATCATAATTTTAGAAATAAAACTGTCTATTCTCACGAACCAACAGTTTCTGCTGCGTTTACTTGACTTTTCATAACTCTAATATTACAAAACAGAATTGCTAGTGGACCAGCCTGGGTTTGAACCAGGGACCTCCAGATTATGAGTCTGTTGCTCTAACCAACTGAGCTACAAGTCCAAGTAGGCACTTCTAAAAATACATAAGAACTCGGTGCCTCTATGATAATAATCCGTCGTTGGATCAGTTCTAAGCAATTTATAAAAAGTGTTTGAGGGTCGTTACTGCCTCTCCTCCCCTAATCACTAGCAGGGCGTGCACTTGTCACCAAAACACTAAGTACTTTAGGCTTTTTAAGAGCCTTAACTTATTAAAGTTCTCGCATGATTTTGATTAAAGATAAGCAAAATTTTATTTACAACTTGAAAACTACCCTTATAGGTTGCTGCCACTGGGAATTTCGAAATCCCGACCTGATGATTAACAGTCATCTGCTCTTCCTCTGAGCTAAGTGGCAGTAATTCTTCACAGTGAATTACTCTGTATGTGAATACAAGACACTTAACGTTCTATAGACTATAGAAACTCCTGATATGCTGCACAGCATCACATAACAACAGAGCTATCTTGTATCATGCTTGAAATTACATACCCTATACGGAAAAGAGCGACTCGCTCCACCAATTAAGTATTTTTTCATTATTGTTGTGAGTGTAGGAGTCGAACCTACTATCGTACGGATTATGAGACCGACATGATTTATAAATATCCATTTCACTCACTCACGATATATGTTGTTTAAAGAATTTTCGGCAGAGGCATATCCTTAAGTACCATCACCAGGGATAAATTTTATCAGTTTCTTCTAGTCTTCTACGTGCTATATTATGAGTAGCGCTACTTCTCCTTTCAACGTTCCATGAACTAGAGTATTTCTTAGGTACAGCCTCCATGTTAATATTTATTGTTGTAGAACCAAGGGGAATCGAACCCCTATGCCAAGAATGAAAATCTTGTATCCTAACCAATTAGATGATGGCTCCAAGTAGACTCTCTATCTTTACAGATTAAGAATCTCAGATAAATTTACATGTTTTTACGATTAAGTTAAATTTCCATGGGCGCACCCTGCAGGATTCGAACCTGCGACTTTCTGATTAACAGTCAGACGTTCTAACCAACTGAACTAAGGATACAATTCTCTACCTATCAGCAAGACTAGGTAGAGCAATGAAGAAGATTTTTCATTACAACATAATTCTTAAAAAGAAAAAGACTAGTTGTAGTGTTCCCTATGGGATTCGAACCCATGACCCTCGGATTAAAAATCCGATGCTCTCAAGCCTTACGGAACCAACTGAGCTAAGGGAACAATGACGCCAGGGAGTAGAGCCTAGTTTATCTAACTAGACTCATTGAAGACTTATAGGCTCATTCTATCCTAAAATACCCTAACTTCACCTTTTATTTGCACACGGAGTAGGATTCGAACCCACGTTGTTCAGCTCTCACCTCTGTAGGTTTTGGAGACCTACCCTTTCGACCACTCAGGCATCCGTATATAGTGGAGATACGTGGAATCGAACCACAATCCCGGGATTTTCAGTCCCGTGCTTTGACCTTCTAAGCTATATCTCCATAGCCCACATTTCTATAAAGGAGAATAGTGGTAACACCTACCTATACTAATAGATTTATTAGTTAGGATTATTATACACATTAACAATATGATTATATTCTACTAATAGTTAAAGGGTGCTCTAGTCATTAAGCTAACTTCACATATGTGGTCCTGGTGAGAATCTAACTCACGACCCGGAATTTAGAAGATTCCTGCTCTATACACTGAGCTACAGGACCAAATGTAACTAATTATCTGCTAGTTACCAACAATATTTAATTTATGATACCCTACTTATTTAACATTTTAGTTACTACGATGTACCATTTACCTTGATACTTAGCAGCATCAGTACTAATTACATTCGTACCTTCTACTTTATATTCAAGATTAACTACATCTTCAAATTCTCTATCCCATTCAGCTAACAATTTAGTTGCTTCTTCGGAACTTTTAACTTCAACACTTTGAGTGCTAATAGTTGAAACTCTTTGTAATTTCATAAGCTATTATTAGTGTTATAATTTTTAATATTTTCTTAACTAATTACAGATATATTCTAATTAAATAGCAAAATACTAGAAAGGTGTTTCACAACAGCAATCTAGTATATTAACACTATTAATTTTTCAAAGTGAAAAAATGTTAAATCCAAATTAATTCACTTTGACAGCTTAGAAACAATATCTGTTAACACGAGCTAATTAATCACTCTCTAAGAATGTTCTTTTAGCTATGTCTTCAAGTCTATATCTGACTGCTTCCAACTTAGAGATTCTATCAAACGTAGGTTTAATAGCTTTCCCTAAAGCATCAGCTACTTGTTTAGCTAAAGCATTATGTGCTTTATCTCTAACTATTTTGTCAGCCAATTTAGGGTCATCTTTATCTCCTTCATGTAGTGTAATTTTAGCTACATATATAACAGTAGGAGATTCTAAAGAAAAACCAAGATGAGCAAGACATTTACTAAATATCTTAACTTCTCTAGATAGCTGGAAGTCCAAACTATACTTACCTGACTCATATCCAATCTTAGATATATGTAATTTCTCCATCAAATCTAAGATATACGATAAGTCAGCTGTGATAGTGCAGACTGTGGTAGGAACTTTATTTCCTGCTATATGCTCTACTTCGTATGTAATATTCTTTAATGTTTGCATTTTTTTAATTATTAGAGTTACTAACTCTGTTTAATTAGAACTACTATTTTTTAATTTCTCTTTTTCGGCAAATTCTTTTAGGATTTCATGTGGAACAATATCATGTCTTTCAAAATTCTTAAAAGACCAATCATCATTTCTATGAAAACTTGTATTGTAATAGATTAACCAGACCAACATAAGACAGCTAACTGTAATTATAAAAGCAGCATAATATAGCATTTACCTTATTTAAATAGTTAAATTAGTAATCTAGCTAATAGTTAATCTAATTATAAGTCATAATTATTTCTAACCATGACTAAATCAAAAAGGGAAATTTTTAGTCTTTCTTATTAACTAGAGCAACAGAAGTATCAATTACATTCTCTAACACCACACTAATTAAGTGAGCAAATGTTATTGTTTGTTTGTGACCTTCTGAATCAGTCATGTCTTTGTTTACTGGCTTTACCCAATAAAGAGACTTCTGAATCTGACACCAACCATGTGCTGTTATCTCATCATACTTATTCTCTTTAATGAGTTGTATAGTCTTCGTCATTGCATCATAAGATGGTTGACTATACACGTTTACTGCTTCGTCAATAGAAACATAAGCAATAGAATGCTCATTAGTTTCAATAAGTCTCTCAGTATTCTCCGTTACCTTGGAGAAACATACTGATTTTCGCTTATCCAAAGCTTGGATTAAGACATTCTTAAACGCACTCAGAACCATTTCAGGTTCAGGAATGATGTACTTAGCTGCTAATTCCTCATTAACAGCCAAAGTTGACACTAACTGTGGTCCGTCTTGACCATCAAATTTAATCTGTTTCATATTATTATTTATTATTTAATTACTACTGCTCTTATGAGCAGCTATTCCATTTCTTTATTGAGATATTTAAAGTTGTGACTAATCAGTCATCTACATTTTAGTGTACTATAACCTTTACACATTTTTTACGAATACCTGAAGAGTTTAGATTATTTTTAATCTGCAAAGCCATTTTATCTTTCCACAATCCTTTATTAAATGTCTTTACATAGAAATAGTCTGTAACTTTTTCTCCATTATCAAATGTGCATGTAGCCATTACCTTAATCTCATTAATCAATCCCATTTTAAATCTGTCACCAATCTGTTTAATAATTGAGTTATTAAATAGTATTAATATACTATAAGATAGTTTAATGACATATCTCAGGTCAACTACTAGTTATACTCTAGAGTAAGAGTAAAGTATATTGTAGATATTTCTAAAAATTATTGATAATACAAATAATTAGTAATCTAGAAAGTCAATTACTTTTAAATTGTTATCAGTAAATACTTTCATTATACTTTCATTGGTACAAGCCATCTCAGCAAATTGTTTGAGTGCTCGTATCATATTATCTCTTTTTACTGTATCCACACTAATTAGTAATTATTATTTAATATTTGAATTAGTAACCTAACTCCAAATATTTATTTACTAAGTTTTCTGCTTCTCTCTTCTGATACTTTACAGCATTGCTAAGACATGCTCTGTATTGGGACAGAACAAGACTATAACACAGAGTATCATTTGCCAGACCAAAACTATTACCTGCCATAGTTTCATATCTATTGTCTTCCCAAAATGGAATATTATGAGTCCAAAGACCATAGATGTCACCTAAATAGACTTCATCTGTTTTCATAGTTGCGATGTCTTTGGTACGGAAGAATCCATATGAACATGGTCTAGTGTTCTCATTCTGGAAGCCGTCATTCCACAATTTCTTGTGGATGTGCATCATATCAATAAGAGAATTACAGTTACCAATACTATAGAGATATTGGTCAGCGCAACCTACAATGTGTTGTTGAATTAGAAAGTCTATACTATTAGCATTTACTTCCTTTGTCTTGAACAATCTGTTTAAAAATGAGTTCTTAATAATCTTTTTCATATTTCTAATCTGTTTTAATTAATAGTGTTCTTATTTAATAGTGTTATAGCTAATTAGTTCCTAATTAATAACAGAATATATTAATTAGTTAATCTCATTCACCACGTAAAGGTTTAGCTTATTAACTAGTTATACTAATTAATTGAATGAGATTTTACCACAATTGGATTGGAGGATTGTGGAAGGAATTTCAACCTTTTTAATACCTACTATTGTTCAGTATTGCTTATAAATGGAATTAAAGAGTAATTAAATAACAGAATATACTGTTATCATATGTTGTTATAGTAATTAAATCAGTAACTTAACAAGAGCTATCTATCATGTCTTAATGTAAATACTAAATAGGCATGAATTAAAGTAACACATAGTACGACGAACCAAACTATAAAGCACCTGCTATTTAGTTGAATCATGCAATATGTGAGGAAACCTAAAAACAGAAGTTCTGCTATTAGGCTAACAATAAAGAATATTTTGGTTGCTTGAATATCGTTCATCTTTCTAAATTTTTAATAGTGTTAATACTGAATTAGATATTAGCATAATTAGCTAGTTTAAATAATGCTATATCTACTTTAACTATTGACATCTTTCTCACGGAGAATTTCCCATTAATTATGAGAGACATCAATTTAAACGTGTCTGGAGTGTAATCTAATCCACATTCTCTAATTAGTTGATTAACTGCATAGTTATGGGATTTACGATTAGCTATTGACATATTGTGATATTTATGCAAATTGTATCTCCAGTTCTTGTGTTCTTTTTCTTTTATCTTATTCTGATATAATTGGAATACCTGAATAAGTGTTGAACTACCTGTAATCATTTTGTTAAGTGTTATTTATGTAAAAGTGAACAGTTTATACTCATGTTCAGGAGTCTCTAAAAGAGCGTATCTAAATAGAAATGTGGAAGCTTGTTATAAATGTCAATTACTTTATTTATAATTTTGCTTGTTAAAAAGTTGTTAATCAATAATGAAACTCGAAGTAATATTTCTTACGAATACCCTCTGATAAGAAAAACTTAATGAGAGTCTTTACCTGTTCAAGTTCATAGTTAAGAGTCTCAAAGTCGTCAGTAGGTAATACTAACTTACCCTCGTATATAATGAGACACTTTACTACCTGATCACAAGTCATCATACGATTACTATGATCATGTACTACTTGTTTATATATTATGGAATCTTTAGCCTTGTCAGCAATATCTGCATAAGTGTTAAATACACCTTCTAACCAGTGAAACCACAGCCCAAACTCTTGGGAAAGTTCAGGAGTACCTGTAAGTGTACAATACTTACTGTCAAACTCTGCCAACTCAATTGGCTGTTTTGTTGTTGTGTTAATAATTTGGAATGTCATAATTTATTTTGTTAATGTGTTAATAAATAGAACTCCAGTCAGGTTACAACCCTGATACAATGTTTTTATTTACTGGAGTTAGGATGTGCCTTATCGTACAAATCCTGGGACTGATACGATAAAGCCATTCTCTCTGATGCAATCAGGATGACCAGTAGCCGGTGCTACTAAGTCTCCTCTACGTTTCCATACTGGTTCATCATTGTTTGCAGCTAATACCATAGCTGACACAATAAAGTATGTACCATCTTCAGGTTCTGGGAGACCTTCGATTTCTCCATAGAATACTGTAGCAATACCGCAGCAAAAGTTGCTAAACTTGTTAGCAACACGAGCTACTTTACCTGATGGATGATACTCAGTACCATTATTTATGGTAATAGTATGTGGAGTAAGGTTGATGAACTTATTAGGAATAACCTCAAAGTTCTCTCTCATAAGATTATCGAGATTTCCTTCAGTCCCATCAAGTTCTTTATAGTGACACTCATACATAAGTTTGCCACGATATGTCCAATGACCAGTGATAACACCAGTCACACTTGTATCATCATCGTCTAAGGCGAAGAGGATTACTTTAGTTCCGTTTTTTACAATTCTTTCTTCCATTGTTTGCTAATGTGTTTATTTTATATCAGTATCACTATAATAAAAACTAGACACCTTAAACTTTAGTCTGTCCTTTCTAAAAAGGTTGATACCACCAGGAACAAAATCCATACAATAATCTTCCTTATAATCTATCTTCCAAGGCATAATATCGGTGTGTCCAAGAAAGTCAAGTTCTTTAGTGTCAAAGTTATAACCAAATCTTTTGGCATCTATGTATCCATCTTCATTTTGTTCGTTCTCAGGTATAAACATGAGAGAGTTATACATGCCCTCTTTTTTAATACCTCTACTAATTGCTTCTTTAATAGCAGCATTTAGTTCTTTTGGGTTGTATTTATTCATATCTTAAACTAATATGGTAATAATCCACATAATACAAGTGCATCTTCAGGTATATATCCACATACTTCAATACACCAACTGACTTATTTTTTAAGGAGGTGTGCTCTTGTTAAAGAGTTATAACGAGTTACATTTCTATAGTCAATAATTGCACTATAGTTAGCAGCTACATTATTGCCTACGGTATCCACATTGCAAAATTCAATATGTATATGGTCATCTATTTGCTTATCGTACGCTTCACACAGAGCTTTGTACAACTCCTCTATAGATGAACATATTCTTGTAAACTCATTTGGGTCACAATACCGATTGTCTGATACGATTATATTCATTCTTTTGTAGCAATTACCTTATATCATTGCGAGGTTTTTATTGTTCACAGACACAGAGCCACTATTAATACTATCCAGTGATTAAATAGTTTCTCTGTGTTTCGTCCAGTCTCATCGGTGTGAATTTTATAGTCTCCTGGTTGACTTTAAAATGTACAAGGGTTACTCTTGTACTTCTAAATAGTAATATTATAGTTTCTATATGAGTACCCATATCCATTATAGTATTAGTTTTAGCCATCTCTTACTCCTTTGCCACAGGAAGCCCCTCTTTAAGCACCGAGGTTATTGCTTTGAAAAATGTGTAGTTCTTCAACACTTACTATCTCCTACACTTGTTTTCATTCAGCTTTCTTTTTGTATATCTGCAGAATATACTCAAATACTTTCAATGTGTTACGACTGCTTACCTACTTCACATACAACTTAGCTTTATAATAATGTTAATTAGTTACATACTAAGAAGCAACTCCACTCTAGATAAGTAAGCGAGCTGTGTTTTTTTAGTTAAAAGTAATTTTCAGTTTAACCGTCTAACCGAATAAAGGACTTAATGTTGTTTTGTTGTTTGTTGTTGTTTAAATTGTCATAAAGCAAAGTAGTCGCTCTCAACACCCCAAATGAGAAGAATTGCGGATAGAGTAGAAGTGTGCCAAACACCCCTTCATATTACTCAGCCGGATTGCCTCTTCAGCGTATCCGAAAGCGACTGCAATTTGCAATATTATTGTTTTAAATAAATTTTAGCTGTCTTTCCAGCTTGCCAGAATAAAAAGATTAAACATATTGTGAACTAACTCTAATAAATTGTTGATGTTGTGTTTTGTTGTTGTTTTGTTATTTACGACAGTTCCAGTACCACTCGTCGACTAATTCGATACCAACCGTCGTCTAAATCATGTAATTCAAAGTAGCCATATTGAGGATGAGGTGTGAATTGTCCACATAATGTAAACTCTCTGCCATCATCACTTACAAATGTACTACCCGAATAAGTTCCTTTAAGACAAATGACCTTTTTTGTTCTTACTTTTCTCATATATTAAAATAATTACATCATCGGCACTTGCTTACAAATTATAAAACATACACCAGTACAAATGAGCGTTGTATCATCAGCACTGGCTTACAAAGTAATTAATTAATAAGTAGGGATTTCTCCCTACCTATCAATTTAGAGTGACCAAACGTTTACACGCATTACACGATGAGCACCCTTTGCGTAGTCCAAAGTGCCTTGGCTAACGCCACGTGTTGCGACAATAGGACGGCAACCCTGAGCCACCAAAGTAAGTTCATTTGGAAGCTGTTTCTTTCCGGCTTTCACTGCCATGAAAAGCTCGAGAACGTTTCGAGTTTCAGCGTCGAAGAAATCAACGTTTGCAGGGTCAAAGCCTTCAATGTGCTGAGCTGTATGTTCAGTTTCCACGCGAGATTTGCCCTCTTTGCCGTTGTCCTCTTTGAACGTGCCTTCCCACTTGTAACCTGCCAAAGATGGCTTGATGAGGTTACGTAATGAGATATTACGACCATCAGAAAGTTTTGCACCAAAGAAAGTGTTTTGTGGAACCTGTGTGCCATTCACATTTGCGTAAACGACAACAATCTCAACCTCGCCTGTGAGATGGATAGTTTCACCGATAGTGAAGCCATTTCCGCCTTCTTGGCGTGTCTGCATCAGTTTCCACGCATCTGCGTTAAGTTCGGTTAAACCAGCATCCTTGCGAATTTTGTTCAACTCTTTCAACTGGTCTTCTAACTGCTTTGCTGTTGCTTTAAATTCTTTCATAATTCTATTTTTTAATTGATTAATAAATATAATATGTTTAATTTTTTATTCAAGTATGAGGGAGGGACTTAAGTGGGTGTCTACCGTCGATTTAGAGACTCCGTCGATTTAGAGACTCTGTATATATTTACTATATGAGTATCTATAATGTATATAGCACTTTCTTATATTAACATTTTTTAACTTCTCACTTTTAGATACTCTTTATTATGGTTGTATGTAATTCAAAAGAAATTATATATAGTTAAAAACTTAAATAAAAATGAAAGAAAATATAAGTGAACTAATGGAACAATTAATGTCTGAGCAAGAGATAAAAGAACTACTAACAGCTTCAGACCATAATGAAGATTATACTTATAATAAAGATGGATTAAAAATAGAAATAAAACATACAGATAACTCAAAGACAATTTCTATTACTTATGACAATCCAACAGAAACTATAAAAGAAAACTTTATATCTAATTTAGAAAACATAAGTGATGAGGATTTTATAGCAATCTGTGAATTTATTGGTAAGGAAGAATTAAACTATATTCAAGAATTAATTGATTCTAATTCTCAAGAGTATATTAAGGACGGCATTAATATATTTAAGAGAAATGTTTATGATTATGTAGAAGATATGACAAGACATTTAAATAATCTTAAACTATAGGTTTCTAAATTTTGACTTATTTTAATCTAAATACAGATTAATCGGGACTAGAAAATATCTGGTCACCCTTCTCCCATAGTATAAGGGTTTATTACAGATGACTCTAAATCATTTAATCACCGTTCGAATCGGTGTGGGAGGACAAATTAATGTTAATGTGTTATGACTATAGCAATTTATAAATTAAATGGAAAGCTTCTGAAAACAACTAATTTAGAAAAGAAATTAAAAAAACTCAAAAGACATTCTTCTGAAATAGAAATACTTTTTAAAGAAGAGTATGAGGGGGATTTAAAAGAAGCTGAAAATTATTTAGATTTTATAATTAAAAAAAATTATGTAATAGATGAAGAAGAGAATGATGACATAGTTTTATTACATCATTATATAAATAGGAAAACAAATTATTCGGCTACTAGTATAAAGAATGCTGATAATTATTTATTAAATCAAGGATATGAGCAAGTGGATTAATAAGAATGATGCTGAACAAAATGTAAATATGTCAGATACTTTATATAAGAGATACTTAAATATAAAGTCTAAACAAATTAAAAAGGAAACATCAGATTTAATTGATGAATCATTAAATATTGGTTTACAAGATACTCAATGGTTCTTAAATTGGATGGATTCAATAAATGAAGAAAGTGTAAGATATTAAGTTATATAATTTTTTGCGTTTGGTTAAATTTTAAAAGTTTAAAAGTTTAAAAGGGAAACTTAGTTGTGAAACTAGGCTTCCCTTATTTTTATATTATAGTAGTTATAACTCCATATAATAACCATCCAATAGCTGTACCTATACCATCTAGTAATACATAATCTAATCTCTTATTACTATATAATTCCCATATAGTATATATGGTACTAACTAACAAAGCAGATACTATATTACTAAATATAGCTACTAATATAAATATAACTGTTGTATCTAAGCATCTTATATTTAATAATGTATATTTTATATTAAATATATTACCCATCTTTATATTTTTTAAAAACTCCTGTAACACTATCTATACCTAATAAACCCATACAACAATAGAACATAGTATCTATCATCTATGGTGCTTCAATCTAGTTAATAGTGCAGTATATTAGAATAATTAAACCTATTAACCATCCTAATATACCACACACTCTTTTACTACTTATTCCAGTGTGCGCTGTTATTAATTTAATTAAAAACTATTTCATCACACAGTTTTAATATAGAATCTAGAGTAGTCTTAGAATATAATATTTCTACTGGATTTTCCACAATAATCCTTTTCCAGTTTTAATTATTTGTTTCGTATCTCTTTAAATATTTATTCCATAACTACTTATCTCTTTTATTTACAAAATCTAAAAATTCTTGTAATTCATTTAATTGTATATTTATATCTTTCATACCTAATTAATATTCTAATTATATATTCCTGCTACAAGCGGTAATCCATTAGATTTATTCCACTAATTAATTATCTATTTATCCCTATTTCTCCCTCTGTTCATTTCAGTATTATAGAAGGCAGGTCTTGTGTTATAGTTTTTCTATTTTAAACCCTATTTAAACTGTCCAAAATTCTATACATTCTACAAATTCTTATATCTACCATTAGTTAGACTATCTGTTGCATTTTTAGTCCATCCACCTAAGTTAGAAGCTCTTCTTCCAAATGAATAATATTTTCCTGGTCTTCCATCTTCTATAATAGACAAATATGAAGTATCAAAAGCTGCCTACTATGGAATGCCCTAATTAACTAATGAGATATATCTCTATAACACTTGTGGCTATGAATTATTAATCTAAAAACTTCCTCCCTACTAATGTTTTTTAATTGTATTAGTATAGATTTTTATCTAGTCATAAGGATTATCTATATAGTTTTTCTAGTCAGGAGTTACAGTAATTTCAGGCAGCACAACTCCTCCTTTATATATCATGGTAGTTTGACCATCTGGGTAATTATCAGGAGCACCAAACAATGTAAGATTAGGGTTATTCATTCCGAAGTCGGTCATGTAAAATTTTAAACCATCTTTACTAAATGTGCCCCTTTTAGGATGAGTTGGATGATTAATTAGTTTTACTCTATCATCACGATGCTAATCTTTTCCTGTAGGTTTATACTTATTAAAGAGGGCTATATTGACATTATTATAATTTCCTTTACCATATCTCTGTTCTGGAAAATTCTCATACAGCATATCTGTTAATGCTCCAGTTGTAAAATTACCTCCCTACTAATAAGTAAGAGGATGATTCTTCTTTAAGTCTTTTGTCTTAAACCATCCATTATCTAATATTGATCTATGTCCATTAGGCTTATGTACTTCGCCACCATCTTCATGTTTCCATTTCTTTGCATTCTAAGCAAATATGGCTCTCTTTCTAGTTAGGGGATTTTTACTATGAGTTAACTCTTCAGTAGTCTTACCTGTTCTCTTTTTAGTCTCAGTAAACTTTCCCCTATTCTCCTTCTTAATGTGTATTCCTGAACCATTAGCTAAGATTGGAATACCAAATACTTCAAAATTATTCATTAATTATTAATTTAAGTTAATTATTTAATCTTCTATTTGTATTTCACATATTATAAATATATAATAGTGTATGAGAAAATAAAAGTTAATAGATTATAAGTTAAATGAATAATGATTATGTTTTATGAATGAATTACAAATTGACAAACAAAATGGTAACATTGGTTTTAATGAGGCTCAGCACAAGTATTTTGATTTGACTGACCCCTCAATTAAATTTACATCTGTAACAACTATGATTGAAGAATTTGCTCAACCATTTGATAAGGAATTTTGGTCAGCCTATAAAGCTCTGGAAAAATTACTGGATGCTGATAGTTGGAAATTAGAAAAGAAGTCTCTTCTATCTACAAAGAAATTTGATCCTGTTCTTCTTGAGTTACATAATATTTCTGAAAATGATTTTAATAAAGAGCAACAGAATATTCTTGATGAATGGGCTAAAAAGAATAGAGAATCTTGTGAAAGAGGTACCAAGATACATGCTAATTTAGAGAACTCATTCTATGCTAAAAAGAAAGATATTAGTTTATCTAAGTATCAAATAGGAGGTAAATTTGAATGTCAAAAAGATAGAACAGCTTTAGACTTAGAGAATGCAGTATATCCAGAATATCTTATTCACTGGGATTCTCCTTCTGGTAAATTACATATAGCAGGACAAATAGATTTATTAGTTAAAAAGGGTAACTCTATAACTATAGGTGACTGGAAGACTAACGAAAAAATTGATACTAAAAGTTATTTTGATTCTAAAGTAAGAAGTTCAGTTAAGATGAAATTTCCTTTAAATAACTTAGATGATTGTAATTATTATCATTACTGTCTTCAGCTTAGTACTTATGCTTATATAATAGAATCTTATAATCCTGATTTTACTATAGAAGAATTAGTATTGGTTCATTTTGACCATCAAGATAACATGACTGTTTATAAACTACCATACCTTAAAAAGGAAGTAGAAAGAATGTTATCCTTTTATGAGAAAGAACATTTATTAATGGAACGGAGATTAAAAAATAAACGAATTGAATATTAATATAATAAATGTCTAATTATATGGAAGAATATATTACTAAGCGTACTAAAATATGTAGAGCATGTCCTATATGTGATCAAGAAAATGAAATTTGTAATGCTCATCTTTATTTAAATCCTATTAATAATGATGTAAGTACAGAACCTAAAGCAGGTTATCTTAAAGGATGTGGCTGTCACTTAAAATGGAAGATAAATAATAAGAATAGTCACTGTCCTTGTAATAAATGGAGTTCTGAAAATTAAATATGAACATACTAATTAAATGGTTACATGGTATTTTAACTAAACCATTAACTATATTAAAAAGCATTTACTTTAATATAAAAAATAAACATCAAGATTTAGCAGATTATAGATTATCTGTATGTAATCAATGTGAACATAAACTAACTATAAAATTTGGAGATATATGTGATCAATGTGGTTGTATATTAGAAAATAAGACTAGATTAAAAGAAGAAAAATGTGATTTATGTAAATGGTAAATTACAGTAATTTATTAATTAAGTAATTTGAATGATTATGGATTTTAGAAATGAATTAAATGGTAATGAGAAAGTAGCACAAAGTCTTGTAGGAATGGAAAGTACAGGAACACCTATAGTAGTTAATGGACAAAGAGCAGACATTATTTTAGCTAATGAAAAGAAAGCTAAGTTTAATACACAAGTAGATGAATATGTGGATAAGTTTGAAAAACACAATAAAGCTCTTGAAGACTATGCTAAGGAAATCTCAAAAGACATCAATGGTTTAGAGATATTACCAATGGGTTCTTATGCATTGATTAAACCTTTTGATGAGAATCCCTTTCAAAAAGTAACCGTGGAGAGTGGTATTATTACTGACCTTGGTGGTTTCACTCCACAGTACAAAAGTGAGGAAGATGGTCAAATACATGAATGTGAACAATTTATTAAAGTTGGAACAGTCATTGAAACAGGTTATAAATGTGAATTTGTAAAAGAAGGTGATGTAGTATTCTATACTAAAGCCAGTGAAGCTATTGTTCCATTCTTTAAGCAAGGTTTTGTAGTAGTGAATGAGTCTCGTATCATGGCTATAGTTAATGAGAAATTAACGGAAAGAAGAAATAATATACAAAAGAAATAATGGAAAACAAGATTTATTTTAGTCCTGGGGATGTTGTAATCTTACGTTAGCATGATAAGATGCACTCCCCAGCAATGCTTGTTCTTAGAAAAGAGCAATCATTATTTAAAGATAGTCCTGAATTAAAAGGATTAAGATGTAGATGGTTTACTGATTCAGGATTAATGTAGGAAGCAGTATTTAATACTAAGGATTTAATACTTATATAATTATGGCAAATTGGAAAACCGCCCCAGTGTATCCGGGAGTCCGGTTATATGTAGGGGATAGATCTTACGAACCTGGAACTGAAACGGCAGGTGTACTTTATGATGGTAATGTAATATCTAAGGAGAATATTAACAGAATTAATAAATAGACAGGAAGTCCGAATAATACTAATTACTTCATAAGACCTCGTAGTCAAAGTGGCTGGAAACCTGATGTAACTAAACCTTAGGCTACTAAAAATTCCAAAGTTTCTACTGCAGGTAAACCTCATACAAGTGCATCTTCTACAACTGGCAAATCAAGAACTGCATTAGCCCCAAAAACTCCTGCATCTAATTCATGGATTAATAAGGGTAGAGGAATATGGAATTATAATGGAGTATCTCAAGCAGATGTAGCAAATGCTTATAAGACTGGAGATTTCAGTAAAGTAGGAAATTACTTATCTCAACATAAAGATTTAGCTAGTTACTTAAACAATATTTATAGTAAGAGAGGAGGTAACTAGTTTAATTAGCCTACTCAGCAAGTAACTCCTACTTAGGGAACTCCAAGATAGGGTATTCATGTTGGAAATAATGGAGTTACTTATACTAATAAATAGGGCAATACTACAGATGTAACTAACTCTCATAATCTCTCAGAAATTATATTGGGTTCAAATTCTACCTCAGAACCTACTGTAAATACCCAGTTCTTAGAACAAACTGCTTCTAATTTAATTAGTCCAAATTAGTCACATTTTGGAAGAAAAGGAACTAAAGACTTTATGAGGCAGAATCTAGTAAATCCTGAAGATTATTCTACTTCAGAAAGAAGAGCTTTTAGACATAGCATTAATAATGATAAAGGTGATTGGTCTGGAGCTAATAGAATAATGTCAGATGCAAGAATAAATAATAAATTAGGATAGGCTACGGGTTTAAATAATTACTAGTTATAGAAACCATAGTTAAATATGCCTAATTAGTTAAATAATAACTTAGTTAGTTTAAAATTTAAACAAGGAGGACAAATGTATAAATATCAACAAGGAGGTCAAATGCAATAGGTTAATGGTCAAGGTATAGAGAAACAAGCTATTGCTTTAGTTCAAGCAGCAATGCAAGGAGACCAACAAGCTAGTTAGACTATTTAGTAGATTATGTAGGCTGCACAACAAGGTGACCAACAAGCTGTGCAAGTAGCACAATTACTTCAAGCAGTTATTCAAAAAATGCAAGGTTCTCGTAAAGCAAGATTAGGAGCCAAACTTAATTATTTTAAATAGACTGACGAATGTCCAGAAGGTTAGGAATTGGTGTACTTTAAGAAAGGTGGAGAAATCTGTAAAGTATGTCAAGGTAAGAAAATGCAAAATGGTGGTAAATCTAACCCAGTATCTGACTTTAGAAAGAAAAGAGAACAAGAATAGTTAAAGAAAAACTATTAGAGAAATCCTGCTACTAGAGGTAAATCTGCTAAGGAAATAGCTGAAATGCAAAAGAGAAATAGACAAGAAGCTAGTTAGGGAAAAGGTGAAGCACCTGCTAATGTAGCACCTTGGCAGTATAAAAAGAAGTAATAACTAAATGTTAATGTGTATGATTTATGAATGTATTTAATTATGATAGTGACCATCTTTAGCTAGAAATAAATGAGCCTGAGATTCTTTTAATTAAAGAGTTTAAAGCTCTTCTAGATAGAGATAAAACTAAAACTAAAACTAGAGTAACTAAAGAACTTACTTATATATACTTAGCTCTTGATTGGAAATCTTAGTATGCTAACTATTCTGAATAGGAAAGACATGAAGAAGCTCTTGCTGATAGTGGTTTAACAGAAGAACAATTTAATGACCCCATATTTAGAGAAGCTTGTCGTAAATATAGAAAATTACAAGACTCTAATAAATCTATTTAGTTACTAGGAGCGGCTAAAAAGGCTGCAGACTAGTTAATTGATTACTTTGATGTTATAGTAGATTTAAATGAGCGAGATGTTAATGGTAAACCTGTATTCTCTGCTGAGAAATTTATGAAAGAAGTAGCTTAGTTAAGTAACGTGCATGAACAATTAGTTACTTTGGAGAAAGAAGTAAAAGAATCAGTATCACAAGAATCTACTACTAGAGGTGGTGTTAATACTGGTTATGACCCAGGTGATATTTAATAATTAATTATTATGGCAAAGAAGAAAATATTACCTACTGAGTTATAGTTAATAGTTGATGACATTAAAAAAAGATAGCAAGAGGAAGACTATCAAGAAGTACAAGAATTAATAGACAATGTTAGATTAGAAAGATCTAACGATAAATCTTATTGGGATGTTCCTATTAACTAGGAAATAACTTGTTTTGATCCAACTCTTAGTTATGAAATAACTGGATATAGACCTATTGATGAAACTCATAGCTTAGATTTTAATCCCGATTGGTTTACAGAGGTGCGAGAAGTATTTAAAAGGACTGGTAGATACTGCTCTTATTTACCTAGAAGTAAACGTTGGGATACATTTTGGAAGGAATAGTATAAAAGATGTAAGTATGGTATGACTTCACATGGTTATACTATTACAGGTGATAACTATTTCTTCCTTAATTTTTATTAGTTACCTGTTGTAGATTAGGATGAGGCTGCAGGTAGTGGTACTGAAGATAACTTCCCTAATTTTATGGCTTCTTAGTATATGTTCTTTCATTATTTATAGATGTGTAGAGTATTAAGACGAAATGCTTGTCTTATGAAAGCACGTTCTATTGGATTTAGTGAAATTATGGCATCTCTTGCTGCTAGAATGTATACAGCTATTAAAAAGAGTAGAACTCTTATTACTTGTTTTAAAGATGTATATCTAAAAGGTACTTTTAGTAAAGTTGATCATGCTCTTACTTTTCTTAATATGAATGCAGATGGCTTCTTTAGACCAAGACTTAAAGATACAGCATTGGAAATTAAATCTGGATTCTAGGTAAAGAAAGATGGTTAGTTTGTTGATGATGGTTGGCAATCAGTAGTTAAAGGAATATTAGCTGATAAACCTTCTAAGATTCGTGGAGACCGTGTTGATTTACTTATATATGATGAAGCAGGTTCTTGGAATGATTTAACTACTGCAGTTGTACAAGGCAGAGCACTCTGTGAAGTTTAGGGTATTATTCGAGGTATTTAGGTCTATGGTGGAACTGGCGGTGATATTGGTGCTGCTCTTGAGGGACTAAAAAAGATATATTATAATCCTAAAAGCTATAAGGTATTACCTTTTAGACACTCTTGGACACAAGATGGGGCTGTTGCAGAAACAGGATTCTTCATACCATATTTCTTACAATCTCTTAATCCTGAATACATGGATTCTAGAGGAGTATGTAACTAGACTGAATATAAGAAAATGCTAACTAAGGAGAGAAATGAGTTACTCTCTGTGCCTGATGATTATGTAAAGCATTGTGCTGAGTATTGTTGGAATGCAGAAGAAGCATTTACTCTTGAAGGTTAGAATAAATTTAATAAAACTATAATAGCTAATTAGTTAGCTAATATCAGACTTCACAAAATAGGACCTAGACCACAAGTAGGATTATTAGACTATACTTATAAAAATAATAAGCACACATTAGATAATGTAGATGGCTTTAGATGGATTCCTGGTGCTGGTAAAGTTCAAATTTTAGAACATCCTGTATGGTCTCCTTTATATCAAGAATAGGTTGATAAGTAGAAAAAGGAAGCTGAAGAACAAGGATTAGAATTTACACCTTAGACATATCAAGAAATGAATGATATGTATGTTGCAGGAATTGATGGTATTGATATAGGTGCCAATTAGACTTCTAAAGAAACCAGAGATCCTTCTGATTTTTGTATAGTTATTAAAAAGAGGGTATTTGGTATGAATGAACCTTAGTATGTAGCTATGTATAAAGATAGACCTGCTAATATTAGAGAAGCTTATAAAATAGCTATGTGTATGTGTCGTTACTATAATTGTAAGATAAATATAGAAGCTACTCGTATGGGAATGGTAACTTGGGCGAGAGAAAATAAATGTCTTTAGTATTTTATGAAGAGACCTAGAGCAACTCTTACTGATATTAAATATGGTACTACTAAATAGTATGGTACTCCTGCTACTAAAGCAATTATAGAACAGCAAACAGACTTAGTAGCTGCTTTTGTAGAGGATTATGGACATACTATATGGTTTGAAGAAATGTTAGAATAGTTAAATAACTATAATGATGAAAATAAAACGAAATTTGATATTATAGCCAGTTTAGGTATGGTAGAGTTAGCCGACCAAGAACTATCCGGTAGACAGCCTACTAAGGTAGACAAAGAAGTAGAAGAGTTCCAAGACATAGGATACTATATAGATGAAAAGGGGTACAGACGTTTTGGAGCTATACCTAAGAAACCTATATAGTAGGTATTAATTAATTAGGAAAAATAGGATGACCCATACAGAATTGAAACAAGTGATCCGAGATTATTATAGAACACAGTTCTAGGTGGATTTTATAGGAGATATTCAAATTACTGATTTAGACCCAGTAGGATATAAAGTTGCTTTAAATCTTAATCATGCTGAGAATCCAGTAGTTTATATAGCAGATTTACCAGATGAAGAATTTATACCATATATAAAGGAGGAACTTAGAAGAAGTAAATTACATGAAGTAAAATTCTTTAAAGCTATTAAAATACAACCTCCTAAACCAGTTTTATGTTATGACAGAGAACGAATTAATAGATAAAACTAATGAAATAATCTCTGAATTAGTAGTTAATAAAACTAAATTATAGAAGGCATTTAACTACTATAATGGTAAAAGAGATAAAGAATAGTTTAGATATTTAGAAGAAAACTGTGGTATAGGAAGCCCGACTTCTGTAAAGTTTACTCCATTACTAAAGAAACATGTAGATGCTTTAGTAGGAGAATTTTTAGGAACACCTATACTTCCAAAGGTATCTTGTAAAGATAGTAGGACTATATCTAATATAGGTAGAGAAAAGCAGTTAGAGCTTACTGCCAGAATTACTACCTTTTTAAAGACTCATTTAAATAAATCATTACTTAGACTTATAGGGGGTAAAGATATTGTTGATAAAACTATTAAATAGTAGTTAGATAAAATAATAGATGAACTTGATTAGTCTTTTACTTCACAATATGAAATAGCAGCATAGAATATACTCTAGTATATAATGCAATCTACTGAAACTGATTTCGTAACTAAACTTAGAGAGTTATTTATTGATTTATTAGTTACAGGTTATTGCTATTTCAGAATTAAACCTTCTTTAAGTGGAACTAATATAGAAATAGAAGTACTTAATCCTTTAAATACTTTTGTTGATAAGAATCCAGAATCTCCTTATGTAAAAAACTCTAATAGAAGTGTTGTTAGACAATGGCTTACTAAGAGTTAGATAATAGCTAAATATGGTAAGGAACTATCTAAGGAGGACATATAGAAGATGAAAGATGATTGGACTGATGATAGTATAGCTAGATACAGAAGAGCTTATGGTCCAGTTGTTTCCATTGACGAGGATAGAGAAGATGACGAAGATATAGACTTACTTCCAGGTTATCCAGATGATGACTCTTATAAATATAATTATATTCCTGTTTATGATGTAGAATGGATTGAAACAGATTCTAACTATGTAATGCAAAGATATAATTGTATTAGAATAGGTGAAGAGTTCTATATATTAAGAGGATAGGATAATAATGTAATTAGATGTTAGGATAATCCTAATTATTGTACTCTTACAGTAAATGGTGTTTATTTTCTTAATAGAGCACGTCAACCTTATAGTCTAATCCTTAAGTGTGCACATTTACAAGACTAGTATGATGTCTTAAATTACTATAGAGATGCTATTCTTGCTAATAGTGGAGTAAAAGGAAGCATTATTGATATCTCTATGATTCCTACTTTTTTAGGAACTGAATATGCAGCTAGACTATAGAAGTGGATTGCATATAAAAAGTAGGGAACTATGCTTATAGACACAGCTCAAGAAGGTAGAAATGAAAACGGTAATGCTCCTTTAAATACTATATTTAATGGCTACGATGAATCTCTTCCTGTACAAGTTATTCAAGCAATTGATTTAACTATTTAGTCTATTGAAAACACTGTGTCTTCTATTACCGGAGTATTTAGAGAAAGACTTAATGGTATTGAACAACATGATGCCGTAACTAATATTAAATAGGGAGTAACTAATTCTTTCACCATAACTAAACCAATCTTTCAATAGATGGATTTAGTAGTTAATTAGTTATTAACTGACAGTCTTAATGAAGCTAAGATAGTTTATAAAAAAGGTATTACAGGAACTCTTATATTAGGTGAAAAATACTAGAAAATATTTACAGCACTTCCAGAACACTATACTTTAACAGATTATGATATTCATATAATATCTAGTACTGATATTATGTAGGATATGTAGACTATTAAATCTACACTTCCTGACTTAATTAAATCTGGTTTGGTTAGTGCTGATATTATATTTGAAGCTCTTACAGCTAAAAGTCTTACTGACCTTAAATATAAAGTATAGAAAGCTATTGAGAAATAGAAAGAAGAAAATAACTAGATGCAATAGTTATAGTCTAAGTTAGAAGAGACTAGTTAGTAGTTATAGCAAGCTCAATAGGAATTACAGAAAGCATAGTAGAAGATTCAATAGTTAAATGAGTAGAAGATGTAGTTAGACCAATCTAAGATATAGTTGGAATATCAAGTTAATTGGTATAAAGCTCAAACTGATAGAACTTATAGAACTAGACAATTAGATATAGAGGATGAAAGAACTAAAATAGAACTTTCTTAGTTAAATGATGGAAATCCTTATAATGATAAAATTAAATAGATGTAATGGCAACCCAATTATATGATTCAGAGAGTCACGCTATTTATCCTAATACATAGGCAGAGGCAGTATCAGTAAATACTAGTAAAACAAATATAAATAATGTACAATTAGCTATTTCAGATTTATATCAATAGATAGCTAAAGTAAATGGAGATTAGGCAGCTATATCTAATCTTACATTTGAAATATCATATACAGTGTCTAATATTTCAGATGCTGAATAGATAAAAAATGAAACATAGTGGAGTAATACTTTTTAGTTACCAACTACTGATAAACCTTATGCTTGGAAACGTACTATTATAGGATATACAGGAATTGCAGAAGCAGATAAGAAATCTGTATATGAAATAGTAATTGCAGATATAGCTGAAATTAATTAGTCTTTATATATAGCTATGGATAATACAAAAACTCCCAGAATATATTATCCACAGGCATATAAGGAGGATAATACTCCTTATGATAATTTACAAGCTTTTATAACTAATATTATAGATGAAACTAAAAAGAAAGATAATTCCATGATATGGAGTGAATCTCCAGTAAGTATTAGTGCTTCTGCTCCTTATGGATATGTGGCTACTAGAATTAGAAAAAATGGTATTTGGACTGAATTTGTCATAGGTTTAAATTCTAAATGGTCTTATGATAGTAAAATGATAGTTAAATATACATATACTTCATCGAGTTCATCGCCTTCTATAGATAGGACTAAGGATAATCCTGGAGATATATGGAAAGATCAAGTTACAGGTACTGGTTATCTTTGGATGATTACAGCTACTAGAGTAAGTACTAATTATGCACAAGATGATTCAGGTAATATTTGGAGCAAACCACAATTAATATCAGTAATTCAATAATGGAATTTAATATTGATATTTGTAATACTATTTAGGGAGGTATAACTATATTAGATTTATCTAAAGAATATAATTAGTATCTTCCTGAAAATAGTATTGATTCCAGTGTTTATGAAGATACCTTATTATTTAAATATAGTGATACAGTTACAGTAAATTCACTATTACATGTAACTACTAAGAATATTAAATATGTAGATGCTTTAATTCATGAACACATTAAATTAGACAATGGTATTTTCAAAGATGATTCATGTACTTTTAATCTCTTAGAAGATGGTTATTATACGATTGACCATTTTATATTTCCAAATATTAATTGGTATAATTGGTATAAAACAAAAGCTTCTGAAGAGTATAAATAGAAAGTAAATAGAATCTATATAATAGATAAAGGAGTTATTAAAAAGGAAGTAGATGGAGAATTAATAGAAACTACTTTAAAGGAAGTACTTGAAATGAATCTAGAAGGTACTCCTATTTAGAAAGAAAGAATAGATACCTTCTATACAGGTAATCTTTAGCAGTGTTATATTAATTATTGCAAAAGAATATTTGACCATTTACTTAATAAGTGTAGAGTTTCTACTTATAATGATGATTTATATGCGAGAGACTTTATCTGGATGACTCTAAATATTATAGATTATTTAATAGAATTTGGATAGTTCATGGATGCAGAAAGAATTATAGAAGAGTTTAATACTTGTGGAGGATTCTGCACTGGAAATCCTGAACATATAAAATCTCATGGTTGTGGATGTTCTAAAGCATAAAGCAATAAAACTATATAGAGACTTATTAAAGCGAGCTTCATATGGTTATAGAGACGATTATACAGATCTTATGAATATAATATGCTTTATTAGTCTCCCAGAAAGATTAGATAATGATGAGTTTATTAAACAAAGACTTTTAAATTAGAATGATACACTCTATTTACAATTAGGTAGGGAAGGTCAATTTAGCACCATGTTCTAAAGACCGTCCTATTATAAATGTACCTTTATTTAAGATTAACTATTTAAATGAGTTCTAGACCTAGCTAGAGAAAGAATAGGTAAGATAGAATTTAGGTATTAAGATAACAGGAGATTATATCTATCCAAATAAGAAGAATCCGGTTGATACTATTACAGATATAACTAATGTTAATGATGCTCTTGATTTTTTAATTACAATAGCTCAATCTTATTAGGATAAAAATATTGAATCTAATGTATCTTAGTTAATTAAAGATGTAAAGAGAATTGATACTTGGTTAAAAGATGATACTGTAGGTATTGATGCCATTAATAAGTAGATAGTTAATATTAATAAATCTATTAAAAGTATTAATGACTAGTTAGCCAATCTTGATGTAGATACTTAGATTAGATAGTGGGTTATAAACCATACAGGTTCAGTAGGATTAAATAGCTAGGATAAATTAGGATTTGCTATATCTAAAGATGAGGGTAATGCTATTGATGAAAGAGCTGATGGTCTTTATGTAGAAAGCTCAGATGCTGCTGTTTATAAAACAGATTTAGCTGATTCTACTAAATCTAAATATTAGGTAGGAGGTATTCCTGAGGGAACTACAGTGGCACAATTAAAAGGTAAAGCTTTCTCTTCTATAATTAATGATATATTATTTCCTTCATATACTAGAGATCTTATTTAGCCTAAATTAATATCTATATTAACTAATTAGTTAGTTGAAATGAATACAGTGGTTCTTTAGTTAAATCCTTAGTTTATTTAGGGAGATGCTGGAGAAATGATTAATCTTACTCAATCTATTACTCATAATGATTAGGAATTTACTAATTCTATTTATAATGATTTAGGAGAATATTTATATACAGCCAATGCTGAATACAGCGCAGGAGAATATTTAACTAATGATAGAGGCGAATTAACCAACTAGAGAATAGAAGCAGGTTCTGTAAGATTACTAGTTAATATTACAGCTACATACCCTTGGTACTATAATAATAATAAAGGTTAGTTAGTAGCATTCAATACTTAGTCTAATGAATTGACTATTTAGCTATCTGGTAAAGCAACTATTAAATTACCTGGAGTTAATTCTACTATTGATTCATTTAAAGTAGATGGAGGATTTGGTTATTTAGATGTAAATTTAGATGGATGGGATAAATCTACAGAAGAGATTAATGGATATACTTATTCTGTTTGGACTAAATAGGATGCATATGTATCTACTTTATCACATAAAATACAATTTACACTGAAATGAAATATACAGGTGATTCTTTACTTGGAGTTTCTTTTGAAATACAAACTCCGAAACCTTTAGACAATAGATTAGTTATTGATACTAAAAAAGAGTTATATGAGATAAATCCTAATACAGCTTACGAAGGAATGTTAGTAACCTGTATTGCAGATGGATTTACTTATATGCTTAAGAATAAGTCTTTAATTAAATCTCAAGATGGATGGAAATCTGTAGCTATCCAAATAGTTAGTTTAACTAAAGCTGAGTTTGATTAGAGAAAGGAAAACACTAATTCTGATTATACTCCAATAAATGATAAAATGCCTTATTTAGATAAGGATGTTTATTATTATATCTATGAGGACAGTATGTCAGAAACTGGGGACTTCTATGTAACTTAGGAGTAGTTTAACTAGTTAAATAGGCTAATAGGATTAAAGGCAGATACTTCTGCACTTAATACTTTTAAATAGAAAACAGAAGATAAATTTAGTTCTCTAAATAATTAGTATGTACCTCTATCATTCTTAGATGGTACAGGAGAAGGTTCACTCTCTGCAACATTAGCTAGTTATTATACTAAATAGGAAGCAGATGATAAATTTCTAACTAAAGAAAACTTTGGAGGAGATACAGATTTATCATTTGTTAAAACTAGTTAGTATGACTCTGATAAAAAAATTATCAATTAGGAACTTACTAAGAAAATAAATTCCAAATCAGATGCGGAACTTAATAGTTTAAAAACTACAACTATTGAATTAAATGGTAAATAGGTAACAGTTTAGCCAGAAGGTCTTTATTTAGGAAGTAAAAGATTAGCAGAAATAGAAGAAGTCCCTGATTGGATTTGTATATCACATTAGGAGTATTTACAAATGTCTAATGATGGTAAATTAGAAGAGGATAAATACTATTTAACTTACGGTGATGATATTGATGATTCTGGATATATAACTATGACCAATCTAGAATAGAAATATATGTCAGTTAGGAATGCAGCAGATATAATAGATAAGTAGGTAACTACTAAGATAAACTCCCTTATTCAAGTGAATGACGGAGTCTTAGTCGTTTCTTGATAAGAACTCCTACAAATTAGCTTTAATTGCATTGAAATACATTCCATTTATCACTGCAACTATAATGTATATTCATGTAATTTTAGTACTTTTTGCTAAACCTTTAATAATAGCAGAAATGTTTGCAGGATGTTCGTTACTGCCAACTATAATTATTTATCTGATGGCTCATGTATTAAGGTTTTGCTGGGTACATAAAGGATTAATATTTTATACGGCATTGATAGATGGGTGTATTACTTATAATAGATATTTTGAGTTTACCTGTAAAGAAATATATGAGTGGGAAGCTTTTATAGTTGGAACATTCTTGATATTTTATACAATAATATTTAAATTTATATGGAGGAAATCGCTTGGGTAAGCGGGAGATATAGACCTTTAGCTAAGGGTGCTTTTTTAAATACTCTTAGAGAATTAAAGACTTCAATAAAAGAGATTTAGGGGATTGATGTTTATGTCTAGGATAATACCATTAAAATAATAGATAAAAATGGTAAGTAATCTGCTATAGATATTGTCACGTAGTCTAAAAGGTTAATATAACTACTGAAGAACCTTCTGTTAAAGTTGCAGAAATCAAGTTAAGTGTATATATTAATGGAGGTAAAACACCTCAATATTATACTACTGATTCAGAAGGTAAAGTATCATTTATAGTACCTAGAGGTAATTATTACTAGATAGAATTTCCAGAATATGCTAAAGCTAAACCTATATCACCTATTGAATATACTTCTACATTAAGTAATAGAGATATAAATGTTACTTATGTATTTTATGATGAAGCCACTAGTAAGAAAGTCATAATTAAAGTAAATAAGGTGAAAGATGGTATTAAAACAGCATGGGAAGATAAGGAAATAAATATAACTATTGATAAAAAGATTACTTCTTATACAACAGATATTAATAGATAATATATAATTTGGGTTCCTTTGAGAAAAGAATATACTATATAGGTAACAGATTCAGATGGATACTATGTAGATTTTAGTAGAAATACTAGAACATTTACTGCAAATGTTGTATAGAGACAAGTAGTGTTTAATGCAGGTATTTATTTAATAGGTATATTTTTAGTAAATAATCAGGGTGAGCAATACAATATAGATGATTGGAAGAAATTAGGATACACTAGTAATAATGTAGTTGGTATAAGAATAAGTACCGATATATTAATAGCTAATAATTCTACTTATATAATACCTATAAAAGTATTATTTAAATTAGATAAAAGAGATACTTATAGTTTAATTAATTATTATTTATTACGATGGATAATATAATTTATAAAGTAAATTTAAAAGGAACTGAATATTAGATAGCGGCTACTTATGATGCTTCTAATAACAATATAGAAGACACTTATTCGAAGAAATCTGATGTTGGCACTCCTGAAGATTTTGTTTTTACTCTTGAAGATGGTTCTACTGTAACTAAATCTATTAGAGTTATTTCTACAACTAGTCAAGCTGGAGCTTAAGGAGGTATTATGGATTTTAGTAAAGTAACATCATTACAAATACCAGAAGGAGAAGTAACTCGTATAGAAGATAAAGATGGTAGATTATTATGGCTTAAAAAAGAATCTGCTACATGATATATTATAACGGACAATTAATTTCCGAAGTTAATGAGACTTTTCTAAAACTAGTTAATAATGTTAATAAAGTTACAGAGAGAGCTATTGGTGCTATTTATAAAGGTTCTCAATTAGTATTTTTAACTGTAGCTAATGCTATTAAGAGCTGTTTTGGAAGTGGTACATGGATTAAAGATAAACCTTGGTTAGATGATGATTTATGGAGAAAGAATTAATAACTAGATGAATAATAATTAAATTAATTAATTAAATTAATGGCAGTTTTTAAAAACCTAAATGACCGAATCCCTGATATAAATACTGAATGGAATGGTAAGTCTGGAGAATAGGTAGAAGATTACATTTCTAAGAATTTAGTTGGAGGAATGTCTTATAAAGATAGCACTTTAACTATTTATGGAAATGAAATTACTGATAATGGTAGTAGAAATGTATTAGCCAGTACACAAGTAACAGTTGAAACTCCTGTTTATAGTTAGGGTATCTTAGCCTTAGCTGTAAGAGTAAATGGAACTAGTTATACTACAGGTTCTGTTACTATGCAATATAATTCTAATGCTAAAGTAGAATTAGCAGTAGCTACCTATTATATATCTAGTACTCCAACAGCAGGTGATGTAGATTCAACTCTTCCTGTGAAAATTAAAGTTGGTTATGGAGGTAAAACTCAGATAGCTTCAGTAAATCCTTATAAGAAATCTTTATTTACTGTAGAGGGCGATACTCCTACTAGAATAAATATAAGTGAAACAGATTATAGATGGATTGATATTACAGATTTATTTAAAGATTCAGCAACTAGTTAGATTGTTGTTTCTCTTGTTGATTATAAGAAATCTAGCACTTTACCAGTTACTATTACTAATTAGGTAATTACTTTAGAGTATGTTGGTAATATAATATCAGATAATGCACAATTTAAGATTAATGGTGGAGTTGCAGCTAACTATTATCTAGAAGGTTGGGATAATGGTGGTTCTTTATTTACAACAGCTAGTGGAGTATTAACTAAAGGAGATTTAGTTGCTGGACTTAATTAGTTAGCAGTTAGAGCTGTTTATAATAGTAATAGAGATATAGCTACAGATTATATTTATGTAGATGTTATTAATCCCAATAATTTAACAGATACCGTAGTAGCTATTAATAATACTAGTACTAGTGTTAATAACCATGACACTGTTGAGTTATATAAATTAACTGTATATAGCCCTAATAAAGAATCAATTAAAGTTGATACTTATTTAGATGATACTTCCTCTACTCCTACTTCGTTACTTGATTCAGTATATATAACTAGTTAGGATTATGATTCTAATAACACTTATGAAACTCAATATTCTAAATATATTGAAATAAATAAGGATAATGGTGAGAAGTATTTAAAGGTTAAATATAATGGTGATTATACTTTCTATTTAGCTAATAATGGTAATATTTATTCAGATACTAATAGAAATATAACAGTATCTAATGTAGTTGCTAATTATTTATATACTTAGGAAATAACTCCCTCTATTAATTTTGATCAAATAAGTGGTAGAACTACTACTTTATTTAATGACTCTCCTAATTATTGGAAAACAGAAAATGGTAGAATAATTTATTCTATAGAAGCTCTAAGTGGTAAAGTATTTAATGGAGATGGTGTAAATCTATCATTAGCTAATGACTTTACATTAGAATTTGGATTTAAATCCTATAATATTAGTAATGAAGAAGGTCCTGAATCCGCAGTAATTACATTTGGTAATATGTAGATTAGACCTACAATGGTTTGTTGGAATACTTCTGCTGCTGATACTTTTAATGCTCGATTTGCTTAGTTTAATGAAGAGGTTGATACACATGTAGTAATTACAGTTCAAAGTAATTATTTGATTAATAAATCTGATACTTATTATCCAGATTATTTTGTTACAGACGCCCAATAGAAGGCATTTGATAGCAATATTCAACCTTATAACTTAGTCAGAATTTATATAAATGGAGTTATAGCTAGAGAGATAAAACTTATTGATAGTGACGTTCAAGAGTTTAAGAATGCAGTTCTTTAGATAAATCCTCAATCTTCTGATTTAGATTTATATTTACTTAGAGTTTATAGTTCAACAGCTTTAGATTTTGATTAGGTTCAGAGAAATTATATTTCATTCTTACCTACTAGATAGGAAAAAGATAAATTCTATGATGCTAATGATATAATCGGAACTAATGGAGCTATTTCATTTACTAAGGCTCTTGGTAAATATAATACTCTTGTCTATGTATTCCCTAAAGGTGGAGTACTTCCAAATCGTTCATGGTAGAATTAGGATAATACTCCAGGCGGACAAGATGGTGTTGCAAAGAAACTCCCATGTACTTTGTTCCTTAACTATAAAGATGAGAACATAAATAAAGAGTATGGTGGTAGAATAACCAATGGTTTAGTTAAAGGTCAAGGTTCTTCTGCTATGCGTTATCTTATCTGGAATACTACTTTTTAGTTAAAGAAGATTAAAAAGGATGGGGCTACATTAGCTAGTATATTTACACCTTATTTAAACCTTGATGAAGATACTAATAGATTTACAACTGTTAGAACTAAGGAATTAAAGAATGCATATCATATGCCACCTTATGAAGGCTAGGTAGATAATACAGAAAAAGACTTAGATTTAACTAAGTTAGTAGGTAAAATCAACTTTGCTTCTTCTATGCAATCTCACAAAGAGGGTGCTTGTAAATTATATAATGATGCTTTTAAAGCTAATCATACATTAATTAATGGTGGTAGAAAAGCAGTACATGAGGAAGCTTTCTTATATTTCTATTTAATTACAGACTTAGATACTGTAGATTAGGTAGAATTAGCAGACCTTATAGATAATGATAATGTTAAGTTCATGGGATTTTAGACATTTGGTTCTGCTAAAGGTGATAAGGCTACTTCTGGATACGATGATAATTTAACACCTGAATATATATTGATTGAAGGAGGTGAGAATGTTGACCCAGTAGTTAGATTCCTACGTCCTTGGATGTCTTTACAGAGAAAGACTATTGCAGGAAGTTCTGTAGGTTTAGCTAACTTTCCTACTATAACTAAAGCAGAATCTATAGCTGATTCTTCTAAAAATCTTTATATCCTTGATGAATCTATTACTTATGATGGTAAGAATGGAGCTTGGGATGTTGATTTCGGTTTAAATGGTGCTGCTGATGATTTTACAGATTTAGCTAAGGTGTCTTTAGAAAAGTTTAGAGCTTTTTATGACTTTGTATATAAATACAATTATAATCTAACTATATCAACAGGCACAACTACTGATTCTTGGGATAGTACTAAAAGATATGTACTTGAAAGTCAAATTACTTCATTAACTGGAAGTAAGAAAGGTGATATTTACCGTTGGGATGAATATGCTAAGGACTGGGTTAAAGCAGGTCTTTACTACGATTCTACTAATGGATGGGAGAGATTAAATATCTTTGATGATTTTAAAGAGACTCCTTCTAGTGGTAATCTTCAAATAGCTATTGATAATTTAAAATCTGCATTTAAAACAAATATAACTAAATACGTTGATGTGAGTGATATTTGTTTCCATCAAGCTCTTATAAAGTTACTTTCTGGTACTGATAATAGAGCTAAGAACACTTACTTCCAAATTGTTGGAGCACCTTATGAAGAGCATGTTGATGAAGGTGATAATAAGACTTATGTAAAGAAGGAACTTGATAGTTATAATGATTATTACTTAGTAAGATTATTAGGAGATGACCTTGACACTATTATTCAAACTGATAATAATGGTCTCCAATCTAAACTTTATAACTTACTTGAACCGTCATTTGATTGGACTACTAGAAATCAATGGGGTGATTCTGGAATGAATGCTTTCTTCTATATGTTTGATTAGCAATATGAAGCTCCAACTGCTAGTGAACCTCGTAGTATAAAGTCTGAATTAGCTAAGATTATTAATTATTGTTGGACAGCAGGTAAGAATTTTGATAATTTCTTCTTTAGTATTTAGAGAGATAAGTATCCTGCTATTGCTTATAATCACACTGCTAAAATATGGTATGAAAATGCACAATTTTTAATGGACGCTACTAATAAGGGTGCTGATATTATAAGTGGATATACTAATAATGGTATTACTCCTATTGAATAGAGTCATGGTTCTAGCTTAGAAGGTGAGGAATTATTTATGAAAAGACGTAAAGATTTCTTAGCTTCCTATGCCCAAACTAGTATTGATGGCGACCTGTATAGTACAGCAAGCTCTGCTGGTGGAGGTGGAATATTACATGCTAGAGTAGAATTTGAACCGTTCTAGGACTTCTATCCTTGTTATACATATGATAAAGGAGTATTTAGATATGTAATTCAAAATGATGGATCAAATAATTTTGATGCTAATAAATATTTAGCTAAACGAGGTTAGACATATACTTCTTTAATTAAAGAAACTAATAGCTCTATTAATTAGGGTTTTGTTCAAGTACCTCTTTATAAGAAGTTCAATGTAACTGGTTTAAATAATAACAAATTAGATGCTCCATTTAATAGAGCTACATCTTTTACCATTGATAATAAGAACCTTGAAACTTATAAGAGTTTCTTTGGTGATAATTATGAGAAATTCTCATTAGGTAGTTTTAGTGCTAATTTCCCTGTACTTGAAGAGCTTACTTTAAATGATATGAATACTGTAGAAACTCTTGATTTATCTAGTTGTAAAAAATTAACTAAATTGAATCTAAGTAATACTACAGTTAAGAGAGTTATTCTACCTTCTAAAGTTAAATAGTTGACACTTCCAGAAACTCTTGAAACATTTGAATTATATAATCCTGTAGAATCTATAGTATTTGAAGGATTAAATAATATTCAATCAGTCGATTTAGAAAATGTAGGTAATCTTAATGTTAATTAGTTCTTAGTAGACATAACTAATAGTGGTGCATTAAAGTCAGTAACTCTTAGAGATATTGATATTACAGTTACTGAGGAAATTCTTAGTAAGTTAGTTAGTGCAAATTTAAAAACTACAGGCTCTATTACTATAGTAGATAGTTCTAATTAGTTAGCTGAAATTAGTTTTGACACTAAGAAATAGTTAGTTGCTGCTTTTGGAGATATTGATTCTAATATTAATAAACCTAAGATTAACTATAAAGCTTCTGATGTTTCCCCTGAAATTTCTTGTGAGACAGAAGTAACTGCATTTGATACAAATACTGTTTATGATATATTTAATGTTTAGGTAAATAGTAACTAGATAGCTATTATTAGTGATCCAACTCCTAGATTATGGATTGATTATACTTCTAGCAATAATACAAATATTAAACTGGATAGTAAAACAGGTAAGTTTACTATAAATAGTATTACTGCAAATGTTATTACTATAACTATAAAAGTACATCTTATTAATGGAAGTATTAAAACAGCTACATCTAAATTAAGTTTAGTTTGGAAAGCTCCAGAACTTGGTAACTTTGTTTACTGTGATGGTACTTATACATCATCTTATAATCCAAATAAGACTCTTGCAGGATTAGTTTATGCTATTTCTCCAGATAATAGTGGCGAATCAGGAACTGCTTATATAATTGGTAAAGAATATTTTACTAATAGTGCTTTATATTTAGGCTATGAAGGAGCAAGTAATGATTAGAATAGCACATCTTCAAATATGTTAATAGACTTGTACTATATAGGTACATGGTTGAAAGCAAAAGGAAAGGTGTCAGAAGCCAAAGGAAATATTACTGGAGATTATCATGTAGTTGATACTAATACTAATAATTATACTTTAGGAATTGATAATATAGGTACTACAACTTATACTCAAGCTAAGAATTGTTTCTTAAACGACCATTTTAATGGTAAAGCTGATATGATTAAATACATTAAAGCAGCTAATGGGATACTTAGAGATGTTTATAACAGTGGTAATTAGTAGGTAAAGAACGCTATTAATACTTCTGATGGTTATAAAATCACTTCATTAAGTAATTTAAATACTGTAATTAATAACTTTACTATTAATGGTGCTAATAAAGAAACTAATTCTGCTAGTTGTGTTATATTCCCTTATTTCTATGCTGCATACTTATATTAGCCAATTGTTAATAGCGGAGAGACACTAATAAATGACTTTAAACAAGGAAACTGGTATGTACCATCTATTGATTAGTTATCTAGAGTTATTTATTATAGAGGATATAGCGTTAGTACTAATTTTAATAATTCTGATATAACAGGAAGTATTTCAACTAATATATCTGGAACTGCTATAGATAAATGTCCGATATTTTCAAAGGCTCTTGCAGCTTATAATAGTAGTTCAGCTACAGCTAGTTTCCCAGATGCTTGGAGAAATATTGCAAATGAGCAGAATATAACTAGTACTACAAACTCCAATGCGAATAGTTATACTTATGGTAAGAATACTAATAGTAATTCTTCTAGTAATTGTGGTTGGGTTCCTGGTAGTTACATTCAGAATACATACTTTGATTTATATGCTACTACTAAATAGGCTTGGAGATTAACTCCGCATATTGGAGTACCATTTGCAGAATTTAAATACTCAAAGAAATGAATTATAAAGAATTAACTTTAGACTTAATGTTAGAATAGGAGGAGTTATTGCAACTCCCCCTATCTAAATGGTATGAAATAATTAAAGAAAAAGATGGAGTTTGTTATGAATTTACATTAATTACTATTTTAATAGCCTTAATTAAATACTATGATAAATCAGTTAATGTAAATTCATTCTATTATAAAGACAAATAGGAGTGGTTAGATAAAAATACTAGACTTGGATTATAGAATCTAATTAATAGTGGTGCTGATAATATAACTATTTAGTTAAAAAATTCAATAATAGATATTAAAGCTACTAAATTAAAAGAATTTCTTAACTAGTTAGAAGTATATGCTGGTAAGTGTTTTTCTGTAACAGCTAAACATTTAGAAGCAATCAAATAGTTAAATACAGTAGATGATTTAATTAATTATGATTTTAAATCTGGTTATCCTTTGAAAATTACTTTAGATGAATGACATACGAATTGGGTTGGGAGGTGAAATAGAAGTTTCTCAACCCACTTTTGTACCTCCTAAAGAAGCATTTACAATAGATATTCCTGAAAAAATAGAGTTTAAAGAATCCTCCACAATAGATAGTGGATTTGGACATGATAATAAATTACACTTTGATTGTCCTAAACCTAAAACTCATATACACCTATGTAAGGAAAACTATTTAAGTGAATTTAAAACTGAATCTGAAAAATAGTTAGCTAGAGATAATTTAGGAGTTTATAGCAAATCAGAGGTAAACAATGCTTTAATTGATATTCTACAAAATCTAGATTCTAATACATTTATAACTCGAAAAGAGGTGAATACTTTAATAGATAATTTAGATTTTGTAAAATCAATTCTAAAGTCTAATATTAATTATGAAATTCCTGAAACTTTATTTACATTATGACAGATATTAAAAAATTACAATAGAATGGTAAGGAATTTGTTCCAATTACTCTAGCAGAAGCAGTTGTAGTAAATGCTACAAATCTTTAGGGATACAATACATTAGGAATAACAACATTAGATAAAGTTCTTAATGCATTAGCTGCTGTTGATTATAAATAGTAGACTGCAATTACTGAAATAAATACTAAACTTAAATCATTACAAGCTGGTTTTAGTTATTAGATAGTTGATAAATTACCAACTCCTAATGTTAAGTGTTTAGGTATTATTTATTTAGTTAAAAATTCTGATACTAACCAGAATAAGTATGCTGAATACATTTGTGTATTTAATAATGCAGAGTATTCATGGGAAATGCTTGGTATAATTAACTCAGAAGTTGATTTAACTGGATATGTAACTAAAGATGAATTTAACTCATTTAAAGCTACAGCTTTAACTGCAGAAGATGTAACAGATTCTTCAGGAAACAAAGTTTCTGTAGATTACGAAATTCCAAAAGATTTATATGATGCATGAAACTAACTAGAATATTACAGAACGGTGATTAGATAGCTCCCCAAACTGTAGATAAGGCTGTCTTAGTTAAAGTATTTGATACTGTAACTACCTTAGATAAAGTGTTACTAACTAAAGTGGATTCTGTAGAAAATATAGATAATACTCTAGATATTAAATAGGAAGGGACTAAAGTAACCATTAATCATTTAACTAAAATAACTCCTAATGATAAACCTGAGAATTTACTAACTTAGATAAATTCATCTGGACATATAATTAAATTAGAAAGAGTTAAGCCTTAGAATATTATAGTTAATGGTACTAAATATGACTCCTATGATGGTAATACTGAATCAAATATAGAGTTTGGGGATGATTTTTAGATAACTAATAAACAAATAAATTTACATTGGGGAAATGGCATTACTTAATTTTTCTAAAACTTATGAAGGTATAAAGAGTAAAATAGGAACTACTGGTTATTTATAGCAGACTGATTTACTCTTTACTGAAGACGGACATATTGTGACTCATGGAATTGATTATATTCCTTGGGGTAACGGTAAAATACCTATTGACAAATTGCCAATAGCTGCTAGTAATGTTCACGACGATAACACTCTTTGGACTAGCCAAACTATATATGATACAATTAATAATAGTTTCCTAGCTAATGCAGCTATGAGATTTAAAGGTTCTATCAGTATTGAAGGTAAAGTTTATAAAATAAATGGTAAGGCTACATCTGATGGTAAATTACCTAAAGGAGAAGTCGGAGATACATATCGTGTATCAACCATGGGTAGTTATGGAGGTAATACTTGTGAAGTAGGTGATTTATTGATATGTTATGAATCTGGTGCTACTAAAGAAGACGATAAGTGGACTGTAATTCAAACTAATATTAATGGTTACAGTACATTTACAATTAATGGAACACCATACTAGTTATATACTACAGATTCAACGGCTACCTTTAAAATATATGCTCCAACTTCTGCAGGTTCAAATGGATAGATTTTATTATGGAATAATAATGAGGCTGTCTGGGCAGATAGGAGTGAATTAAAGATTGGTAAATCCTTACTTGCAGGTAGTGGTCTTAAAATAGGCACTGATAGTACAGGATATAATGGAAGTGCCGATAAAACTATTAGTCTATTACAAGCTACTGCAGACTCTATTGGTGGTGTAATTATTGATTCAGATGGTAAGAATTTATAGGGCAAACCAACAGAAAAAGAAATAACATTACCAGCTGTTTTACATGGTCCTACTATTTCTCTTGACGGTACTACAGGTACTATTTATTTAACTAAGCAGAATATTATAAATGCTTTAGGATATGCTCCAGAAGGTAGAGGTGCAGTTACTGAAACATGGCGTCCTATTAAAATAAATAATAAAGATTTCTTAACTAACAGTGTTAAGGGAGCTGCTTTAAATATGAGTAGTGGAAATAGCACTATAGTTATCACCCCAAATGCTAGTACTGGTAATGTAAGTTTTGATGTAAATCTTGGTTATAATGCAATTAATGATACATCTGCTAGTGGATCAAAGAGAGTTGCAGTAGAAGCAGGTACAGGTACCAATCTTGGTAAATTATATGTAGAAATACCAGAGTATGATGTGGTATCTAATCAAGTAAATGGTTTAGCTCCCAAGATTATCAAAACTGAAACTACTTAGATAGACTCAAGTTATTATATTTTAGCTAGTCCGGGAGAAGGTACAAGTGCTAGTTGGTACTAGTTAGATATTAATGCAATTAATACTTGGAGACCTATCTCAATAGCAAAACACGACTTAGGAAATAGATCTTTAAAAATAGTTGAAACTGAGAATGTAGTTTTTACTTGGGATGCAACTGAATTTAATAAAGGTGAAGCTGCAACTTTCGGTATTGAACTTCAATGGAAAGAATGGACAGAATAAACTAATTAATATATGAATATAATATTTAACCCTCTTGACAATAATGCCTTAACTGAGGATCAGTTAAAAGGCAATGATGATATTATATTTGACCTCCGAGGACATAATATATTTGCCAAGGGGGTTAAATTTTATGGTACAGATACACACGATTGGAATAATATAATCAATGCTCCTGATAAATTACCTAATCCAAACTTATTAACAATATTTGATGTCTCCTATGACGGTTCTGAACCTGTAACTATAACCCCTAATAATTATATATGTAAAGTAGCTAAAGCTAATATAACTACTAATCCTATAACTGATAACATAGCTTTTATAGGGACTTACCATGAACCATCTACTTATGTTGACAGTGTAAATAATACTCCACTTAGATATTCGATAAGTGATGTGTGGGATAGTTGGTTAAAACCTAAAATAGACAATTGGTATACAGCATAGAGTTCTAAAGTTAATGCAACATTATGGGGTAATAAGTTTACAGGTACTGAAAATATAAGTAATTCCATATATCTAAGCGCGGGTTCTCAAATATTTGTAAAAAATACTGAAATACTTGATTATAGCAATGGCTCCTTGTATGTAGGGTATGGTACAAGATTAAAAAATAATACAACCTATATATATGGAGGTAATAGTATAACTTTACTTACAAAGGGGACTTCTGATATTAGTAAGTCATTTAAAATGACTCTAGCAAATATAAATACTGATTTACCTATTTATGCTAACGATACTATGAATATAGCAAATGGTTTATATTTATCTAGCCATATTATAGGTAAATTAAACAATAGTACTTAGTCTTATACAGATCCTTGGTAGGACTCTAAGGCTGATTTTCGATTCGGAGGTTCTTTAGCAGCAACTAAAATATATGCTTCTTAGGGTTTCTATCATCCTAATTATGATAGTACTACAGGTGACACTTATTTATTAACAGCTAATGGAGGTACTACTACTGTTAAGGATATTAGGTCAGCTATATAGGTAAAACAAGACAATAATCATAGTGATTCTTACCCATTAATTTGGACGAATGAAGCAAATGCTGACTCTAAGAATGATTCTAACTTATATAAATCCTATGATAAACTTACCTTTAATCCTTCTACTATTTCGTTAACTATAGGTAGTGTCAACAATCCTATTAACCATAGTTGGATTGAGGGTATGACAAGAGCTGCTATAAATACATATTCAAATGGATATAGAGCCTGGATTAGTGGAAGTACTTCTAGTGGTAGGTTGAGTATAGGTAGTTTTGGAGATAATACTTCGGGTACTGATGGTAATATATATTTTAGTTATGCTACTAAAGATAATATAAGTAATGGTACTAATAATGTAACTTCTAATATTTGGATAAATCCTAAAACTAATACTATAAATAGTACTCATTATTCTGGGTATTCATATACTGCTACAGGAGGTTATCATCTATAGAAAAATGGCTCAGATGTAGTAGCAGGATTAGTAACTACAGATGGTAATTATTATCAAACTACTAATACTACCTATTATGCAAACCATCCTTGGGGATGTATTCCTATTATTACTACTGCAGGAGTTATAGAAGTTGGTAAATACATAGATTTTCATAATGATGATAATGAACATAATTATTCAACTAGATTATATACTGATGGTAACTATGGTAACAATGTATTAATGCCTAAAAAGAATGGCAGATTATTAGTAGAATCTGACTTGGATAATGTAAAAAATATGTATGAAGTTGTAGTCAACTTACATCCATCTAATTATGTATTGAATGCTAATAATGAATATGTGTCTGGATATTCTTACTCTGAAAATACATGGTACCCCGTTGAAATACAATTACCTTCTATAGGAAAATGCGATTACCCAGTAATAAGAGGTGAAATACTTTAGTATTTGGACTGCGGTTATACTAATAGCTCAGGTACTCGTGTATCAACAGGTAGTGGTAATTGTTCATGGATGACTCACTAGAATGGATTTAGTACTAGAATAGTATTTGAATCGCAAGCATCTGGTTGGGGCACAACTCCTAATAACATTTTAAGAGTAATGGATGCCAATCAAACATGGTGTGTAGTTAATCCAGTTAGAAATATGGTTCAGGATTACAAGTCAAGCTCTATAGTAGTATGGTGTAGAGGATATGGTGAATATAGGTTTAGATTTAATTATCCTCATGTAGGTGTAATTGTTCATAACAGTTCATTTAGTCTTGGCAACACTGATAATATTTACACACCTTACACTTTTAGTTCAGCTATAAATAATACAGCTGACCCATCTTGGAATGAGGTATGGAACGATTTAAATGGTAAATTACCAGAAATTAAACCAACTTTAGGATATTGGGCTAATATAGCTGTATCTAATGCAAGTAATGAAAACACCGCTCCTACATTTTACACTGTATGGGCTCAAAATATGTTCCGTAGTAGAGGAGATTCTGGATGGTATAATGAAACCTATGAAGATGGTATAGTTATGAAGCAATCTAATTGGATTGAGACATGGGCTGGAGCTAATATTTATACATCTGGAGCTATGTCTGCTGGTAAATTACTTATTGGTTTTGCTAAAAATAACAATGATACAAATTACGATCTTTATATACTTAATACTCATGGTAGCAAATTTAATGGTACTATAAATACTACCTTTGGAGCTATATTGACAAATAAACCATCTATAGATTTTAGAGGAGGTATAGGTATTGGAACTTAGACATCTTGGTGCCACCATGAGACTAGTGGAAATGAAGCATTATTATTTGCTACCGAAAATATTGATACTACTATAATGTTTGCTAATAACATAAAGTAGTCTACTATTACTAATAGTTTATTTCAGTCTATAACAGCCCCATTACGTATATAGCAAAATAAAGTATGGATGGGACATGGGTATAAATCTAATTCTCTTTCTGATTACATTTTAAATGTTAATGGAGACACTGAGATTAACGGAAATCTATATACTAAAAATATAAACCATTGTGACAAAAATAATGGTCTTCTTATAATAGGAGATAAAACACGAGAATTAAGTATTAGAAGTAGTAGTGATCCTGATTTATCTGCATTATATTTAAAAAATAAACTAAGTTCGAATGTTTGTTTTAGTGCTAATTAGGGATTTTGTATAACCCCTTATTATTTATCTTAGCATCAGGATGCTGGTACCATAACAATTTCTGGAAATAAGTATATATTAACGAAAATAGGAGATGATACATAGACAATTTCATGTATTATTGCTAGTAAATGTACTATACCGTCTACTTGGGGTACTGTAAGAGGGCGATTAATAAGATTTTTACCTGGAAATGATGGTTAGATAGTTTTATTAAAATACTTATATACTTATGGAAATGGAACTGCTCCTACTTTGTATGTTTAGCCTATGAATTGTAGTATAGTACCAGCTAATGACTCTAATACTTATATAGCAAATGGGACTATAAGTGATGCTTATAGTAATGGTAGATCAAGATTCTTTATATATTTTGCAACTCATAATGTATGGATAGAATTTTATTGCGGTTAACACTAATTAACTTTTACTATTTTACAAAATAATATATAATTATACATGCTTAATAAAAATAAATGATTTATGATTTTAAATGAAATTTTAACAAGACAAAATGTTATTACCAAGATTTTATTATCTCATGGTGATAAGGAACTCCCAAAGGAGTTAAAAGTTAAGATAATGAGAATGAGAATGGCTTATAGTAAGATTAAAAAACAATTTGATGAAGATACACAAGAGTTTAGTAAACAGATTGTTTCAGATGAATTAAGAGATTTAGCTAATAAGTCAGATAGAACTCCAGAAGAGAATGAACGATTTAATGAACTTAATTCTAAAGCTAATGCTGAATATCAGGAGTATTTAATTCAAAAAGGTAAAGAAGAAGTTAAAGATTTTACAGATTCTACTTTAACTGATGATGAATATGCTGATATTCTTGATATTAATTCAGATGGAGAATATGAAGTAAATGGGCAAAAGATAAAAGCAGCAGACTTAATGGAAGCTGTTTATGAATTATTTGTCAAATAATTATATAGTTAATGAATATAACAAAACAAAGTGAAAATTATGTGATTAAAGACACTTATGAAGATTGGACTATAACTGGAAATTTATCTAAAGACAGCACTGGTTCTGTTAATGTTAATTACTCTATTAATACAGAATTGGCTCATGTAGGTGAATTTAGATATAGTTTGAGTTCTTCAAAAAGTGTGTATATTACATACGAAGCACAAGAAGAATATTTAGACAAAGTAAAAGAATATTCAGAACAAGCTCTGGCTAAGATTAAAGAGTATATAAATAATACAACAATAGCTTAATAGTATCTTCTTAATTATTAATTTAATTTTATTAGGGCATTATTAAATAATGTAATTAAATAGGGATATGCTTAGTATTATTAAAAACTTACTACAATAGATAATTAATGATATAGACAGTAACAATACTAACCTCACTTATGAAGATTAGATGAAAGCCTTACGATTTATTTAGAATATGACAGATAAAAATTGCAGAATGAGTAAAATATAGGCTTGTGATTATTTAGGTGTTAGTAGAGCTACTTTCGACAACTATGTTAAGAACGGATGGATTCCAAGAGGTGAAAAGTAGGATGGTTTTAAGGAGTTATCTTGGATGAAATCTGATCTTGATATTTATAAGAGTACTTAGAATTAGTCTAAGTAACGTTTTTAATTAGAGAAGGACTAGTTAGAGGTTAATATCAATTGGTATTGCTTTTAATTAATCTTTCTCTTTTTATTTTTAGTAACTTCCAATATTATGGGATTTAGGGTATATAGTTATTTAGTTCTAGAACATAAATAGATAATTAATTAAACTTTAAATCCTAAAATCAATGAGTGATACAAAGACTTATGTTGTTCCAGACAATCTTACTGGTAATAACGACAATTTAGCTACTATGGCAATGATGAATGGAGGTTTTGGAGGAGGTATGTGGAATAATCCTTTTATGTATCTCGTATGGATGTACATCATGCGTTGGATGAATAACGGTTATGGAGACCAAGGTGGAGATCCTGCAGTACAGAGATAGCTTCAAACTCTTCAAGATTAGATGCAAGATAATCATAATTCAGATTTAATTATGTAGGCTATTAAAGGTAATGGTCAAGCTTTACAGGATGCTGCAACTAGAATGGGTTGCAATATAAATGCTTTATAGTCTGCAATTTAGAGTGTACAATCTAGTATAGCTAGTGTAGGTAGTCAAGTTGGATTTTCTTCAGAGCGTATAATTAATGCAGTAAATAGTGGAGATAGTAATATCATTCAGGCTCTTAATAACTGTTGCTGCTCTACTTAGAAGGAAATTCTTAAAATGGGTTATGAAAACCAGATTAACAACTAGAATTAGACTTATTAGTTGACTAGCTAGTTAAATGGTGTAAATAATGTAATTCAAAATGGATTTCGAGACACTAATTATGCTACTTAGCAATAGACTTGCTCTTTATAGAATACAATTAAAGATACAACTACTATTAATACTAATGCTATTTTAGCTAAGTTAGATGCCCTTAGTACTACAGCTTTATAGGATAAGATTTAGGCTTTACGTGAAAAGAATAATGAATAGGCTACAGCTATTAATAATGCTCAGTAGAGTGCATTATTCGGTTAGATGATTAATGCTGCTGTAACTCCTATTAATAGTACTTTAGCTAATCTATCTAAGGAAGTAGACGGAATACAATGTAAGTTACCTAATACTGTTACCTTACCATATTCTTGTGCAACCGCAATTCCAACTGCTATGGCATATAACCTTTATGGTTATAATAACTACGGTGCTTGGGCATAAGAAAGGAGGTAATTATGATTTTACTTAATCCTTACTTTTATGCAAATAAGCAAGGTATTCCTAGACTTGAAGCAGAAACAGTAACCTTAACTACGGATGCTGCAACCTTTAACTTTGGTAGTCATAAATACTTAAATTTACCTTATTCAGGTCTTATTTTATTTAAATTACCTAGTTTTACAGCACCTACTACAGCAGTTCCTATAGTATTTAATACCAATGGTAAAACACAAGCTCTTACTACTCTTGGAGGTGCTGCTGTAACATCTGCGGAGTTAAATAAAGCAGGAATATATCTTGCATATTACGAGAATAATACATTATAGTTATTAACTGGTATTTAATTATAAACAATGGCATTTTCTAATTTACGAAACAGTAATTAGCTGTTTATATTACATAAAGATTCAATACCAACATTAGAAATAGGTAAGGTGATTAATGTATCACCTCCTATTCCTAAATATAGTAATACAGGAATGTATAATCCTGAAATGATAATAGATGTTACTGCTGACGTAAATGGAACTTCTACTAATTTCCAGAAACTGCCAGCAAATGGTGAGATAGCAGATTTTGGAAATGATATAGTTATATCTTGTAATAAAGATGCTATGAATAATGAAATAGCTGCAATGAAATAGCGTAGTTAGGATATAGTTAATAGTATTTAGTTACATAAAGATATAATTAAAGGATGTGATGATATTATGTCTTAGTTAAATCCAGAAATTAAAGAAAAGTAGAGATAGGAGGAAGAGAATAAAGCTTTACGAGAAGAAGTTAATTCTCTAAAAGAAATGTTTAAAGAATTTATGAAATCATGGCAACAATAATTGAAGTACAAGATACTAAATTAGAGAATCTTACTGAATATGTGGAGAAGATGCTTACTTATGGAGGCAAATTAATGCATTGTTTAGAAGATATGAAGGATAATAAGTATGAAGAGAAATACGGAAGACGTAAAGATATGTATAGATACCCAAGAGAAGAGTATAGAGACCCTGACTATAATAGATACTATTAATTATGAGACCTTCTTTAGATAGTAACGACTAGATGCCTAAATACATGAGAAGATATTTAGCTAATTATGGATGGCATTTTAATAAAGCATTATGTAATTATGCAGTATCTCTTATGAAAAAGGATGGAAATACATTAGAACCAGTATCTAAAGAATATGTAGATAAAACTCTGGAGTAGTATAATATCCATCTAGAAAATAATATAGGATATGATTATATATTTGTAGCTAATATGTGTAAAGCAGATTACTATGGAAGTAGTATAACTGATGAAAAACATTTTGCTCTTTATATACAAGACACGATAGACGATGAAGATGCAGGAGATGGAACTACTTTAAGACGTTGGTATGCTACTATGGTATCTAATGGTATAATGGTAGATTGGGAAGAATTTATATGATTTATAGTGAAACTTATTTAATTAAATATGATTGGACTATTCAGTTATATATTCTAACTAATGAAGATACTGAAAGACATGTGTTTAATATTTTAGACAAAATTAATATAGATAATAAATATAAATATACTATATTAAATAAACTTATTGAGTTTGTAGATTGTGGTTCAGTAATTCATAATATATCTGATAGAACTAGCATTATATTTATAGGACAATAGTCTAAAATATCATCTTATATAGATACCATAGCACATGAAAAGAATCATGTTGAAATGTGTATATGTAATTAGTTAGATATAAATCCTAAATCAGAAGAAGCATCATATTTAAGTGGATATATAGCTAGTAAACTTCTATATCCAGATATTTTTAAACTTATTTAAGTATTTAATTACAATAGGAGAGTTTTCTTTAATTAGAGAGTTCTCCTATTTTTGTTTTTGCACAATACTAAAGACTATTTATACTTGTTAAGTAAATATAAAATAATATAAATTATGGGAAAATATTTTAATATTGCTGAACTAACTAAGAGTTCTACAGCAATTAAAAAGAAAATTGATAATACTCCTACTAAGGAAATTAAAGCTAATCTTAATTAGTTGATAGATAATATTCTGGACCCACTTAGAGAAGCATGGGGTTAGCCAATTATAGTAAGTAGCGGATATAGATGTGAAGCTCTTAATAAAGCTGTTGGTGGAGCTAATTCCTCACAGCACAAATTAGGACAAGCTGCTGATATTCATGCTAAATCTGATTCGATAGAAGATAATAAAAAATTATTTGAGCTTATTAAATAGTTAAAACTTCCTTTTGATTAGTTAATTAATGAATATAACTATAATTGGGTTCATGTAAGTTATTCTCCTAGAAATAGAAGACAAATTTTAAATATTAAGTAATAAAATATGGCTCAACTTTTTGGTAAAAACTATTAGGAGACGGGTAAGTCTTCATCCCCACTATTACTAAGAAGTAATGGAGAAATTAAATTATAGTGGGGAAATAAATTTATAGATTTAGTTAAAAATGGAAAAATAAATTCTGAATCTAAGGATTACATATTTACTGTAGACACTTCTGACGAAATTAAAACAAATGGTATATATTTAGTTACAGAAAATAATTCTATCTGGATAAATATAGATGGTACTAAGACTTAGTTAAGTACTACTGATACCACTTATGTTTCATTTTTAACACAATAGGAAACAACTTCTGAATAGAAATAGTAGGCTTTAACTAATTTAGGTCTAATCTATGAAAATATGGACTCCTTAAATAAGGCAGGTCTTATAACAGGATTAGCTTATGTAGTGGAGTCTAATAAACTATATTTAATTCAAAATGGAGTAGTTTCAGAGTACTAGGTAACTTCAACTTTACCTACTTCAGGTAAATTTGATGATTTAACTATCGATAAACTAACTATTAAAAATAACACTATAAATTCTAGTTAGTTAATGTTAGCAATTAATAATGTACCATATTTACAATTAAATGATAATATAATCTGTAGTGTTCCCTTTTTAGTAGATGAATTATATTCATTAAATTATGTTTATAATAAATCTGGATTTGCTTTATATCAAGATAATGGTAAGTCCGTTCTTGATGTGGATAGTTTAAATTGGAGAAATATAGAATCTGAGTTACCTAAGAATTAGAAAACTTACCTTACTTATACTATTTTAGGAGATTTTAACATAGTTACTGAAGTTACAGATGTGTCTACAAAAACAGAAACAGAATCTTCAGAGGCTGAACATTTATACAAACTACAATTAAAGTATCCTAATAATATATCTTTAAATTTATCTAATTATATATTAGCAGAGTTGGAAACTACTTATAATGTATTTCTTTTAACTACAAAAATACAGGTATAGAATGATACAAGTTACAATCTAATAGTATTAGATAAAAATATCCCAGAAACACATTAGCTTTATGTAAAATTTTCAGATTCTTCTACTAAACTCTATTCTAGAGACGATCCTAAATTATTTAAAGCAGACTTATCAGTAGATGAAGCTTATTTGTATAATAATGGTATTGATACTGAGTATATAGTTGATATAAATAATACACAAAAACATGACATAATTCCTTTAGAATTTGAAATTTATGAAACGAATAAGTCTTATATAACTATTAAACTTAATAATACTCTGTTAGGATATGATTTATTAAATTCTAAATAGTTAAAAATATATCAAGCGAGAGTTCCTCAATTTATTTAGGGAGAAGGATTTCTGGCGTTAAGAAAATGGGATTCTACAAACAATAAATATGTTTATCATACTATAATAGGTACTTATAAAGAGTCAGAATTTGGAATATCTGATGATACTAGTGATAAATTTGGACTTTATAGTGATGATATTAAAGTTACAGGAATTTCTTTAAGTGGAGCTAAATTTTCTGGACAATTACCCAGCTTTACAGAGGTAAAACCAGATACAATAGAGAATAATTAGTTTCCTACTATGGAAATAGTTAATGAGAAAATAAAGAAAGCTGTTAATGATGTAGGTAATACCAACATTCTGTTGATTAACAAAAATTCTCTACCTAAAGGTTCTATTATAATGTTTAATAGTATTTAGAAAATTCCAGATGGATGGCATATATGTGATGGTACTAATGGAACTCCTAACTTAATAGATAAGTTTATTAAAGCAGGAACAACTCTTGGAGAAGAATCCGTAGAATTAACTAAATATACTAATTCTACAACAGAAACAACTCCTCCAGAAGAAAATACTTCTAAAGAGGGTGCCATTGATGAAAATAATTTTGGAGAAACAACTCCAGAGCAACCTAAAGAAGATAATAAGTATAAGCTTACTGCTTATTCCTTAATATTTATAATGAAATACAAAGATTTAGATTAATTTTTTATATTAAATGTAAATGATTTATGGATAATTTTGATGATGCAATGTATGAAGAGGATGAGTTTGCAGAAGAAGTTGTAAATCCTTCCAAACCATCTTCTAAATCTCCTCAATCAGGAGACAATTAGCCACCTGTAAATGAACCTCCTTCTTAGTCTAATCAATAGACTAGTTAGGAAGATGATATTACTGCAGAAGTTCTTAGGCTAAAAGGTATTAATGACCCTAATAAGATTAAATTTGAAGATACTAGTGGAGCTGTTATTGAGAGAGCTTGGGACAGCTTATCTAGAGATGAATAGATTAGAATACTTGGGGATGTAAAAGAAGAAACACCTGCTAATACGCAAGATTAGTTAGATAATTCTGAAATTGATTTAATTAATTCCATTAGAAATAGTGGAATGAGTGTGCAAGACTATTTAAATAGTATTACACCAACCATTTAGACTCAGCAAAATTCACCTCAAATAGATAACATGTCAGATGAAGATTTATATGCTTTTGATATTCTAAATAAAGTCGGTTCTGATAATATTACAGATGAAGAGTTAGATGCAGCCATTGAACAAGCTAAGTCTAATGATAAACTCTTTAAAAAGACTGTAGAAGGACTTAGAGCTGATTATTTAAGAAGGGAGCAAGAAAATCAAGAGAGATTAGCTAATGAACAACAGTTTGTACAATAGCAACGTTATAACGCTTTTGCTAATGTAGTAAATGGTGAAATTGCTAATTTTAATTCTTTTGGTGGACAAGACCTTCGATTATCAAATGATGAAAAAGATGAATTACATGACTTTATGCTTAATCTCGATGAGAATGGAGTAAGTGCTTTAGGCAAATCTTTACAAAATCCACAAGTACTTACACAAGTAGCTTTTTGGTTACTTAATGGAGATAAAGTAATGGAGGAAATGTAGAAACAGACTAAAGATGCATATACAAGAGGTTATAATGCTGGTAAAGGTGGAACTAATTTAATTAATAGTTTTAAATCTAAACTGGTACATAAAAAACCTCAAACTCAATCTAAACAGGAACTTAACTGGGATGAAGATTGGGATTAATAATTTAGTTTAATTAAATTTATGTTAGTAGCAAATTTTGTGACAAATCACGCCACTATGGGTGATACTCGAACATATGAAGATTTTAGTAAATTTCTCGGTGAAAGACCTCATCGTTTAGGAGTAGTGTCAAGACTCTATCCAGAATTGACTGCTACATTCCTCACTGAAGCATTACGTAATGTATATTATGGGGATTCTAAGCCTAGCAAGTTCTAGAGCATAGATTCTACATACTTTGATTGGGAAGTAGAAACCAATTATATTAAACGTATTCCTTTTGCTGCAGAACCTGTTGGTAATGGTGCAGATGGTTCTGAGATTGAAATGATTTTCCCTGAGAATTATTATCGTTTACATGAAATCTTCAAGATTGAAAGTACTGGACAGCAATGTTTTGTTGTTTCAGACAGTGTAAGAAAAGCTGATAATATGTGGTCAGTAATGGTACGTTTGTTAGATGATGATTATTCATCTATACTTGATACTGATGGTACACATATTGGTGATTATACGTATTTTATTGGTAATGCTAAACCAGAATTGCATGAGACTGGTTTTGTTAAGTATTAGAGTAATATTGAAAGAATGCGTAATTATATGACTACTGTGAGAGTACAAGACACATATTCAGCTAAATACGCATTAATGGAGGATACTTTTATCAAGATTGGTAAGGGTGAGAACCAAGGATGTCTTACTGAAAAGATTTATAAGCTTGACCCAATGAAGAAGAATCTTATTGAGAACTTCTTGTATGCTCGTGAGAATATGATTCTCCTTGCTAAGGGTACAGTTGGTAAAGATGGTAAAACTACATTGGCTGATAAAGCTACAGGAAGACCTATATTTATTGGCGATGGTGCAATTCCTCAGATTGAGAGATTTGCAAGTAAGTATTCTGCAAATAGAATTACTATAAATACATTCCATACCGTTATTAATACCCTTGTAGAGAAAGCAGATAAACCTACAGGTAACCACTTCTGCTTTATTTGTAATGAAAAGGGTTGGGCAATTGTTCAAAGAGTACTTGGTGACTATTTAGCTAATAGACACACAGATGGTGCTTATCTCTGGTCAAGTGCAGGTCCTGGAAAGTATTTGAAGGTAGGTAATACATTTGATGCTTATGAGTGGGGTGGCAATACTATTAGTTTCAAGGTAGATAGAACCCTATCTAGAGAGTATCCAGACCCATACTTCTTATGTATTGATCTTACAACCGGTAAGACATCTACACAACCTCCTATTCAAATGTTCTCATTGAAGGGTAAGGATTACATTTTCAATGAAGTTCTTGGCGTAGGTGGTCGCTCTGGAGGCGAAAGTGGTGTTGTAAGCTCACCAGTAGCTGGTGGTCTTATGACTATTTGGGGATACGCAGGTATTGCGGTATTTAACCCTTATAAATCATTTATTCTTAAAGCTAAGGAATATTGATTTATTAAATAATTAGATTAGTATTAAATAGAGAGCTTAGTTAAGTACTAGGCTTTCTATTTAAATATAAAAGTAAATGAATTATGGTTAAAAATGTTAATAGGATTAAGGATGGCGATATAAAAAGTAATATTGTTACCCTTAGAAGTGTTTATGGTAAGGTTGGATAGAAATATTTTATTCAGCCACAAGTTGATCCAAAAACTGGAAGATTTCCTGATTGTGTTAAAAGAGTAGACTCTCATGGTGACATTATCTTGACAGAAGCTGAAAAAGAAGATGAAGCTAATGGCGTAAGAGCTTTTGTCAGAGAGGATAGAGTATTTGAAATCACAGATGGAAAAACTTATAATCTAGATGACATTTATCAAAGAGCAGAATGGGAAGCTATTAAAAACTGTGACCTTATTGCTCCTGATAGATATGCAAAGAATGATAAAGGAGATTATTTAATAGATGGTACTGTTGATATAAAATCTACTAAACCTAGATATGGAGTAGCAGAACTTTATATAGATAGACCTGGATTTGAATCTACACGTAGAGTAACTAGAAAGAAACAAGTACTTCAAGCTTCTAATTTCATTATGAATGATGTAAGGGGTTATGAAGGAAGGGTTCTTATAGCTAGAGTTCTTGGTAGAAACATGAATAATCAACCTAATTCAGTTGTTGAAGATTATCTATTATCTGTAGCAGAAAAGACTCCAGAAAAGATTATAGATTGCTATACAGGTGGTGATTTGAATTTACGTATGCTATTTATTCAAGCACGTGAGAATAAAGTCATTATTAAGAGAAATGGTCTTTATATGTATGGAGAATCTACTGTCTTAGGGACTACAGATGATGCAGTTATTGAGTGGATGAAACAACCAAAAAATACTAAGACATTAGCCTTAATTCGGAGAGAATCATTCCCTGAAATGTATGAAGATGACGAATTTGATGAGACTCCTAGTTAGGAAGCCCCAGATTCTAAACCTAACGACAAGAAGGGTAAAAAATAAGCTTAATTTAATAAGGCAATGACAGCCAGATAGATTTTTGAAGCTACTTTAATTGAATTAAGTAAGATGTAGATGCCTGCTCTTAAATTACATGAATTTAATTACCTGTTTAATAAGGCTATTAACTAGTATATTAATAAGGTATATAATGTTTATGACATTAATTAGCAAACTACTGATGATTTAAGAGTATTAAAGTCTACTGCTTATATGAAGCCTCATAAAGTCCCTTATGGTAATTTACCTTTTAGAAACTATAAAGGTGATAACACTACTCATGATACTATGAATACTGATAAAATTACTCCTACTACTAGTTCTTATGGTAGTGAAGATACAGTTAATTATAGTAATGCTAGTTCCTATTTGAGTAAAACCCATTCTTCGATTCAATCCTTGAATGGTGCCACTTATGAGGTATTTATGCCTATTGATTATTTACATATGCTTAATTGCGTATGTATTTATTATGTAGCTAAGCAGAAGGACTGCTATGATGCTGGTTCTTATATTTAGATTCCAGCAACTCGTCTTACTGCAGATTCTTGGAGTTAGATTGTAACCGACATTTACAATCGTCCTACTCCAATGCATCCTTACTACTACATACATAACTAGAATACAAATATTACATTGCCTACAGCACCAGTAACAGGAGCTGAGGGCGGAGTATCAGATGATAATCCTTCAGGATATTCTGGTACTGATTTAGCTGGAAAATATGAAGTAACTGATACTGATGATGGCGTAGCTACATCTACTAATGGTGGATCTAACTTCTAGAGAACTTTTTAGCTAAATAATGAGCAAAAGATTTCATTAGTAGAACGCCCAACTGCTACTCGTATAGCTAATCCTACTAATGTACGTTGTGAGATTAGATATGGTCGTGATGATTCATTATTCTAGTTAGTAGAAGTACAAATTGATTATGTGAAGAGTCCTCAATTTATTCGTCTTACATAGGAATAGATTGATTTAACAGAAGATACTTCACAAATTATGGAATTTCCAGATTATGTAAACCAAGAGATTATAAATGAGTTGGTACACTTAGTTATGGTTCATTCAAATGACCCACGACTTGCTAATGATATGTAGATAACTAATACTATTGCTCGACCAACTGGACAATAGTAGCAAGCTGCTCCATAGTAGGCAGCCCAATAATTTTTTTAATTAATAATTAATTATGGCAGGTTTAAATTTCCAAACACAGACTATTATTAATAGTAATCTGGATCCAGATTCTGGTAAAGGCGTAGTTCTCTTTGAATCTAAGAAAGAGAATGTAGATGGTGATGAAAAAGACATCGTAAGAGTTAAAAGAGATTTTCTCTTTGTAAAAGATAATGTTGTTTGTATTCGTAGACGTAAAGGTTACGAAGCAGAGTTGTGTAAAGCTACAATTGATTTTAGTAAGTTGACAGATTTAGTACCCACTAGTGGTGTGAATTATTGTCGTCTTGACATTTATATTGGTGTGGAGGGTGCTGAACCTTACATTTATTCTACACCATGGTATCACAAGGGCAAACCTTTCTGGGTTGAGTTTATTGTAAAGAAGGGTGATAAGGTTAAGGATATTGCAAATCGTGTAGAAAAGACTATCAAGTCTAATCATATCTTCCAAGTTGATAAAGACCTTATCAATGTAACTAATGATGGCGAAGGTAAACTTACTCTTGAAGGTGCTACTGAGTATCAAAGATTTAGAAAGATTGAAATTAATATCTTTGAGGCTGATGCTGATTATGCTGATTTAGTAACTGAATTAGACCCTAATAAAGTTGTAGCTGATGCAGCTGTAGCTCTTGTAACTAAGGGTAAGAATGCTTTTGGAACTTATTCATAGATAATTAAAGACCTCAGACTTCCTACTGCTGCTAATTATCAGTGGTTAGCTACTAGAAAAGTAGAAATTCCTATTGTAGGTGCTGTTTATAATCAATACATAATTGAATATCATGCACCTGCTAATAGTCATCCATTGTCAGTTGTAGGTGGTCGTCTTGATTCTTATACAACTCATGTATTCTGGGTTAAGAACGATACAGAACTTATTACTGCTTGGGAAACTGCTTTAAGGACTCTTGGTGATATTATTGATTCAGATACTAAGGCTGCTGTAACACCAGAAGCTCGTGACCAATCAGCTACAGTATCAGAACTCAATAAGGGAGTTAAAGCAAGCAAGTAATGGAACAATCAATAATTGAATGGCTTCTTGCAATTATAGGTAGTGGCGGTCTTGGTGCTGCCATTACCTACATTTGCACTTTTAAGAGTAAAAAGAAGCAAGTAGAAGCAGAAGCTGAATCAACAGTTATTGATGTAGCTCATAAAAAAGAAGACCTTAAATAGGATTAGTATGATTTTTTGCAAAAAACATGTGATAAATACATAAAGGATTATCACGAATTAGAAAGTGATTTTAGAAAGCAACTACAAGATTTAAGAGAAGAAATTGATAAAGTATCTCTTGAAAAATCTAGAGCAATAGCTGGCAAATGTACTGAGATTGCTGAACTAAAATCGAAAGTTACATATTTAAAAGGAATCAGATGTTATAACTTCATATGTTAGCATAGAATCAAAGAAAATCCAGATAAAAAAAGTAATAATGTACATTGAGAAACTTGCGAGTTAGATACGTAACGATGTAACTAGTGGTTTAAGAGGTTATCATCAGAATCTATCCATGAATATGGAATAGCTCCAAGATGAAATAGTTGCTTGTCGATTAGCTATTCTTAATGAATATTTTTTAAAGGGAATTTTTCCTATCAAAGACTTATTAATTGCTATAAATTGTATTGATGTAGATTGTGAATCTTTAGAGAGATGCTCTTGTGGTAAAACTAATTAGGGACAACCCATAAAACATTTTGAAATACCACAAATTGTCACATAGTATGGAAAACAAGCTATAGATTATATAGGTTCTTCTGATAGACAAAATAAATTTACTGTTATATCTTCATTGTCTGAATTAAAAACAAGACAATATAAGAGAAGGGGATTATCTAAACCTTATGTTTGGATAGATTACTCACCTAATGCAAATGGTATGTTAGATTGTTTTCTTTTTAATGCTCCATTTGTTAAATAGGTATCAATAGTAGCGGTATTTAAAGATCCTAGATAGTTAAATAGGTATAGTTGTTGCAATACAGATGAACTTAATGGTCCTGATGTAAATAATAGTTTTATAGATTAGTTAATTAAAGACAAATTAACTAAAGAGAAGCTTTACTATTACAGATAGGCGGTTGCACCTCGATTACCTAATGACCAACAATATACAACAGGTAACTAATTAATATGAACTTTAATTATGCCATTAGTCAAGCCTAGACATTATATGATGTTGATGGAGATTTAGAAGATTTATAGGAAATTGGTTTAATTGCTTATAATAAAATAGGTAATAAAAATACTCAACTCCATTAGATATAGTTAAAGGTTGATTGTACTACTGGTACAGCTTAGTTACCATGTGGAGTTGACATTATTGAAGCAATTACTTATTGTGGCGAAGACTTTAACTATACCAGTAATATATATGATAATGGTGAACCATATACTGCTTATGTAGAGAATTATATAGAAAGTAAAAAAGCTTTCTTAAATCCTTATTATATAAGTGGTAAGTTTGTTAAATACAAAAGAGTTGGAAATACTCTCTATATAAATAAAGGACTCCCTATGATTAACGTATTGTATCATGGAGAACTCCTTGATGAAGATGGTTTACCAGATATAAATGATAAAGAAGCTGATGCAATAGCTGCTTATATAGCTTATACAATTAAATACAAAGAAGCTCTTAAAACACATAATTAGACAATTATGTAGGAGGCTAAAGATTTAAAACAACAATGGTTATTTAATTGTGACGCAGCTAGAGTTCCTATGTATATGTCACAAAATGAACTCAATGACATGCTTGATGCTAGATATTCTCACAATAGAAAGGTATATAATAAATCTTATAAACCAATTATGTAATAGGGAGGCAATTATGTCTCCCTATTTTTGTTTTTAAATGTAAATGATTATGATTAAAAAATAGTTAGCAACTGGGCACTCCTTTACTTGCCATGATATATTTATGAACTTAAAAGTGGATAAATTAAAAATGACACCACAGTAGTGTAAAGAAGTTTATTCAGATGGAAGTAAAAGAGATTTAGCAGCATCTATATTTTTGTATAGTGTAAGATTAGTAATGTAGGATATTATAGATAATGGTACTTAGTTTAAATTACCTAGTATGGGTAGAACTTAGTCCTATATAGAAATGCAAAGGACTACTGGAGACGACTTTAAGAGAGCATTTAAACGAGGTAAATGGCGTGATGTAGATTTTATTACTTCAAACTTTAGTGGTTATTAGTTAAGTTTTAGAATGGAGAGTAAAAAGAGAACATAGCGTATTAAACCTATCTATATTAGTTCTAAATTTAAAGACCAGATAACTGAATACACTAATTAGGGAAAACAATATTGATATAGAAAACTATTTAGGATTATTATGAACAAATATATGAAAAATATCCAACTATTCCTAAATCAGATATTAAAAGAATACTTTAGTATGGTTGGAAATCATATTATTTACATAATAGTTATGGAGGTGATGTACTCTTAAATTAGAGAGATTTATGGTTTTATTCAGGAAGATTAATGAAAGACTCTCTAAAATGGTTTGATTATTATAAGAGAAAAATGAGAACCAAATTAAGAGTAATGTATAAAAGAAAACAGATTAAATGGGATGGTTATTATTACTTTGCTTTATCTAAAGACTAGTATGAAAAGTATTTAGCTCAGACACATACAGGAAAAGGTAGACCTAAAAAGAACTTTCTATTTGAAAAAGTTTATATGTATAAAATATTCGATGAATGTAGTATAATTAATTCTGGCTAGGTAGCTATATTTAAATATCCTTCAACATGGGATAGAGGATTTGTATTTTATTATCCTAAATTAAAAACTGATAAAGCATAGTTAGTATTAATTAGGGAACCATTGAAATTTAAAGATATATTATTATCAGAATATAATTATGAATTTATAATAGATGAACAACGTAAATATAAAAAGAAATAATTTATGGCAGGTAATACTATAATGACTGCAAAAAATACCTTTGGAGATGGTCTTCTTATGGATCTTGCACCTGATAACACACCAGCTACATGCTTATCTAATGCTCTTAATGCCACTCTATTAACTATGAATGGTAATGAGTTTTCATTATAGAATGACATGGGTAATGGTAGAGTAGAAACAGCATATTTACCAGAGGGATATGTACCAGTTGGAACTTGTGAATTTGGAGGTATTATTTACATCGTATCATATAATCCTATAATTAATAAGAGTTAGATAGGATGTTTTCCATCTCCTGAAAGAAATATTAGTAGTGAAGAAATTTAGGGAACACAAACATAGTTTGATTTAGGTGAATTTATTAAAGCTAATAATTTTGGATTTAATGAAGTTGTCAGTAACTCTATTAAGAAAGTAATATATTAGAATAACTTGAATCCTGGAGACAAATTTATTGTGCACTCAGGGGATATACGTGATAATATGTCAAGAATATCCGATTATGGAAATGAATCACATATTGTAGGGACTTTTCCTAAACAATTTAAAGTAAGTGTAGTAGCTATTGAGGATTCTGGTAAAATTAATTACTTAAATAGTACTTTAAAATGGTACAATGATTATTATATAAATCCTGAATCAACGGATAATAAAAATAAACCAGATTTAAGTACTTATAGAAATATTCTTAATTCAGGTTACTCTGTATTTCAGTCCAAGGTATCTGGAAAATTAGCTATATTGATAGAATTAGAAAGAATATAGGGATTTAGCAGCACTTATGAAATCTACAATTAGGAAGAAGCCCAAGCTATTATAAAAGACATAAAGTATCAAAACTATTCTATTTATACTAATTTTAATTGGAATACTGATAATCCTAATATTAATCCTGTTGCTTTAGTGGCATATGATTTTTAGTGGTTGAGTAATTATTCTGGAGCAGAATCATTAAAGAAGGCAGGAAAATATGAATATTAGGATTCCGAAGGGTAGATACACAAAGGTGAGATGGGTAAAGAATTTCTTGGTAAAGACTAGTATATTAAAATTCCAATCTATAAGGAAGAACCTCCAAAGTCTGATTTATCTACTAATAGTAGTTATAAGTATTTTAAAAAATATCTTGATTACAATGAAATTATTAAGAAATATACAAAGGTAAAAAAGATAACTTAGTAGAGGAATGATGGTGGGATTCCACAAGATCATACATATTGGAAAAATTTGCATCATATAATAATTAAGGGTAATAATAAAGAATATTATGACTCAGATGGAAACCTTTTAAAAAAAGAACCAGATAATAATGTACAATCTGAAAAAGAAGATAATATTGTACAAATTGATGACTTCATTATTAATAATTATTTTAAATAGTCAATAAGTAGAAAACTATTTGATATATCTATTCCATATAAAGATGAAAAAGAAAATATAATTGATTAGAAAGATTTAATACTCTCTTTTAAAATAGCTCCAATGATGGAATATGGAGCTTTAGTTGATCTTGCTTAGACTCATTATATTGATTTTAGTAAAATTGGCAGTGGAGAAATAAACTTAGAAGGTTATAAATATTACATAGGTGAAAATTTATGCACTCTTCAATTAGATAGCTCTATATATCCAGAAGAGAATAAAGGAGTAGCAGGAATTGAATTATAGTTCTATGATAATCAAGGGCTATGTGCAACGTATAATATAAATAACAGGGTCTCATATTCTGGAGTTATAACTGAATACATTCCTTTAAATGGCGATACTGCTAGTTATAAATTGTCTTCTACTAAAAGTGATAAAACTTTAATAAATCATGCTGGACAAGTGTTTACAGACTCAGGTACACCAAGTAATGTAGACACAACTTTAACTTACGTATATTTAGAAAAAGGAGAAGGAGAAGAGGGGGACAAAATAACTCCAAAAGCAGTAACGTTCAATGGAACTGAATTTATAAATGAGGAAAAGAAACCAGTGGCACCATCCGAAAATAATCCTATATTTTATAATGATGCCGGCATTTTATATAGTAATATGTTATATGCTGTGAAAATTATTTATAAATATACTAATAAGAACGTTTTAGGAGAGTATGATTTAACTAATACTAATAGTAATAAGATAGAGTGGAGATGGTTATGGACTAACACTATGTTTAATTAGTATTACTATAATGTAAAAGACTTTAAAGACAATTAGTTTGAATTAACATTAGATGTAGGAGCTTAGTATTATGCTAATTTTAAAACAAAAGAAATTACTGGCTATGAAGGTTCTAAAAACAGCACTTCGGATGTTTTTAAAGGATTAGGTTTGAATTTAAGTTACATAAATAATGGAGAAATACAGTATACCGTGGATTTAGGGCTGCAAAATACTTATAATTCATTCAGTTTAAAAGAAGATCCAAGTACTTCTAAAATACCAATTAACGTATATTCCGGAAATTCTTATATATAGATTTAGGAGGAGACATAGGATAATGTATATTTAAAACCATCTAATGATAATATAATTCCTAATAATATTAATAAAAAGTATGAATATATTATAAATAAGTAGGGTACAGATACGTCAGGTATTGCAAATCCATGGGATTCTAAAGATGCTTATAAAAATTATAAACCATTATTTACTAGTACATTGGATTCAGAGGGAACTTTAGATACAATAGAATATATAGGTAATGACTCAAAATCCCATAATTCTTCTTTAGGTATAAAAAGCACTTTAGCAAAACTACGTACTAAATAGTCTTTAAAAATTAATTTAGTTAATCCAACTTTATATATAAAAACATATACTAATTAGCCAATTACTTATAAAGAAGTAATTAATTTAATATAGAAGGGATATGAAGAATATGGTTTAACTTTAGAAAATAATTCTTTTAATTTTAACTATGTGTATTCATTATGGGTTAATGATAGTGGTGGTCATAGTGCCGATAAAAAAAGATACCTAATAAAATGGAATCAAGATAAAACTTTAATAGATATTAATAAAGGTGCGGGAGATTTAGATTATTATTCGAACCATGGTTACTTATATAACGATGAATTAAATAACATGATAAAAGTAGCTGACTCGTGGCAAATAAGAAAATCCAAGGGTCTTCATTACTATTCTATTTGGAAAAATAACGAATAGAATTTTTTTAGAGATTATTATGGTACTGGTTCGGGGGATCAAAATGATGGAGCATCTTTTACTCTTCCAAATGGGTTTTTCATTAATCTATTAAACTTTGGCTAGGATTGGACGTATATATCAAAAACTAATGATATAAATAATGGAACTAGAGATAAAATATTTTCAAATAATGATGGTTTTAAAAACAGCAATATACATGCTTAGTTAGCATTTAATTATAACGGTGATATTCATTTATTAAATGATTATATTAATCTAACTGAAAGTTCCAATAATAATTAGACTTTAAAAACTGCTTTGAAGGATTTAGCTAGTACATGGGCAGGATGGTTAGCTAATACATATACATTAAGCTAGACTGACACAGTTTATAGTTTACAATTAGACGAATTAATTTATTCTAACTCAGTAACTACTTTTACTAAAGATATTGTGTATTGTACAAAAATAACAAGTAATAATAGTTAGTTATTATTGAACAATTATGATTATAGTAAGTATTTAAGACAGATACAAAAATATAGTGATAATACTTTTAACTCTAATGTTAATATACAATTTAATAATGTAACTAAAAATATTCCTATACAGATTTAGTTAAAACCTCTAGTACCTATAAAATCTTAGTAGTCCTAGAATATTACAATAAAACCCTTTGCTGATAGAACTTTTGATAATGTCTATCTATCTAATATAGATGCAAATAATTTATATTTTATTTAGAATAATATAATGATACCTATTAATAATAATTAGGAAATATAGGCATTAACTAGTTATAATGAATCTACGGCTGTTTTTTCAAAAAATAAATATAAGTTTTCTATACCTCAAACCTTTATATATCAAAACGAATCTTTAATTCCCAAAAAGTCTTCTCCAGCAGGTTCTTAGATATATGCTTAGGTTTTTACAGGTTCAGGCAATGGAGGAGTTATAAAAGACTTACTTATTTCGGATACAATATTAGTTGACGCTAAGCACATTAAATAATGAATAATATAATAAACTTTAATGTACAAACTAAAGTATTACCAACTAAAGGTAATATAGTATATGAGTACAATCCGTTTAGAAACTATAGACTTACTTAGAATAAGTATGAATATAAAGATTAGTTATATACTTTAGATGAATTAGCTTAGAAATTTCAAATAACTCCTAATAAAGAAAAAACTGAATGGTGGTAGAAAACAAGTAATGGGTTATCAGTAAAAATAGACCCAGGTGAAATAGCCTTACATGAAAAGGGAGAATTAACGGATTTTGTTACAGATGAGTTATCTTTTAATATTGAACATCCTGTAAATATAGTTCCCCAGTATAGTTATGATGGTTCTGTTAATCTTATTCTTAATGACGGTATAAATCCTCCAAGATTAATTAACAGTAGATTTAGTACCACAGGAATGAATACCTATGAAATAATTGATAGAAAAGGGAATAATGATACTAACATATATGATGAAGGTAATTAGTTTGACATAGATACATCGTTATATAAGAGGGTAACTAGTATCCCTAAGTTATCTTATAATGGCACATCTTCTGGTGGTAATCTTAAAATTGGAAATTATCATTTTTATATTAAATACTCTGATGCTGACGGAAATGAAACTGATTTCGTAGCTGAATCAGGACTAGTTAGTGTATTTATAGGATTTGGAGCTCCTGATAGTTTAACCACTGGAACTAAAAACGAAAACAGTTTTAAAACTGTTAATCTCTATATATCTAACATAGACCCTTCTTATGACTATTTATATGTGTATTATTCTAGATATACTGCTGAATAGGGAGAGAATTTCAATACAGAATATATAAAGATTGATAAAAAATTTGTAGTATCTAATGATGGAACCTGTAATATAAGTATTAATGGTTTTGAACCTACTATTCCAATAACTTCTGCAGATATCAATGATTCTTTTGAAATAGTAGATGCAACTAAAGCATAGACTGTTTGTTAGAATATGTTATTACTTGGTAATGTTCATAAACCAGAAATACCATATAAAGAATTATCTGATTTATCCTTACATTTCTTACCTTACTTAAAAGATAAAGATTATGAATGTAAGTTTGACTAGAATTATAATATAAATACTTCTTCTCTTGGATATTGGGATTCTTAGTATATATATAATTATGTAGGATATTGGAATAATGAGTATTATCGTTTGGGAGTAGTATATATTTTACCAAATGGCGAGTTAACTCCTGTGTTTAATATAAGAGGATGTAGCAATGTTAGTGAATATGATAAAAATAAAACAGAATTATATTCTAATATTAATATATATAAAAATAACGAGCGTAATTACATACAATATAATGAATCTACTTATTTGATAAATCCAGATAAAGATAGTACTAGTGCAGCTTAGAATGAGAATGTTAAGGGGGTAATTAAGTTAGTATCTGACAAGGATACAAATATTATACATAGCTTAGATATTAGAATTAATGATAAAGCTATGTAGGAGTTAAAGAAATACGTTAAAGGATTTTTCTTTGTTAGACAAACTCGTATCCCAACCATACTAGCTTAGGGCATTACTTTAGGATTGGATCAAAATTCATATACCCCTACAATTCCAACAGCAGGTGGATTACTTGAGCAACTTTCTGGTTCTTTAAATAAAACATATGTAACTACAGAGGATATTAATGATGTTAATTATATTTCAGAAGGATTCTTATCTAGATATAAGTTTAGATTTAAAAAGAAATCCTCTGGATTGTGGGGTTCTATAGGTAAAGCTTTTGCAATAGCTGCTGGAGTAGTAGCATTGGGAGCAGCTACGATATTTACAGCAGGAGCAGCAGGAGCATTAGTAGCTGGAGCTTCTTTAGCTGGTGCTGTAACTGCAGGAAGTACTGCTTTAGGCGGAGTATTAGTAGCTGCAGGTGCTGCAACTACAGGATTAGGTTTAGCAACAGGAGTCGCAGGAGCTTCTGCAATTATAGCAGTAGGAGCAGGTGCAGCAGCCGGATTAGTTACAGCTGCAATAGCAACTGGTTAGACAATAAAGTATGGTATTTAGTCTTGGCAACGTAAAAAGTTAGATGGCAGAAATACTAAATGTCCATCTGGCTATAAAATAGTTGAATTAGATGAATCTAGATAGCTTGGTGGTAATTTTGAGGACAGAATAATAATTAAAGATGGCTCTAAGAATAAAACTTAGGTAATATTATGTCCTGATTATGAAGTGAATTAGGCTTATTTTAATTAGGTATTCACAGGTAATGAACATTTAATAGAATCCACCAAATCTTAGGGAAATAATTTATTATTAGGACATAGTTCTAATTATTTTACAGAGGATACTGTAAATAATTAGAGACATTATTATATCCCTGATTATTATGATACTTCTTCAAATATATCTGGTACTTATAAACTTATAAGTGTTCCTGAAGATGTTAAATGCGTTGGACTAGATAATCTTAAATTTAGGAGTAGGGCTGGATACGCAGAAGAAGCATGGAGATATGAATCTGTAGGTAATGAATATAAATCAGAAAAAGATAAATATAATAATTCAGAATCCGATGATGAAACTATAAGCAATAAATAGATAAATTCTGATATAGTTAGAGGAGTTTATGGAGCATACCTAGGAGTTGCGAATGTTTCTAACAAATTAACTCCTGCAACTACAGTAAATATTTATATACCTAAATATAGTTCAGCTAATACTTCAGAATATATTTAGATTAGAATGGATGATAATTCTACTTATAGTGCCATTACTGATAGAATTGATATTTCTGAATCTGATGATTATTTAGTTACTCCTAAATCTGTATTATAGAACGATAGTACTGATTTTTATAAAGAAGGGTATTAGTTTTCTGCATATAGAGGAGATTGTTATATATGCTAGTTTACCCATAGAGTAATTAGAAACTTTAATGATCCTTCTGCACCATATAATGATGATATTGTAGATGAGAACAGTTGGAAAGACAATTATAATCCATCTAAAACAGAGAATTATGAAAAAATAAATCTTGGAGATGTTAATGCTGTATAGTTAGGAATGTGGGTAACATTTAGAGTTCGTTCATCATACAACTTAAATATACGTACACTAGATAGTTCTAATGTAGATGAAAAGCAAATGACAGGACATCCTAGAGGTTATTACCCTTATGTTCCTATGAATGTTGAAGGCACTTATAAAATACCAGAGTCTCATATTTACAATAGAGGATTTAGTAAATCTTTAAGTGATAGAGAGAATAACATACTACCTGATGTCCCATACATTAAGAATTGGTTTGGTACTAGAATAATGTATTCTGATATTCATATTAATGATGCTTATAAAAATGGATATAGAGTATTTAGAAAAACTAGAAGTGTAGATTATACTAGAGAATATGGAGAAATAGTTAAATTAATCTCCTTAAATTCTAATCTATTAATTATATTTGAACATGGAGTTGCAATTGCTCCTGTTAATTAGTAGGTAGTTTAGTAGTCGGCTGGATAGTTCATAGCCACTTCTAAGGTCCTTCCAGAAGCCCCAACTGTTATATCTGATATGTTTGGTAGTCAATGGGCAGATAGTGTCTTAAAAGTCCAAGGATTAGTCTATGGAGTAGATACCATAGCTAAGAAGATATGGCGTACTGATGGTAATTAGTTAGAATGTATATCAGACTCTAGAGTTCAAGAATTTTTAAATAATAACATTACTCTTAGTGAACGAGAGCTTACACCTAAATTAGGAATCCGTAATGTAAAAACTTGTTATAATGCTTATAAGAGAGATGTATTATTTACATTCTATGATAATACTTATGGTTTCTAGGAAAAAGTATGGAATTTATGTTGGAACGAATTACTTTAGAAATTTATAACTTTCTATAGTTGGGTTCCTAGTTTTATGGAAAACATAGATAATATTCCATTTTCATTTAATAGAGATACTTCTAAATGGATAGCTAAATTAGGAGTATCACATTCTAGCAATTCTTTTGCAGATGGCATTACATTAACTAATACAGTATTTGACACTCTTAATGGAACTAGAATGGTATCTAATTATGAAGTTCCAATTACTTATATTACTACTTATGGATCAAAAAAGACTATAATTAAAACTGTAACTAACAAAGATAATTACATAGGAGCTTTATCTTTAGCTAATAGAACTCTTCCAACTGAATAGTTATTCTATACCATTAGTTATAAACTAATGAGAGATAACTATAAAAACTATAAAATGTTTGAAATTAAACAATTAGAGTTTGAGGATAATACTTATCCAACAGATGCTAAATATTTTGGTAAAGAGTTAATTAGATATGGTCTATATTTAAAAAATGATGAGAATAAGAAAAAAGTATTTTATATAAAAAATAACAGTATGGAATATGTGTAGTTACATGATGGTAGTTATGTATGTACACAAAATACTATAACAGAAGCAGTTTTGTCAGAAATGTATTACAGAAATAAAGCAGGACATGCTTATTCAGATTACGATACTGAAAAAGTAGCTCCTGGTCCTTATTCTACTATAGATAAAGACGGTAATGTAATTCATCATGATGAAACTATCCATACTAATTTACCTATTTATAAGAATATAGTAGGTAAAAGAGAAGTACTTCCAGAAAAACAATAGATTAACTCTGATAAAATAGTTAGATTATTAAATATTAAAGCTACTATTGATATAGAAACACCAGCTAACGCTTCTGATACTTTCTATAACTATAAAGCAGGATATAATACTGATACTACTTTAGTTAATTTTGGATAGTATGAGTCTACTATAGCTGTAACACCTAAGTGGAATATGCAATTTTTATCTACAGATTTTTGGAAACATGGACAAGCTGGTATTATGGATATAGCAGATGACATTTATCCTACTTATTGGTACGGTAAGTAGCATCCATTTGAGTTTGAAGTTATAGTAGTTAATGATCCCGCAGTTCATAAAATATTTACTAATCTTGAACTTATAGCTAATAAAGCAAAACCTGAATCTTTTCATTATGAAGTAATCGGAGAAGCTTATGATTTTGCAAAAGACAAACCAAATATGTATTTTAGACAAGAAGCTTTGAAAGCACTTTGGTAGTATAATGGCTGTGATATTGAGTATAATAATAACTTTTTAAAGATTCAACCCAGACAAAATGCTAAATCTGCTGATTTACCTCATGTTTATTATGCTAGATAGGATAAAATAAATGAGGTAGAAGATAGTTATGTAGATGCTACAGCTCCTACAGGTTCTGATTATAGACATTTATCTGGTGCAGAAATAGTATATTATCCACTTAGATAGGAATATAGAGTATGGAATCATGCTATGGCAGTTGACTTAGATGATTAGGTAGATACAACAAATTCTGCATTTGGAGGTAGAGGATTAATAGCTTCTAATATGAGATATTAGGAAGATAGATGGAGAATCTAGATAAATCCTTTATTAGTTACTTATAAAAACGAATATAAGAGACCTAATAATTATACTTCTGGAGTTTTAATCACACCAAATAACTCCACTTGGACTTATGCTGCAGATGGCATAACTAGATTACCTAAATTATCTATTTATAACTCACCTATTCCTAATGATATTATAAGTAAAGGTACGATAGATATGCCTAACGAAAAAACAGAAGGAGGTTCTGATAATGCTTTATGTGGATTATACGCTAAAGATGTTTTTTATTTAGATACATCTAAATGGTTGGATGATTCTAACATATATAATACTAGCTTTGGAGCAGCTTAGAATCGAAAAGAAACAGATATGCGAGATAAATTCATAAAGATTAGAATTAGATATAGTGGAAAAGAATTGGCGGTTATTGACTATTTAAATACAATATATCAAGTTAGCTATATTTAATATGAGTAAATATACAAAAGTAAGAAGAATATAGAAAGGACAATTGGGTTTAGAGTTTGGAGTTACTAATATTGGTAACCCCACTCTTACTCAAACAGCTTAGGATGCTGTAAATAATTAGATTAATTAGAGCACTTAGGGTATCCGTAACTAGATATATCTTAGATAGTTTGCCAATTAGTTATTAAATGGTTATTAGTCAGCCTCTCCTTATATTTATGAAGGATTAACTAATTTTGGTATAATGTCAGGTAACCCCACTATGGCTAATCTAGGATAGTTAGGCGGCTCTATAAATAATGGTATTTAGTTAGCTTAGAATTGGAAAGGATTATCTAGTGCTGATAAAGCTACTGGTGTTGCAGGAATTGCAGGTCAAGCGTCAGACACTTTAGATAATATGTTTTTTAGTAAACAACATGCTAATGATTCTGCTTTGACTAAAGGTTTAAATAATGCTTACGACGCTGTATCTAGTGCGGCAATGATGTTTAGCCCAGTTGGTACTATAGTTGGAGGGGCTATGAAAGCAGGAAAGCTTTTAGGAGATGGATTGACTGCATTAGGAGTAGGAACAGATCAAATGACCACTACAGATTAGATTCTTGATAGTAGCTTTATGAAATTAACTCCTGTTGGTCTAATTAATGGTATTGGAGGTAAAAGAACACAAGATTTCTCAGCTAATAATGATACTATTGAAAAAGTAGGAGGTTCTTATGGTGGATCTGTAAATCTTATAAATGAGGCGGTATCTAAAGCAGGTAAAAAGTATGGATTATTTAGTGATGGTGCTAGAAGAAGAGCTAATAGACTAATTAATACTGCAAGAAATCAATAGAATATTATGACTGATATATCTAACGAATATCAAGACCAATTAGCTAATAAATCTGATTTAGCTTATACTAGATATAACATGGATATAAATGGCGGTTACCCACAATAGTATATTAGAGCTGCTAAATATGGTGCCATTCTTAATCGTATTTAGTTAAAAAAACATAGAAAAGGTGGAACTTTATCTAATTAGTTGCATAGTAAAATAAATCTTGAAACACAAGAATTTGAATGGAAACCTGTAATTAATATTAATTAGGAAACTCCAGAATTTAAAGATGGTGGTGAACTAGTTAATAATCAAGAACCTAAATAGGAAACTGATTCAGTATGGCAACCTACTATAAATCTTGAAACTATTTAGACCATGGCAGAAGGAGGAAAAACTAAGGAATCTGAAAAGCCTAAATAGGAAACTAATTAGAAAAATGTTATTCCTGAGGGTGCTTTACATGCCCATAAACATAATATGGAACATGCTGAAGATTTAACTAAAAAGGGGATACCTGTTATAGATAATAAAGGAGAACAACAAGCTGAGGTTGAGAAAAACGAAATTATATTCTCATTAGAAGTAACTAAATAGTTAGAAGAATTACATAAGAAATATCAAAGTGAGGAATCTACTTAGAAAGAAAAAGATGAAGTAGCTGTAGAAGCTGGAAAATTACTTGTTTATGAAATTCTTCATAATACTATAGATAGAACAGGATTAATTAAAGAATGTAAGAAAGGAGGAATATTAAATGGGAATCAATGATTTACTAGTATCTTATAATTAGGTACAAGTTCCTCAGTTTATACAAGAGCCTACTATTGATTATGAACCAATAGAGGATGAATTAATTAATTAGGAAAACTTGGAAAGAATTAAGAATAGAAATTAGAAAAAAGAAGGATTTGCTGGATGGAAACCTTTAGAATAGTCTGAATCTACATAGTAGAATGATGATAGAACTCCAACAGGAAGTGAAATAGTTAATTTCTTTATGAATAAGGGATTAACTAAAAATTAGGCTAAAGGTATCTATGGAAATATTATGTAGGAATCAGGTGGAAAACATAATATAGTTTCTAGAGATGGACACAATTCTTATGGTTTGGCACAATGGACAGGTGCTCGCAAGGCACGATTATTTAGTAAATATGGGATGAATCCTACTATTAATTAGCAACTTGAATACCTATGGGAAGAACTAAATGGTTCTGAAAAAGATGCTTTAGATGCTCTCAGAAGTACCTCTTCAGTAGAGGATGCAACAAAGATTTTTATGTAGAAGTTTGAAAGACCTGCTAATTGGGCAGCAAATCTGAAAAACCGACTCAAATATGCTAATTCTGTAGTGTAATGGATAAAAAAAGAATAATTATAGGAGATAAAGAATATACGGTAGAAATAGCTAAAACTGAAGAAGATAGAAAAAAGGGGCTTCAAGATAGAGAATATTTATAGCCTGACGAAGGAATGTTGTTTATCTGGTCTGAATAGTAGCCTGTTGTTGAAATGTGGATGAAGGATACAAAGATTCCATTGGACTAGATAGCTATTAATGATGACGATGAAGTAACTACAGTATATAAAGCTTAGCCAGAAGATGAAACATTACATCCATTTCCTAATGTTAAATATATATTAGAAGTAAACTAGGGTTCTGGGATAGAAGAAGGTGATGATTTTGAATTTGATGAGTCAGATGATCCTAATAAATATGTAATGAAAGTGCTAGCTCCAGATGGTTCAACTCAAATGAACCTATAGGGAGGAGAACGCATATTTTCTCGTATATCTACTAAATAGATGATTACTTGGGCTAAAAAAGCTGAAGCTAATAAAGATAATAAAGAGTTATTTACTAAGTATTGTAAAAGACTTGGTAAAAGAATGTTTAAGGAAATCTATGCTCAAGACCATAGAGAACCCGAGTATGTGAATACTCCTGAATCTAAGAAAGATTAGAACGATAAAAATTAAATAATTACATAAGTCATCAAAATTATTTGCATAATAGATAAAGAGTATGTATAATTGCATATATAAGAATTAGATAATTAACTAGTTAATTAAAAAGTTTACAACAAATTATGGAATTTATTAAGAAGTTTCAAGAGGGTGGTGCTATGCCACAAGATCCAAATGCTGCTGCAGGTGCTCCACAAGGAGGTGAAGACCCAACAGCAATGCTGATGCAAGGTGCTCAACAAGCAGTTCAGAATCAAGATTGTCAAATCGCTATTCAAGTATGTCAAATGGTGCTCGAAATGCTTGGTGGAGGAGGTGCTCCTACTGAGGGTGCCGGTCCAGAAGCTGCTGCACCTGCACAAGGTGAACCTGTCTATCGTACAGGTGGTAGATTGATTCGTAGAATTAAAAAGTAATTAATTTAAAACGTGGGGATATATCTAGATATGCATTTAGGTATATCCCTAAATTTTTATTATGGCAGAAACTAAGAAAAAATCACAATATAACTTTGGAGGACATAACTTTGATACAGCTTTATATCTATAGAATCTACGAGATAATGCTGAATCATTTCTTAACTCAAAAACAGATTGGACTCCAGAACAAAAAGAAGAATGGAAGCATTCTTATACTAATTTTACTAATGCTTTATAGGATTAGATAAATAATGGTACGGATAGATTTAGTACAGATGAATTTGGAACTATAACTGATAGAAATGGAGAGTTTTCTAATACTGATTCTGATAATTTTTATTATAACAATAAAGGATAGCAAATTAGTTAGGAAGACTATGATAAATTGAAAACTAGAAAGTAGAATAAGTTTCAAACATTTGAAGCAAATAGATAGTTTGCTAGTTATGCTAATTAGATAGGTAAGGGTCTAAAAGATGCTTTAGAAGCAAAAAAAGCAACTTCTAACAATGCTAATGGATTTGACTATGCTAAGAATGGCTTTGCTTCATTTTGGAATAATAAATATAATCCAAGTGGAGAATAGGTAGACAGGAAGTTGTACTGGGCTTTAGATAAAGATGGACAATATACTAATAGAATAGCTCAAACACTTACTGACCTTGATGAATATTTAAAACGAGATGATTTACCAGATGATGTAAGAGCTAATGTTGAAGCATATAAAAATAAACTTCAAGAATATTCTACAGATAATAAGAATTTTGACGTAGAAGGATGGAAAAATGGAGTTTAGCTAGCAGCAGCAAGAGCAGGTCTTGGTACTTGGAATAATGGATTCTTTAATATGGGTTCATAGGATTCTACAGCTCCGGAATCTAATTAGTAGAAAACATTTGATATAAATAATGATTAGGATGTAATTAATAAATATAACTTAGCTGAATAGATTGCAGCACATCCTGAGTAGAGAGAACATCTTCTTGATTTAGCTAGAAGAGAATATAACTAGGAGTCTCAAGATATTACCAATTAGTATAATGCAGCTATTAAATAGGAATAGGATGCAAAAAACAATAAAATATGGGAATAGTATTTACTTAATAATCCATATATAGGTGATGTAAATAAAAGAATAGGAAGAACTGGAACTACATCATTCTGGTCGGGAGCCAGAAGTACTAAAAAAGCTTAGGATTATGTTAGTTAGACTATTATGTCCGAAGAAGAACAAAATAAAGTTCATAATAACATAGGTTATGTGGGAAAATTAAGACCAGAAGTATAGGCTGCTTTAACTGGTGCTCATTGGAATACTGATGAAAATCCATTATTAAAACCATTAAATGTATCTACAACTTAGGGTTTAAACCTTAAAAACTTAGGTAATTGGTATCAATTTAATTGGGATTAGTTAATGGCTAGACGAGATTCTGCTATGAAGGGATGGACCCCTGTTAAAGATACTAAAGGTAATGAGGTCTGGAGAAGAAATGATAGTTTAAGGGGAAGTGATGGAACTTACTTTTATATGTTTATGGGTAAAGATGGTAAATTACATACTTACCGTTCAAAACCTTATAGTAAGTTAAAGGCTGAAGCTATTGCTAAAGGATAGTTAGGAATGTCTATTTATACTAAGCAAGGTTATGAAAATGCTAAAAAATAGCAATAGGCAAAAGCTGCTATATCTAAATAGACTGCTTAGGACAAAGGACGTACTGCTCAATAGCAGAAGGATATGGAGCAAACAGGCTTTACAGGTACTGATAAAGCTAGATTAGCTAGTATAGGTATGGATATGGGTTCTCTAGTTGCAGCTTATACAGGTCCTGAAACGATGGGAGTAGGAACGCTAGTTAGTGCCGGATTAGGAGTAGGTTCGACAGCTACTAATTTCATTGCAGACTTAGTTGATGGTGAAAATACTTGGGAAGCCTTAAAGACTGCTGGTTATGGACTGGGCATGGATACTTTAGGATTAATTCCAGGAGCAGGAACTGCTAGTAAACTAGGTAAAATAGGAAAGACTGCAATTAAGTATGTTCCTAGAATCTTAGCTTACTTAAGTACCTTACAAGGGGTTTAGAATATGCCTTATATAGTAAATTCATTTAAGAAGTTAGGCACAAATTAGAAACTTACTGTAGATGATTACCGCAATATGGCTTAGGGAATAGGTCTTATTACTGGAATTGGAGCTGCTGGAAGTAGAAAAATAAGAAATAATAAAACTACTGAGTAGTTAGGTAAACAAAAGGTAGATTTTAATAAATTAAAAAATAAAAGTATTTAGGTTAAATAGAGTGATTAGGTAGCTCTCAGATTTAAAGATAAATAGGGGAATGCTAAGTCATTTGTATTTAAAGGTGATGACGCTAATGCTATAAAAAATGCTAAAAATGCTGAAGAGATTAAAGCAATAACTTCTAAGTATAGTAAGTTAAGAAACTATGAACTAGTTAATTCAAAAGCATTAAGACCTCATTTATAGTGGATTAGAAAAAATGGCAATTGGTAGAATCCTCTTCATAGAGTGGATAATCCTATACGTAAATATGATGTCTATGAAAATGCAGGAGGAATGTACACTAACTAGCAAGGAATAAGAGGATGGCTTATGCCTTATGGAGGTGATAAGATAAATAAGTCTAATATACTTGGAGTTCCTAGAAAAGCTAAATAGGTAAAAGCAGATACTGATATTATTAAATAGCGAGTGTAGAATGCTGTTAATGAAAGAGCAGCTAATGAGAATTTATTGAAAGACTTTCAAGCAGCTAGTGATATGCGTAGATAGGCTAAGAACAGCGGAAATATTCAAGATTATCACGATGCTGTTACTTTATAGAAAGAAGCTTGGGATAAATTACAAGGAGCTAGAACTAAATATAACAAATTAAGAAACATGGTTAAAAATGGTTCTATAACATTTGGCAGCGGACGAAATAAAGTTCAAGCTGATTGGAAAGACATTTTAACTAAATATAAAATAGCTTATAAATAGGGTGGTTCTATTTAGAAATTAGCTAATGGTAATAGTATAAATGGTAATCCTTATGGAGTTCTTTAGGCACTTGGAACATATGACCCTTCTAATTATGTATCTGCTTATGGTGGAGAACAAAAGGGTATGTAGATTGATGGAACTTATGGAGCCCCATATGTTTCTTAGGGAGCCGGAATTGGTTAGGGAAGAATTAAAACAGACAAGAATTATTCTACTTTTACTAATGAATCTAGAGAAAAAGCAAAGAATATAGAAAATCAATAGTTATATAAGAATTATACAGATGCACTTATTAAGGGAGCAACAGATTATTTAAATACTCCTGAAGCTGAACGTGCTATCAAATGGAATAGAGACAATAATGAGTTTCTATATTGGTCTGAATAGTTTGATAATTAGTATAAGAAGGGAGACAAGGGAAGATTCTTTTCTAGTCCTGGAGTATTAAACACTTCTTGGAGAACAACTAATAATGATAGCTATAATAATCCTGCAGGATAGCAGAATGATGTTATAACTAGAATTAAAGCAGTTCGAAATGATTAGTAGTTAGCCAGAGCCCATAATGACCGAGAAAAAGAAGGCAAGAGATATTTTTGGGAAGAGAATGGTGTGAAAAACTGGGTTGACGCAGCTAATATTGATAAATTAGACAAAACCAAATTTAACATTACTTTATTTGGGGACTCTTATGGAGATGATGGTACTCATTGGAATGATTATAAAATTACAGCTAATTCTCAAGTAAACCCTACTGGAGATGAAAAACCAGAATAGCCGAATAACTTCAGTCTAAAAGATGTTATAAATAAACTTGATGTTACTGATAAATGGGGCATTCCCAGAGCTATGTATGCTGATATAACTAATAGAAAGGTTACAGATATGTTAAAGAAGTAGCCTTTATTATTAGACCCACAAGAAGACCATCGTTATATTCAATCTGATTTGGATGCAGAAGTGAATGGTCAATAGGCTGCAGCATAGTTAAATAGGTTAGCTAGTTAGCCATTAACCTCTGATGGAAATTTACAAACAACAGCTTAGTTAGATGCAGTAGCTAAAGGTAATGAAGCTATTACTTAGGGAAGACAATAGTCCAACTAGAGATTAAGAGAAATGGCAGAGAAAGCATGGGAATAGGAAGTAGTTAATCATACCAATAGACATAATACGGCTATGGAAAATAGATAGTCTATCTATAATACTGCTAATGAGAATAAAGCTTTAGAAGCTGCTTATCTTAATTAGAAATTTACTGTTTGGGATGCTTTGGCACAAGAGAAAGAATTTAAAGCAAAATCTGATTATGAACAAATGAGAGCTAGAGCTGATTAGTTTGCATAGTAGGATATAAATAATGCAATCAAATATGGACTTTCTAGTTATGCTGATAAGTATGGTTTAACTCCAGAAGATGTATCCCTGTGGAATAAAGTATATGTAGATGGTACTATGAGGCTTGATGATGTCTAGAAAGACCCTGTTAAATTAAAGTAGTGGAATAAAGTATTATCAGCTACTAGACAAATTTAGCAAGATTTACTTGGAGAATATTATGGTATTCCTAAATCTAAATATTGGACTATTAGACAAGGAGGATATTCACCAACTATAACTACTTAGACTCCCAAGCAGAAGAAAGGTGGTCATATAAATCTACACAAAGTGCGAGAAGCAGCTAAAGGTGAGAAACTTGCAGCAGCATAGTTAAAAGCTCAAACAGCAGATGCTGATAGATTTTATAAAACTACTAAAGACCACATAGATAGAATGTATGATGCTATAAATAGATTAACTAATTATAGTAGTACTAAAAAGAAACGTAAAAAGAAATCCAATTAAAATGATATTTAAGTTTCAATAGGGAGGAACTACTCCTCCCTTTGTTGCTTATTAGCCAGTAATAGTGTCTGATAAGCGAACAACCGCCACTTAGGAAGAAGCTCTGGCTGCAAAAGCTACTAAAGATTCTTAGAGTGGTACGTTAACAAGTAAAGATTTATATACAATGCTTAAAGAAAAGCTTAAAGGTCTTCCAAGTGATGTAAATATAGCTATGAATTAGTTATAGTAGCTTGAATAGCTTACCTAGATGGATTTTGATGGTTCGTTTACTTAGAATATAGAATCTAAGTACTTATCTACTCTTTAGACTATGAATGATCTCTCTTTTAGTCGAGACCAGTATGATAAAGCTATGGAAACTGTAAAATCTAATGGAGGATTGAATGAAGCTGCTATTGATTAGTATGGGCAAGTGTATGTGACAAATGGAAAAGATTTTAAATTAATGTCTCCTGATTAGGCTAAATAGTCTGGTTGGACTGTTGTAACTAATTAGGATTTATTATATATGAGAGCTAATGATGCTAGTTTAGCCGGTAATGATAAAATATTAAATATAGTTAATAATGGTATAGGAATTAGTTAGGTAACTAAAATGATACAAGATAGCATTGGAAGTCTCGGTACTAATAGTAATTCTGAAACTGCTTATGCTACAACTTAGCAGGGTTAGCTTATATAGGGATTGAATGATTTTATCAAAGCAGCATAGGAAACAGGATAGTATGATGCTTCTATAGAAGATTTATATAAAGCACAAATAATTAATAAGACTTAGGCACAATAGGCTTCGTAGGCTATTGCTTATATATACTAGACTCTTCCTGAGAATGCAAAAGCTTTATTGAAAACAAGAACTGAAGGGGGAACCGATAAAGAAGCTCTTAGTTTAGTTAGTTAGCTTGTACTATCTAAAACTAGTACAGAAAAATCTTTCACTGCAGATTTAGAGGGCGGTCCTACTAAAAAATCTATGTCTAAAGATGCTAATGCTGGAAGTAAAGATAGTACAGATATGAAAACTTCTCTTCCTTTACAAATTATGCAAGATATGGGTGAATCAGATGTTGCTCCTGTAACTATTGATAAAGGAGATGGAATACAAATGTCTGTATACGGCTCATTCTTTTCTGCTGTAACTGATAAAAAGGGAGATACTATTACCAACACTTCTTTACAAAATATGTTAGCTCAATCCGGTCTACAAGATATAGTTAAGAATGCTAGAAATATAACATTTGGAGATTAGAAACTTACTCCTGAGTAGTTATCTAAAATTACATATAATAATACTGGTGTAGTCAGAGCTGAGCTTCCAGTAAATGAAGATGGTACAGTTAAATTAAGTGTTCTTGATGACTTTAATGCTGCAATGAATGAAATAAAAGGATTAGGTAATACTTCTCCTCAATAGATTTAGGCAATTAAAGCTAAATATCATCTTGATTAGTATCTCAAAGACGATGGTACTCCAAATCCTAAACATACTGCCCCATTCATTCTTACAGAAGGTTATACTACAGAAAAGAATGGTATTGAAGACACTGCATTTGTTAAACATATCAAAAATCCTACTGACGATTAGATTTAGTTAATTAAAGACTCTCTTACAGTTGGAACAGGAAAGGATGCCAAAGTTCCAGACATTGATACTTTTGATTGGTACAACCCATTTGATTGGTTTGGTACAGAGAATATTTATAAAGCAACTATATATATTCCTATTACTAATAATGTAGGAGCTGCTGTTAGAGGAGGTAACCAAAACTTAGATTATGATGAAGCTCTTAAATATGAAATGAAATATAGGAACTTCTAGAAAATGAATGATGCAAAAACTACAAGCGCTGACGTATTATGAATGATTGGCTAGTAGCAAATTTAAATAATCCTGATTTTTCTATATCTGATTTTAAAGATATAGCGGATATGAGTATAGATAATACACAATTTTTAAAGAAAGATTAGTATTTAAAGTCTGATTTTATCAAAAATAATCCTGTTTTTAAAGATAATGATGGACAATTTTCTCAAAAGAAGTTTGACCAATATTATGATTAGAGATTGTAGGATTTTAAAGACTTTAAAAATGATAAAACTCCAGCTGGGTTAGAACTTAGCGTATTTGATACGTTAAGAACTCCTAATGACAAAGTTAGAAGTAACGGTTTAAAAATTGGTAGAGGATACAATCCAGATAGACAAAAAATTGGTATTGAGGGAATAAATGTTTGGAGTAAACCAGAATAGAGTCGTTCTGAAATAGCTTAGACTTAGAAAATATTTAATTCTGAAACTGGTAAATTTGAAAATTGGACACCAAATGATAATGCATTATTTAATGGTAAGTCTGATTTCGGTTTAAGTTGGTTAAAATCTTTATTTTCAGACCCTCTAGTTCTGGCACAATATGACCAAGATACTGTTGATAAAGATGGTACTAAACATAAAAAAGGAGACTTTAAATTAAATAGTGAAGGAACATACTATTATGAAACTTTAGGAGGTAGAAGCCCTATTGGAAAATAGGTATTGTCTTCTTTAGATACTCTTACTGTAGATGGTACTAAGTTAAATAAATATGATTTCTTTGATTCTGATGATATTGAGAAATCAGTTAAGGAAGTAATTGCTAAAAATGTAGCAACTCTTATTCCTATGTTTATAGGAGGACCCGTAGGGACTGTCTATTCTACTGCTTTAATAGCTAGAGAAATGGCAAAATCTCTTCCTATGTTATATGGAATGACAACCGCTTTGTTTAGCGATTCAGAAACTCCTAAGGGGATGAATACTATTGCTGCTATGGGTGATAAATTCACTTCAGGTACTTCCGATTATGCTAAAGAACATACATTTAGTATTGAAAATTTTGGTAATCTTATCTCTGATGTAGCATTACAATGGGGTTAGCAAAAAGGTATTGCTTAGGCTATTAATAAACTAAAAGGTAGTAAAAATTATGTAGAAGAAGCAATGGAAAATGCAGCTAAGCTATATAAGGCTAAAGCTTCTTCTATGCCTATGCAAGCATTATCTCAAACTGGTAATTGGCAAGATAGTGTATTAGGAGCTGCTTGTATTAAAAAATATCTTCCAGCTGCTGAAAAAGCAATGAAAGAATCAACTTAGTTGGGTAGGGATGCTTCATTAGCTTATATGGCAGTTGTATCTAATTCTGATGTATATGGGGATGCTTTACAACATGGAGCTTCTAAATAGGATGCAGCAGCTATAGCTCTAGGTAGTACTTTAGGTATGTATGCTATTGATAAATATGCACATCTTGGAGAGTTGTTTTTTGATGATGCCACAGAAGATAGTGTAAAAGCTGCTAGAAAGGCTATTAAAAATGAATTACTTGGATTTACTGATGATAAGGGAGTTAAACATAATGGTTTAAAATCAGTATTTGAACAGATAAATGCATCTAATGATACTCCTGCTAATAAATTAGTATAGAAAATACATGCAGCATTAAATACAACTAAGTCATTCTTAGGTAATTATGCTGATGATTTAAAATATCATACTACTGGATTCTTTGGAAAAGCAGCAGGTGAAGGTTTGGAAGAAGTAGGTGAAGAATTAGTTACGGATACTGCTAAATCTATATATTAGTTAGCTGGATTTTTAGGGGCAGATACTTCTACTAAAGATGTAGGTGCATGGGACAATGCTCTTGAGAGATATTCTATGTCATTTTTAGGCGGTGCTCTTGGTGGAGGTATTTTTTATGCTAAGGAAGCTTTTGATGGAAACTCATACAAGAGAGATAAATCTAATGAAGAGTTAGCTACCCTAATTAGAAATGGTCATGTGGATGAATTACGTGATTAGGTTGAAAAATTACGTAAGAAAGGTAAATTAGGAAGTACAAAGTTATCAGCAAGTGATTATGAAACTACTTCTAAAGGTGAGAATGTATGGCTCACTACTAACAATGAAGCGGATTCTTAGAACTAGAAGATAGCAGATTTAATTAATGATAAAATTACTGCCATTGATGCTGTAATAAATAATAATCAAGTTGGTTTAAATGATGATTAGTTATTTAATAATATGGTATTAGGGGAACAAAGATATTAGATGTATAAGGATGTTGCCCCTTTAACTAATTATTATGAAGATTTTAATGAAGTTCTTTCTAATTTAATTAAAGCTGAATTAAATTATAGAACTGCTTCTCAAACCCTTGATGGGTCTACTGAATTAACTGATTCTAACAGAATTACTGATTAGAAACTTAGAGCTTTAACTCCTGAATAGCAACAAAATAGAAGTAATGCTCTTGCTGTATTACAATAGAAAGTAGAACAAGCTAGACAAGCTAAAGATGAGTTTTTATCAGGTGATACTTCTCTTGATTATACTCGTAAACTAAATTTTGCACTAGATCCTAATCTACACAGTCCTTTTATGGATATAGATGCTGAAGAATTGTGGAAAAAGGAGTTTGGAAATAAATCCATTGATGAAATATCTGATGAAGACAAATTACACTTCTATACAGTAGTTTTACCTGAAAAATAGAAATTCTAGGATAAGGAATCTATAACTAAGTCTTGGGATAGATTTAAAGCTATTGAAAAAATTATAAATCCTGAATTACACAATTTAACAGATAATGCTCCTCAATTTAAGCAATGGCATTAGAAATTTCAACAAATAGTTAGTTAGCTAGATTCTAAAGATTTAATATCTAGTTATGCTAATTATGATACTAAATTAGATACAGAATCAGATGATGAATATAATGCTAGAAATAGTAAACTAATAGACCCTGTTAGTGGATAGGAAATAGAAACTGATTAGAATTTTATTAATCGAAAAAATAATAGAATACGTCAAATTGAAGCCCTTAATGATTAGAAAGATGCTGATTGGGCTAATAGTATTATGTAGTAGTTAGCTGTAGTAGGTAACTAGTTAGATCCTATAGCAGCAGGAACATTAAAAAAGCTTATTCCTAAGAGAATTAAAGATGTATTAGCTAGAAAAATATAGTTAGCACCACTAAGCAATGAAGTTAAGAGTATTTTAGGCAATCTTAATACAGATTTAAGTAATACTAAAGAAGTACTAGACACTATTAAAAATAGTGCTTTAGCTAAAACTAAAAGCTTAGTTAAATAGAAAGCAGCAAGTATTCCTAAAGTTTATACAAATTTTAAAGGAGAAGAACTAAATCCTGAAGATTTGTTTATGATTGATGGAGAATTTGATATGACTATTTAGGATTTATTAGACAATCCTTCTTAGTTATATGACATTGATGATGTTCAAAAATAGGACATTATCAGTCAATTGCAAACTATTACTGACCCGGAATTATAGGATTAGATATAGAATACTATAGCTAATATAAATGATCCTCAAGCTACTATATAGAATATTAATCAAATATGGAAGCTAGCTCCTAAACATAAGAATATAATAGAAGATTTGTTATCTTTATATGAATTTAAAATATCTAAAGAATAGTCTGACAAGATAATTAGTAATCTTACTGACTTAGCAAGTGTAATTAATCCTGATACTAGCATATCTCAACTAATAAATGATGATATAGGAATCCAGGGTTAGTTAGATTCAGACGTTAAATCATATGTTTAGACCTTAACTCAAGGTATAGATAATGAAGTAAATTCTTTGGTGGCTGATGTAGGTAATAATGCTATAGTTAAATTACATAATTCTATATAGAGTACTATTAAGAATCCAGTAATTGAATTAGTTAAATCTCTTGCAGGGAAAGTTCTTGATAAGACCCAAATGCCTGATGTTATTGATACTTTAACTAAATTAGATACTAATTTTGATGAAGTTGAAAATATTGGAGAATTAGTACTTGACGGTGAACAGATGAAAACTCTCTAGAATACTAGAGACGCCTTAGCTATGATAGCTATATATTTATATGCAGCTTCTAGTACTCCTACAGGTAATAATGTTATCGGTCATAATAAAGTAATGAACGAGTATGCTAAAAAACACAACAATACTGTTCAAAACTGGGAAGAGCTTCCTGAAATTGATGATGATTATGCAGCTATATACCAAGAATAGCTTAATTAGTTTATAAAAACTCTTGACGCTTGGATTGATTTATCTAATAATAATGATATAAATAAGAGAAGATAGTTTAAAGAAACTGATAAAGCATTAACTAGAAGTTTTAATGGTTTATGGCAAGCTAATAAACAACATTTTGTAATTGATGTAAAAGATAAGCATTATAATTTACTTAATGGTGTTATTGATGATAATACTTCTGATATTTAGTTATTCAACTATGAGAGAACTTTATTTACTAACTTTTGGAAAGCTCTTTCCGAATCTGGATTATCAGTATCAGAATTTTTAAAAGAATCTAATATACTCGACAAACTAATTAATTTTAATTAGTTAGGTGATTAGAAAGTAACTAGATTAAACCCTAAAATGTCATATGGTAGTTTATCAGAATTTGATAAATTGTAGTATTTAGCTACTACGTTGTCTTTGAATCCCGTAGATTATTATAACTACCTAAAGTCTTCTGTTGGAGAAAATGCTGAAAAAGCACCAATAGCTAGTTAGGAATATGCTTCTAAAGTAGCAATCGCTTAGACTACTTAGACTTATAGAGATATAATGAAATATGCTTTTGATAAGTCAGGCAGTAACTTATATAATGCTAATAATACAGTAATCATTACTGGTGATGCAGGCAGTGGAAAAACTTCTGTAGTGAGTAAATCAGTAATTGATTTCTTAGGACCAGAAACTAAAGTATTGTGTGTTGGACCTACATCCACACAAGCATTAGGATTAGTTAACTCCTTTAATAAGGGAAAATCAATGGATATTGAATCCTTAATGAAAAAACTTTTAGGAGATACAGTTTGGGAAGACCTAAAATCAGATTTAGACATTGAATATAATCCAAATACTAATTAGTTAGTTAAAGATTCTTAGTACTTTGATTATAAAGCAAATGAATTTGCTTAGACTAAATTAAAGAAGGATTTATCATTTAATTAGTTAGATGAAATCCCTAATATATTAGCTATTGATGAGGCTACTCATATCCCAGCCCCAGTAATTCAAGTCCTCGACTAGTATATGAAGAGTGTAGGAGGCACTTTAATGTTGCTAGGAGACGAAAAATAGAAAGGTTATTTCAATTAGCATAGTTTAATTGGAAATATGCGTGCTATTGACTTATTTGCATCTAGAACCCCAGAGTTAAGTGTGTCATTACGAGATAATAATATTTAGAAATAGGCTAACTTAAATAATGTAAAGGGTCTATTATCTTAGGTTCTTACAAACCTGCAAGAAATGTCAGAAGCTGATTTGTCTGCATATTGGAAACAAGTGGCTTAGTTAATTCCCAAGTTAGGATTTAGAATATATAATGGTAATAGTTTAACAGGTGATCTAATTACACCAACGTTATCTAATGATATTATTAATAAATTAAAAACTTCTTCTGATATTGGTTTTATTGGTGAAACTTCTAGTGCTGCTTACCAGGCTATGAAGTAGGCAGGTATAAATCCTACAGTACTATCTAAAGATTAGATGCAGGGTTAGGAGTTTGAATATGTTGTAATTGATTAGCCATTCACTAAACCAGATGAAGATATTGATATAAGAAATTTCTTACAAGACTTATATACTTTAATGAGTCGTGGTAAAACTGCTTCTATCTTTATTGATAATGGATTAAGTAATATTATAGGTAAAAATATATAGGATGATTATACAGCTAAAGCCCCAAGCCTCAAAGATAAACTTAATGGTAAGAGTACTATAGATTAGCTAAAAGAAAGAAAACTTAATATTCTTAATTAGTTAGATTTATCTCCTATTGAAGGAGTTACTTCTCAACAAAATAATTAGTAGAATAATCAACCTACTTAGCAAGCTGTAAATCCCACAGACTTTAAAGCGCCTGAATCTTTAAATATAGATAAAGATACTGAAGAGGCTGTTAATTAGTTAGTTGATTCTGAAGAAGAAACTCCTGATTTACATGAAATAGAAGATTCAATAAAAAGTGATTTTACTGTAATGTCTTGGGGTGATGTTACATTAATTGGAGCTAAGGCTGTAAAAGAAACTCATAAAGGTAAAGATGGCAAAGACTATAAAGGTAATGCTTGGCATTTTGGACCAGATTAGAAAACAGGAGAACTACGGAATATTTCTGCTTTAACTGATTAGAATAGTGTATTTTGGTACAAAGATAAGAAATTATTAGAGCAATAGCTATATTAGGTAAAGTCGGCTTTGATATTCAATCATAACTATGATGAAACTATCTTAGGTACAAGAACTAGAGTAATGCCAACTTGTATAACTGATAATTTTAGCAAAGCTGATTGGGAAGCAGGTACTTATGAACTTGAAATTAGGTCAACTGAGGGTGAAATCTAGCCATCTTTTAAGCCCATGCCTGAAGTAGGTATGACTTATAAAGGAAATAAATATGTTGCAAATATTATATTTAAAGTAAAGAATAAAAAGGGTTAGATATGTAAATTTGATTTAGCTGGCATTAATAATCCAGAGACTTTAATTAGTAATCTATCTAAAATAAAGGATAGAATTAATCAAGAGCTTTCTGATTCGACTATTTCTAATGAAAGAAAATCTAAATTAGAGAACATATTAAAGACTATTGATAACAGAGCTTAGAAATGGTCTAATTTGTTTGATTCTTGGATTAATTAGTATAATAAAAATGGACAATTCTCTATTGATATTAGTAAAGCAATAGTTAGAAATAAGCATGTATGGTTTACTAAAAGAAAAGGACCAGAGATACGACTAGGAGGTAGAGTTAATCCTAATAATGTTGATACAACAGACTATGATACTTTGAAGGATAGAAATCCTGGATTTGTATTTTCAGAAGTGTACACTTATGCAGCTAAAGATCCTACTTTATTAAACATTGACCCATCTATTAAAGGTAAAGCAGTAGTATTTGTATCTTCTGACACTTTATTAAAACCAGAGGACTTAGTTAAGTAGTACATAAACCAAATTCAAGATCCAGAGCATAATTAGCCTATAGTCAGAATGATTAGACTTCATAATTATGGTATGACATTTAGTCAAATGACAAGTAATGAATTTTGTAATAAAATTTAGGGAGGTGATGAAACTAGGCTTCCTTATAGAGCTAATTATCATGGCATACAGATGTTTGTTTCCTTATGGAATTGGAGAGCTTCTTTAAGTAAGTTTAATGAAGCTTTAAATAATTGGATGTAGGAAAATAATTATGATTCCAAAAAAGTAGAAACTTTAATTAAAGCTCAAAATTACTTATTTAATAATCAAGGAGTTAATGTTGATTCTTATTTAGCTAATAAAAAGCTAACTAGAGAAGACTTAACCAATTTAGAAAAGTTTAACTAGGAAATTTGTAGAGAAATACCTACATTTAGACTGGGATACTCTACTAAAAATGATTTTCATATTTAGAGATTTAATGTAGCTGGGAGTAATGCATATAAAGGTAAGTCAGAAGCTAACTTAATAGTTATAACTCCTGATAAAGCTAAGTAGTTCTATTAGCTAAGTAATAGAATATTAGGAGCTATATGTCCTTCTCCTTATGTAGATACGTTAGGTCTTTAGTTATTACATCCAGGTGCTCAAAATCCAGACGGAACTAGAGAGCCAGATACTCCTTGGGGTGAAAATGAATTTATTGATATAAATAGTGCCGATCATTAGAGAACTCTTTCAGGTTTATTTACATCTGATTTACGTATTGTTGAAAAAAGAGACGATGATACAGTAATAGATATAGCCTATAAACAAGGTGAGCAATGGTCAGCTATTCCAAGATATTTAAGTAATATTCTTAGAACTACTACATTCTTTTAGTATAATCCTGATTAGCTTTCAGGTACATATACAGAATCTGCTAAAGTATCTTGGAATGATAATGGAGAAAAGAAAACAGTAAGTACTTAGATAGGAGATTTATTTGGTGATGGAGGATTGTTAAAAACAAGACTTAATACTAAAGCTAAGCCAAATGAACATCCTGATAGAAGTCTTGCAGATATGTTTGATTTAATGTTCCATGGTACTACTGATGATATTCATAGAAAATATGATAAGAATAATCCATTAATGAGAGCAGATGATGCTAGATTCCCTTATGGTTTCTTTATTAATCCTGATATATCTAGAACTAAAGAGAGTGCTAACTCCACTGATATAATTAGTATTAAAGCTGGTAAAGATACAGTATTTTATCCTATTAAAACCTCTGATGAGTTATTTACTTCAGACAATGATTTAAGAGCCGCCGGAATTGATTTATCTATTGACGAATTATTAAATAATACGGTAAGTCCAACTAATTCTACAAATACTTAGACTAGCACTGCTCCAGCAACTACATAGCCTAAAGTAATTCCTTTAGAATAGAGAATGCCTGTAGCTGCAGAAGTTCTTAAATAGGTCAGTGACTCAGGTTTTAACTTTGATGAAGATACTCTAGAGGAAGCTGTTGATAAGTTAAATGAAATTACTAGAGATTCAATAATAGATGTATTTAAAGCAGTTGGTTAGGATTAGGTTTTAGAATTACCTGTAAACTATATTTATTAGAAAACAGGTGATGTTAAGAAACAAACTTTAAAGGATATAATTATCTCTTAGGTTCAAGGAGATTTTAATTTAAAGACCAAGAGTATTAATGGAGAACCTAAATTAATAGTAGAAAATAATGGAACTGAGTATGAACTAGATACTGAAACCTGGACTCTTAAAGGTGATTAGGTATAGGAAGCTGCTAATAGATTTGATTAGTTAGTTAACTTTGGTGGAAAAGAAGTAAAACAATCAGTAGCTCTTAATTAGTTATTAAATAGTTCAGAGTTTAAAGAGCAGCTTGATGATACTAGTACTTTAAATGAATTTATTTAGGATTTAAATAATATTATAAACAATTCTAAAACTCTTAGTGATGATTAGATTTCTGATGCATTGCATAAATTGACAGATAACCCTGATTATTGGGATATAACTGGATTAATAGAAAATAATTATTCAGAATTATATAAAATATTTAATTGTTAATGGCAGTATGTAATTTATTAAATACCTATAGTGCAGCAGATATAGGTAGAGCTTTAATGGCTTATTTACGCGACGAAAATGCTGATAAATTTATTGATAGATTTATAAATAAATAGGGAATACCTAAAACAACAAGATATAAATTAGATTTATTGGATTCTGAAGACGCTATTTAGAAATCCATCCAAGGGTTTAACAAATCTATGGATGATGCAATAGCTTCGGTAACTTCTAGAAAACCTGATTCACGTTCTAAACTTGAAGAATTAAAAAGTAAAGTATTAGAAACCCTTCATGTAGACTTAGACGAACATTCGTCTGGGTCTACTCCAGAAGGAGATAACTCTATTGAAGTCAAAACATCATTTGAAATGATGGATAATAATTAGACTAATTTAGATGAACACCTTAAAGAAATATATGGTACTGGAGCTTATAATATTATTAGATAGTTAAAAGAGGGTTTTGGAGACAATCTATTTGCAGCATCCTATTATAATATAGCCAACGGAGAACTAGTGGTCTAGGCAGATTCAGTATTGAATACTAAGATTATTAATCTTAAAAATAAATACTTTAAATAGATAGTAGAGTATCTAAAATCAGTTGATTCTAAATATGAGAATCTACCTGAGAAATTTGTAAACGAAGAGGGATTTATAGGAGGTAAGTATTTTTATGTAATGCAAGCTTTCTATGACCATATAAAGCATATTAAAAATTTACAATAGACTCTTGATAGTTTATCCTCTAAAAGACTTAATAATTATGATAAAGTATCTAATACAGAATTATATACTAGTATAATGAATATTTTATTATAGAATACAGATTTTAAAAATACTTTATTTAATATTTATAGGTCAGGAAAATAGCAAGATAATGTAAAAACTGTATTATATACAGCGGATCATTTATCTTCTTATTACTATGAAGTTAAAAGATTATTAAATAATAAAAAATATAAACATTTACTTGATACTGACTTAGGTGCAGGCTCATTTAAAGAATTATTAGATAGTTTTGAATTAGAAAATAATGATTTATTAAATGCTGCAAACGCCTATACCTCTCTAATTCATTTTGATGAGATGTTAATAGACTCTTTAGGAGATGCGATTGACATCAAACAGGGATAGAAAGGAATGGAGTTTGGAGACCCTACCAAATATTCATACAAATAGGAAACAGCTCATTAGAAAAAAAGTTGGCAATAGAGTGAATCTGTAGAATCAGAAAAATATATAGCAAATGTAGTTAAAGCATTCTTTAGTTAGATAAGAGTGCTAAATTATAAAACTGACCAATTTTAGAATAGAAGATTAAATAGTACTTCGGTTATTGTAGCTGCTCGAAATCTTATTGATGATGTTCTATATAATAAAATAAATTTAGTTCAATGGGCTGGTAGCAGTTATAATAAAAAATAGGCTGTTAATGATTTTGTTCTAGCTTTAACTGACTTACATGAGAACCCATAGAGCTAGTTATATAAAGCATTAAGTTTATTATTTGAACCTGTAAAAGGAAGTGGTCAAAGACTGATAGATACTCTTCAGTTAAATAATGACACTGCAACTACTGAATATGATTTAAATATACTATACTCATTATATGAGGCTGCTTTAAATGAAAGCAATCCAAATTCTTTAAGGTCTTAGGAATTAAAAAATGCTAAGTAGATAAATGGTACAGTTGCTTAGTTATCTGCCGAAATATCTGGTATTATAGATAGGAATACCACTATGCATTATCTTGAAACATCTTTTGATGGGGAAACTGGAATGGTTCAAATTAAAGTAAAGAAAAGATACTTTAATAATGCAGATACTTATAAAACCCGTGTACGAATTAATAGGAATATTAACAATGCTTCTAAATCTGAACGTAAAACTAGACGTGACAAATGGCAATTTGATACTATTAATGATGTAGATGGTAAGAAATAGTATTCTGTAGTAATAGGCGATGAACGAGTTACTTATATATCTGATTAGATATTAAATTCTGACGGTAAGTATCAGGATAATGAACTATTTAATGATCTAAATAAAATTGACTTAACCTCATTCAGATAGAAATTACTTAAAAATGAAGAGCTTACTGAAAGAGAAAGAAAGTTAAGGGACTTATTATCTTTTATTGATGACCATCTGGACTTAAAGATTTTAGAAAATCCTTCACAAAAGGTCCAGCAACTTGAGATATTTCAATAGTTAAATAAAGATAATTTAAAAGACTTAACTACTTTAGCTATTAAAGCTGCATATGTCAATTACCTTTATTATAAAGCAGGAGATTAGAACTTTGCAGAGTATCTATCTAATACAGGTAAAGATGGTATTTATCGAATTTATGAAGCAAATAAAAAGAGTAAATTATTTACTAATATGTTTAATAATTTAAAGATTACAGTTGCTTCTTTTAAAGATAAAGTACTTGAAGCTTGGAGTGATGCTTATTCTATGTAGTCAGGAGAGGCTTCTAAAGCTACTACCAAAAATAAAGCTGGTGATAATATTCCAAATAATAGTGTAAATAAATTAGGTACTAATATTCACCATTATTTATTTAAATAGTAGAATACTAATGCGGGTAGTTTATTCTTTGTTCAAGATTCTACTAAAATTAAAGGTATTCAACATGATTTAGAGGCTACTTCATAGTGGCAAGAGTCTAAATAGTTAAAAAACTTCTCACAGGGAGAATTGTTCTTCCATTCCGTATTTAATAAGTTCTGGGGAAGCTATTTACAATATGGTACATTTATAATACAACCTACAGCTTATTCTGATAAAACAACTTTCATTAATTATGAAATTACTAAGAATTTATTTGGTGATGATATTATAAATGATAAAAATCTGAAAGATACTATAATTGACAATACTATTAAGACTATAGGTACTTTCTATAAAAATGTATGGAACTCAACTAAAAATAAACTACAAAGACTAACTGACGAATATAATAGACTTGAAACTATTAAAAATAATGGTGTTCCAGTTAATTATACATATCAATAGATGTTAGCTAATATTACTGAACCAGAATTAATTAAGTTAGCTGATTCTATTGGTGAAAAAGTTACTTTAGATGCTGATTATAGAAAAGCAGGTAAACATTTAGCTATAAATGAACTCTTATAGTATTATGCTGAAGAATTATATGCTAATGAAGACACTTTGAATGCCTTTTTAGAACAGTAGAAACATTTATTTGTACAAAACTTTCTTGATAATAATTGCACTTATCAAGTAGTTGGCTTGAATGATTCAGTAGATAATTATTATGGTGAAAAATTACCAGAATCTATTTCTAATAATCCTATTATGTAGACTATTTTAGGATTATATAAGAATGATTCTAAGAGTAGAAGTGCTTTCTTTAAAAATTGGGTAGATGTTAAGACTGGTAAGTTGATTTTAGCTAAATAGAATGGTTTGAATATTATATCTAATACTAAAATAGACCCTAGTAAAGATATTGTATTAAATCCATTACTTGATAAATTCTTTTATGTTGAAGGCTTTTTAAGCAATAACTTACGTATGAGTTTAACTGGTTCTGAAATAAATCATCCAGATAAGGCTAGACAAACTACTTATAATTTAGTAAAATCTTGTAATAATTCTGTAGATTTCTTTACAAAAACTAAAATGTAGGTAGATGAAGATACCTTTTAGCAAGCTAAAGCTTTTTTAAATACTACTAACTCTGTTGCTGATTTAAAATATACTACAATACCTGCTAATATATCAAGCTTTATAAATGATGTTTATCATCAGTCCATGACTATGATAGCTAATGTAGCTTAGGGTACTTAGTTTAAGCGTAATGTAATTATACCTGCTACTTTACAATATTGTCAACCTAAAGTTATAAATGGTATTTCTGCTAAAACTAAATGTGCAGTAATTAGAGACGAAAAAGCTTCAGTATATGATTATAGAGGAGACCACGAAGATGACATTGATTCTGCGGATGGTTCTGCTCAAATTAATCCATTCCAATCTATTCTTGAAAACAAATCATTAGGTTCTTAGGCTGTAGGATTTATTAAGAAACCTATTTGGCATGCTTATGACCCAATAACAGGCACTGCGTTCTTAGCTAAGTTTGCTACTGATACTATTACTAATGAAACTATGAGAGCTTCTTTAAATTCTCACACTAGTCTTTTTAGAATGTTTAAAAAGATGACTAACTTACAATGGGAGGGTGATGTAGATTTAATGCAATCCATAGCTTTAGGTAATCTTGATGAATCTAAAATTTTAGCCACAGCTAGATGGTTTAATAATGTCATTCTAGGAAATGCAGACGGAGTTAAGAGTAATTAGTTATACTATAAAGATAAATATGGAGATTAGATTCAAATTACTGGTTTTAATAAAACTATAACTAAAGAAGGTAATACTTTATATTATACTACAGAAGCACCTGTAATTAAAGGTATTGAAGCTCCATCTCATAAAGTATATCATATATTTTATGACTCTCCTAATTAGAAAAGTAATCATATCACTTTTGATACTTGGCAATAGGCACAGGCATTTTTAATGGATTAGTCTAATCCAGAAATGACTAATAAGCATACTATTAATTCTTTATTTGAATTACATACAGCTTTAGGAGGAATTAACTGTGTTGATAGTAAAGGAAATTACTCTGAATTTAGTAATGAGGTAGTTGTTAATTTTATGAATGCGGTTGGTCATAAAGTTAATGAAGGTGCTGATAATGTTCCCCTTGATTAGGATAACTATATACAACCTCTTAAATAGTACCATATAGGTTATGCTTTAAATAATACAGCAGTAAAAAATGGAGCATAGAATATTAATTAGTCTAGTGCGTGGTATGATGATACAGACCTTAGTTATTTTGAAGTAGATTCAGACGGTCTTGGAATGTAGATGAATGCTGACCATGATATTATAGATTCTGAACTTACAGAGTTTTCTTAGGTTATTACAGCTACATCGGCGTATGGATTTACATATGATAATACTGATGAAATATTTTAGGGTCTTGGAAGAGCTTCTTTAGCTACTACTAAGAAAATGAGTGATGCTGTAGACACTTTTATTTAGAACTTTGATAATCCTGAATAGGCTCAATCTGACTTATATGATGCTATTGGAAGAATTGTGATGAAATCATCCTCTATTAAAGATAGAGAGAGTTTACAACATGTAATTATGCAAGCTGTAGAATCTGTCTTTTATAAAAGTAAGAATCATTAGTAGGATAATTTTAAAATACCATTTAGTGATCCTAATATATATTCTGATTTTATTGCAACATTAGCTAGTACTATTAATAAAGAGGCTATTAAACGTAAACACCCAGGCTCTGGATGTGTTATGGTTCCAGCCTACCATATGATTCAATATTTTGAATTTGGTGGTGAAAAACTAATGGCAACAGATGTATTAAAAAGAGCTTAGGAAGACTATAAATAGTCCCTAATTACATTATTACAAGGACATAAGGATTATAATGCTGAAACTAACTCAATAGGAGAGTTCTTTATAAATGGACAATCTACAGTATAGTTAGAAAATCAAGTACAAAAGTTAGGAATAGAAAATCCCGATAGAATTGATACATAGGACATAACTAGTTATAATCATTAGCTTATTTAGAGATATTTAAATAGAAAACAACAAGAAGTAGAGGTAAGACCTGATAAAAGCTGGTTTATGCCTACAGATAATGTAAATATTATTGATTCAGAAGGTAAAGTTCATACTGTAGAATTAAATTCTATGGATGACTATTACAAGTTTAAGGACGGAATTAATGATATAGAAATAGCTAATAATGTATCTATAAAAGTTGATTATAAAAAAGGCACATATAAAATAACTTCTCCTACAGCAGAATTAAATTTAACTAAAATTAATGGTAAATGGGTTGCAGATTCATCTGAATTATCAGCTATAGCTACTTAGTTAGTTGGAGAGGTTGTATTGCCAGATGGAAGTACAGTTAGAGGAGAAAAACCTCAATTTAATTTCACTTATTAGGAAAATATAGTTAGACCACATGATTTAAGACCTTCTTTACTTAGATGGTAGGATTCTAAAACGGGAGAATATATGAATATATTTGATTCCCCTGTTATTAGAAATGCTTATACTAATCCTAAAGGAAAAGCTATTAACCATCAAGCTCTAGTTCAAGCAGAATTAAATAATATTTATAATGGAACTTATACTGATAGATTTGGTAATGAGAAAACTATTATGTAGGGAAGTTTATAGAATTATGCCGCTGAACTTGTGATGTCTAATATCTATAAAGATAAATTTGGTATAGAAAATGAATCTCTTGCTGAAGTTCTTAAATAGGGAGAAGATTACTTCTATAGGAAATTTAATAAGGTAAATGCTCCAGCTAATACTAGTTATGATTTTGCATTTGTAAAAGATACTGGAAACACTACGTTAGTTACGTTGTCTCCTGTAAAAAATAATGATTATATATAGTATAAAGGATTTGATGCTAATTAGTTAAGTACCAATGATAAAGAAGAAATTTATTTAACTAAAGGTAATAGAGATTTATTTGAAGTTGGTAAATGGATTAACGCTCCAGAGGTTACATATAGAGACGGAGAATTTATTAATACAGATGGTATAGTATTAGATCCTAATTAGTATAGACTAAGAGATTTAGATGACCATACTTCTGTTCAAAGACGTGTTGATTATGTAAAGCAATATGTTGAAACTACTAAATAGATAGTAAAGGGAAGAGTTGTTTACAGAACTAATACTCTTTATGAAATAGCTCCATTATCTGACTTTAAAATAGCTTTAGGTAATGAAGCAGATGCTGCTAAGTAGAGGGCTTCTATTATTGCTAAAATTTATAGAGCTGATAATTATAAATTAGCTTAGATAAATAATTCTAAAGTATACAGTAAAGATGCTTTTAACCATGTTAAATCCGCAAGTAGTTACTTCTTAGGAAATTAGTTAATTAGTTAGGATGTAAAGGATTTATTACAAGCTTAGTTAGATCGTATTACAACTACTAATCAACAAAAGTCTAAAGATGAACTTGTAGCTTTGTCTAAAGAGAATAAAGCTAATTATAAAGAATTATTAGAGGCTTTCTTAAGAAAGGAAGCACATAAACGATATGTTAGTTTCTTAGATTCTCAGAATTTTATAGCGGCTCGTATTCCTGCTCAATCTTTATAGTCTTTTATGACTATGAAAAATATAGCATGGACTGAAAACTCTAAAAATATATCTTATGTAAGTCATTTCTAGACTTACTTGTAGGGTTCTGATTATGATATTGATAAGGCTTATATAATGGGACAATCTTATGATGAAAATGCTACTTATATAGGATGGAGTCCTTTATTTAATTATAATAATGTAGAGGCTTTACAAGCTAGTAAAACTTTACCTATTCCTAAACGTGTTGTTGTATATAAAGGTGATTATGATATATCTAGTGATATAAATACTTTAATTAATTTAGCTGAAAACTAGGATGTAAATGAAGTATTATAGAATGTACACAAATTGGGTAATGCAGCTTTCATTAGATAGTTATCTAAAATAATTAGAATTGCTGAGCAACATAATGGTATTAATTATTCAGGCGATGCTAAGGTACTAGATACTTTAATAGAAACTATTAATAAACATGAGAATTACCTTATTTCTGATAATGTAGCAGAATCGGCATTTAAAAATGTGGCTTCTGCAAATATCTATTAGGTATCACATGATATTAGAAATCGTGATTAGGCATATACAGCTATTGCTATGGATATTATGCGTAAAGCTGCTGATAATTCTCCAAAGGGTAACTAGGCAGCTACTTTAAATATGCTTAATCCTATGACTAAGTATATTATGTAGTATCAAAACCTTGTAGGTAAAGATGTAATTAGTGTGGCAGCTAATGGTGAAAAAGTATGGTTTAACACTTTTTATTATTGGACAAAAGTACTGAAGTCGGGTGATTAGGAAGCTATAAATAAATTAAAGTTTTAGCATACTTATAAAAGAATAAATGGAAGGGCTAAAGGTACTCCAATAGAGTAGACTATTAATCATATTCCTGATTTAAATAAGTATGATGAACAAATAAAATCCACATTATAGAGTCAATTTGGTGTTCTTGATAATGAAGATTATAAATATGTTGACCAATTAATCTCTTAGCTTCTTTCTGCAGCTACTGATAATGCTAAAGAGCTTATTCTTGCTAAGATAAATGCAGGAACTAACTTTGCTAGAATGTATGTATATGGAATGATGATGGGATTAAATATAAATGATTTGGTTGCGTTTATGACCAGTCCAGTATCAGAACTTATAGATTAGTTAGCTAATCCTAATATGTTCTAGAATGAAAGTGGTAATGCTGCTATGGCTATTAACTTAGCTTAGGGCATTGTAGGTGTTAATAAATTCTTACATGGACAAATAAAAACAACACAAGAAGATATTAACACTGGAGAACAACAAGATATTTGGACAAATAAAAATAAATACGTAACTAATTATTTAAAAAATTCTGATATTTATAATTTAGTTAAATAGAATGCTGGATTATCTGAGGAAGAGGATATTAATGGATTGGGAAGTATTATGCAAGCATATATTAATTATGCTATAACTAATCAGGATGTGGATTTAACTGAATTAATTGACACTAATGATGTTGAAGTAAACTCTTATCTTAGATACTGTCAAGATTTAATTGATAAATTAAGACAAGTTAGAGCATAGTACAGGAACGATTCAGATTTTAAAAATGATATAGAAGAATTTAGAAATTTATATAATGACGCATCTGAAATTTCTACAATATCATCTGCTTGGTTAGGACTTAATCAAGGATTGCCTACTTCTGAATTAGACTTACTTTCTAGAATGAATCGTATGTCTAGTATAATTCGCGATAGAGAAAAAGCTCTAAACATAAATGTATCTAGAATATATCCTAAAGAAGGAGCTAAGGAAAAAGGGATTTAGGAAGCTGAATAGGCTAAAGAATAGTTAATCAATAGATTACACGAAAATAATCCTACTTTGGACATAGAGTATATAGCAACTCAGTTAGATATTGCCCATGAACAAGATTTAATTAATAACTTTGATATATATCAATATTTAGTAGATGATGAATATAGAAAGAAAGCATCTAATTACTATGATATAATTAAAAGTACTGTCAATGTATTTGAAATGATGGAGTAGATTCCACATTATAAATAGATTTTATAGTTATTTAAATCACTTGTTGTAGCAAATAATACCTTTGCATCTAAGAGTAGATTAGTTAATAAGCTGCTAGCTAATTCTGAAAATGTAAATGATAAATAGTTAAATGGAGTAATTAAGTATGTTGATAAATTAAATACATTAGCATTTATGAGAACTCTTACTCCAATAGCTGTTAATTAGGCAGACGGATTTGATCCTTATTTCTAGGACATTAAAGTTAATAAAATTGACCCAAGTACTATAAATGGTATAGCTACTTTAAAACATTGGGTTGAACATGAGTTTCTTAATTACTTAAAGGAAAACTATCCTAATAATTCTTTAGTTAAACATCTTACACTAGTTCCTTATAACAATACAGAGGTACTAGCAACTGATATAGATTTGCTTAACCCTGATATAACTATATAGTCTAGAGAAGCCTATGATGATATATTAAGAGGAATGGCAGATTTTGAAACTGAATAGTTCTAGGGAGATTATACTATTGCAGATATTTTACAAATGTATAATATAGCAGTAAACAATAATTAGTATGGTGGGGAACGTCTTACTACTTCTTTCAAGGTTTGTACTAATCCAAAAAATATTTTAAATCAATATTTAAAGTTTATATCTGATTAGGATTGGGATATTGAAATAGACTAGGAATATAACTATACTGATTACCTGATAGCAGCAGCTCCTATAATTAGTACTTATGCAGAAAGCTATCACTAGGAGCCATTTGTTAAGGTAAATGACCCTACTCGAGGATATATACTCAAAAAATTGGACAACAGTAATTAGTATTAGGAATATGATTTAATTCCACCTCCAGTAGCAAATGAGAACCCTCAAAGTAAGATGAATAGATTACAGAATTTTAGTGAGAATAGTCCTTTAGAAATGCCTAATATGCATGATACGTTATTCTTAACTAAGATAGTAGACTTCGATGGAAAATTTGAGGACTTAGATATGGATGAATAGAAATAGACTATAGATGGTATTAGAAATTTATTAACTTAGTATATAACTTCTAATAAGGCTTCACTTATAAAAGACTGTTAATTAATGGGATGTGATATAAAAGTATTAGTTAATAATTATGTAGAGGGTAAATTATAGACCTAGGAACAAACATTATTAAAAAATACTGATGAAGATGTAGATATAAATAGAGCTGTTGAGCTTATTACTCAATTGCCTAAAGCTGAACGTACTAAACTAGCTGCTCTTTTTAGGGCGGCTAGAGTACAAGCTTTAAAAGAATCAGATGTAAAGAAACATGAGTTTATTAGTAATACTACTATTGGAGAACTTTAGGATAAATATCCAGATTTAAAGGAGGCTTTTCCTGAATTAAATATTAATGAAAATCATACTATAGTAGCTTGTAATTAGATATAGTTAAATGGGACTAAATATTTTGGTAGAGTAGTTAGCCCAAGTGGCTCTGATATTTTCTTTGTAAATGGGTTTTATGGAGCCAAAGATTTATTTAATTATCTTGATTAGAGATAGAAAATAAAGAAGGCTATAGATACTAATGTACTTAGAGAGGATTTATAGGAGTATCAAGGTGAATTAGATTCTATAATGGATAAGTATAATATTACAGGTGAGAAATTATTATTAGATTATTTAGATAATAAGTCTAAATATAAACCTTTTAAAGATACTCATGGTGTTAATATAATTCCTTCTAAGACACTTAATGCTATTTTATATAAAATACAAGATGAATATAATCCTGATGGCAATAAGTCTGATTTAGAATTAGCTATTAGAAGTATAAAAGATTCTAAACATTCTAATAGGTTTGAATATAAACTTACTATGAAGAATCTGTATTCAGTGCTCTCTAATTATATAGAGGATATGCCTACCTTTGATGAATTTAATAGCCTTAATTAGGAAGATTTACAATCATTCTTACATAATATATTTTTATCAGACCCCAATTTGATGAAAGCAAAAGTTTCTAAAATTACGGGTGGAGAAATTAAAGAAGTAATTAAAGAACCTATTGATAAAAAAATTCCTCAAACTGAAATTAAGAAAAAATGGAAAGAATTATAGGAATAGTATGATAAATAGGGAATTAAGCTGGAATCTTTAACTAAAACAATTAAAAATAGTCCAGAGTAGGCAATTGGATTATTAAAAACTGCATTAGCTAATTTAAATCCAGATATATCTATATAGGATGGTAAGATAGAAATTAAATATAAAACTAAAGAAGAAGTACAATAGAAAGAGTCTGCTAAATAGTTAATTTTAACTTTTCCATATTCATCTTTAGGTGAAGTATATAATTTTGGTTATGATTCTAAATATTTATTTAGTCCTGTAAAAACAGAAGAAGGAGTTGATACTGATGGAATGTATCATGGAGTTTATATTTATAAATATTATAACCCTAGCACAAAAGTTACTCATTATGCTATATCCAGAAGTATAATTTCTCCTAATTCATATTCTTAGACTTTTAGTTCTTTAGAAGCTGCTAAAGCTAAAATAGATAATTGGAATAATACCTAGACTCTTAAAGAAGCTGGATTGTATTCATTAAAAATGCACCCGACTGCTCCTCGTACTTCTAAAATAGAATTGAAAGGAATTAAAGAAGGGTAGATAATAACTACATTGGATATCCAGTTACCTAATATACGTAAGTTGCCTGAAATATTTGACTAGGTATTAAATGGCACTCTAGCAGATTTTAGAAAAGTATTTCCAGATATTGAAGGCATAGAAACTTTAGACACTCCTGAAAAAGCAGCAGCATTTATTTATTTATTTACAAAAGGATTAAAAACTCCTGATAACAAGAATACTGATATTAACTAGTTAATTAAAGAAAACTAGAAATTAGGTAAATAGATAATAGATTAGATAAATAAAGCTGAAACTAAAAGCTATTTAGTAGAAGAAATGAGAGGTAATATAGCAACTCTTAAATACTTAGAAAATAATGGTAATAAGATAGATATTACTGGTAAATTTGGTGATGAGGCAGCTACAAAACCTACTACAGCTTCAATGGAATAGGCAGTTCAGTATTTTAATGAAAAGTTTGGTATAGCTATAAATACTATGTCTCAAACTGAATTAAATGATTTTGGAAAACAAAATGGGATTGATGTAAAAAATGCTAGAGCTTTTATATATAATGGACAAATTTATATAAATAGTAGTAAGGCTAATGTTTCTGATGTATTCCATGAAATGTCCCATATATTCCTCGGTGTTTTAAAAGCTAAATATCCAGATAGTTATCAAGCTATTGTAGCTAAATATCAAGAGAATCCTAAATTTAAGACAAATTTTAACTACATAAACAATACTTATACTAATTTTGCAATGTAGGATAAACTTGAAGAGTGTGTGGCAGATATGATAGCAGATAAAATGTTTTAGAAATAGAGCTTACTTAATGAGTTTAAAGGATAGGATTTCTTAGAAGATTTCAAATTCATATTTGATAATTTTCCTAAAAATATAGCAAATCCTATAGCTGAATCTGGATTAGCTTTTGATACATTTATGAAAGAAGGAATATCTGAAAATTCAACAGCTATAAGAAGGAATATGAAGATAGCTAATTTAATTAAAGACAATATAGAATTAGGTAAAATAAAAGAATTTGGTTGCTAATGAGTTGTAAATATTTATTTAACGGCAAAGTATATAATTCATATCAATCTCTAATTGAGGGATTTAGTGAAGGAGATATTTAGAATGCTCTGGCTGTGTTATATAGTTTAGAGCATGATAAATAGACTTTATTATATGATAAACTAGATAAGCTTAAAAAGGAATATAAATTTTCTGCAAATAAAGAATCTCCTATTGATGATGTTGATATAAATGTTGGGAAAGATTTTACTACATAGACATTTATTGATTCTGCATACTTTACAATAGATGGTTAGTCCCCTATGTTTAGACTAAACTTTGATACTGAGTACTATCCTATAATGAAAGAGTAGTTAATTAAAGAGGGATACACCGAACAACAGGCTGATTATACTATTAAAACTCGTAAATAGAATTGGGAAACTATTTCTAAAGATGCAGCTGATGTTCACAGAATTATAGTATCTTCGAATAGTTAGGATGATGATAGACATTATGCTGGAGCAACCTTAAATACCTCCTTACAACCTGTATTTGATAAAATAGGAAAGGTAGTTAAAGATGTAGAAAGAGAAGTACTAAAGAAGAATAGAGGAAACCGTCCCTATCTACTTAAAAATCTTAATGTATCTGCTAAATTACGTAATTAGTTAGAAAATATTATAGGTCATATTGATTACTTATGTATAAAACCTGACGGAACTTTAGATATATATAATCTTGCAGTATCCATAGATAATGAATCAGATTGGGCATCTGTTAAAAAGGAGAAATATAAATATAAATTAGCTTTCTTAAAAAGAATATTAGCTAATAATGGTATAAATGCTACTGATATTAGAGTTAATTTAATCCCTATTAGAGTTAAGTATGATAATTAGTTTCAAAATATAACTGATATTTCTGCATCTAAAGCTGTTAGTTATGATATGAATAATAATGGTAGTTATACTATGTAGAAATACGATAATGTTGTAGCTAATTTTATTGATTCTAACATAGATACCATAGATATAAATGATGAAGATCTTTTAGCTTGTAATTCTCAATTTAGTAGAATATTTCCTAATTAGACAGTAGAAGTTACAGCCTAGGGTATTAAAGAGTCTGCATAGGGTTGGATTAAACAGAATTGGAGAACCATAGCTAAACCTTCTAAAAATAAAGGTTGGGATATTTTAATGCCTGGAGACACTGAACCTATACATATAGAAGATACTAAAATAGGGGCAGATAATAAAGAACTTGTAGATTTAGTTATATCTAGGGAGGAAGAATTAATTAATTCGGCACCTGCATAGAAGGCTACTTATCGTATTGTATCTGATATTCAAGAAGCATACAGATAGGGATTGCCGTCATTTTATTGTTCTTTAAAAAATAGTGCTTTTATTTAGAATCAGTTAAATAAATACTTTGAATCAGATAATACCGATTTGGAAGGAAAACCTGATTATAAATGGGAATTAATTGATAATTCTACTTTAACTAATGCAAATATTCTATTATTTAGAAATAAAAGAACTAATTAGACTGATGTAGTTACTATTACTCCATTTGATGTAAGCACTAAAGTTAAATATAAAGGAAGGGAGAATTTATTAGGTTCCTATTTAATGGATTTAAATAGTAAAAATTTTACTATGAAGGCTAATTATGGTAATATAGAAGCTATCAAAACTCTTACAGTACTTAACTAGATTTTGCCTAAGTTACCATTTAAACCTAAGTTAGGAACTCTTAAAGTAGTAGGCATATCTAGTTATCATGCTAAAAAGGGTTGCGAAATAGATATATCTATGTTATTACCATAGTTTAAAACTATTCTTGATGTAGTTAATGAAAACAATTAGGATAAAATAGAGAATAATTTTAAGAACAATAGTGTAGAAACTATAGACCCTGCTGAGCTAATGATACAAACTTGGAGAGAAGCTATGAGTAGTGCCCCAGAGGTATCTGAATTAAAAGAAATCGAAGACTAGGTCACATCTAAAACTAATCTTGATGGAACTATTGTAGATGGTCTTGAAACTACTAAAACAGTAGAAGGTAGAATAAATAAATTACAAGCAATTATCGACAAAATAGAGTCTTTAGATAGATTACCTAAAGATCCTAGAAGAATTAAGGGTTTAATATATTCTCCAGATAAAACATTATCTACTTTAGCTAAGGTATATGTTTCTGCTCTTAGAGCTTTAAATATGTATAATGGAGATTTATCTATAGATAATGAGTAGTTTGGTCAACTTCCTGAATATATATTTAAACCACAAAGTATTCCAAATGCTAATGTTCGTGTTACTGGATTCATGTTTTAGCAAGCTGTAAATAAAGTAGCAGATAGAATGCTTAAAGAATACGCTCCTATGCGTAAAATTATGAATAAATTTTTTGAAGCTAAAGGATACTCAGCTGTAAGAAATAGTACTATAGGTGATGAAGTAAGAATATTTAAGAACTTATTTGATCCTATTAGTAAATAGAATGGTGAATTACGATTTAAAAACCCCTATACTGACTAGTCCTTGGATAGTTCTGAAAAAGAATTTTTGAAAAGTATCTTATTTGAAATTAATAAAATTAGATATGAAATGAGAGGTCAGAAATGGGAATTTACAGGTATTAATGATACTCATTTAATTGATTCTATAGGTAATTCTAACTATTTAGATGTTCCTTTAGAGAGAGCTTCTATAGCTACTCGTAGAACTAATATAAAACAGGGTTTTAAAGAGTTTGGTTAGAGATGGATGAAGAGAATTATGCATCCTGTTGATGCTTATAATGAATTTATAGATGATACTCTTAACGAAGAAGAGAGAGAACAACGAAAACAGGATATAGAAAATCTACAAGCATATAATCCATTTAAACGTTCTGAGGATTCTAATAGACGAGCTAATTGGTTAAATGAGAAAGGTATTGACTTTTTTGAAACCAATGTAGAAAACATACTTATAGATTTTCTAGAGAAGCATATTTAGTCTGTTGAATACTAGAAGATGCTTACTCGAACTAAAGGTATTTTACTTGACTTATATATTAAAGGAGATACTGAAGATGATTACAAGAATGTAGAGCATACTGTCAAAACTATAAATGATTTTCTATCGGTATCTGTATTTAATTAGTCTATAATGGAACCTCAAACTAAAGCTATAGAATCTTTCATAGATCCTATTAGACGAGCAGTTAGTAAATGTTATATTGCAGGAAATGTAGCTGGAACTGTACGTGATACTATTCAAGGTTTATTTGAAAATCTAGCTAGAAGTATTAATAAATATTAGACAGATATAACTCCTTCTGAGGTACTTAGTGGTTATAAAGAAGTAATTGAAGAAGGTCCTCAAAATATTATGACTATTAGTAAACTTAATTAGTTAAATCTTAAATATAGACTTTCTAATATGGATATTGCTAAGATTTCTGAGGGTTAGAAAACTTGTCGTGGAGGTATTCTCAATTGGGAAAACTGGGCTTATTCAACTCTTTATGGTCCAGACTATTTAAATAGAATGGTACTTTTTGTAGCTTAGATGAAACATGATGGTGTATTTGATGCCTATACTATAAAAGACGGAGAACTTACTTACGATTGGCGTAAAGATAAGAGATTTGAAAAATATGCTAAAGGAGATAAGAGTGATGAAAAGGAGTATTAGAGATAGAGATCTTTATATTTAAGTATGCTAAGAATGATTAACTAGGAACAAGGTACTAATTTAGTAGAAGGAGATAATTTACCAGATGCTTATACCTAGTAGCAAGTAACTACATTCAAGAATTTAGCAGATACTATCTATGGTGCTTATAACTAGAGTTCAAAAGCTAAATATGAAAACATTGCCATTGGTAGAAATTTCGCAGTATTCTCTACATGGATGAATGGTCTTATTGATAATTATGGTAAATCTAGACAGATTTCTAATACATCTGTCCATCTTGAACAAGAAACTAGAAATGGACAACCTTTATATTGGAATAATCAGGGAGAAGCTGTAACTCTTGAAGAGGGAGGTAATGAAGATTGTCCAGTAGTTAAATATGTTCCAGACATGGTTTAGGGGATTATTTATAGTTTAAGAGATTCTTTAGTAGAATTACATTATGATGGAATTGATGGATTTAAAGAAAATGTATGGGCAAATGAATAGTAGAGAGCTAATTTAAAGAAAGCTTTGTCTGACTTACTAGCTAGTTTAATAGTAGCAGGTTTATTTGGATTAGTATTTACTCCTATGTATAAAGACCATAAAAAGAATGCTAATGGTCAAAATATTTTAGGTAATGCTGTGACTGAACTCTTATATAAAGGTGGTCATAGTGCTTTTGATGGTTTTCATGGTCCAGCAGCAGTATTAGACTATTTAGGTAATTCAACTAACCCAGCTACATATAAGTTATCAGGTAAAATAATTAATGATACTTGGAATTTAGTTACTTTAAATAAATCATTACCTGATACAATCATGAACTCTCAAGCATTATTTAGAAGTTTTCAAGATACTTATAAGTTATGGGCTAAAGATTAGAAATAAAAAAAATAAGGGAACCCACAGCCTAAGCCATGAGTTCCCTTTAAATTATATTTTATGAGACCTAGAGACAATTTAAGTAATAAATATCCTAGATACCATTTTAATAAACTTGGTAAGACTAAACTTACTTTTGATACGGTAGATTTAGCTAATAAATATCTTAGAAAAATGAATTTACTTACTTATACTATTTACTAGTGTAAATATTGTAGCAAATATCATATATCTAAATAGCAAAATTAAAAAATAAGGGTATGTAGACTCCATTTCTGGAATCCACATACCCTTAAATTATATTAATTATTTTGTAATTGTCTTATTCTCTCCTGACATATATGGATAATCTTTTCATAGTCTTCTATTCTAGCTTCCTCCTCAGTTTTGCCACATAGTACCTTAGTTCTATAAATACGTTTAACTATATCAGCATCCCAAGGATTTAGTTTCCAATCTTGCCATACAGACCAAGGCTGAATTGTAGACTTAGAATAGTTACTTTCTCCTATATTTTTATCTCTTACATTAGAATCATCTGGAAGTATTCCAATCTTTTGTAAATATTTAAAAAGATCGAGATTATTATTTATATATTCAGGAGTTATTAATTGCATTAAATATTATCAGTATTATTTAGAAATTCTACTATCTCAGACATTTTATTATCTAAATCACCAATGATACCAACAAACTTTTGACAATGACCTTCTTCTAAATCCGGAAACATATATGCTGGAATTTCTCCACCTAATTGTCTTGCACATCCCCATTTACCATTTTCTAATTCTGGAGTGTCATAAAATACATGTAACTTTCCATAATGTTCTAATTCATCAGAATATTTAGGATGCTGTTGGCGTTTATCTCTAGCTACATATAGCCACCATAATCTTTTCTTTTTAGATTGACCCATTATTTAATATGTATTTTATAATGAATTTTATCTAATAAATCTGCTAAATTTACAGGTGTAAAGTTATTATTATCCATACCTACATCATATTGATTATCAAAATGATTCCATGGTTTGTCTGGTGTACTATGTACATGACCATGCAACTGAATTACTGGATAATTAGTAGCTGGGTCTGGTAAAGAACTAAATGGAAAGTGATTAAGAATAATAGTTTTCTTTCCTACTTTAATCACTTCTTCCCAAAATACATTTGATATACAATTATAATAAAGTAAATCAGCCATGATATTAAGATTATCATGGTTTCCTATAATAAGGTTTATATGTCCATTTAGACGCTCTAAAAGATCTGGGATGATTGATTTATCGCCTAAAGCGAAATCTCCCAAATGATAGACTATATCACCCTCAGAAACTACTTTATTCCAATTCTTTATGATAGTTTCATTCATTTCCTCAACAGAAGAAAATGGACGATTACAATACTTAATTATATTAGCATGATTGAAATGGGTATCTGAAGTTACCCAAATATGCTTTGCTTCTTCTATTGTATATTTAACCATTATTTACTTAAATAATAAAAATAAATTTTAGGACGATAACTTCGTAACCAACCATTGATAACTCTGTAATAATACTTAGTTTTACCAGTTTGAGTATCAACTATATTTAAATCTATACCGTATCCTACTCCAGGAATTGAACATGTGACTCTTTTAGTATCTTCAAATACCGGGGAATCAATAAAATCCATATAAACTGTTCTTTCTTCATTACGAATATAATATGTCCCTAAGCATTGAGAAATATGTAATTCATATAAAATTTTTAATAGAGTATGAAGATCTAATTTATTAAATTTTTTCTTATTAGTTACATAGTAAGATTCTAATTTTTTCTTTTTAATAGGTTCCTGATAATTAAGAATACCATTAGTTAAATAAAATCCACCTACCCATTTGGCTATATCCTCCTTCTTTTGAAGAAAGTTATAAAACTCTTCTTTTGGATTAAATTTACCTATATTTTTACATCTTTTTAAGAATTTAGAATATACTTTATTAATTGGATGCCCTATATGACATTTTAGAAACTTTTTAATATCTCCATTAAAGTAAGTATAATCGTCATCATTCCAATTATGCTTGCAATATCCCCATTCTTTTAGGTTACGAGCTGTTGTATAATCATTTTTAAGTCTCTGTCTAGGAAACTTTTTATGAGTCCTTTTACTCTTAGTACTACTTCTCTTTAAATTAAATACCAATGTCATATTAATCCCATTCACTTAATACAAAACAAGTCAATTTGCCTTCTAATTCATAAAACACAAGCTCATGTTCATTTAAATCAGATACCTGACCAAATACGCTACATTGATTTTTAGGGTTTTCTTTTAGCCAACTTTCTAAAGTTTGTATTACATAACCACTCATACCAAATGGACCTCCAAAATAAACACCATCAGGTGTATCAAAAGTAAAACCTCCATCATAATATACTAATGAGCTTTTTATTTGTTCAAGTAATTCTGTTTCAGTCATAAACTTGCTACCAAAATACATAGTTAGAATAGCCTTAGCTAACTCTATATCTTCTACATATCCATATTCATTCATGTTTCTTCATTTCTTTACACAAAACATCCCAGTAATTGTCCTCTAACCAATACTTTGGTAACTTAGGGCAGTCAAATTGTGGGTCAGTTTCTTCAATAAATTCTCGAATTAATTTAGTTAATTCCTCTTGAGATTTAACTTTATAAGGAACTATATTAAGAGACTCCGACATTGTAATTATTCAATTACTTCGTTTCCACAATTTTCATATTCTATATCTGTAATTTCTCCATCTTCATAGTTCTCTTCTGCTTCTTCTTGAGAATCGGCTTCTACTAAATAAGTTCGATACATAATACAATCTTCAGATGTTACTACAGTATATTGAGCCATAATTATAAAAATTATAAATTAAGAAAATCTCTAACATTAATGTAATCTATAAGATGGTTCTATAAAATTTAGGACTGTTTTGGTTCATATTTAGTTATAGTCACTTCCTTTGGAATTACTTCTACTAAATCTTGATTTGCATTTACTCGTTCTTCAAAATCCCAATACCAAGTATAGTCCCAATCAAAAGAATAGTATTTATCATTTATTTTTATAATAGCAGTATAATCAATATAAGACTTGTCTAAGTCAATATCGTTAATATCATATTTATCATCTATTATTTCTATATATGAATATAGATTTTCTAAATAATCATCAATTTCATCTGAATTATGAGATTTACAAAACTCCTCAAACTTTTTTGCCATATCTTCTGGCATATAGTTTTCAATACCTGTCCATTCCCAATTAATTATATAGTAATATTCGTCCAGTCTTAATTTCATAATTCTAAAAAGTCTCTAACATCAATATAATCAATTCCAAAATTCTCAGCACATTTCTTATCTGAATCTGAAAAATCTCCTGGTTTACCAGAAGCATCGCCTATCATTAACATTTCCTGTTTACTTGAAACAATACACCAACCATCACACAGAACTTCTAACATCCCTACATTTGGTTTTCTAAAGGGATTATTGTTATCATTAGACGGACAATATATATAATCTTTTATTTCACAAAGTAAATAGCTGGCACTAAAATTTGTGATACTTGATATTTTAGTATCAAAGTCATAATCTGACACGAATTTACCAATACCTCCTTGATTAGTTACTACAAAGAAACACTCTAAGTTAGGCATTTTCTCTTTAATCTTATTTAATACGGGAAGTTGTATTCTAAAATCTGTAATATCTTCAGGAAATGTTTTACCTGAAATAGTTTTAATTAAAGTACTGTCCAAATCAATGAACAGTACTTTTTTAGTTTTAAAATCAATCATTCACAATATTGCTTAATCAATACTTCATTAGTTATAGCATCCTTTTGATAGCCAGTATTAAGTTCTTTCATAGCCAAGCTATAACCCTCCCAACCATCAACTCCTTCAGCTTCTAAGGCAGCTAATTTTTCGGAATCTTTTATTAATTGTAAAAGAGTATCTTTATCTATAGATACAGCATTATTTATGATTTTAATAACACTGTCACCCCAAGGAACTTCTCTAAATTTATAATCTGGTGTAGTTTCTACATCACTCCAACAAGCATCTGAACCTAATTCTGCTTCTAATTCTAATATATCATGAACAGAACAGAAATTATCTTTATTATCTACTAAATATTTAAATGTTTCTTCTATTTGATACATGACTATCTTAGGCTAAGATACCTTTAAGATTGGATAAGAACTTACTAGCTTGTTTTTTTAGTGTCTCTATATTAGTTATATCATCTTGAATTTTACTAATTTCTTCTTTCTTTTCAGAAATTTTAGTATTCATTTCTTCAATTAACTTAGATGCGTTATCGTGAGCTACTTGAAAAGATGATTTAATATTACTAAGTCTAGAATCAAAAGAATTTCCAAAAATATTCATAATTTATATCGTTTATGTATTATTTAATAATATCTGATTGATAAGCTAAGGTAATATTACCTGCAATATCTGCTATCATAGTACATAGTAAACCTCCACCAACATCGATAGAATTAGTATCATGTGCACCAAGTGTAACTAAAATTATTATTGCTATAACGCAAAGTACATTAAATATAAGTATTTTAGTCATAAGTTACTGTTAAATCATCTATATGATACTTATAATCAATCTTATCTAAGATGGGTATTATTTCAGCTAATAAAGTAGTTTTATGGTTGAATGCCCATTCATAGTTATCTATATCCTTAATAGGAATCCATTTTACATCATCTACTTCATTAGTTTCTCCTCCTTGGAGCTTATTTAATATATCAGCTCTTTTAGGTAAGATACACAAATGTCTAAGAGAAACATTACCATTATTACATTTCTCAGGTGCAGTTTCTACATTAATTAATTTAAATAGCTTAGAATTAATATAAACACCGCACTCTTCTGCAGTTTCTCTAGCACATGCTGCAGTAGCAGATTCTCCACCATCTAAATATCCACATGGCATATTCCATTTACCTTGATCGTCCGGAGTACCACTACCTCTTTTATTAGCTAGTACAAACCAACATTCATTATCGTTAACAACTTCATGTGCCAATATCACACAACTTACTGCTACATATCTACCACTCCAAAGTGTTTCTCCTTTATGAGGACCATCTGGAATAGTATAAGAATAAGATTTTTCTATTTTACCTATTTGATTCATTTGCTCATAATTAATGAAATTTTTTCAAGACATCTATCACATATATATTTACGCCCATTAATTGTCCATCTCTCATCTACAGAGTTTACTGCACTGCAGTAATCTAAGATTCCTACTTGTTTATCTAAATCTATAGTAGAGCCACAGAAATCGCAAGTATAAATAATTCTTTTCCCCATCTACTTATAATATTTATATAAAGAAGTTACATTATTATCTTTACCACCATCATAAATACAAACAGTATGAATGATTTTACAACCTTGACGCTCTTTCTTCAATGCTTCTTCTATTTTATTTCTAGTAGTTCCGGAGTAAAAAGAGTCATCAAATAAAATAAAATCATCTATATCTATTTTATCTACTAATATCTGTGCTTCAATGTCTTCTTGACGTAAACCTCCATTAACTAGTATTACCTGTTTAAATGTCCTACGTAATTCATAAGGCATATAATTAAATACAGCTCTACCAAAAGCACCTGTAAGAATAAGTCCATTCCAACCAAATGTGGGAATGCCTCTATTTATCCACAAGTGTTCATCATAACACCATTGAACTAATTTATCCCAGGCAGCATCAATAATGCTCTTATGTCCTCGAATCATGTCATCTAAGTGATTAAAGAAATCTTCACCACTAGGATGATTTTTAAGGATTTCTTCTACTTTTTTATCTAAGAAGTTCATTTTCCTTTATGAAATCTATAAGTAATTAAATTATACAGTTTCTTATTAAGATATGATAAACTAATAGGCAAAAAGTCCATTATTTCTATAAAACATATACCACTATTTACTATAGGACAGAATACTAAAAATATAGTCCAACTATTCTCATCAAATATGGCTTGATCATATCTAATACTTAATATAGCTCCTATAACGGACACTATATATATTATAATTAAAATAGTAATCATTGTATTAATTCATTGAACTTTTCATGCATTGGTTTAGCAATCTCCTGAGCCATAGGATGTGCATCAGAGGCATCTCTTCTTTTGAAGAAGTTTTCCCAAGCATCTTTAAATCCACAAGAAATAAGTTCAGACTTAATGCCTAGAGGAAGTACAGAACGAGCTTGTTGCGGTGTCCAACCCTCACTTAATAAAGTCATATAGTAGTCTTCAGCCTCTAATAAAGAATCTACAAATATTCTAGCTCCTCCTGTCAGCCATAAAATATTATCTCCAGGAAGACTTGCTATACCATAGTCTCCTAGAGGAATATTAAGCCAGCAAGGTTTAATAAATGTAACCTCATTACCAAACTTATGCTTTGAGTAGTTACAATAACGAGTACTTTCTGCCAAATGAGATAATCCTACATGAGTTCGGAACTCATCCATAACTCCACGGTCAAGAATCATGTGAACTGTATATCTTTTTGGATAATACTCATTATCTTCCTCAGTAAAATACTCTTTAATATTAGGAAGACGTTTAGTAATAGCTGAATAATATCTATAATTGGTTGTTATGTACATAACTCCTTCATTATAATTAGATTTAATCCAAATATTATTAAATATTCCTTCTGCATATAAGGCTTGCATAAACCCTTGAAACTTTGAAGATTCTATTTTAAGATGTACAGTGCCAAACTCAAGAGGTCTATCATGCTCTCTAGATTCTAGCATATTTACAAACTTCTCATAAGAGGTGTCAGTAATCTTATCTTCACTCTTATAACTTACTCGTGCACATCTTTCAATATGCTTTTTAATTCCTACTAATGAAAAGTCTGTTTGATTAATAAATTCAAACGATTGTTTAACTAATTTCATTCATTTACCTCCACTAAATATTCTATTTTATTTATTATTTTTATAAAGTTTACTAACTAATTCGGAAATAGTATTTTTATGTTTAATTAAATCCTCTTTAGTCTTATTTAAATCGTTTTGTAATTCAGCTATTTTAGCTTTAGCTTTAATTAAATCAAAGTTACTTGGAAATTCTACTCCCTTAATATATAAAGCTGCTTGTAGTCCTGTTATGGTCTTTTTCTGAGCTTTTATTTTATCTCTCAACTTACGTTCAGGGTCAGCTTCATCTATTAAAGATTCTAATTCTCCAAGTCTAATTAAAGCATCTTTATAATAAGCTTTTCGTTCTTCATCATATTTCTTGAATGCCTCTATTTTATTTTTTAATTTACCTATTAAAACCTCCTTAGGGTCTAATAAGTCACGATTCATAGAAATATTCTTAACTAATCTTACCATAGTCCAATTTGTTTACCGGCGTCTTCTTCAATAAAACAATATTTAGTATGGTCTTTAAGTTCTAAGATATATTTAGATAGATGTTCTACTAAATTACTATCCTTTTTAACTCCTACTAATTTTCCTGTTCTATATGGATTGTTAGGTTTAGATTTTTTAGCATCTATACCTATAAAGAATACTGCATCGTCTTTATATTTAGAACATTCTTTACAAGGATGTTCAGCAAATCCAATAGTTTTACCATGGAGTTGTTCGACTGCTTTGGCATTCTTTTGAGTAAGTAATGAGTTCATAATAATGCCTTCTTCTGCTTCATTACCACATATAGGACATAAATATTTAACTAAAGAAACTCCTAATTTATTACTCATTGTTATAATATAATACAGTTGGGTTATCTTTATGTATATCTATATTATCCAATTTAGCTATAGCTAGTTTCTGCTTAAACTGTTCTAAATCAAATCCAAGAGTAATTACATGAATACCATTCACTGTAGGAATATAATAGAATATTTTATTCACGCAAGGTCTACATTCTCTAACTAAATCCAAATATTTGTTTATAAGATTCCAATCCTTAGTATCGAAATCTAATATCCATTTAGATTTATAATTAGTATTTCTTCTTTGACCGATTGCTTTAGAGACACATTTAAATAACTTTTTAGAATTACATTCGATAGCTTCTAAAGCCTCTCTAATTATTTCATATTGAACTTGTTTACAATTTCTAGGATTCACCCAAAAATATGCCCGAGCATTAAAAGTTTTACATAATGTAATTATTTCATCCTTCTTAGCTAGGAAAGATTTTTCATCAAAGAAATGATAATCTTTAATTACATTATTATTACTACCTATATCACACTCTTTTTTTCTCTGTATTACTTGTACAAAGAAGAAATCCCCTTGGCTTGTGAGATTATCAAACCAAGAGGATAATGTATCAAAATTATTTACCATCCAAAAGGATCACTTAAATTATTAAATCCGAATATTTCCTTAAAGTTACTAACTATATCTTTACTACATTTAGTTATAGTTAAAGATATAAAAGAGTTGCCATACTTTCTCTTTAAATAGTCTTCAAGGGAACATTTAGCTATTAATTCATTCTCCTTATTCTTAACTTTAATTTGTTTATCAAATAAAGTTCCAGAAGTAAGTTGAACATTATAATCAATTATAAATACCATATTATTTCTGTGTTTTTAAAAACTTCAAACCTTTAATTAAACCTATTATAATTAATTACCGTTTAAAGGATATATATCTTTATAACGTTCAAAGAAATCTCTAATTACTTTTTCAGTAACTGGTAAATTTCTTTGTTTATCACGCTCTATACAGGTAGATAATGGAGTATCAAAGAAGTTCTTATATTCTATAGCATGATTCCCATGAGCTATAACTAAAGCACGATAGTTATCTATTACTTTTTTATTTAAATTAGTATTATCAATAACTATATCATAACCTTTAAGTAAGGCTTCAATTAAAGCTTCTTCTTGTATATGCTGTACAAGTTTTTCTCTACTAGGAACCCAATATTTACCTAACATAAGTCGAATATCATCTTGATTAATTCTAACTCTGTGTTCTGGATCTTCTAAAACCCATTGTTTAGCCCATGTGGTCTTTCCACTTGCGGGAAGCCCTCTTGTAATAATTAATTTACTCATTTAATAAATATATGTTAATAATGATGCTACTACTAAAAATGTAAATATACTAATTATAACTAATTCAGCTATAAATAGCTTGGTTTCATAATCAAATAACATTAGTCAATATTACTTAAAAGTAATTTTACAGCTTTCTTTAAATCAGAAATAGCTTTATCTATGGAATCATCATCTATTATAAAATTGGGACAATCACATTCAAATCTATCAGTAATACATCGTATTAAGTTTTCTTTATTATGCTCAATTGAATCATCACTAATAAAATCAGAAAATGCTAACCGTAAATTCACATCATACGTTTCATCATTAATTTCTGTATAACCTGTTATTTTCATAACTAAATATATAATTAATTAAAAAGGTTCTATATAACAATCTGGAAATGTCATATATGCATCATCAAATGCTGCATCTCTTTCAGATTCAATATATTCATCATAATGATTAGAATATTGTTCTCTTGTTCCGTCTGGATGATGAATTATAAAAGTCATAATTAAATTATTAAAAATTAATGAACCCAATGGTCGTTTATATCTATATCTGCTCCTAGAAATACATTAGGACAAAATGGTTTAGCTCCTTCTATCATGCAATTCACAAGAACTTTACCTACTTCTTCTTTAATAGCTTCAGGTGCTTCTAAATTAAACTCATCATGAACAGGTACACACATTTTAATCCTATCTTGATAGTTATTTTTAATTATCCAGTTAAATAACTTAATGGAAGATAGTTTAAAACACATCGCGCCTCTATTTTGAATCCTATAATTAATAGACTGTTTCTCAGAGGCTGCTTTACGCTGCATATAGTGTCTCACTTCCTGTACTATTTCACTTTGAGGATGTCCCTTTTTTAAATTTTGATAATATTCCCAAAATCCAGGCTCTTGTATCTTTTTATGAGTTTCTTGTAGCTCAGCAGCGTCATAAATATGTGCTCTATGACCTGTTATGGGATTAAGTAAAATATAACCATCTCTCATAACAGCAGCTCTACAATAATCTTGATAAGCTTTAATTCCAGGAAAACCCTTCATAAAGTCATCATAAATTTGTTTAGCTTCTTTTACTGGAATACCTTTATTATTAGCTATAGTATTATAATCACCTCCATAATTTACAGCAAATTCAATTCCCTTAGCTTCTTGTCTAGCATTATGATACTTCTCTTTTATATCCTCAATTTTAGTGTCTCGAGGAATAATATTAGGATAACTCATATAAGCAACTAGGGAATGCACATCACCACAACCATGTTCAAATAGATCTATCATTGCTTTATCTTTAGAGACAGATGCAATAATTCTACTTTCTTGGCTCTGATAATCTGCTGATAACCAAGCATATCCTTTTTCTGATGTAAAACATGCTCTAGTTTCTGCATCATGTGGTAAATTCTGCATGTTTAATTTCCAAACACCTCCACCAGAACTTACTCTTGCTGTATCAGTACCTATAGAGTGAAAATCTACATGTATTCTACCCGTTTTAGGATTGATTGCATCTAACCAGTTTTGTCCATAGGTAGATACCACCTTAGCAGCTTCCTGATATTTAAGAAATATTGGAATAATTGGAAAGTCGTTCTTCTGAGGTTTTAAAACATTTGCTTCAATGGACTTTTTCTTTTGTTTAGTCTTTTTATCAAATGTTTCTATATTAATTCCAAGCAATTCAAACAGAGGTATTACTTGTTTTTGACTACTCCAGTTGATAACACACTTAGGTTCCAAATTAAATCCATTGAATAAATCACCTTGTGTATCTACTCTTGTAAACTGATTTTTAATTATTTTCTTATAAGCATCAACTTTTCCATCTGGAGTATTTAAATCCTCTTGTGGAAATCTTTTATACCCATCTTTAAATAATTTTTTGACAGCTGTTTCATAATCAGCAGAATACTTAGGATAATCTAATTCTGGATACTGTATGTCATATCCACTGTGAGGATTTTCTTTATCCCAAGCTATAACCCAAGCATTTAATTCAGAAATAGACTCATCAAGTTTAGCCTTATCTTTAGCCATCTTAGCTTTCCATTTAGCTATATCTAAATGAACTCCACAATATTTAAAATAAGCTAGAGATTTAACAAATTCACATTCTAACTCTACTGCGAGTCTCATATGTTGCTTTTCTACTTCAATATCTTGCTTCTTTTTTATATCTTCTATATATGTAACATCCCCTGCTGCATAAATGACAACCTCAGTAGTTAGACCATCATTAATAATTTTACCTCGAACAGTCTTATCAATATTAATATTTAAATAATTCCATGCAGCTGCTTTCAAGCTCTTTTCTCGCATTTGAGCTGGATATCCTAGATATAGGAGTTGCTCTACTATCATGCCATCCCAAATATGCTTAGGATAGATTCCTTGAACATATAAAAAGGTCAAATCAAACATTAAATTCCATCCTAGAAATAATCTATCTGATTCTAGGTAGTCTTTAACTATTTGCTTTTCTCTTGGAGCTAGAGTTGTCCAATCAATAACTACTTGATTATCTCTATTACCCAGCTGTATAGTTAATAAAGCCTTAGTATGACAGTCTAGTCCTTTAGTTTCAGTATCTAATTGACATAGTTTGAGCGGCAAAAGAACAGACATTGCCTGCTCTATTGTCGCTTCTACATATTTGTCAGTTTTAAATAAAGATTTATTATGACTAACTAAATATATCATTTATAACTAGCTATAAATATATTATTTAATACTATATCTTCATCATCTATATTTAGTTTATCTTTAACTTCTCGTTCTACAGCTTCTTTTAGTTCATCTTCATCTATAACTAAGTGTCCGTTTTCTAAATATTGAGGTAATGTAATACTTATAAATGTGCCAATTTCAACATTTACTTCTACTTCAATATCTTTATCTGACGGTTGATTATATGGAGCATTAGGATCATTTTCTGCTCCTGCTGGATAATATCCACTACTCATTAAAATATTTCTTCCAAGGGTAATTCGTCATCTGATAGTGTAAATTCATCTACAAACATATCTTCTGTTTCCATTAAATATGTCTATTTAACCATTCAAGCCCACATTCATCTATGGTCTGTTCTGTAATTCTTTCAGATTCGAGAGATATGGCATCTTTTTGGTCTTGATACCACATATCATATTGTTCTTCTTCACTGTCATCAGAATCCTCATCATAACAAAAGTCATCTAAATAACTAAATGAATTAACACATTCTTCTCTTAATTCATTTGCATAATCAGCTTCCTCTAAGGGGTCTTCATCTGATTCAAATACTTCATTAATAGAAGCATCACAAGCAATAGGATATATAGCCCTAACTAACCACCAATTACCAGATATTAACTCTTCTGCTGTCATAATAATTTGATTAATCCACCTCCAAATCGTTTTCGTAATCTTTCTAATGCTTTATCTCTTATTTGTCTAACTCTTTCCCTACCTAATCCAAATAACTCTCCTATTTTAGTTACTTTCATTTGTGGAACTCCAATACCATAGCATAATAAGAGAATATCATGTTCTCTAAGTGTTAATTTAGATAAATAACCATTTAATTCAGCAGATACCATACGGTCATTTACTTCATTTTCTACATTAATACTTTTATCGGGAATAACATCTCCTAATTGACTATGTTCTTCATCCCCACCTATAAAATCATCAAAACTAGCTACCTTATTAAAGAATTGACTTAAATAGTCTATTTGTTCAGTAGGTATATTAGTTAATTCATGTAATTCAATAGTATTTGGATTTCTACCATTCTTTTTAATGAACTTATTAGTAGCATCTACTATTTGAATTATTAGTGTTTGTTGTGATATTGGCAATCTAATCTCCCTAGACTGCCAATATATAGAAGTATAAATAGCTTGTTTAATCCACCATATTGCATAAGTAAGAAATTTAACTCCTCTTTTAGTATCAAAGTAATCTATAGCTTTAATTAAACCACAGTTACCTGCACTAATTAAATCAATTAGAGGAATACCTTTATTTTGAAAAGGTTTAGCTACTTTAACTACAAATCGCAAATTAGCACAAACTACTTTATCTTTAGCTACCTTATCTCCCTTTTGAGCCTTAATTATTAAATCATTAGTAGTTTCAGTATCTAACATTTTGTATCTAGATACATCTTTAAAATATTTATTAATTAAGGTATCACTTCGGTCGATAAAGTTCTTATTCACTTACTTCATTAACATTTTCAGTAGTTTTAGCATCTTTAGTGTTAGAAAGATCTTCAGAATTTGTCTCATTGCTTGGTTTATTATCAGTATTTTCAGGAGCTGTTTTATCTAACCAACCTTCTTGATTATTCAAACCAATTCTAATAGACAAAATACTTTGATAAGCCTCCATAGCTTTAAGTTGAGAAATCAACAAATCTCTATTTAAATTATCCATAGGCACTTTGTCTATCTTAGTTAGAAGAAAATCTCTTAATTTGTTAGTCTTTTCATTGAGTTCCTCAAACTCAGTTACCATTCTGTTAAATGTTGCTTGTTCCATAATATTAATTATTTAATCCTCTTTATGTGAATCTAAAATGTTAATCTTGCTATTTGTATAATTTATATATGTAGGCTCATATACATGCTGGTAGGCATTATTAAGTATAGACACATTAACTAATTGGGTATCATCATTTCTTTCATATTTTACTGCACATGTATGTAAATGCCCACATACAACCAATTTAGGTTGCTTTGTTTGTATTGCTTTAGCTAAACTTTCTCCTCCTGCATGAATAGGCTCTTTATTCCATTGACTAGGTGGAAGTAAATCTAAATCGCCTATTTTAGGTGTATCATGTGTTAACCATATATCTATATCAGATGGTACTTGACTATATAGTCCTTCTAGATAAGATTCATCATGCATAAATGGCCAATTTCCAAATTTATGACATTGTGGAGAACCATATACTTTAATGTCTTGACCATCATCTGCTCTAAAGATAGCATAATCATTTTGTAGATATGTAAGTTTAAAATCCGATAGATATTCAAGAGCTTTCATTACAGGATAGTTCTTTTCCATCTCAAAATCATGGTTTCCTGCAATCATAAATACCTCTTGGCAAGGAAGTTCCTTAATCCATGGTAAAAACGTTTTAAAGAACCAAATAACTGATTCTATTCTATTTCTCTGAATACTTAAAGGAATTACATCTCCTGCAATTAAACACAAATCACATTTATTTATCTCAGGCAAGGTGCCATGCAAATCACTTACTGCTGCTATTTTTATCATCCTTTAATATTTCAAAATAACCCTTCCAAGTTAAATTCTTTTTAATATCTATAATATGGTCATCTTGTGTACCCCATTGGTGATGTTTAACTACATAATTAAGAGATTTGTCGTTATATAACATATCTAACATAGCTTCCCAAGTAGCTATATTTCTTGTAGGTGAATCTTTATCTTCTTTAATTACATAGTTAAATATCCACATTATTTGCCACTTTCTGAAGAAAGTAAACACAATATATGGATCCCATTCATGTCTTACATATTCATACTTCCATTTCCATCCTAATGCACTCATTCTAAAATCAAATACCTTATTATATTTGCATTTAGATATAGGCATTCCAAAGAACCACGTTACTTCTCCACAATATAAATGTATTATTGGCATATTAAACCACTTTCTACATTTCCACCATATATAAAGGGGATTGTGGTACTCATTCCATAACTTAGTAAATGGAGCTTCATATTTAAACCATTTGATTATTTTATTCATCTTCTTTATCCATTTCTGGATCTTTTTGTGATTTATTAAGGAAATTAAAACATTTTAATTTCCAAGCATGACTCAACATATCCTCCTTCTTAATAACTAATCCTTCATGTGGTACTTTATTATTGCAAGAGGGAGAGTTACATTCCATATAAAAATTCTTATCATTAGCTAGTCGTTCCAAGAAATTTTTATTCCAATCTTGAGATTCCTCAATATCAGGATATAAATCTCTGGCATAACCATAATAATATTCAGTTACAGGAATTAATCCTACAGATTTACAATATTGTTGTACTTCTCTTGCACTAAATTCGTGTACTTCACCATCTACATTAGTTAATGTAATTCTATAAAGTCTTACTTTAAAATGTTTCTCTGGTTTATATACCAAATTATCTACAAAAACATTTGGCTGTTCACAACCATAATCATATCCTTTTTGAATATATGTGCCAGTTGGATTGTATCCCACAATCTCTGCATAAATAGTCATACCCTTCTGAAGATACGGACGTAGATACTCATCAGCATATTTCCAAGTATTACAACCATAAAATCCTGGTGTTACATTAGGGTTATAATACTGGTTTTTAATTACATTCTTTGAAGCATATAGATAATCATAAATATCAAAGCTATTACTGGTAAGCCATTTAGCTAATTTTTCTTTCAAGGTAAGTTCCTTATGACACATTACATATGCTGAAATATGGGAAGTTCCATGTATTTTCTCAGTAATACTAATTAAATCATCTGGTTGAATTACATTAGGACATTTTTTAATAATAGTGGTTTCATAGTGGAATCTAAATTGAGACGGAATAACTTTATCGAGTGCTTTATTAACTTTAGGTGTCTTTTTTGAGCTTCCTCCAGAAGTTCCCTGTGTTCTTTTAATGACGAATTTCTTATTAACCCAAAATGTCTTGCCTTCATGTTCTACTGTATCAAATTCTGTACCATCAACAAGTTCTATCTCTTTATTAGTTTCGGCTACTATCCAATTGGTAAATTCTACAGCAGGCATAATAAATCCTTCTGATAATTCACCTTTTAATTTAACTATTTTAACTTTACCATTATCGTCAAATAAACCAGATTTTTCTGGATTATTGTTTAATTCTTTATGTCTAAATAAATTATTATATGACAATAAATTAGGATTAATACAACAAGCTGTGGGGAAATAAATATAAAGCCCTGGTTCAGCATCTATTGATGTAATGATATTAAATCCATCTATAGTAGCACATTTCAAGCGGGTAACTTCTGGATTTGAGTGTTTTCTAAAAACTTTAATATTAACTACTTTAGCTAAATAGTTTTCATTTGCTTTCTTGCCTTTGATTAACTTCATTATTAATTAATTCTTGAGAGAACTTAACATTATCTAATGAAATAATCTCAGATATCCAAGGACACTTATCCGAGATTGCTAATCTAATTGCTTCTTTAACTTTTTCTGTTATTTGTTCTTTAGTTAAATTGGCATATTTACTTTTATCTACTTTGATACACCAAGGTAGGGCTGATTCAAACCCTCCTTGATGTATTTTTATAGTAGCATCGAAATTAATAGCATATTCCTTTAATTTAGAAACATACTTAACTTTCGGTTTCTTTTCTATAATAGGTGAGACTATTACCTTCTTTTTAGGCATTTATTTTACTTTCATTAATTAATGGTACAGAGTCTGCCATTAAACTATAAGTTTTAGTTTTGAGGAACTCCTGCATAAAATTAGCAAACACTTGTGCTTGTGCTTCATAAGTATCTGTATTAAAATACCATTGAAAGCAATGACAAACTTCGTGATAGAATGTATTTAAAATCTGTTCTTTAGTTAAAGAAATGATTTCTTTATCTGATTCTACAGATTTAGCTATTCTAATTAAGTTTTTTGCATCATTAAAATCTCCATAAGTATTATCAGGTAACTTATCACATATTTCTACTTTGATAGTAAATCCTGCACATTTAAAACTATCAGGAATTAAAAGTTCTATACTCTCCTTGGTTTTGAGCGAGTTCATCAATTACTTGCATTAATTGTTCATTGGTAATCTGGGAGATATATTCGGGTAACTGAATATCGAGATCTTCTGCATTATCTACTAAATATTGTATTAAATAGGTAAGGACATGATAACAACCCTTTGGTTCATGTTTATCTAATATAGAATATTCAATATCAGATATTTCTAAAGGTTCAAATTGTAATACATCTAAATCCGCATAGGCAGCCCATACTTCAAGCTTCTTTAAATGAAGTTTAGCATATATATAAAGTCGGTAGTCATCCTCATCTAGGAGTTCATAGTAACATATTTTCATATTATTATCTATGTACTCTAAATCATTAATTAAATAGTGTTTCATAGTCCAGTTTGATCCGTAAAGAAATTAATATTTCCAATGCCTACTATATGGGCAGAGTTTTGTTCATCAACATAGTAATTTACTTCTCCATCGAAGTCAGCTATTGTAGTTACACACCAATCGTGAGATGGAATCCATTTATCTATATCTGGATTATATTTCCTTACTTCGTCCAGATTAAAAACGGAAACTAATCCAGAATCTGCACAAAAGTTGCCAAGTTTAGAACATTTTACTTCATAGTTTTCACCCTTTTCAAATGCTTCTGCAAGGTAGTCAACTACTTTATAAGGGTCTTCGGTAATCCCATATGTAGTGCAACTCCAATCTCCATAAATAGTAGATTCTGTAATATAATTATGAATACCTAAAGCTTCCATGTTATATCCGTAAGCACACTTCAACCAATCATCATGTGTCTTTTCCCATTCAGTATATTGCTTAATCATTTCATCTATATTAGGGGCTTTAATATTTACTGTAGTCCATGGAAATGGATATGGATTCTTTTCAGTACATTTTTTAACAATATAACATGGGTCCGTAATTATTATAGTTCCTTTAAAGTACATTAGCTATATTATTAAATATTTTAGTATCACGATCTGATAAAGCCTTGGGATCTAATTCTCTTAATAAAGGATATAGAATAAACCAATACATATCTATACCATCTTCATCAATAAAGCAATGAATTTGTTTTGAATATCTAGAGCTATTATTTAATAATAAATCATATATACCGGAATATTTAGTCTTATCAACTAATTTCCAATCTTCTATAAGAGCTAAGGCTAACTTATATAAAGTGATTTTAACATTCAAATAATTTTTAAGTATTCGAGAATTTGGTTTATACATTAATCTTCAAAAATTAAAGTTGCTCCTACTTGAGCGTTATTTAATGTATCTAAATCATATTTATCAAATCTACCTATAGATTTACCTTTATGAATTACTTCATATCGTCCTTTACCTATTACTTTTATTTTCATAATTTTAATTTGGAATAAAATCAGTATAGCCAGAGGTATTAATTGGTTGTTCCACTATATCTCTACAATACTCTTGATGCGCTTCTATACGTTTCTTCAATGTTTCTAGAGAGGAATCAATCCAATTAGTTACCCATAACATTTCTTTATTCTCATTAATTATATAATAACCATATTGAGTTGATTTGGCTACTATTTTACCTGAATGATAGTCAACACCATCAATTCCTGGTGAATAATACCATAATGTATCTCCTATATCTAACATAATTATTCTAAATCAAATCTAAATATCCTTAACTTAGGTTGAGTAGGTATACCATCATCTGAATAGTTAAAGAAAGTACATTCAGCTTTGTGCCCTTTGTACTTAGTCTCAAAGTTTTCAACATATTCAGCTTTAATCTCTCTATTACCTACTGGCATAGCTTCAAAGGTACGTCCATCTTCTAATTCACAAGTAAAGGTCATATCTTCAGAACCTCTAAGTCCTAATTTATATCCAATTACTTTGAAATCTTCGGACTTATATTGTTTAATCTTTATAAGATTATTACAACGAGAACCTACTTTATAGGGTTTAGAAGGGTCTGTAATTACAGCTCCTTCAAATCCTGCAGAAACCCATTCATCGTGAAGTTTCTTCATATTATCCCAACCAGATACATATTCATGTCCCAAGAGTCTGATTGGTGCTTCTGATTCATCCTCACTACTTCTATAAATAGGAAAATTATGAGCTTCTGCAAATTTATCTTCTAAGAACTTATAACGTTCTGAAGCTATCATGTCAATATCTGCAGAGTTATAACAATCATATACCCAATATTGCAACCAGTCACAATCATAAGCATTCTTCTCCATTCTAGCAGCTCCTGAAAGTTGCTGAAGAGTCTTACCTCTTACGAACAACTCACCATCAAGAATAACAGTAGGATGCTCTTTAAAGAAGGCTATTAAAGAAGGATTAGTACGTAAGTGAACAGTGGAATAATCATAATGCTCTCCTCCCCTACTAGCTGTGTGAATTTCTTTACCATCCCAGTAGAATAATGCCTTTACACCATCGAGTTTTCTACTAATTAGCCATTCTTTATTAAATATCTTAGGATTTGTAACCTTATCAGCTTGTTTAGCTAATTGAGGTTTAATCACACCATACTGATTGGTCTTAACATCTCCAAATATACTAAGAAGTTCATCATCAGTGTATTCGTTAGGGTGTTTATCAATTTCCTTATAGCCTTTATCTAAATATTTCTTAACTTCAGAGTTAAATTGTAAAGTATATTGTTCTTGCCAATTTCTCTTCTGTTTAGTTCTATCTACAATAATTTGAGGTGAGAGGGTTGTTTTTCCTCTCACCTGACCATAACTACGTTGAATTATATAACCAGCTGTTTCGCCATTTGAATGCCATTCTTCATCACATTCTACAACTGCAAAACGAAACTTACCAGTACTAGCGCGTCCTAAAAGATATTTAATCATTCGAGTGACTAATTATTAATGTATATTCTGTATCTTTATGTGATTTAGCCATAACATCTACAAAATTATCGAGTTCTTTAGGAATAACTAACGATAAAATATATCCAGATTTATTATAATCACAATCCGGATTAAAGGATAGGGTAGCCTTTACATCCCTTTCAATCATTACTTACGAAACTTTTCAACAATATTCCACAAATCATCTACTGTTTCTGTTGGAATCTCTATACCCTCTTCATTGTAAGCTTTATTTACTTCATCTCCTTCAAACAAAGCAGGTCTTTCATAGAGCCACCAATCAATCCAATCTATACCTTCATCATCAAATAAATTAGTATATGTAAGTTCTGACATTTTGGCAGAAATGTCACCAATAGGAAGATTAAATAAATCAATACCAAATTCATTCCATCTATCTAATTCTTTATTAAATGATAATATAGTATTAATTAACTCTGTGAATTGCTCTTTTGTAATCATAATATCCTAATTAAATAGGTTAATTAATTTATCTAATTAATTGGATAATCTATTAAATAGAAATTCTGGAGTTTATTTAACCCCAGAATGACCATAACCTTCTTCGCCTCTTTCTGTTTTTTCTAGTTCAGTAACTAGTTGAAAATCAGCTTGTTCTACTTTATATAGTAAACCTTGACCAACTCTATCACCAGTTACAATTGTAAAAGGTTCAAATCCATTATTCTGTACTATTAACCCTATGTCTCCAGTATAGTCTGCATCTATCACACCATAAGAGTTAGCCATAGTAATACCATTCTTTAATCCAATACCACTTCTAGTTACTACTGCAAGCATATAGCCCTCTGGGATACTCATATGTAAACCAGTTGGGATAAGTGCACGACCTCCAGGACATACAATCACTTTACTAATTGTTCCGTCTTCTTTATAACTAAGTACACAATTCCAAGTAAATTTCTCTTTTACTTTTGATGTATCTGCTCTAAAATCAAATCCAGCAGATTTAGGGGTTGCGTATTCAGGAAGTTCGTTACTAGACTCATTAACTACAGGTACTTTAATCATTACAATAACGGTTTAAAATTTCTTTGATATTATCTACAGTACAGTCATCTGATTCACTATAAAAAGGAATAGTATGAGTATCATCTTTAAATAAAGCAAATGGTGTCATTCTAGCACTATATCCTCCTTTAAGCTTATATGCCTTTTTCTTCTCTTTGTAATGCCATTCATTATAAGCATGAAAGGTAAGATTAGGATAATCAGTAACTAGATTAGCTATTTTACTTTTGAAATCTTCACAATCATCATTAAATGTAATTTCTAATGTTGGTTCAATAGACATTATTAATTATTTCCAGAATTTACTAGTTATATCTATTAATTGACCATTATCTACTAAATACATTTTTTGATTAGTATTAGGATTATTTAAAGGTCCAAATTTTTCTATATAAGGTCCGAGCTTTATATAATCAAAATTATTAAGTTCTATATCTTTACTTAATTCTTGCCTTCCACTATACCAACCAACTTTTAAATTATATTCTGTTTTAATATATTGGGCAAGAGCATTAACACTTTTTGGCTCTATATCCCCACCCATAAATCCAACACAAGTAATGCCCTTGTTTTTTGTAATTAACTTATGTAAAGCTAATTCTCCTAAAGGTTCACCTATGTCCTCAGCAAGATAAGAAGAGTGACAATTTTCACAGTGACACGGGCAGTTAGAAATATTAATACACAGTGAAATTTCATCAGGAAATTCTGAGAAAGTAATCATTGAATTGACATATTTAATCATTTAAATAATCAACACATTCATCATAAAGTGCATCTAAACCACCATCCCAGTCAATATCTCCAAATTGTAATCCTAAGGAGCTCAAATATGCTTCTATAAGACTGTGAATGTTATCATCTATATAATTTATTAAATCCTCATTGGAACATAAACTACACTGAGGATAATGGGACTTTATGTAATTGATAAAATCCTCTGCTGTTACTTCTTCATAAGAATTGAGATTTATAAAAGCCATTCTTCAATTTGTTTAGTTTCTGTATTTAACACAAATGGTTTACAACAATCTAACATAGCGTATTTATCTGTAATTAGAGGTTTGGTTCTTCCTCTCCAAGAATGCCCAAATATTTGATAATAATCTTTATATGGAGTTTGAAATTGGAAATCTTCTAAATCATTCCAGACACAAGAACCATATATACTATATCCACCTCTAGAATAAGGAATTTGGTCTAATGGACTAATATTAGTTATGTCTATATTGTCTAAGTCTTTTAACTCTAAATTATTACAGCCTAACCAATTCTTAGTAATACCTGCATGAGAAAATAAGTATTTATTAGGAGCTTCAGGAGTTAAATCTCCAATTACATAATACAATTGAGGATTCAAACTACTAATTAATTCTTTTACCTCTTTCTGTTGCCAATAGTCAAATCTACATTTACCACTCCCATTGAAATAGCTTAAATCATGATTGCCTAATAGACATATAACATCAGAAATCTTACGTCTGTTTTCCACAAAAGTAGCTAACTCTCTAAGATTAGTTAAAGATTCGTCTTTGTTAGGCTCTTCATCCACATATTCTCCATAAGGGTCATGGTAATCTCCTAAAAATACAATTTTACCTTCCCAATTATGGCATGGTTCTTTCCAAAAACTACGACCGTGAATATCCCCTAAAATTAATATTTTACTCATAATTTTGATTTTAAATACCCAATAATATCTTTTTCTTCATAGGGAATTTCTATTAATCTAATACTGTTTTCTTTACAGTATGCTCGTAAATAATTATCTCTATTAAGTTGTGCATCGAATTTTAACTAACCTCCAAATCCTTTTTGCATTATGTAATGTTGTTTACCATTGTATTCTACAAATGTATTATATTCCGGTAGATAAAAATCAACAAAAATTTTACCTGTAATACGTATATTACTTGGTACAGATACTTCATACTAAGATATGTATTTAATATTAGTATCTTTAAAATAATTCATTAAAAATTCTTCCCCGTGAGACATATTACATTTTGGGCAACCACATCTGCAATTAATATGATGTACGGGGGTTTGTTTAAAACTTCCGTGTTCGGGACATATTATCTCTACTTTAGTAGTATTATTAAAATATTCAACTTTAGAATAATCATACTTATCTCCATGAATCTGTCTAGCCTACTAAACAAATTCTTTAATTGTTTTTCTTTTAGTACCATTACACTCAGGGCATCCATGACCGAATAAGTGTTTGGCTGGTTTCTATTCAAAGTTTCCATGAATTGGACAAGTTATGATTACAGGAGTCTAACTATTTACATAATTTACAAAATCATAACCATATCTTCCATTATGCTTAATAGAAGCTTTATCAATAAATTCTTTTGTACTTAATTTTTTCATAATATTTTAGTCATTTAAATACCATTCTTTAAATTTTTCTAAGAATTTATCTTCAGTAACTAATTCTGTAATGTCTTCAGCATCTATATCACCATTAGAATAATTATAAGGAGAAGCCTCTTTAATTAGTTCCTCTATGTAATTTTCTATATTATCCTGAATACCCTCAATAATCTCGTCTATACTATCGTCCTCAGTTCCTATATAAGTACGATATACATAAAGTAAAGCTGAATAAAGCGTATTTTCATCAACAAGTACTTGTCGAATTTCACGCCACATTAAATTTATCATTCCTCAAGTCTTAATTTTTCTAAATATATATTAATATGGTTTAAAATGTTGTTTTACTAACTTACCTTCCTTGTATTCAAGTATTCGCTCACCTTCTTCTGAATTATCAGGCTCATCTCCTTCATAATAGTATTTACCGTCTTTGAAAAACATTTCATCCTCTGTAATAGTACAATTATAAGGGAGCCAATCTGCGTCTAAATTCTCTTCAAAGGGGTCATAAATATTATACATTGATACAGCTTCTTTAGTAGTATAATAAACATCATCATATACTTTAAAAGCTTTTAAATTACAAGAAATGTCAGTAATATAAACCCCATCAAATTTTCCGTATAATTTCATTATAACAAAGATTTAAATATTTTAACTATTTCTGATTTCTCAGCTGTAGGATATCTAGTTTGAACAGTCCCAATTACATATTTAGTATCCTTAATAGTTAATTGAGAAGACTTAACTAAGTTAGCTATACAAGTATAAATTTGTTCTGTTGTTGGAGTTGCTGGAAGATACATTTTAATAAATGTAATCTCATTAGCTTCTTTAAATGCTAAATCATTTCTCCCTGCATCTTGATATATTTTAACAGCTTTCTCACGCTCTTTAATCATTTTTCTAAGTACTTCTATCTCAGAAATAGGTTTCTTAGCATGTTTATTCTCAATAAAAGCTGCTTTAATTAGTTGGCAAATCTCTAATTCTGTAGTATTGCCATTTTTACGAGCCTCTGTAATTAGTTTATCAATATCCATAATTAATCAGTTTAATATTTAAAATCTTTCGTCATTAATATAAATGTGCTGACTTACCATCCATTCACAATCCGGTAAATGATGTCCCATAGAATCTAACCAATCTTCTATTTCTTCACTAGTCATTTCAAGATTAGGTAATTTGTAAACCCATACTGAACCAGTTGCATAGTCTAATAAGATTATTTCTTCCATAGTAAATTGATATTTTACTCATAATCATAATCTATCATAGCAGTTAAATAATTAATTGCTTGAAGCTCACCACTATGTAAACTAAATAATCTATTTCCTATAGTTATATCCCAACCTTCACCATTAGACCATTCAGTAACTGTTAAATAGTCTTTATCATTAGATGTAAATCCTTTAAGTGGAATATTTAATGATTTTAATTTCTTTTTTTCTACTAATGACATATAGAATTTATTAGATATAAAAAAGGAGACCCATTTCTGAGCCTCCTTTATAGTTATGATTCTATACAATCTTCTAATTTATCTTCAATATAATCTAGTAGTTCTTGATATGAATAGTCATCAAGTTCGTCCCACACTGATTTATCAGCATGGTTGTTAATCCACTTGAGGAGCCAGCTTTCACCGTCCTCAGTAACTATCCAATTCATTATACCTTCAAAAGAATCCCCTTCTCTTTCTTTAATAAGAGCTTTAACTAAAGATTCTTCATCAATAGATATTGAAATTATAGCATCTAAATTCATAATTAAAAATTATTTATTTAATAGTTCACGAATTTTATCAGCAGGAACGGCACCTGTTAATCTACCTATTTCTACATTATCCTTTAAATAAATAAGAGTAGGCATACTTCTGATGCCATATTTAAGAGTTTCCTCTTCATCTACTTCACAATCTACTATAGTTAACTTAATATCAGGAAAGTCTTTAAGTACATTATTTAATGTAAGCTTAAGAGCCTTACACTGACCACACCACTCTGCTTCAAATTTCAATAACTCTTTCATTAAAATTCAATTTCTGTCATGTTAATAATTTATTTCGATAATACTACCAGTATCTTCAACGCTAAAATTATCTACTTCCACACTTCCTTCATCCCAAAGCCATTCTTTTTGTTCCTTTAAAGACAAAGATTTAAATTTCTCAAAATCTTCATCATTTAATTCCATTTCTAAATGACCCATTCGTAAATAGCCCTGGACATAATCAAGGTCTCCACAAATTGTATGCATATTAAAGATTTGGTTTATATGTAAAGCTTCTATCTCCACTCTTATACTTACGTATTGCAAATTCTAGCTGTCTAGGATTACTCCAATTGTCTACACACACTAAATAACCGATAATTCTTGTATAATACTTAATGTGTTTGCAATGACATATAGGACATTCTTCAATAGGAGCATTTACTACGTGTCCACATTTTCTACATTGAGACATTGGAATATTAAATGTGAAGTAACTAGTTCCTTCTTCCTTAGCTACATCCAACAAGTGCAAATATTGTTGTTTACTTAAATGAGCATCAAGATTTGCATGAAGAGCCTGTCCTCCATCGCAATACTGAGCCACTCCTCTACCATGAAGCTTAAATTTATCAAGAATAGAGGTATCATCCCATGGATTATAAAAATAACAATTATACAGATTCTGGTTCTCAGGTACTGCATAACCATCTTTCTTATCCCAATTATAAAGCTTTACACCTAACCCCTCTCCTGGGATAGCCTCACTATTAAATAAGAATGGTCTTTTACTATCATGAATAGAGTTTCTCTTATTTTCCTCTTTAATAGTACCAAATACTAGTTTAAGAAAATCTTTATATTCCTTATTATTAGATACAGATAGTCCCAAGAATTGTGCAGCTTCACAATAACCTATCAACCCAATAGTAGAATACAATTTACGCATATAAATATATCCTGCATTACAGTCAGAGAACATTTTAGCGTCCTCCATTTCGTAAAGCATTGTTTTATATGCAATATGATACTTATAGACTCTTTCAAGAATTGGAATTAAGTATTGTTTAAACTTATTTGCCCATTCCTCACTAGAATCCAATTCATTAGGAGTTAAAGGTGATTTTATCCAATCCTGAACAATTCTATTAATATTAAGAGTAATTACATTACAAGAACCAGTCATAACTCCTGTCATACCTGTAGTAGAACTAAAAGTATTATCAGACATTTCATTCAGAACTCTACAGCAACTAGCTAAAGATGTAGGATTATCACTTGTATAACAGAAGAAACTTCCACCCTTAGCCCATTCTTCAGCACATAACTCTTTATACTCTGGATCAAGATATTCTTTACCATTATGTACAAGAGCCATAGTAGTTACTGGGAAAGTAAGAGGTTTAATTAATCTAATTTCTCTTAGGAGTTGCATAAAGATTCTCTGCAACTTGTCTATAGCATTCCATTCAGGTTGTGTTCCGTCAGGATAATAAAATTCTCCAAAGAGAGATTTAAAATATATTTTATCATAAAAAGAAACGTTAGAGAAAGGCGAATTGTAGCTTCTATTGCCTGCAGGTTGATTAACTCCATAAATAAATTGTTTCATACCCTTTCGGATATAGTGACCTACAGTATATTGATGCAAGAAATGAGAATTAGTTACTACTTCATCTATTTTCTCATACCATACAGGTCCAAACTCTTGAATTACATAATAATTCAGAGCTATAAAATAATCACCAAGAGCAACTGCACCTTTACATTGGGAACTAAATAAAAATACAGCATTAGTTACCTGACCACTAAATGATTGAATATCATTTGGAGCACTAGGAGTAACTCCATCAATATTACCTACACCTTCAAGCATTAAAGGATACAATGTAACTGCTTTACAATAAGGTTTAAGTACTGGAGTACTAGCCTCATCGTGAGTATAAATAATATGATTCTCCAAATCCTTAATATATTGTCTTCCAAGTTCTTTACCTGGATACAATTTATTAAGTTTATCTTTCATCCGCTGTCTTTGAATAATTCTATTAGTTACTTTATATACTTCTCCCTCAAGATTAGCTACATTTTTAGAAGCAACATTAGCATTAGCATCTGTTTCTGAGGAAGTAGATGCATTTACACTAGAATTTTTATAAGTATCCATATAGTTAAGTCTACTTCTAATAAATCTAGCTTTTTTATGCTCTTCTCGGTAAATAGAATACGCTCTAGCTACATCAAAATATTCATAGTTATATAGAGTTTCTTCTACCTCATCCTGAATTTCTTCTACAGTAATGTTATTCCAGAAGCTCATTTCCGAAATCATATCTCGAATGACCCTTTCAACGGAAGTATAACCGCAAGCTTCAAATGCTTTAGTTAAAGCATTGAATATTTTATCTGCATTAAACTCTTCCTTTGTCCCGTCTCTTTTTATAATGACCATACACCTTTTTTATTTCTTAATTTTTTAGTATCCGAAGATAATTTATCTAGATTATAGTTATCTAAATCTATTGTGAAATTAATGAGTTTAAAATTATCAGCAACTTTATCTTTTATAAGATATTTAATTAAATCGGTTAGCGATTCTCCAGCATAATCATCACCTTGAGTATTTTTAACTATCCTACTATTATCCATGGTATTGAAGAATGCCCAAGGGATAGCTTCCCCACATGTATAAGCTATGTAGCCAACGGCATCGTTACCTTTATAAGGTATAACTATACCTCCAGTTTCGTCATTAATAGCACCTAAATCAATAGCATCTGAGGTTTCACTCGGCAGTATAATATCTTTCATATATTTATTTTAAAGACTCTAAAAACTCATCAACATCAGGATATTCTTCATCATAAATAATATCATCAATCTTAAAATCTTTAATGATGAAATCGGGTCTTCCGTTTTTATGCCAGTAGTCTTCTACAGCTTCAGCAAAAGAGTTAGGACTGCCAACACCTAGAGCCATAGTCATATCAAACTGATTAGACTCTCTAGAATGTCCACAATAGAAATTCTGACACTTCTTAATATGCTCTATACATTTATCAGTAGCTTCTTTACCAATCAAGGTATCTAATGCTGGAACCTTTTTATAATCTCTATAAGCAGGTCTATCTTTAGTAGCAGATTTATAGTCATCTTCTATACCTCCCTTAACTAAATAGTCTATTAGTAGTTCAAAAGTATCATTCCAATTATCAGTAATTCCATAAGCATCTTTATATCTGTCTCTCAGATAGATAAAATTCTTTTCTGATAAATAGTGTTTCTTATATAGAGGATCTTCCTTAGAATCTTCATACCCATCTACAATAAGTTTATCTAGATCTATGGATGGTTGTGCCCATCTATACATGTCTACTAAACATTCATGTATTGCTTTACTTAGAACATCATTTCTTGTCAACATGAGAAACTCTTATTTAATAATACTTTTAGTTTATCTAATTAATTAGAACCCTTGATAGTTCCCATCATCATATTGTTTTCTGTAACTACAGAATAGTTAATACTCCATTTAGTATGTCCAAAATTAGCAACAATATAATTACTACTTCCGTACATACTGCCTACTGAAATATAATCAAACTGTTTGCCTGTAGTATAAGCATAATTATGTAAATCTCCCTTTACTACATATATATATTCATTTCTAATGTTAGCTTCTACCAAGTAATTAGCAAAATATAATTCAGTTTGAGGGTTAAGTGTAAGTGGGAATTGGCGAGACTGACATGAATTGTCTTTACCATGTGCGTACAAAAATGAGTGCTTACCAATAGTGAAATTGTCAATGGGAAAGTTACTGACATAACTTTTAATACCTTCATTAGTCAAATAAGCAGCTAATAACTTATTATTTAACCAACCCCAATTACCATCATGATTAGATTCACCTATACAAAGATAATTAAATTCATTAGCTTCGATATTATTTTTAAGAGATTTAAAGAACTCAATCATACACTCAATATAAGTTTCACTAATCTCCTTATCATCCATTATTTCTGGAAGCTGATGTCCTCCTCTAGTAGTTTCTTTATCATAGCCATCGACAGAATCACCTAGATTAACTACATAAACTGCACCATATGAATGCCCCACAAATGTTTGTACGATTTTAGCTAATCTAGCTTTAATCTCCTCTTTATCATAATTAGGAAGAGGTACAAAACTACTATATTTAGAATTATAAGCACCAATATGTAAATCAGATAACCAAATAATTAATACTGGATAATCTGGTTTAGTACAATTAGTTACGACAGGAAGTTCCTTATAATCCTTATTAGTAGATTTAATTAATTCTACTAATTTTTCTTCAGTAATTAATTGAGAGTTTTGTTGTGTTAGTTTAATAACTAATTGCTTAAGGTCTCTCACCTCATTCTTTTCTACTGCTTTTAAGAAATCATTTTCTTTTTCTCGCAGTTGCATCTCTTGAAGTTCCTCGTCAGAGTGTTCTTCAATAACATGAGGTGCAAATGGACTACAAGCTTTAGTAATGTTGAAAGCTCTTAGTATTCTTTTAAAGTCGACAAGTGAATAGTCTGGAAAATTACGACTAACTTGACGTTGAGTAAGACTAGAACCATAATAAGAATAAAGTCTATAAATAAGATTCATTTCATCTCTAGTTAATACTCCAACTACTGGAGATTTATCACGACGAAATACCTTAAATCTGTAACTTACAATCCTACCATCCTCATCTCTAACTAGTTCAGTCTCAGCTCTTTCATCAGTATCTATACGTTCTATGTTATTTCCTGGTTTCTTTACAGAATCGTACATTTCAAGTATGTCTGCATCTGTGCCATTATTTCGAGCATAGTTAAGAGTAGCTAATAAAGTATTATAGTTATACTTTTTGGCTTTACATGCTGCAGACACACTTAAATTATTATCCTTAGCATAATTTAATAACTTTTCAATACGATTTCTGGTTTCCTTTTTCATTGTTAAATGTTTAAATAAGCTGTTAAGCTGTTAAATTCTGTAATCTTTTCATAAGCTAAATCTATTAATTATATTTAATATTTAGTTAAATGCAAAACCTAATTATAATTGAATTTTGTAATAACTAGTTATAATCTCTCTAATTAGATACCTAAGATGTCCTTAACTAAATAAATCTTTTCATATTTATTGACTATATCACGTCCTTTATCATGTGTGATAATATCAGTAAAAGCATTATAGGCATCAAACATATTTATGTCTCCCTCTGGAGTATAATAGTCAGACTTTTCATCAATTATTAACTTTTTATAAGCATCAATAGCTGTAGATTCTGCTAATTTTACTGTTCCAAAACCAGAATTAAATTTAGCTCCAATACATCTATCTACCCAACTACCTAGATAATTAGTTAGTTCATTACGTTTAATAAAAGTATTAGATAATTGATTTAACATCATCTTTGTATTATCAGTCATTTCCATTACCTGATTTACAAAGGTATATTCCATAGCTGTCTCTGGTTCCAATTCACGTACCTGTAAGAGATTTGGTGAAAAAACACACATATTAAGACAAGCTTGTCTTACAGCATTTTGAAATATCTTATAAATGGGTTTACGAGTATCTAAAGCATATAAAAGACTGACAGACTGAGTATGACCCTCATAAGCATATTCACCAGGTAACTCTGCTTCTACCCATACTCTATTATAAACGATATTTTCAAAATTTACTTCACCATCTTTAGTTAAACTAATCTGGTCTGCAGGCTTAACTTGAATAGTAAATTTATTAGTAAATTTGGACATTCTATCTATAAAAGGAGTAACATATTGTTCAGTGGTGAAATATTCTTTATCCTTAATCTTTGTAGCCTTTCCTAAGAGAAGTTGTTCAGTAGTAATTTCCATTAAAATGTATTAATTATATAATTAGATTTATCTGACCATATTTTATCTAAGTATATAAAAACAAAAAAGGTGACTATCCTCACGGACAATCACCTTAACAACTAACTTATATTTCGTATTCTACGATTAAGCAACTTCAATACCAAAGAATGTCCAAGTACCAGTCTTAGTACTCTTAGAAGGAGCATATTTAGCTGTAGCAACAACTGCATTACCCTCTACAACATCCTTAGTCTTAATCAACTTAGCATCACCTTTAAACGTACCATTCTTGTAAAGTTCCTTGATAGCGTTCTTAGCATCGGTCTTGTTGGTATCAACCTTGCAAACTACATTGCCGTTAGCATCAACCCACTTGTAGAAAGACTTAAACTTACGCTTACCCTCATTCTTTACATCCTCAATCTTATATGGACGCTGACGAGTATCAGCAACAGCAGATTCAACAGTAATATAATAACCAGCACCAGGGCAGCTCTTTACTTTCTTCTCCAAATAATCAAGCTTAAATGCTTTCTCATCCTTCTCAGTCCAAACTCCCTCATGCTTAGCCTTAGCATTCTTATATGCCTGAGTTGCGTCACCATTCACATGGAAATGCTGCTCCTCGATTTGAGCAATAGCCTCTTCTTTACTTGCTGCACTTACTGTTACACTCTTAAAATTCAAAATAGTTGTACTCATAATTATTAATTCCTTTTAAAACATAAATCATTTTCATCAAATCTGATAATTAATTAATCTGTAGTTAATTGCTTAACTAATGCTTACAACTATATGGCTCTCAGAAAAAAGTGCCAAATATAAAATTGTAAAAATTTATTAATCTAAAAATAATGAAATTATGACCATCTAATTAAATTAGAATGGTACATAGGAATCTAATAATTTTTTGAGCTGTTGGGGCATCTTCTTTAATTCTACTCCGAAGTCCGGAAAATCCTTAACCCCATACATAAAATCTTGACAGATAGCCCCTAATGACTTTAGAAAAGTATTTTTCTCTACCTCACCAAAATCTTTACCCACTTTTAGCAAAATATCATAACAAGTAGTTCCTGGTTTTTTCTTGTTAATTTCATTAGTTAAATAGCAAGTAAGAGCAATAACTGCTAACTTATCTCCTAAATTACTATTTAAGAAATGTAAACTAAAGAATTTCTGATATATTGCTAATGTTTTATCAAAACTTATATCACTAAGTTCCACTTTAATTAAAATATTTTATCAACTTATAATCTTAATTAAAGAGAATATCCATTATAGCCAATTTGATAAGCTACATATCGTAAAAGTGTGCGGAACTCATGTAATCCTGCATAGCATTCTTTTTTAGTCATAGCTCTTACCTTAGTGTAATACTGAGGAATAGTAGATACAACTAAATAGTTAGCTTTCATTGTAGGATTTTCAATCCCATACTCTTTAATTACATACAAACGTAATAAAAAGAGATACATAGCTAATTCTCTACTATAATGATACCTGTTAATATTACTATCTATCTCAGATACTACTTTTCCGATTGTCTTAATATCATTAACTATTATAGTATCTGACTCTAAATCAATAGTAAAATTATCAAGCTTAGCTTTTAAGTGTATGATAAAAGACTTACCATTTGGACATTCAGCCTGAATATCTAATAAGATTGCATTCTCATTGAGAGACGTTGGAGCATCAATAAGTCCAGAAGGATGTAATAATTCTTGAACTTGAGGATTATTATTTAGGGCTTCTACACAATTATATACAGTATCTCGACTCTTATCATCTAAATAGATAATTTCTTTATCAGAGCTACTAACTAATTGTTTTCTAGCCTTCCAATAAGGAGTGCATTGTTCATTAACTTGTTTTATTCTTTCAGGAGTTAATTTTCCTTTATAATAGTTTACTTTATTAGAAGCTTCAGTAATATCAGAGGCTCTAATAGGATGTTCTAACCATACAGGATATAACTCATCAGCCATAGCTCCCATCTTAGCAGTAGGTTTACCCAGTGAAGGAGCTAATTCAAAATATTCTGGCTGCAAGCAGAGTTCATGAACAGCACTTCCAATAATAAGACTTGGAATAAAACCCTCATCCTTAAATCCTGTAAAGAATGATTCTGGAGAACCACCTTGTCGCGGATTAAGAAGTCCTAATCTTGAATTACTTACATATCCACCATATTTAGGTGAAAAATACTCAGCATCACTTATCTTAACTAATTGCAGAGTGTCAAGAAGTGGTGTGAGTTTAATTTCGCTAAGTTGCATATCTTAGAATATCTAACTCATTTAAATAAGCATCTAGAATCTCATTATAATCTAAATGATGTATGCGAAATTCACATTCCACATTTTGATTGTGTGGTCTATCAATAAGAAGGGCAGGTAATCCGCTCTTTATTGCTTTAGCTACATTACTATAACTATCATCAATAAGAACATCACACCTGCCTTTAATTATATCAGCCTTATTACCATTTTGATTATAAGTTTGATAAATAGGTTTTACTGGTAAACCATGCTTTAATAAAGAGTTTCGAGTATAACTCTTTGGTATAATACGTTTAGTTGAATAGATATAAGGCTCAAAATTAGGACGTTCTAGAAGTTCTAGATTTTCCCAAAATTCTCTATCATATTGTAACTTACGTACATTTCTGGTAATTATGTGTTGCACTAAATTACGTTCACCAGGAAAACGCTTTTGATAAGCCTCAAACCATTTTAAAATGGTATCATCTATATCTAGTGCAATACGTAAATTATTCATATTCTTCAATTTCGTGAATGTTTCCCAAGAAGATATCGTGATTATCGTATATCAGCTGCATAAATTCCTCGTAATCCATACATCCTGCAAGAACATCTGAATCAAATTCTTCAGCATAATGTTTAATCACTTTAGTTACACAATCCTCATAACTATTTGCTGTAATTTTGAGAATATCACACTCGCTTGGATCACTCCAGGGAATCAAATAAGTATTCATTTCAATTTACTAATTAATTGGTAAAAGTAATCTATAGGTATAACGGCAACTGTACCAGGGCTTTGTTCACCGTCTTTGCCTGCTTTCTTCCAGCACATTACAAATGGCTTATCTTTCAAGCTGCAAGCATCCCTAATTGTAAAATAATTAGGCATGTTCTGAGTATATTTAGCCTGTATATAACAAGGAACTTCCTCATCACAAATATCTACTTTATTAGCGTCTAGAGTTTTGTCTTTATTACGGCTAGTCATACAATTAGGATAGCCAATCTCCCTCAACTTATGTACAATCTCAAGTTCAAAAGTAGATCCCTTCTTTTTACTCTTTTTAGCAGTAAGACTCCTTCTAACAGCAGGGTCTGCCCATTGAAATACCATTCCATCTTTTGATTTAGCACCAGAGCCAGGTTTATTAGCTCTAGATTTAATTGAATTAACTGTTAATTTAGTTACTTCGGAAGCTTCTTCTATAGTCTGGAATGTTTGAGTTTTGCCATTCTTATATGTTACTGTTACCTGTGTATTCACCTAGGTCTTTCCCATTCTTTTATATATTTAATTGATTTTTTAATAAATTCAATAGTGTCTTCTCTCCCATACTTTTTATAGAAATCACTAATATCCTTAGCCTTATATCTTCTCGGTATAATGCAAGGAATCAGAAAGTCATATTTCCTACGTAATACATTAGTGTAATGTACACCACATAGGTCAGCATCAAACAAAAGCACTATCTTTTCAAATCGTTGCTTCAAATCTTCTAAGATAGTATCAGAAATAAATTGAGTTTCACTTTGAGGACTGCAAGCAGGGATTCCCATACTATATAAGCACATACAATCTTTTTGAGACTTAGTTATAACTAGTAATTTACCAGATTTAGGTAATTGTCTATAACCTTGAATAGTCTTAGTTGAAATATTACCTATAAATCTATAGTCTGTTTTAGTCGGATAATAAATCTTCCATTGTTCTATATGCTCTTTCTTTCCAAAATAATACCCATAACTAGGATACTTTAGAGTAGATTGACTAAATATAGAACCATTTAAAAAGACTGTTTTACAACTAAATACCCTATATTTATTTAATATAGATTTAGTTATACCATATTGTGCCCACCATGTTAATTCTTCTTTTGAAAACTCCTTCTGTTCTATCTGAATAAAAGTTTGCTTATCGCTATTAAATTTCTCTTGCTTAATTATTGGCTTAGATTCTGGATGCTTACCTTTGATAAGTCCAAAGTCTTTAGCAATAATCTTTAGAGCCTCATGATAGCCACAAGCAAACCTTTTCATTACAACATTTTCAAAAGCAAGACATTCTCCAGTGGCAAAGTCTTTGAAGTAAAGCCTCCCAGACTTGCCTCTGAAAAATGAACATGTGGTATGCTTATCTTGTCGCAACGGGCTACAAAATAAGCCTTTAGTTACAGGAATACCTAAATAATAACCCATATAGGTTTCCTCATTATTCTGACTTAGAAGAAACTCCCTAGTAACTTTAGGTTCAAAACTAAAGTCCATAGAGAATTATTTAATTAGAGCAAACTATTAAGATCTAAATCATCTTTAGGAGCTTCATCTACTCCAGCTGTATCTTCACTAGCCTTTTCTGGATCAGTTGGCTTAGCCTTCAAGAACTCATCACGTTTAGTAGTCTCATAATCAGACCAGAAGAGCTTCTCTCCAATATAATTGTCACAAATAAATGCTTCTTCCTCCTTATTAAGAGCCAAAATACGTGGAATCTGGGCAACCACTTTACCATCACGGTTACGACCTGTCAATTTAATCTTAATCTTCTTTCCTATTACTGGAGTAAGTACCTTAACTACCATTCCAGCAAGTTGCTCAAAACTAGTACACTTAGCACTAGCCTTCTGCAATGTATCAAAACCTTTTGGATTTAAAATCTGCACAGTCTGTTTGATTATTGCCATTGTATTCTCAAAAGGTGAAGCCATATGTATCTTACCTCCATTTTGTCCATCAAATTCAGGACGAACATCATCACCATCTTTAGGGAAGAACAAATCTACATTGAAATAACCATCTTCGTTTGCGTACTTGATCGTCAACAACTCATAAACTGCATTAGGGTCCTTTTTACCCTGGAATTTACGAATTTCAGCACCCTTGAACTCAACATCATGAATTTCCCAAGGTGTAAGAGGACGAATAGTTGAACGAACAGCAGACTCAGCAGAAAGACCAAAATTAAATGACATACTTTATAAAATTTTCAAATTTAATGTTTCATAATCTATATTATTTAGTTATCTAATCAATTAATTATTCTATTTAATTAAGAGTAAAATCTAAAGAACTTACTTCTGTAGATTCCTCTATATTATCCAAATCAGTTAAGTCAAGTTCAGACTCAATATTAACTAATTCTTTAGGAACTTCTTTCTCTTCAGGCATTTTATCACCTATAAGCCAATAAATACCCTCTTTATCAGTTGGTTCCATTTTAAAGGTAGTACCATAGCTAGCTAACTTATTATTGTTAGCACCACCATATCTAATAGTATTCTTAGCAGTCAAAAGATTGCCACCTTTACATTTAAATGCAGAATCAGTACCTATACAAGGAACTAGACTCTTACCTTTTTTATCATACTTGATGTCTACACGACAATCTTCACAGACTTGTAACAAGTCAACAGCTCCTTGGGTAAGTATGAGCTTGTTAGTATCAAGTGTTACAATAGGCTCAGGGTTTTCATCTTTTTTACTAGAACTTTTCTTAGATTTAGTATTTTTCTTAGCAGTGTCTACCTCTACCTTATCCTCACCAAGATAAGTCATTTTCTGAGTTTTCTCATCCAATTCGTAATGCAAAATAATGTCCAGCTTCATATCCAAATATTATATTAGTTAATTAGTTAGATTAATCTTCGTTTTCAAAAGTATTAATTGTATCTATAACTAGTTTCATATCTGGTTCAATATATTTATCTTCAAAACAACCTGCCACACTTCTACAAGTATCATTACCATCAGTACGAGTTTTAAATCTATAATGAACTTCTCCATCTACATCATCTACTATTCTCTCAGAATAAATGATATATGAAAACATTCCATCAAGATTTATCTGGTTAGTTAACATCTTTCCAGTTGTCCAGAGACGGTATTGCGGATCAAGCTCTGTACCAAAGTTTTCAGTATGTGAAATAACTACAATAGTTAAATCATCTCTTAACAATTGACAATCTGTAAGAAGGTCATAGTAATTCTTTGCCATTAAAGTAAACTTTTCATAACCCTTCGTAGTAGCATTCTCAAAGGTCTCATTAGATAAAAGATAATTTATATCATCTAACACTACTACTTTAATTTCTGGTCGAGTCTTAGATATTAAATCAAGAATACTCTCAATTTTATCATATTTATTTTGTACATACCAATTACCTACCAACTTTTTATCTTTAATTTCTACTTTTGGGTATTTCTTACGGAATCCTGGAATTTGAAGCTGCTTATTAGTACAGCTTATAATAAAAGTTGATTTGGGATCTAAAGTACGAAGACTAGTTGATTTTCCACTATTTGATTGACCCGCTACACAAATAAGATTTGACATTATAACGTAAATGAATATTTATTTTCACAATTATTATCTACTTCCTCTACTTCATCTACATTACTTAATTCAACATTTAATTGTTGAACTTCATCTTCTAATAACCAATTAGGATTAGTATATTTCTCATAGTCATAAATATTTTCTGGTTTAGGTAAGTCAGCATAGTGACTACAATCACCATAAAAACCAGTTGGAATCATCATATCAGATGCGCCAAATCTACTTTTTAAGATAAATACTCCAATAAAACACTGCTCTAATGTCTTAATATTATATTTCTTATAAGTAGCCAGTTTATATTTATGTGGGCTAAATAAACCTATAACTACCATAGAATCCTCAACTAATGAGCCAGAATCTTTATAATCCTCAATGGATGGATCTTGAAGTCCCTGTTTCATTCTTTCCTGACCATTACTATTTCTATTAAACTGAGAAATCATTATAGGAGATACAATTTTAGTATTATTTCTGATTTGAACAGAATCTCTAGAAATTGCATCTATTTCTTCCTTTTTAGATCTGCCATTGCTAGCTTTAATCAGAGTCATGTGATCAATAACAACCCCAAGAATCATATGAGGATTATTAGGTATATACTTACCTTCTTCAAATGTCCCCCATTTTTCTAACTCTTCGTCCATCTCCTTTAAATAGGTAGCTTCATTAAGACTACCTTCAAAGAAGGATAATCTCTCATCAAGAATCTTAATAAAGTCTTTACATTTAGTTAGAAGTTCATATTCCTCATCAGATAGTTTACAATCCTTACCTCTGGAGAATATTTGTTTAAACCTCAATTCTACTCCAAAGTTATCGAATATATACATACTAACTAATTTCGCATATACTTGACTTCGAGTCATCTCTAATGAGAACATTTTCCAATGTGGGTCACGTTCTTTACATTCCCCTCTTAAATAAGCTACAAGTGGGCAATATACATATCTATATAGGGTAAAAGTAGTTTTTCCTGTGCCACTTGCTCCACCTATTAGGAATGAAACACCAGGAAGATAACCATCGGCATATAAGTCTAATTTAGCAGAACCAGTACTAAGTCCTATATTGTGTCCTTCACGTCCTTCATCTACTAATTGAAAGAACTCTTCTAATCCACTTAATTCTTTAGCCACAACCTAATTAATTAGACAATTTTAACAGCATCAAAGTTAACATTAACTAATTCTCCATTCTTTAATGCTTCTAATTCTTCCCATTTATGATCTATCACAAAATTAGCTAAAGTGGTATTAAGAATATTATTCTCATTTGCCCATTTAACTAGTTCTATAATATGGTTATGAAAATCGGGTTTCCATTTTATTGTCTTCCCATAGAATCTATAAAAGTCTTCTAAACTATCAAACTTCTTAGAAACACTTCTAATTCCTACAGGATTTCCATTAATAGTTGCAAACTGTGGATATATTTCAAACAGTTCTTTACCTAGTTCAAAAGAACATCTGTAAAAATCTTTCACAAGATTCTTATTAATAGGAATTGTATTTAAATCTAATCTTTCACCTTTCCCAGGCATTTTATAAGATTTAAGTATAACTCCTACCTCTTGTAATTTAATTAAATTATTCAATAGGCTTCCCTTTGCCTTTGATTGAAAATAAAGCTGGACAATTTCCGCATCATCACCTTCTTGGGCAATGAGGATAATTTCTAGCAACAGAAGTTGATTTGCATCAAGTTTATATTTTTCACAAAATAATATCTGCTGCTTTAATTCTAAATTCTTCACGCTTAATTAACATATTTAAATAGGTTAACACTAGACTTGTAATACTAGTTATAGCTTTAGAGTCTAGTTACGTGAATCATTTTATTCTTACTAAAGCTTTTTAACTATTCGGCTACAGTAGTAACATCTTCTGGCATTATATCTGTAGGTTGAACATCAACAGGATTTAACTCAAAATCCGGCTCAAATACTACTTCTTTAGTATATTCAAGTTCTTTAATCTTCTTTTTAAGCTTATCTATTTCTTTCTTCAACCTTTTGTTTTCATTAGTGAGAGCATTCTTCATAGAGTTATACTCTCGCTTTGTATAATACATTTCCATAGTTAAAACCTAAATGTAAAGTTAGTTATCTTTTTCTTATACGTTTCATAAGGCTCGCCTTTCAGAACGTGCATCAAATTATCTACATCAATAAGGATAATATTAGAATCAGCCTTTGCATTCTGCATCCACTTAGTTTCAACAGTATCATTAATGACTAATGTAAAAAACTCAGCAGTCTTATTCTTCTGAAGTCGGACTACTCGTCCAAGTGACTGACAAGCTTTCGTTTTACTACTATCAATACCAGTTTGTATGCCAACTGACAAATCAGGCACATCTAAACCTTCTATTGCCATTTTACAACTATGCAGACAACCATTTGGTAATCCAGAGAACTCCTCTAATGTTATCCTATTCTTCTTCTTGCCATCTTTACCAGTATATACATATCCATCACCATAAGATTCAGCCATTTTGACATTAGCATTAAAAGTAACAATTTTCTTATCACTTCTATATTTAATAATCTCTTTAGCTATTCTTATTTTTTCTGGATGATTCTGTACAAACTTTTTTCTAGCTTGCATAGAACGCATAAAACTCATAGCATTAAAAGAAACTGTTTTTAGAAAGTTCTTCTGCATTTCATAATCATTAGGATATATCTTTTTACAATAATCCCAACGATGTTTGAAACCATCAGTACCAGCCATTGACATTGCGAGACCAAAATCCCATTGAAAGAACTCGTAAGCCTTAGTAAACTCTCTATTATACTCTTTATAAGTCTCTATATCATCAACATCAATAATAACTACATAGTCTTTATATTTAGATACCCAACCATTAAGGAGTGCATCCTCCATAGTTATAGTATCACATACAGGGGCATATTTAGCTAGTATTTCATGTCTCCCATCAAGCCTTTCAAAAGTAGCAGTAAGTCCTAAAATAAGTTTATATTTAGTATTAACTAAGATATTACTAAGAACTTCACTATTTATTTTATGAGCTTCATCTATAATTAGTAAATCACAAGATTGCCGTCTTTTAGAAGCTCCCATCATCACTTGAACATCTGTATTAAAGCCTAAACCTCTATAGTCTAGAACTTTTTCCCATTGTTCTTTCAAATTTTGAGTAGGAACTACAACAAGTACTGACATAGTTGGATACTTACTACGTAGTTTGGTAACTATATCACAAGATAATTTGGTTTTACCAAATCCAGTAGCTGCTACAATAGTCGCATGACCATTAGCCTTAATCCACGCTTTTAGAGCTTGAGCCTGCCTTTCATTACGAGAGATAGGCTCAAATAAATCATGCATTATTGACATATTTAACTATGCACAATTATAAATTGATGTCTCTTGTAACATCCCATCCCTTTAATTCTGCCACCTTAATAATCTCTTTAGCTTTATCTTCCCATTGTTTAGCTTGTCTTTCACACTGTTCTTGGAAACGATAAAGTACTTTTTCAGATAAGAGTTTAAGTAAATCCGAATCAAGATTAGAATACTTATCCTTACGTAACATATAAATAGTCTTGAACTCTTTATAAGACAAGCCAGTATCATTAATATACAACTTCTGATATGGTTTTAAATCAAGACGCATTTCTTCTGTTACTACTTGTAACCTATCTTTCATTTTACCTGTCTCAGGGTCTTTACGATACAAATCTTTTTGCATTTCTTGGGGAGTAAACCACAAACCCATCTTTAGAATGAAATTCAATGTAATATGTGTAGTATCTACAACACCAAGCATATCCAAACAAGCATTCATCACCGTTTTGATGGTTACTTTACTATATTCAGTAGGAACACCTTCCATAACTGAACTAATAGGATACTTTTTAATAGTTTCGGCATCTATTTGTTCTTTATTCGTAGCTATAATATTTCGTAAATCCTCCAAGCATCTACTACGAGTATAACCTTTCTCAGAGCCTAACCATCTAACTAATAGTTCAGCTCTACAACACTCGATTTGACTTTGTATGATGTCTAATAGAGTTAATCGCCCGGGATATTTACCATCAGTATTATGCAACATTTCTTGACAATGAAGATACCACTTACGTAGTTGTTCATATGTTGCATCAACTAACTTTATCTCTTTTTGCTCTCCATTTACTTTTGGACCTTTCCATACAAAGTTATTTACATCATTAGATTTATTGTCTAAAGCAGCTTGAAGTTTTTCTCCTAAAATAGTCATATATAAATTCTTATCAATATTTTCATAATAATCTAATTATGTGAATCTAACTATATTAATCTACTATTATATCTGTAATATCAACCTTAGATTTTTCCTTTATAAACTTTATAAAGATTATATTAGTATATTTATAAGGTATAAAATCTGTTCCATCAAACCATTTATCAATTCCTTCTTCTACAAACCGTATATTTAAATATCCTACATCACCTATCTCAATAGCATTCTGATTCCAATTAGGAAATCTAACACACATTACATATTTAAAGTCTGGTTCTTGTGTTTCTATATCTTCAAATACATAATTAGTATATCCCATAGAATCCATACATTCAGCAAGTAATTTAGCATGTAGTGTTGTCTGTTGCATCCTCAGTTATTTCAGCAGTGTAATGTTTGCACCCGTAAGCTGCTAAATCACATAGCAATTTATCCATACCATCTAAACAAGGATATTTAAGACAATCTTTACATGTTCTATCAGGAAATTTATAATATACACCATTGGCATCTCTAGTTTTCACAAGAACAAACTAAGTAAGAATAAAGCTATACTAGTAAATGACGTACCTAATAGTATCTTCTTGTCTTTTTTAAGCTGTTTAATTTTACTATTGTTATTATTAATAGTTTCAATATATTTAAGCTCATTAGACTTTCTAATAGAATCAGTGTGTTGCCAAATACTATCTATCTTTTCTAAATTACTTATCTTCTTATTTAACAAGGGAACTTCTTTAGAAAGTTTCTCATGTTCTAGAAATATGAGGTTAGCAGTTTTTAATTGCTTAGCAGTAATAGTTACTAATTCACTTTCGTTCACAGGAATCGACAAGTGAATTGTGTCTGTCAATGTAGGACTTGATATATGTTGAGAAAAAGAGCAAATCGGAACTAACATCATTATTAATGATGCTATCTTTCTTCTCTTCATATTCTTTATTTAAATAGATAATTTTAGTAACTATAGAATCATTAGTTCTATATAATGTATCTCTAACTAATGAATCCTTAACTAGTTCAGTAGTTATAGGTTTAACTATAGTCTCTGGTTTTTTAATGAAATAGGAACTACCAAATCCTATAATTATACCAATAATTACTAAACCTATATTTTTAATCTACTAACGAAGAGTCATTTTTAAGTGCATTTACATAGGGTGATACTTTATCTACTAAAGTCTTAACATCAACACCATCTTTTATCATTTGTAGCACAGTGTCAACATTATTATCATCTGTATAATTTATAAAGTTTTCAGACTCCTTGATTTTAGCATATTTAGCTGCAGTCTCTTTGTAACCAGGAATTACAGATTCTGGATTTTTGGCAAAGTTAGCAATAGCTTGATTTAAAAGTGCAATAGAAACTTCTTTACTAATTACTGAACCTGTGGTAGTAAACAAAATTGGATAAGAATTATTAGCTTTTTGTAAAGCATGTTCTTTACCTACTTCTAAATTGAACTCATCAGTAGAATTATATACTGCAATACCAACCTTAAACGCTCGCAAGAGTGCAACTTCAGAACCATCAACTCCTTCCCATTGTGCATTTAATCCTTTTTCCACGGGCTCGCTGACTGAACAAGCAACAATCAATCGCTCATTACCTTTAAAGTCCATAAATGTACCTAACTTAAAATCAATGTAATCCATAATTTAATTTATAATAATTGTGAATCCTTCTTTTTGCAACCAAGATTCTGGTGCAAATTCAAGTGTAAAGTATCTAACTAAATATGTATCTGACTTCTTTTTCCTATTTGTTAAGTCTTTCTTTTTAAGCTTTATAGGTTTAGAACTAGCATAATATTTTTCTTCATATAATGCTATTCCACCTTTAAATACTTGATAAATAGAGTCTTCATAAATAAATTTATCATTTACTTGCACGATTTGACCCTCTTTCTCGTAAAGAATGGGTGAAGTTTTCATAAAGCAATGTAATTACATATTTAATAAATTTATTTCTAAAGACTTCATAAGTTCTATTCCATCTAAATCTTTTATAGTATTTAAATAAGTCATTAGATGTTACATTTTCAATGATAGTAATTTCATCATCAAGTTCAAAATCTCCTTGATTAATGATATAATATTCATCATCTATAACTATTCTAAGAGCTATATGATAACACTCTTCATCTAATTCAGATAAAGATACAGCATCAAAATCATCAAATATTATAACATCAAAAGGAATAGAATCTTTTTCTAAAAGTTGAGCAATACAATATGCTATATAACAACACCCTCCATTATTTATATTATAGAGAGTGTTTAGACATTTGCATATTGCATTTAAACCTTTATAAATAGTATAGCAACTATCAGATAGACAATCTTTTACTAATTTGCTCATATTCTTCTAGGTACTCTTTCAAAGAAAGAACTTCATCTTTATGTTCATTATTTATAGCAAATCTAATTATTCGACCTATTGCTGAATCCAGAGGCATACCATATCCTTCAAGTTGAAATTCATCTCTGGGATTGGTTTTACTCTTAATACTCCTTAATAAATATAAATCATATAGAGGAGAGTTATCATTTATAGGTACAATTTTATAAAATGAACCTTCGATTGTCAATTAAATAGTTCTATTTAAAGATTTAAAGAATTTACTTACTGGATTTGAACCTTTCAAGCTAAAACCATTACTAAACGCCATAGCTAATAGTGCTCCCAATCCTAGAATTAATATCAGATTTAAACCTGGTATAAGTAGAATTAGTGCACTAATTACAATAGCCCATAATGGAATAGGTTGTTTAGGCTCCAAATCAATAAGCAATAAAAATTCTATTACTGCTACAATTACACTAAATATAAATAATCCTATCATAAATTTAATTAATTATCAAGACCTACTAATGTTGAAGAATTACCAGTAACCTTTGGAAGGTTTCCTGACCATTTCTCAATCCACTGCTTTTTAACAAGCAAAGGAGTAAGAGAAGAGTTTACAATAGCATTAGCTTTAGCTTCTGCTTCTGCAACTACAATCTTTTTCTTAGCCTCTGCTTCAGCTACTTGTACTTCATTAGCAGCTTTCTGCGCTAACTGGATTGCTCTATTCTTGGCATCTACTGCATCTACAATAGTTTTAGGATATTGTAATCCACTGGTAAATTGATCAAGAATAAATCCTTCCTTATAAAGAAGAGCAGAGAGTCTTTTTTCAATAGCTTGTTCTACTGCCTCTCTGTTTGATACAATTTGGTCAGTTGTAAATTTATTAATTTCAATACGGCAAGCATCCTTAACATACTTAAATACAGGACCATTAATTACATCATCTAGTTCTTTACGATACTTACGAAATACTTTAGGTGCTGCACCATCCTTTATTTTAAGATTGACATTAGGGTCTACTTTAAATTCTGAACCATCTTTTGCATTAATGGTAAATGCAGAATAGTCAATAGTTTGTACATAAGTAGGGTATTCGTAAACCTCTTGTGTAAATGGATTGTAAAGCACACGTCCTGTTACCATAGATACATCATCTACACCTCTTTCGGAACCATAGAGATTAACTAGAATACCTTCACAGCCAGCATCAATTCTCTCACAGCTTGTGAAACTCATTGCCATAATCAAGGCACTTGCGAAAATAAAAACTTTTTTCATACTAATTTATTTATGAAATTAATAAATTTAACTGCAATGCTATATCCCCATACTAATAGGATACCTATTGACATAATTAATAGACATGTGCCTACAATTACTCCAATATCACTCGGTGAATTAATAAATCCTAAAGAAGTATCAATTAACCAAATATCAATAACTAATAATAAGAAGTAAAATACTATCTTACCATAATTCTTAGATAGTTCTTTAACGTCCATATCTAAACCACTTTCTTTTACCAAACCAACTATACCAGATTATCTTATAATGAGTATCTATGTTTGGTTCCATTAGCATAATGAAACAACTACCAAGAATGATAACTGTAAATAAGATTCTCATCGTGTTTTGATTGAACCAGGTTTAGTTGTAGCTTTCTGAACACTAGTTGGTAATTTTGACCACCAATTCTGTTTTTGTTTTAAAGCTTCAAGCTTATGCTTGTATTTCATTGTATATATTTAATAGAATTATAAATCTGTGAAGTGTGACGCTTCAACAGCTAACTTATCTGCAAGATTATTAAATTCATCTATATCATGTCCTTTTGTCCATTCAAATTTAATATCAGAACAAAGGGTTTTTGCTTTCTCATAGACCTTATCAAATAACTGCCAATATTTTTGATTCTTTTTTCTAGTCCATCCTTTAGTTATACAACCTAAAGCATATTGTGAATCAGAAATAATAGTAATAGATTTCATAGGAGAACTAATACTATGAAGAGCATAAATAATTGCCATAATCTCCATTTGATTATTAGTTACATTACTAAAGTGTTTATTAAATTGATGTATTACTTTTTCACCATCTGTAAACACTACTCCTACTCCACCATCACCTGTAGATACTCGACAAGCTCCATCAGTAAAGCATATTAGTTTAGTTAGTCCCAACTCCAGGTTTCTAGTACAAAGTTTAACTCTAAAATACCAAATCTATAAATAACCTTAAATGGACCACATGCAGACCAATACAATGTATCTCCTTCTTTGGCTTGTTTCATTACTTCTTGTAACATATTACTAGCCATAAATCGAAGTTCAGATTCATTATATAATTTCATTCCTTGTTTACTCCACATTTTCCAAGGTGTATAACCAATGATTTTATTATAATCATTATTCCCATAAACAGGGCGGCAAGGCATTGACATAATCATAGCTACAGTCTTGAAATCAAAATTATCAAGAATATCTCTGTACTGATTTTCTAATGAAGGAACATCATATTTCTGTTCTAAACTAATTTGTGGTTTTTTAAACATATATAAAAAAATAGCTACCCTAATTAGAGTAGCTTAATTAATTAGTCTGTACAAATCATTGAAAGATCCATAGTGGAATCAATGTTTGTATTATCTAATTTATTTACAGAATCTTTAACTAAAGTATCTGTTACAATGGTAGTATCGACTCTTGCACTATCTGAAGAGTCTACTGACCTAGAACAACCATTACCACCGCATGAAGCTAGGAAGGCAATGATTGCGAAAACAAATAATTTCTTCATATTGATAAATTTAATTAATAATTAAAATGAGAGCAACTTAATTAAATATTTATGTATCTAATTAAAGCTGCCCTCAATCTACTCTAAGTTTGTAGAAACTTCCCGATTTATCATCTTGAAAAGTATAGGAATTAAAAGTCACATTAGAATTATCTAATGAATCACCTAAAGTTTAAAGTTACATAGGACAAACTATCAGTTAATGTACTATAAGAAGTTAGTAAACATAGGCAAAGTCTAAGACCAAGACCTATCTATACTGACAAAGACTAACCCTCACTAAGACAAAGACTAAGACTAATTTCAGAGGAGGTAATTAATATTCGTATAGATAGCCATTTAAAATAAATAATTCCCTATTTATTACTAGATATATTAAATATATCCTGATATATTCATTTTAATAAAATTACTAACTTCTATAGTACTAACTAGTTAATATACTGTATATTTAACTAGATTACTCAGAAATAAGAGCTTTTACTTCCTTATAAGTATCCATTAAGGATGAAGGAACATTAATTTTTAACTTACTTATACGCTCTTTTTCCGAGATTTTATATTCATTAATTTTAGCATCTCTTTGTTTTACAAGACTGTAATATTCACTAATCTTGTGTTCCCATTCTGTATGTTTCTCTCTAAATATTGTACTTGCTTCAATATTTCTTTTATTTATAGTCTCTTTAATCTCAGCTTTAAGACTATTTAATTCTGCATTTAGTTTACGATGTTTAGCTAAAAGACTCATATATATATCTTCTATAGCTTTTACATCTACAGATGGGTTATATTTAAATACAATAGTTTCTCTACCCTGACCACTAACAGTAGAAGGATTAGCTATTTTATTAACCAAATCTTTTCTAGCCTTAGATATAGCTCCATTATCATGTATATACTTACCAATAACAGCAGCTTCTGAATTAAGAGTGTAATATCTATTTAATTTATTAGCACTCCATTCATCCATGATTTGTTGCTCAGTTAAATCATAAAATTCATGAGGCTCTTCGGGTTTCTTGTAATCTTCATAAAAATCTAAAGTAGTAACATCCATTGTATCTACTTCATCTATAGCTTCTTCTTTAGCTTTAATAGCTTCTTTGAGCCAAGCGTTTAAAGCATTATATCTGCCAATTTTATCTAGTGATTCACTAATCCAGCTAATATCTTTAGGACTAATCCTGGTCTTAATAAATGTTTCAGGATTAGTTATACTGGCTATTTCAACATCATAAAAAGAAACAGCAGATAATTTTTCATGCTCACTAGTTACAGCTTCTTTAGCTATATTACAAATGTTTTGGGCTTCTGTTGATGTTATAAACCCATTTTCAAAAAATACATTATTCATGCTATAATCCTATTTAATTATTATTTATTTAGTTAGTTAATTTTTCCTAATTAATAATTATTTTAACCAAAATTACCACCAGAAGGTTCAATTGGTTTATCAGGTTCTAATGATTCTATAAGAGTCTCTTTTAACTCAAACTCTTTATCTAAATCTAAACCTTGATTTACAGCTATAAACCTATATAAATAAGCTAACGGAATAAATCTAGTAGTAGTTAATATACAGTCTTTATGTCCAGGGTCTGGTTCATATTCTTCTACAAATTTCTGTATATTACCATCCTTATGTATTCTATATACTATAGTTCCATGTGTTTCATCTTTAGGAGATACACCTGTAATATATAAGTTATAGTCAGCACATCTAACTTGTTGTATTATCACGTCTCAATTCATTTAATAATTTATTAGCTTTATCTGCATCAAATTTTTTCTTGCCTTCTATTATTATACTCTTATAAATTTTTAGAAATTCTATACCACTTACCTTAGTACATTTTAACCAATTTCTAAAATTGCCAGTAACTCCTCTACATATACCAAATTCAAAACTTAATACACTAGATAAATTATTAAGTTCTTCAGTAGTCCAATAACTAGCAGATTTAATTATAATATTATTAATTTTCGGGCTATTAGACATTTTTAATGTAAAGTTCTTGAAATTAGCTAACCTATTTAAAGTTGAAAATTCTGAATCAGATTCATGTATTTCAAGCTTATTAGTTAAATCTAAGGTGTCTAGTAATTCTATTACTTTAGTAGCCTTAGCTAACATAAGTTTAGTTTTATCTTTATATAAAACTGCATAGTAAGGGCTTTCTAAAAATGAACTATATATTATTTGAATATCTGCGTCACTTTGTGATATGTGATCAGAATATCTTATTTTAAGACTTTTATATTGAAAATAAGTAGATACTGTAGAGGTTGCTGCTTTAACAAGTTTAGTATGATTAACTAGAAATGTTTCAATTTTATTCATTTTATCTATACAAAAATAGGCTGTCCAAATTAATGAACAGCCTTAACTACAAATGATTATTATATGTTAAGAGAAATCTATTGAAGAGACACATGTTTCATAAACAGTCTTTCCATCATCTGTTTCAATTATATAATAATAATCTTCAAATGTCTCTTCGATTCCCTTGAAAATTCCCTTATAAGGAGATACCACAGTCTTACCAATATCTTTTAATAACTCGGGTAGCCACTTTGGTTCACTTCCGTCTAAATCTGATGTAGATTTAATTATTTTCTTAGTACTAAAAATAATAGATTGCTTATATCTATCTAACAACTCTATTAAAGTAACTCTATCATCAGCACTAATATTGTTTACATCAATCTTTATAGGATTTTCTGTATCTATAATTAACCTCATAATACGATTATTAATAAATTAAGCTTAATTAATATTTTATTCATATTTAAATAATTATTTAAATTAGTAGCGGATGTTCGATTCGAACGACTACTCTAGGTTATGAGCCTAGTATGTTACCATTACACCACATCCGCGATATTAAATTGTGGACCACTAGAGAATCGAACTCTACACAAAGACATTGCAAGTGTCTCTCGCCAGCCTTGGTACATGGCAGCCCAAATATATAGAATTAATAAATAAAATTTATCACCCCTTACAAACATCAGTAAGTACCCATTTGGCACTTACCCTCAAAAATCTAGTTAATGAATTAGGACTTAAACCATTGGCATAGAATACAACTTAGTGTACTGTTGTGCATACCAACTAGCTGTGGTTTTAAATCCATTCCACCAAGATTTTATAATTCTTTTCATACGTTTAAAAATTTAATTGTTAATTAAATAATCTAATAGTATTACAGAAGGAGTGAGCTTCTAGTAGGACTCAAACCTACGACCTGCTCATTACAAGTGAGCTGCACTATCATTGTGCTATAGAAGCAGAATAAACAAGAACTTTCCATAGAATAGTTGCTGAGTTAAACTCAATACCATAAATAAGCATATTTTAGAATACACCTATATAGTTTTGGGCTTTCAGCGAACTTTCCTACGGAAAGTATATTAGAGTAATTTTCCAAGTGCCAAATCAAATTTTGTTAAAAATTTTTACTCAATTAGAAATTACTCTTTACTACAATTATTTATGTTTAGGATAAATATTTGTAGGTGTTGTCTCGCTAAAATAATCTGATTTCATAATTTAATCTTATTTATAAATTCGTTAAATTTTGTATTAAATATTTCCTCAACTATAGGAATCCCAGAAAGTAACCAATTAAATGTATTATGACTTCTTTCTATTCTATAAGACTTAGTTAAACACTCATAACATAATTCAATTGTATCACAATTATTATCTTCAACAGATACTATCTTAACCCAATATTTAGTATCATAGTAGTCAATAAATCTAAATCTTTCTTTAGCTAAAGAAGCTTTATTTAAAGTATCTTTAATCTCTTTCATTTCTTTAGTTAAAGAATCTACTTTAGATGCTAATTCATTATACTTTTCAATATCAGTCATTACTAAATAGGATTTTTAGAGAGTCTTTATAATTGTTATGTTTATAACAAAAATAGATAACTAATACAGTGTTAACTATAGGACACACTATAAGAAACCATATTAGACAATTATCTGGTACTTTCTTCTCTTCACATATATCCCCTAGGGCGAAAATACTAATTATCCAAAGTGCTACTAAAAATAGTATAAACAACATATTAATCATACATAATCCAAGATAGCCTTAGAATCAACTATATTAGAATCTTCACTCATTCCTAGATAAACCTTATCTATAGGACAGATTGTTGCTCGTAATTTTTTTATAAAATGAATCCAACCAATACTATATGGAAACTTATCTGAAGAGTCACATATAGTAGGAATATGCTCAGTTTTTAAACAATCCCAATGAGTTATAACAATGTTAAATTTACAATGATAAGTTTCACTGTAATTATCTAAACAATGTCTATCAATAGCTCTCTTAAATAAAGGATAATCAAAAGGACCAGTCTTAAATTCTCCTTGTGGTCCATCATTGGTGTTTGAAGGCTCTTCAAGAGTAAAATAGGTTTCCAAGTCCATAGAATATGGATTAAATCCATTTCCATGTCTAGTTAAATACGGACGCATAACTAAATATACTTCCGCATTCTCTAAACATTTTTCAGGAATACCATTTAATCCTACTTTACTGGGAGTACAATGAGGCATAAATCCTCTTTCCATGTCTAAAAGAAGACCCTGTGAACCCTCTAAAATGATAGTATCTACTTCACCAGGATAAGAGTCTCCAATTACAAAAGTCTCAGGATGTTCGTCGATAAAGGTACAAGCTTCTTCAAAAAGATTCTCTAGTTCAGTATCTTGCTCTAAATTATAATAGTCTCTTATAACTTGTAATGCAAAATTTTCATACTTTCCTACCCAACTAATTAGATAGGCATCAAAGGTAATGTTCGACTGATTTCTCTTAAAACAAGCATGTATTCCTTTACCACAAGTTCCATCATGTTTTACCTTTTCATTCATAGAGTCTGATAATACATCATAAGGAGTAATAACTCTACAATCAGAATGTATATATAACTTAGGAACTTTAATACCCTCACTAACTAAGACTTTGTATTCATTATAGATACATATGGGATCCACAAATACAGTTTTGTAGAGGTAAGTAGGTATTCCCAAAAGAACCCCACTGCCCCAAGAAGAACATACATGTGATTTACCTTTATAAACCACACGATGACCTGCTTGTGGACCCCCACTGAAGCGATATACAACAGGCTTGCTACTGTTTTTACAGAGCCATTGTACTACATTGCCCTTGCCTTCATCTCCAGCGAGCGTACCTAGCACTATTTTATATTTGCTGCCCATAACAACTAGCCACAATACGAGAGATAGTTTTACCTACATTTTCAGGATTAGATATAACTAAATTATCACCTACATAAGGTGTCCAACTAGGTAGAATATCTTCCTTTAAATCATAATAATTCCCATGTTCAACATGAATGTGATAAACATCCCATTTATTAGATACTGCTTCATAAATAGTAGAAGCAGTTAAATCTTCGCCACATTTATCACCTATGTAATGAGTTATAGCTTCTTTAGGAAGTATCTTATGAATAGGCTCATCACTAATTGTAATTAAACAACCCTTAATACCTCTCTTATCAAAGGCATCTGTTTTAATGTGTTTAGAAGCAAAATACCAACACATGTGAGGATCTTCTCCTCTATTGCCACCGCCTTTGCCTTCCAGATAAATTTTACGAAGCCATTTCTCCATAAGTTCATCAGAAGATTCAAACTGTCCTACTTGTAATGGGGCTTCCTCATAACAATCCTCTACATCACCAAATGCCATAAAGCAGATTTGAGGATTAGCAATACCTGCTTTTATAATACTCTTCATACAATCAGGTAGAGTATTATCAATGAGATATTTAGGAATTGAACCCATAGAACCAGTCTCATCCAATGCAATAATTATAGGGAAAGACTCTGGATGTTCCTCGGAATCACAAGATTCTCTAACACTAATATTAAGAGGATTCATTTCAGAATCCATATTCTTTTTACTAAATGTCTTTTCAATAGACTGTGATTTATAACTGCGACTTCTAGTTACAGCATCATTATATGAATAACTACCACCTCCCATTACTTATTTTCTTCTTTTTTAGATTCAACTTTAGGAGTTAACACATTAATTAAACTAGCTAAAGCATCAGTAAGTTTATCTATCTTAGTATTAACTTTATCTAACTCAGATGGTTCATTTGACTTGGAAGAGTCTTTAGTGACTGTTGGATTTACATTATTGTTAGTTTGACCAAACATATTAGCAAATGGATTGTTATTTCCTTGCATCATTTGAGACATCATAAGCATTTCCATCATGCCTCCACCATTACCATTCTGTTTATTCTTATCCAACATCCAGAGCAAAGCCATATTGAAGCCACCACCTGTATTACTAAATAAGTTCTTACCTTGTGGTGTCATAGATAGAGCTATAAGAGACTCTACATCAAACGAATCGCCCTTAGCTAAAGCTAACATAATAGGATTAAATCCACAACCCTCATCGAAATTAAATGGATTAATAATTACCTTAGTAGTAGCTTGACCCATAACAGCATCTTTAATAGCTTTCTTGTTATGAGTATAGCCACTATAGGATAGTGTCTTTAAAGTGCCATCCTTACTAGCACCGATTACATAACTATATGAATTTGCATTCTTAATAATTTCGCCACTACGAATTTGATCGGTAGGCTTAGCAATACTAAAGATAAAAGGTAATTCAATAGTCAGGGCTTCTGGATAACTAGTTAAATCTCCCTTAGAGTCAATAGCAATCCAATCATCAGAATCTTTACTAGGTTTTACACAAAGTATGCCATTCATAGACATTCTAACATCAGTCTCCTGTTGAGGCATAAACTGAGCAGTATATCTATCTAGAATACCATCAAACATACTATTCTTTTTATTTAATTCCATTTTGTTGTTTTGTTTTAAGTTATTAACTACTAATTTACCATTAATTGCGAGCACTGTAGCATGAACAAACTCTGATTCTCTTTGAGATGTATTAAATACCCATCTTACTTGGAATGGTTTATCATAACCTTCAAGAGTAATCATATCTCCATTCTTTATATATTGATGGTCAATAATAAAAGCATCATTATCAAGGCAATCAATTTCAACTACAGATAGTTTATGGTCTGTAAAAACTCCTCTAATTATCATATTAAAAGCACTATAATTGTATCATGATCTAAATCTGTAATTACAGTTTGAACTTCATACGTATTAGAACCGGTACGTACACATTCTCCTATTCTAGGTACATAATTAAGTTCATCATCTTTTAGAGAATGCGGAGCTAATAATTTTCTAATATCTAGAATATCTCCTTTTCTATTTTTATAATAGATTTTCATAACTTAATTAATTCATCTCTATAGAGCTTATTATATTTAGTACCTAAAGCTTTCATTAACTTATAAAAATCAGCTCTAGCATTACTATCACATTTAATTAATTCCTTTATTTTGTTTATGTAGGAATCTTCTGGAATAGCCATACTCTGATTTGCCATAAGATATTTAGTTAGAATAATCTTATTAGTTAATTGAGAAGCTTTTGTTGCAGTTTCTTCTGTCATATTTAAATAGGTCTAATACCTATAAAAGGATATTGTTTCTGACTATATTGACTAATGAAATTAGCTTTAACCTTTTCTTCACTAATACCAGTTAGTTTAATAGTTTGTTCTCTACCTTTTAAACTATCATAATAAGTTACTTCAAATTTCATATTACTAAATAATTATAGATTTATGCATAAGTTTATTTAAAGCATCTCTCAACCCACTTATATCTGTAAGGGATACAATAAGTCCTTTTTGAGATAATTCAATGTCAAACTCATAAGTTTTATTAGTTGTACTCTTCCAAACTGTAGCACCTTTACTAGCTATATGAATATTTTTCCAAGTAAACAATTTACAATGAGTTCCATTAAATAGGACATCATGTTCTCCTTCTGGTATGTCATAAAAATAAATAGGTAATCCAATACCTTCTTTATAGTATTGTGATACTTTATGTAAATGTGTAGGATTAATTACTACTAAATCTGAATCATATCTAGTTCTAATATTACCATGAATATAGAAATTAGGTTGAAATTCCCATGTATTTTGTTTAGCTAAGCTGTTAAACTCTAACATTTTTTCTTTTTAAACTTATGTATAAGCCATAAATCTAGTAATAGGGCGATTATGAAAATAATCACAACCGCCCAAATACATTGCATAAATGTAAGTACTATCATGCTTTAAATAGTTTCTTAAACCAGTAAAGAAGCTCTCTAAGTACAGGAACTACAGCAGTAATACCCACTATCTTCAACCAAGTCTCAATATCGAGTGGTTCTGTTCTAAATACATTGCCGCCAAATTGAACTATTAAGATTTGACCAATAAATATAACTGCACATATACCTATAAATGCAGGATTATTTAATAAGCCATTAAATATACTTCTATTTTGTCCAAATACTCTGGCATTAAACAAGTTCCAGAATTGTAGCATAACAAAGATAGTGAAGAACTCAGTAAGAGAACAAATATTACCAATTAACAAATATAATAAAATACCAGTATAAACAAGTCCTACACCAAGTATCTCAGTCCACATAGCTTTAGTTATAATAAAAGCTTTAGGGTCTCTAGGTCTATCATTCATTACAGCATTATTAGCTGGTTCTGTAGCTAAAGCTAAAGCAGCGAATGTATCCATAATCAGATTAACCCACAACATCTGGGTTACTGTGAATGGTAAATCCACACCAATAAATGGACCTACACAAGCAATAAGAATAGCTACAACATTTACGGTAAGTTGGAATAAGATAAAGTGTTGAATATTCTTATATAGACTTCTACCCCACTTGACACCAAGAATAATAGAAGGGAAAGAATTATCCAACAAGATAACATCAGCTGCATTCTTAGCAATGTCAGTACCATTATTCATAGCTATACCTACTTCAGCTTGATTAAGAGCAGCTGAATCATTAGAGCCATCTCCTACACTGGCAACGACTTCGCCCATTTGCTGGAACTTCTTAACTAGGGTTTGTTTATCTTCTGGTCTAGTTCTTGCAAATACATCTGTCTTAGCTAAGTTAAACCCTGTTTGTTCTGCTATCTCATTTCCTAACATATAATTAGGATTATTAGATATGTTAGCATCTTTAGCTATAGAACATGCAGTTTCAGGATTATCACCTGTTACAATCTTGACTTTGATTCCTGCGTTTCTAGCCACTTTAATTGCATCAGGTACATTAGTCCTAACAGGGTCTTCAATAGCCACGTAGCCATCCCATATGAAGTCTTCAAGAGAATATTTACCACTTGTAACTCTATGAGCAAATGCTATACAACGACGACCTAATTTCTGTTGTTCAGACACATCTGGAATAGACTCTTGATTTCTACAATAATTCTTAATAACTTCAGGAGCGCCCTTTATATAAGTAATATTACTATCATCCATTTCGACAGTAGTAATCATGTACTTATTCTTGCTATTGAAGTCAACTCTATCTACTATTGTATATTCTTTTCTAATAGTATCAATGTCTCCCTCATTCAATTCTGCCCATTTAAGACAAGCTCCCTCAGTTGGATTTCCTACTGTTTCGCCATCCTTATTAAGACAAGCAGTTGAATTAAGTGTAATATTAAAATGAGAATATTGATTAATACCATCTGTATGAACAACTTTCATCTTATTCTCAGTAAGTGTACCTGTTTTATCAGTAAGAATAAGAGTAGTAGAACCAAGAGTTTCACAAGCATGCATCTTTCTAATTAGGTTATTAGACTTAGCCATTCTCTTCATAGAATATGCAAGAGCAAGTGTAACAGCCATAGGTAAACCTTCAGGAACAGCTACTACAATAAGAGCTACGGCTATCATTAAGAATTGTAAGCAATCATTTACAATACCAATAGGTTCTTTACCTACATAACCTTGTTCAATAAAGACATACCTAACTAACAAGGATATAATTAAGATACCTGCAGCACCGAATGCTATCTTATTAATTAAATTAGCTAAACCGTTAAGTTGTTTATTAAGAGGAGTTTCTACATCAGTAATAGAAGAAGCTTCTCTTGCAGTCTTACCTATTTCAGTTTCATCACCTATTGCGAATACTTCACCAACACAAGTACCTTCCGATACTATAGTGCTCTTATAAATATAGTTAGTTGGATAAGTACCATCAGCTTTATCAGAGGTATATTTAGATACAGGAACACTTTCACCAGTTAACGAAGATTCGTCAACCTTTAGATTAATAAATTCTCTAACTTTACAGTCTGCTGGTATTTCTTCACCTGCACTAAGTAGAACTATGTCACCTACAACTAATTCTCTTCTAGGTACTTCTAAGATATTACCATTTCTTCTTACTTTAACCAAAGTATCATCACTACTAGTTAAAAGTAAATCAAACTTCTTAGAAGCCGACCAAGTATTCCAAAATCCAATACCTACTGCAATAGCTATAGCTGCTATAATACCAATAGGTTCAGAATATTCTGATTTTAAAATACCTATAATTAAAGAGACACACGCTGCTACAAGTAATATAATGATTAGAGGATCTTTAAAACCGTCTAATAACATTATATACCAAGGGTCTCTCTTAGGAGGTGTAAGTACATTATATCCAAAAGAAGATTGAAGAGCCTGTACTTCTGAACTACTTAATCCTTTATTAATATCTGTCATTGTAATATATTTAATTACCTAATTAAAGAAATGCAATAGTAGGTCTTTTCATAGCATCAATAGAGGTCCAACCTCCAAATTCACCAATTGCTTTAAAGCGCCATTCACCGTCTTTCTTATAAGCAATACCAAGAACTACTGCTTGTTTATCAGCAATCTTGGTGCCTTCCTTACCATCTTCAAGATTAAATTTGGCTAAGACATTCACATTGGCATTTACATTAGTCTGGACTCTGTCAGCAGTATAAATGCGAAGACCCATATAAGGAATTTCACCAAATCTCTGATGTGTGAAGTTATTGAGGATAAAAGCCAAGTATTCTACTCTTGGGTTAAGTTCATTCAGGTGTACTTCAATAGTCTCATTGTCAAGACCATCATTACCATTAGTATCACCTGAACGGTCATCACCACTATGACGAATACCTGGAGCACTTAAATTGTAATAGGCTACTTCGCCAATACAATGCTTATCAGCATCATACATAAGAACAGAGGAATCCAAATCTACTTTCTTAATTGATGAACCAAGACCTAAGAAACCTTTGTGCTGAATGGCTCCCCAATTGGAACCAAAGAACAACTTCTCTAAACCATTGTTAGACTCTTTAGACAGATTAATTCTGCCTCCTTTACTTAAATTAATCATAATTGTGAATTTAATTAAACGAAAATAGGAGTGCCCTAATTAAGGCACCCCTTATAGAATCATTAACTTATATAAACCTAATTACTAATTAGATAGCAGGAGAGTTAGGAACTTCAAATCCGTAACTCTGAAGAATGTCACGATACAATACTCTATCGTAACTACCTTTATCTTCTTCAAGAGCCTTGAACTTCCAATCACCATTATGGCGATACAACTGGCAGAAGACAATGCAGCGAGACATAGAAGCATCCTCAGTTAAGTCAAACTTGGCAAGAGGTTCAGTCTGACCTTTAGCATAGAGCTTACAGTAAGCATTATTTACCATACCGAAGTTCTGTTGACGAGCCTTAGCATCATGAATATTAACAAGGATAATAATCTTCTCAACACCAGCTGGAACTTTAGTAGTATCTACTACTATCGTCTCATCATCTTCAGCACCAGCGCCTGTACGATTGTCTCCAGAATGCTTGATACCATTCCACTCCTTGTTGTTGTAGAATACCATGCTAGAATCTGGTTCAAATGCTTTATCATTAGCATTCAAAGCAATTGCAGCTACATCAAGGTCAAATTCTTTGCCAGGTTGCGCAGCATCCCAACCCAAACCAATTGAAAACTCTGTTACACCATTTGCTTCTTTAGCGAGGTTGATGTTACCTCCTTTTGATAAATTTAACATAATTATATAATTTATTTAGTTAATATAGAGACTTTATGCCTCTATTTATAATCCTATTAGTCTTCGGATAATTCGAAATCAACTTCTAAATCAGCATGTTCTTCATACTTATTATCATTTAGCATAATTAAGTATAATTTATCTAAGCTAGAAGATATATTTTCTAAATTATCAGCTATTTTACCTAGTCTATTAACTAATTTAGACCAATATTCTTTTTCTTCTACTGTGAGCATTATTTAAATATTTAATGAGTTTATTAGACATTATTGCAAGTTCTCCTTGTATTTTCATAACTCCATTTACTTCTGTAAGTTTACTTATTTCTGATAATCTAGATTCACCTGAATATTCAGTAAATCTATAGAGATTTAAGTACTCACTTCGTGCATCTGACATATACAACAGTTTATATTTTTTGACACTTCCATAACAGCTTCTTTTCTATATTATCAATTCTTTCTTCTAAGCTGTTTATTAAATATCTTCTTTTTTGGTTTTAAATACTTGCTCTGTATGAGTAGAAGTAAATCCTGGATCATATTTAAGTTTCTGAATACTAAGTACTTTATTATACATTACATTAGGAAAAGAGTCCAGCATAGAGTTCTGTTGTCTTACTGTTTCCATGCATGCTTCTTCTAACTTGTAATATTCTTCTCGTTGCCCATTTACAAATCCAGATAAATCACCATAAAATCTAGTAAATTCAGAATATGGAATATTTTGATTTTCTTGAAGCCATTTCCAAGTAACTTGTGCTCCATCATGTCTTCCCTCCATAATCATATTAGTAACTTCCAAGAAAGTATTCTTATTTAATTCACAAATTTCATACTTTTGAAGATATACTTTCCATAATTTATCGAAGAACATTTTACGAGCATATTGTTGCTTGTCTAACTGATTAGTATATTCAATATTCTTATTATACAATTTTACCATAGCACCAATAGGACTTATAAACCAACAGAATATAATAATTCCAGGAATTATAATCCACTTCTTTTTAATATTTATGTCTGAGTAATTGTCTACCTTCTCATCATTAAATATACATATAGAAATAATAGCAGTGACAAAAGTTGCAATAAATAAAATCCATTGGATAACACAGTGACAAAATCCCATTTGTATAGCATTAGAAGAACCTTCTAGAGTTAATGGACCTCTATCACTAATTAGGTCATCAAGCATTCTAGTATTCCAGAAGAATACAAACAGAAAAGCACATACAGTAGAAATACCTAAACATAAAAGTCCGTGTTTAACGTTATTTTTCATATTTCTTAATTAAAAATTTATTAAATTTATTGTTATTAATTATATTCAAAGCATCCCTAAGATGATATTGAATACTTCTTATTGGATTATCATAATTAAGATACCATAAAGACTATTATCATTAAAAAGATAAATACCATAAGTGCTGTCATTTTACAAAACTCCTCGAGTTCCATATTTTGCATGGCAAGTACACTTTCTATTATACCAAATAGCAATAAACCACCGCTAATTATTATAAGTTTTTTAATCATTTCCTAATAAACCTAATTCTTCTAGTTTAGAGATTTTTCGAAAATCTATACTAAATGTATGGTCTTTATTTTTAATATTTTTGTTAAATTCCATACGAGTCGCTCTATAAGCGTCTAAATCAGGACATCTTAATTTAGCCATAAATGATTTATTTAAGAATCCTAACTTTTACATTCTTGATACTAATTCTCTTAGAATCTTTAGGATGAATGAGTATATCAATACGATGTTTATATCTTTTATTCATTACATCACGAATTTCATAAACACCAAATCCTTCTATATATACTTTCTTTGGTTTATTCTTGGGAAAGAGATAAAGAAGGTCACGAGAAATTGCACACCATTTAATACTGCCTCTTCTTAAATGGCGTAAGTTAATTTTAGAACCATCAGATGTGATTAAAGGTTCTTTATCACACTGACTCTTTACTGGTTGATAATAAGTAAGGGTTACATGAGTAATTATACTTTTAGATTGCGCTTTAATAGTCCAATTAATTAGACTAAATAAAATTACTATAAATATTATACGCTTCATTTTAATTTTCTTTATTTAAATATATAACTAATAAGACTTCTATAGTCTTTATACGTTTTAGAATTATATACTGCACGTTGTGCAGCAAAGTATTCAGCAGCAGATGAAAAATGAGTATTTATGAAATTATTATAAATATCATTCCCTCTTTTCTCAGCTTTCTCTAATTCTTTAAATAATAAGTTAAGTATCATTTAATTATTCTAATAAAGATTTATATGCTGTATCCAAGCACTTAGCTAACCTATTTCTTAATTTATCCTTAAAAGGATTATCATAAAATGGCATAGTATCTACATAAGCTAATGCTGCAGCTATTTGCTCTTTTGCTTTATTAATATCCATAATTTATTAATTAAATCTCATAGAACTAATTTACAAGATATTTAATAATCTACCTTGTCACCATGATTGAATATTTGTACTAAACCATCATCAAAGAAGTTGTATATCTTTTTTAGATGTATCTAATGATACAAATTTTTCTAATAACTTGAATTGTGCATAAGTATGATTATAAATAACTGGCTTATTATTCTGCCAATTTAATTCAGGCTCTCCATTCTCCTTTAATATAAGGATTTTACAGAATGAAGGTCTAACTTCTTGAATAATACCAATCTTATTCAAATCATCTTTATGAGTTGAAGTGATTTGTACTTTATCACCTTTATTAAATAATTTATAATGTTTCATAAATACAATACAATAGACTTCCAGATAATACAACCATTAATCCTATAATAATTAGAAAGGCTATTATGATATATTCATCATTCGGAAATACTATCTGCATGCTTAGGAATATAACTAATTGTATTATTTTGTAGTTTCTCTAATTGTTCAATAGCAGCAGCTTGTTTAGTTACTGTATCTTGCAATTTAGATAGTTCATAACTATTACTAGTTATTTTGCCAACTAAGACACCTATTACAATTAGCAATGCACCTATAATAGTTAAATAACTTACTCTTTCTTTATTCATAATCTATTTTAATTAGTTTTATATTACAAAGTGAATGTCACTAAACAAACCTTTGTTAAATTTTGTTTATTTCAGTCCCAGCCTATACAAATTTTGTGTTCACCTTTATAAAGTGTATAAACTTTAAATCCTAATTCTTTAAAATAATCATAATATTTGGTGACATTAGGATATATTTCAGGAAATAGATAGGTAATATCTGCAACATAATTACCTTTACCTGCTTCTGTAACTATTGCTTTATTTATATTATTAAGTATATGCTCATCCAATTCAGCAGATATTGATACAATTTTTGCTTCTTTTGCTTTAATCACTTAGTATTCTCTTATAATTATATAAACGTCTAAGATCTTCTAATTGAGTAATTAAGGAATCTCTTAATTCAGAAGAAGCACAATTACAATATTTATCAACTATTTCGACTGTAGATAAATGACCTTCTATTAAGTCATTTCTCATAAGTTTCATGCATTCCTCTGCAATCATAGCTCCTTAATTTTCAAATTAGCATCCTTAAACCATATATTAAGTCTATCTACGGCGCTGTCCCACTCAGATTTAGCACATATTTTGTAATACTTTAAGAAATCAATAGTATCAGTAATAAATTGATATATCCCTATACACTTTCCACTATGAGTAACTTTAGTTACAATATATCTGCCATCATCCCTAACAATTATCTTTAAACAAGTTGACTTATCTTTGTAGTAAGGATTTAATCTAAGAGTTTCATTATTAGTTTGTAACTTCTTAGCTTTTATATTATTTACTACATTTTCCATAGCATTATCTATCTTATTTCTTTGATTTAGAAGGGTTTCTTTATATTGCTCTAAATCCATTATTGACATTTTAGAATAATCGATCATATTTAATTGATTTTTTCTTCAATTATTTTGAGATAATAAAGGGCATTACTAATACTTAAGCGGTCTTTACAAGGACTTTCATAAGTATTATAGATTCTTTCCAAATCCTTGATAATCGGCTGTAGTTTAATTTTATCTTCCCAATCAAGAACTACAACTTTTCTTGTTTCTTCTTTCATATCTTATTTCTCTTTATCAAACTTATTGTTAATAACATATAATTTCCAATCATAATAATCAATGCCTTTCGCAAGAGTTGTATGAATACCATATACATGATTAGATGCAATAAAACAGCCTTTCTCAAAGATTACCTCACAAGGTTCTCTGCCTTCAAATATTGAAATAATGTCATGTTCGTAGATTCCATTACCTTCCCTATCTTTGAATCCCGTAAACATACAGACTGTAGAAGGATTAACCTCAACAATTTTAATATCGCCTGTTCTATTAAAAATAGGTATTATATAAGTTTGGTCTTTTGAATTAAGATAACTTTTAACTAAACTGCCCTCAACCCATTCTCCATTATCAAGACGTTTAGCCTTAAACTTAATATCTTCTATATTCATAAGCTATAATTTCATTAATATTTTTACATTCTTAATTAATGGCTCGCCATCAGCACCAGTTTCATTTAGTAAATCACCTGTTACTAAATATTTATCACCATTAAAATATGCCACATAGTATGTAAAACTATTAAATGCCTTTTCATTTGTCGGAAATGGAAGAACAGGAGAATATGTTCCATTAATGTTTTTATGAGCTTCATAAACCGAAACTCCAAGCTCTTCTCCAATTTTTTCTTCACCTCTCCAAATACATGATTTCTCATTTTTGGGTATTTCACCAAATCTATAGAATATCATATTATTCTTTTTTAAACTTTACAGCATCACCAAGAATATCATTGATTTTCTTTTCAATAAACTCATCAGAAGTATTCTCCTCTATTAGAGCATCAATATTTGGTAATTCTACATCAATATTGTCTTCCCGCATTTTTACGGTAAGTATACCAATTACCAATTTCGCCCAAATACCGTTAGCTATATCTGTTAATGAATCCTTTTGAAGCTCATAAGCTTTCTTTAACTCTCCATTATCACGGAAATATCTGAGTACTTCCGTCAATGCAGAAACAAAGTTCTTGTCAGACATCGGATTATTCTTTGCTTCTTCCAATTTAAGCATTAGGAAGAGTAAAGATGAATATAAATCTGTTTTGTTCATAACTATTATTCATTACATAAAGTTTTCACTACTTTTGTTTGCGTAGTTTTTGTTACAGGGTCATATTCACTAGAAAAAGTTTTTACTTCTCCCTTTTTATTAGTAAAATAAACTACTCTACCACAATCACGAAAACGATATACGGTTATACCGTCCACAACAAATAACTTCTCTACTTTAATCTCATTAATAGAATTTAATGTCGGAATATTAACTCCTTTATTCTCATAGCATGAAACACACAAGAATACAATTGCTACTAATAATACTATTATCTTCTTCATACGTTAGAATTATTTAAGTTCTACTGGCTCATCCTCCCAAGATAGTTCTCTTCCAATAAGCTTCTTGATACTGCCTTTAGGAAGACTTACCCAATCGTCATATAAATCCTCATATTCTTCATCACCCCAATCATTTAAAGTACTGGTTTGACCTATTATAGAGGGGCGCCAAAAATCTTTTTTCCTTATTGGTTTTTCATTAAATAAACATTCCAAACCAGACTTATTTACTGTCGCAAATGACATAACTATTTTCTATTATAACTTACCAGTATCTATCCATTCTTTGCTAAATATGATATTGTCTGGAATTGGACCAGCTTCTAGAAACATGTCTATCATCTCTAACCCAGTATATCCATTAAGAGAAGCAGAATAAGTATTTCTATAAGCTACTTTAAATTGTTTATCAGAATACTGTTTAGCAGTTTCATAAAGCTTTTTAATAGACTTTATAATGTCTTCTTTTGAAATACTTCTTAGACCTCTGTTTTCTTTCACTCGGAGGTCTTTAGTAGGCAAAGCATAAGCATTACCCTGTAGACCCTCACCTTGACCATAAATAGCACCAAATTGATTTCTTGCTACTTTAGCCGCTCCTGCACCATGTCTTCCTTCAGGATTACTACCAAATACAAATATGGTATTTGTCTCAGGAGTAACATTGCCAATATAGAATTTTCTCATAACTATATCTTTTTAAGTTTTATTTTTATTGCCTTCAAATTTCTTTCACCTCTATCCCAGAAGCATGAACGTCTAAGATAGAAAGGTTGACCTTTAAGCCAAGGGAACTTATCATAAAAAGCCTTCCATTTCGCTCTTCCTGCTTTCAAAGAAGGCACTTCAATACAACTTCTAGCATAGCAGCTACCAAAGACTAATGTATTATCACAAACGTTTTTATCCATAACTATTCCTCTAATTTTGGACTCCAGTATTTTGTCCCACAGTAATCTTCCCCACATAGCTGTCTACTGCTCCGATACTGACAATTAGAACAACTTCGCTCGCTTGGATTCCACAGCATAAAAGATATTGCATTACGAAAACCTTGGTCATATATCTCTTGTTCAAATGTGTCAAGATCTTCCTTATAAGCTCCTTCTTCTTTTGCTTGTTGAATTATTTCATCTATTTTTTCATCAATTTCCATAACTATTTCTTCGTTTTTGAGTAAGGACAAACTACTACTTTTCGATAGTCCTCACACTTATCCTTGTAATCACAAATATCACAAAAACACCAAGCCATACTATTCATCTTTGATTTTACAAAACTCCTTGATATACTTAGAACATCTTATAGCTTTGTTTCTAATAGTTGCTCCTTGATGAGAAACATTTCCACTTGTTAGCTTGCTACTAAGTTCCTCAATATCTTCAAACCATGACACAAGAAGGTCTTTCAGCTCTTTATCAATAATATACTCTTTTTTCATTCCTCCACTTTTACACCAAATGGTATGTTATCAGCAAAGACATAATCATTCATGATATGCAGAAAATCCCAACCTTCCTTTCCATTTAATGATACAGTGTTGCCATTATGTATAGTAGTAATTAAGGCAAAATATGGATATTTTTTATATTTTAACCATCCAAAAGGTTGATGCTTCAACATCTCCTGCCAACACTCTTTTGCATTCTTGAATGGGCGATACTTTGGCTTAATGCGGTAAGATTGAGGATTATTTATAAGAGTTTCGAGAAATACTCCACCATCATCACTATCTAGATCCACCCATTCTTTATCAGTAGCTGCAAATTGGACAGTTCTACCATCTGCAAGTGCTTGTATAATAGGTAGTATTTTTTTCGCTTGATTTCCATTCATAATTATCATTTTTATATTCCTCCCATCCATTTTCCCAAGAGCCACCTGAACGGATAGCCCAAAACTCTTGTTGAAGAAGGGTAATTCCTTCCTCATCAACTAACTCTTTTCCTTTATATCGAACAAACTCACCTTTTGAGAATGAGCTATGCCTTATCGGCTTTCCTGTACTAATCGCAAAAGACATTGCTTCATTTCTGCTCATACTCTTACCTCCAATTCTATTGGGTTTTTATTATTGGTTACCCACTCCAAAATTGTGTTACCAGAATGAGAAGTGCTTAAAATATAATTGCTGTTTCGCCACGAGTGAACATGAAACATCTCGTCTATTGTTTCTGTCTTGCTCATTGCTTATACTCCCTAGATTTATAGAAATCAGGAACTCTATTAACTTCCCACCAAGAACCTCCTTCATCGCCCCGAGATACTATCCATACTGGCTCTTTAGTATCTTTATTTCGACAATATACTGTACCTCGAACCTCTTCTTGCATATCGAAAGAGTCAACTTCAAAGTCTAAGTCTTCTAGAGTAGTATAAGTTTTGCAGGAAAACACATCTCTTTCTTCGCCATAGAGTTTAGCAAAGGATTCGTTATCATTACACAAGTCTATTTTAAGTATTTCTAGATTATTGTTTTCAACAATCTCTAAAATCGACTTTTTAACATTTATCTTGCACATTACTCTTTCTCCTTATTACTATAATTTTACTCATCTATTATTTTAAGTATTCGGTTCAGAATCCGTCTAACTACAATAATTGCATTTTCATTTGATAAATTATCAAAAGCTTTTTGCGCCAATCCTATTTGATTTTTAATTAAATCTAATTTAGTTATATCTAATTCAGTTATCATTAGAATATTGAATATCTTTTAGTTATAGTAAAATTAGATAGGTCATGAATATCATCAATATTTGGGATATGCCAATTATCAAATCTTACATACAGCTCATCATCAAGACAGAGTAACCAACATTTATGTTTACTTATGTTATCTATTAATTCATCGTGTACACATACAGTATTTCCCTGACTATCTTTGAGATTTGTAGTTTCTCTCATCCGATACCAATATGTAATAACATCCTTAGTTTTATCATTAACATGTACGGAAAATCTATCATTAGACCCATGTATCCAAGAATAACCTGAATATTTAGTAAATATCTCCTTCTCTGTAGCTTCAAGCTCCTCCCAAGAATGAACTATTCTGTACAGTTCTTTATTTAAATATACAAAGAACTCTGTTTTTACTATTTTACCGACACTCATTAATTAATAATATATTTATAGAATTGCACTACCTATAATAGTAGCTATAGTTAGAAATATTAATATAGCCCATCCAAATGCTTCGTCTTCCTCTGTCATATTATTTAATCCTTTATAGAATGATTAATCAATCTGTACTATTGCAGAAGGGAGAACATCCTTAATGTTTCCGTAACATGTATATACTGCTGACGTGAAATCACCTTTAGTAAGTAACTTCTCATCTGGCGGTAATGTTATATCTATTATAAACTTAATATGTTTCATATTATTCTTGAATTGTTCAGCTATTTATTATCAATACTTTTCTTAATAGCTTCTAGAGTTATATCCCAGTTAGATTCGTCTTTACTCTCTAAATCTGGATCTTGAATATCTTTCAGTACAGCCTGATAAATATCATTAAACTGTTCTGATGTAATCTTTCTCCAATATTTAGTAGCGGGTAAATTATAAAAGTCTCTTTGAATACTTTCACTATCTATTACTACACAATAAAGTACACCTTCATTTATTGCTATAATCTTTTTGAAGCTTTCACAGTAGGGATTTAAATAGCATTCACCAATAATAAAATTATTAGTTATCTCTTGCTGTTCTAATCTTAGAATCTTTTCATAAACAGCATTTCGCTCTTCATCAAGATTACTAAATTTTTTCCTTAATTCCTCTAATGTTTCCATAATTAGTTACTTATAAAATGTTATTTAGATATATTTTCATTTATATAAGTATTTGCATCTAAATCAACTATAGCCAAAGATGTAGCAACAGAATGACTACCATTCTGATTAATATAAGTGGTATTATTACATGCAATAACTAATACATGTTTACGACCCTGACTATCAGCTACTACTACTCTACTAACTGGAAAGTTATTTTTCATATTATCTAATAAAATTAACTTTTAATAAAACATGGGTCTGTCGTACCAATAAGTTTCCACCCAGGACCATATTTTTCTCTCCATTTTTCTGTTTCTTTTTCTACATTAAACCCATATGTATGAGTTCCAAGTTCATTTAATTTGTCTACACTGCTCATAGTTATCTTGTTTAGTTTAAAACAAAGGTTTCTTACCACTTAGAGTGACGAGTTGTCTAATCATGTTGTGAATAACCACTTGGTGTTTCTGGTTTATAAATGTTATAATCACTACTAATGTAATTTATACAATTATATGTTTTATAGATATTTGATATATCCTTCATAATATCTTTTATTTAAATTGTTCTGGAATTTTAACTTCGTCTTCTCCTTTCTGTACTAATAGCTCATTGAGCCAACCTATTAATTTAATATGTTCAGTCTTTTCCATTTCTTCCATAAAAGGAAGTAGTTTAATACAATGTTGTATAGCTGATTGTATTGTGCTAATAGTACTTGGAGTTCCATATTTTGTAGGATCGTTTCTTGCAGCAACACACCTAAAGACAAAAGCTGCTCCCTTCATATAAGCTTTATATTCTTCAAGTGTATTTGTCGATTTTTCTGCTTCGGCAATTAAATTGTCACACATCAATGACATTCCTTCATTAACTTCCTTAATTGTATCTTTTATAATGTCATTAATATTAACATCTTTTGCTGCATAAATTCCTATATTTTCCATTTTTATTATTTTTTTAATTCTTTAATTAAAAGATCAGCTAACTCAACAGCCGTTGATGCAATAGTAAATACATCAGTCTTTTCTTCTTTAAGCATAGAAACATATAGTTCTTTTGCAATTTCACATCTGTATTGCTTCCAATTTATTGTTTCCATATTGATTATGTCCTATAAGGATAGTTAGTTACTCTGTTACTTCCTCATAAGTTTTATCGAAAATATCAGGCTTACAAGGATAGAACTCTCCGTTTACGCCTTTGATGATGTAATCACCAAGAGAAGCACGCATCTTTCCTTCAAGTGTTGGAATAATTAGAACCAATGCACGCTTCTGTACTTTAGCTTGAACAAACTTATCAATTTCAGATAAGTTCTCACCAGTCCACTGAATAGCCTCAATGATAACGGGCTTCTTTACATATTTCTTAATCATAGTAATTTTATTTTACTCTATGCAGATATTCTCTTCAAAGTCATATCTTACACCTCGATTCTGTGGAAAAGCTACAGACGTTGCAGAGAAGATGTCTGCCTCACAGTCAGCAATTATTTGCACAAATGCTTCATACATCTTCTGTTTGTCGCATTCTTCCGAAAAGCTTTGTCTCGTCTGCTGCCATATTAAATTAGGACGTTTGCCATCCTTCATGTTTCCTTTAACAATTAACATCACAATTACAGAGTTTTCACCCTCTGGCACATCTGCACACCCTCCTTTAAAAGCACAAGAAGAACAAGAATTAGATTTTGATTCTACGACCATATACCATTTACCTTCAAACTCAAAGGTTTCTCCTATTTTTCTTTCCATAAATCTTTTAAATTAATACCAGAAATTTCTTTTACACTAGCATATTGTCCTGTATAAATCATTTGATTAGACACAATTTCATTAAAAGTATTAACACAATAAATTGCTCCTTTAGGTATTATAAACTTACCTAAATATAATTTTTGAATAAGTGTTGAATACATCGCAATCAATGATTTAGGTGTATTATTTTTTCGTATGGCAATAGCAAGTTTAGAAGTACTAAGAGTTACTACTATATTTATATATCCATGAAACCCTTGCGATATACAATTATTATTATGATTCCAAAAATGAACTATTGTACTACATATACTGTTTGTTTCATACGTAAAGCTATTTATAAAATAAGGTATAAATGCTGTTTTATCAGCATAAACGCCTATCTTATAAACAACTATATCTCTTTTTGCACTCAGTATTTTACTTCCTTTAGTTTTATAAAAACACATAGACTTAATCTTTTAATATTATTTAAAGTTATGTTATTTAACTTTTGGTCCATAATTCTTTAGAATTATATATTTTATCTGAATCTATTCTTACATAATTACCTGTATACATAAGCTTATCTGATACTGCTTCTCCATACTTATTTAAGCAGTAAGTTGCTCCTTCAGGAATAATAAATTCTCCCAAATATATTGGACCTTCCAATAAAGATATCTGAAGCATGAAAGTTGTACAAGAATATACATTCACATCGTTAATAACGGGTACTAATTCACACATAAGGTAACTATGAAACCCCCAATTTATTGTATCTGTGAATTTAACTTTTGTAAACACTATTTGATTTACACGATATTCAAATGCTTGATAAAAGAATGGGTTAAAAGAATCATTATCAGCATAAATGCCTATTTTATATACTTTAATATTTCTTTTAGCTACCAATACTTTACTTTTTTCTGTTTTAAAAAAACACATGAGCTTAACTTTTAGAATGTTTATCTATAACTACATCATCTAGCTTTTGAAAGGATATTACATGCACATCCTCTACTTCTATGCCAGATTCTTTAAGATTATCAGCTATTTCTTCCTCCCATCTCCATATTGTAAGTGCTGTAACTTTTCCATTATCGTTACGTAGAGGTTGAGCGCCAATATATCCATCTAGTTTATGTTTTATTTTTGAAATTCTATATGTTACCAAACTTAATTCCATAACTTAATCATTAAAATGTTTAAATATAAAAAAGGAGCATATTAACTAATTAGCTAATATACTCCTATGAAACCTGGCATTCCAGTCTATCAAAGACTTTGGAGAAGTAATACGAATTGAACGTACTTTGGTTACTTAGAAGACTAACAATGGAAAATTTTCACCTGCAACATTTCTAGTATTTCTTTTCACCTTATCACCTGTCCTATATATTCGCGGTTATATAGGTAACTTCTCTTTTCCTTAATTAAGTACAACGATCGAAACTTCGCAAGTCGGAGTAGTGGGACTCGAACCCACATACATTGCTGCATATGCTCCTAAGGCATACGTGTCTACCAATTCCACCATACTCCGAGTTGCCTTTTGTCCATAAAGCTGAGAGGCATAACTCAACTGATGCAGAAGCAAAAAAATTTCGGGTTTTATTTATACTGGTTTAACCCTACTTATGTAGTATTTAACTACTATAGTAAATCTAGCCATTAATTGCTAGTAATCATCAGGAGATGTTCCAGTTTTATTTATTACTCAAGATAGAATTTAAACTTGTCTACCGCCTAAGTGTCTACGATTCTAGTAACCCTAAATATCTAATGTTAGTACTAACTATTTCTCTACGTTTATAGTTGACATATATAGTAGCACCTGCTGGAATTTCAAATATTCCTATTTCATCCTCACCTCTGTAATACAAAGCTGTCTCTTTAGTTAAATATGAATGATAACCTTCTCGTATATCAAAACTATCTCGACTTAAAGACTTAAAAAAA